>Ga0335078_10018215_pt1 | contig 10446 bp, 8 predicted proteins | sample Lox_Sample_32_FD_206711 | JGI IMG/M metagenome (GOLD analysis project Ga0335078, IMG submission 206711) | Soil microbial communities from Loxahatchee National Wildlife Refuge, Florida, United States - Lox_Sample_3.2 | ecosystem: Environmental > Terrestrial > Soil > Wetlands | place: USA: Florida...
GCCGACAAGTTTGCCTCAGATTGGATTCTTGACGGAGCCAGGGGAGAAGACGTGATTGTCAAAAGGTCGCTGGGCATTGCCGTTGCCAACATCATGCTCATTGTGCTTGACCTGGCGCAAGGATGCGCGCAAATAACGACGCATCCGAAACCTTATGAGCGGCTTCAGAGAAATCTCCGCTCGGGGCGGCTAAGCGAGGAGTCGCCAGTTCACGCGTTCGTCGCGGCACTTCTCCAACTCCATCTAACCGTGTTTGGCGTTGACCATGCCTTAGATCCTGATGGTGCATTTGCGGAACTAGTCGATGATATGTGCTTCAGCCTGCACAAACACCAATAGGACCAGAGCTACTTTCTGCTCTTCCTTGTCGAGCGGGAACGGTGACCGACATGTTGCATTTCTGCATTACGGGCTCATGAAAAGTGACCACAGCACGTTGCTGGATCGCCTTTAAGTGTAGGGTGTGATAAAGGACGTTATCACACGCTTACCCGTCGCCTCCGTCACCGCCCGGCTCAGCGACGTGTAGATCCGGCCGTTGCATTCGAACCCACCATCCGGGCGGATGTGGACGATGATGTCCTTGCCTTGAAAACGGCGGATCAGCGGCGTGCCCGGCAGTGGCAGTCGCGGATCGAGCGATGGTCTGAGCCGCGCCTCTATCGTCCTGCCGTCATCGATGGGCGCCCGCAGGAAGCTCTTGGGCGCGCGGATTCGCAGATCGGCATCGTCCGCGATCTCCAGCGCGCGTTGGCGGGCACGCTCGGACAAGCCGCCCCACGCGTTCGCCTGGATGCGCCAGGCGATGCGGCGGAAGAGGAATTGCTTGTGGTTGGATCGGGACTGCTCGCCGAAGACGTCGCGGTACTTCTCTTTGAGCCGCGCCGTCGTCAGGCTCCGGAGGCCCTCGATCTCTTCTCGGACTTCGGTTTCGTTCTTCATGGCCTTAACCAGCAGTCACATGAGGGCTCTCCGTCTCCGAGAAGTCAACTTGCTGGATGGCGGGATCAGGGAAGAGCAGGCGGACGAGTGCATCGCCGAGGATGGCGGCGATTTCGTGGATGGCTTGATCGAGCGCGGCGTCGCGATCGCGCATGAGCGGTCTCCTTTGGAAACCACCCACGACGATCTCCGCTTGGCGGTCGAGCCGGCGTCTGGTGGATGTGATCAACGCGGGCTTGTTGCCGCGTTCGTTAACTATATACGCCGCGCGGGTGCGAGTCGTCCGGGCCGAGTCTGGACAATTTGGGCCGCGCCGTTAACCAATTCCTGCTTTTCGTGTGGAGACGGGGAGAAATGGCCCTGGGCAAACGTCACCGAGGCGCACGGTTGCGGCTTCAGGCGGGACGCGACCCGAAACGGAGAGACGCGGAAGTGCCCAAATTACGGCCAGTTGCGGAGTTTGGGAGGGAGAGAGGCGTTAACGAACGGGCTGGGGAAGGTGCTGAAAAATAGTTTGGCTCCCCAAACGCAACGCTCTTCATAACCCGGAGCAGAGAATTTGGGAGAGAATCGTGCGCCTGTTTCCCCAAAGCAGAGTGATTCGAGAATACTTCTATATGGGCCGCAACGACCCGCCCGATCTACTGCTGTAGACCGGCCCCATTACCGTGACGCCACTACCGTGGGCGTTCGATATCCCCCGAGCGTGATATACTTCTGCCTAAGAAGAGCTGCCAAGGGGAACAAGGAGCACACGTCGATGCGACGAATTGTTAATGCGTTGGGCAATTTGAGCATGGCGAGACGTATCTGCGCCGTTTTTGCACTGTGTGTAGTGGCAGCGATCTCCCTACCGGGACAGACTTTTGAGACGTTATACCGCTTCAGCGGCGCTGACGGCAAGGGGCCCCAAGGGACGCTTGTACAAGGCACTGACGGCAACTTCTACGGAACCACGGCAGACGGCGGAGCCACTAGCCTGGGTACGCTGTTCAAAATAACTCCGGCCGGCGCGCTGACGACCGTACACAGCTTTTGCGTCCAAGGCTTCTACCCATGCCCGGACGGCGCGTATCCCGTCGGGGGTGTCGTCCAGGCCGCCAACGGAGACTTCTATGGGGCAACCCAGTCCGGCGGGTTGGTTGACACAAACTTTGGTACGGTCTTCCAAATCACGCCGAGCGGTATGCTGACGACTCTGTTCATGTTCGATGGCGGAGACGGCATCCTCCCCTCCGCGCCCCTCGTCCAGGCGGCCAACGGGGACCTCTACGGAACAACCATAGGCTCCGGGGCCAACGGCAAAGGCGGCACAGTTTTCCGAGTCGCTCCGGCCGGCACACTGACGACTCTCTACAACTTCTGTTCCCAAAGCGGCTGCGCGGATGGCGAACAGCCGTTCGCGGGGCTGGTTCAGGGCGCCGATTCCGAGTTCTACGGGACGACGTATCAGGGCGGCGCCAACAACTCTGGCACGGTGTTCCGAATGACTCCCGCTGGCAGGCTGACCACCCTATATAGCTTCTGTTCGCAAAGCGGCTGCACGGATGGCGCATCGCCCTACGCAGGGCTTGTTGAAGACACCGCTGGCAACTTCTACGGGACGACGTATCAGGGCGGAACCAACAACTCCGGTACGGTTTTCAAAATCACTCCGGATGGCAGGCTGACCACGCTCTATAGCTTCTGTTCGCAAAGCGGGTGTGCGGACGGCGCGTATCCCTACGCGGGGCTGGTTTACGCAAGCGATGACAACTTCTACGGCGCAACGTATCAGGGCGGAAGTAACAATGAAGGTACCCTTTTTAGAATCAAGCCGGACCGCGCGCTGAGTACTCTCTATAGCTTCTGTTCGCATCACGGGTGCCTGGATGGAGAATTGCCTTACGGTGGGCTTCTCCAAGGCACCGACGGGAACTTCTATGGGACCGCCTCTGGGGGCGGGCTTGGCTGTGGCGAGCCTGGCGGCTGCGGCACCGTCTTCCGCCTGTCTGTAGGCTTGCGTCCGTTTGTGAAAACACAACCCCACGCCGGCAAGGTGGGCGCGGACATTACCATTCTGGGAACGGATCTGACTGGTACCACCAGCGTGACTTTCAACGGGACCCCAGCCGCCTTCAGTGTGACGTCGGCTTCCGAAATCACAACCGTGGTGCCGGTTGGAGCGGCTACCGGTTTGATCCAGGTGGCGACCCCTAGCGGCACGCTTTGGAGCGGCGGCCCCTTTCTTGTTGTGCCGTAGGCCCTCTGGCTCGGCCAGTTCGGGCCGCTGCCTTATAATGAATCGGTGAATCGCTTCCGTCTCTTTCTCGCCCTCGTGTTGGCATCCGCCGCTTCCGCGCAAACGCCACATGAGGGAAACAGTCCCTTTCCGGCGTATCGCATCATGGACAACCTCTACTACGTCGGGACGGAGGACATCGCCTCATACCTGATCGTAACGCCCAAGGGTCACTTCCTTCTGAACAGCGGCTACGAAGATACGCCGGCCATGATTCGCGCCGGCGTGGAGAAGCTTGGGTTCAAGATCACCGACGTGAAGATCCTGCTCAACAGTCAGGCGCACTTCGACCACGTCGCGGGTCAAGCTGCGCTCCAAAGGCTGACCGGCGCGAAGATCTATTCGAGCCAAGGCGAGGTCAGTGTGCTCGAAAGCGGCGGAAAAACCGATACGCGATTTGGACGGGAGATCACCTATCCGCCGGTTCACGTGGACCACGTCGTTGCCGACGGCGAGCGCGTGACGCTCGGCGGGGTGACGTTGACAGCTCACATGACACCGGGCCACAGCATCGGATGCACGACGTGGACCATGCAGGTGACCGACGCCGGCAAGATCTACGATGTGGTTTTTGTGGGCGGCACCTCGATCAATCCGGGCGTACGTCTCGTCGATCATCCCACGTATCCAGGCATCGCGGAAGACTTCAAGAGGACGTTCCAGACCCTACGCTCGCTAAAATGCGATGTGTTCCTGGGCGCACACGGTGGCTATTACGGAATGATCGAGAAGTACAAACGCATGGAAAAGGGTGTCCAACCCAATCCGTTCATCGACCCTGAGGGTTACCGCTCTTACGTCGATGCCGCCGAAGCACATTTTCTCGATCAGCTTTTAGCGGAAAAGGCTCGCAAGCCCTGAGGAACGATGGCGAACAAAAAGCGAACCATGCTACCCTGCTCCGCATGGGCCTCCGTTCCTGCCTGGTCTCCTGCCGCGACCTCGCCGGCACCGAGCACGCTGTCGAGGTGACCGCCGAATCCCTGTACGAGGCGGTGGCGCAGGCGCTTGGCATCCTGCGCGGGGACATGTGGGTGGAAGAGATCGGCGAGGGGTTGACGGAGTTGAAGGTGCGCGTCAAGCAGCCCGCCGTCGAGCATAGGGTAAGGATGAAGGATTTCAGGCGGTGGCTGGAGAGCCAGGGGAGAACGCCAGCGGAGTGCACGAGGAAGAGGAAGTTGATGGCGCTGGCGAAGGGGGAGGGGCGGGAGCGATGATGGACGCGGCATTCTCGCCAGCATAGGGGGCTGCCGCCAAACGGCGCGTCGGGGATCGTCCAGGCTGGGGGCATTGCAACGGAATAGCGACAACACAGCCAGGTGATTGCTGGAGCCAAGGCGTTTGTCGGTAGTGATCGGAGTTCTCCGGGCTCCCGCTTTCCTACGGTTTCGGGCCTGATTTAGCTGTAGCCAAGCCGATGTGATTGATCAGTTCCTGGTACTGCCGATCTAGTCGCAGCGGATCCATCCAAGGTTCAACAAGCAGGTCAGCTTCCCTTGGAGAGCAGTTTGCGATTGCGGACAACAGAGTCTCAAAATCGGACAGCCACCAGTTCGCTCCGCCGCAAGAAACTGCGCCCCCTGCCGTTTGCGGGCTGGAACCCGGATTGCTTAAATCGAATGACGAACTCCTCTGGCGGCCGCACGCGGGCCCCGGGCCGGACGCCAGTCCGAGGCTAACGAAAGGGACATTCATGGCGATGTTTTTCTTCGATCTGAAACACGCAATCCGATCCTTATCGCGCTCGCCGGGGTTCTCGTCGGCGGCGGTTCTCACTTTGGCCCTGGGAATCGGCGGCAACGTGGCCATGTTCACAGTTGTGGATGCCGCGTTTCTGCGGCCTCTGCGTCTTCCGCAACCCGAGCGCCTGGTTCAGATCCAGGAGTCGCCGCCATCGGCGCCAGCGGGTACGATCATACCCGTTTCCTATCCGAATTTCGTCGACTGGGAAAGACAGAGCCAATCGTTCGAATCGATGGGTATTGGGGGTGTGTTCCCGGAGACGCTGAAGAGGTCCGGCAGGAGCGAGCGCATCCGGGTCGCGTACGTGTCGCCTGGATTCCACATCGTTTACGGTGTCAAGCCCCTGGTGGGCCGTGCGCTCACAGCGGCCGACGATCGTGCCGCCGCGCCTCCGGTCGCGCTGATCTCCGACCGTTTCTGGCAAAGCCACTTTGCCGGGGAGGCGGGCGTGATCGGCAGCACACTGATCCTCGACGACCAGGTCTGGACCATCGCCGGCGTGATCCCTTCCTTTCAAGGCCAGAGCACGCCGGACGTCTCTGTGCCGATCGCCTTTGGCCAGGACAAGTGGGGCCTTAGGATGCGTGAGAACCGCAACACAGTCGGCGTCACCGCACGACTGAAGCCCGGCGTTACCATTGGGCAGGCACGCGCCGAAATGAAGCTCATCGAGGCCCGGCTTGCGAAGCAGTATCCCGGCGCCAACGGCGGCGTTAGCGCGGTGGTGGTGCCGCTGCGGGAGTTCATCGGCGGCGGCATTCGTCAACCCGTTCTGCTTTTGTTCGGCGCCGTCGGACTGCTCTTGCTGATCGCCTGCGCCAATGTGGCCGGACTGCTGCTGGCGCGAGCGGCGGTGCGGCAGCGCGAAGTGGCCATTCGCACCGCCGTCGGAGCCACCCGCGCCCAACTCATCCAGCAGTTGCTGACCGAGAGCCTGCTTCTGGCACTGGCGGGAGCGGCCGCCGGCGTGGCATTCGCCGGGATCGGTCTAGCCGGTTTGCAGCAGATCTTCCCAGCCGCCGAGGATCTGGGCGGTATCGGGATCGACGCGCGCGTGCTGGCGTTCGCGCTGTTGGCAGCAACGGCGACGGCCCTTCTATGCGGGCTGGTACCGGCCATTCAGCTCACCCGGTCGAGCGTGGCGGAGGTGCTGAAATCCGGGGGGCGAGGCGCCCGCGGCGGCGCGATCCGGCTGCACATCCGCAAGCTCCTCGTGGTCGGCCAGGTCGCTCTGGCGGTGGTGCTCTCGATCGGCGCCGGTCTGCTGATGCGCAGCCTGTTCGCGGTGCTCCAGACAGACCCTGGCTTCCGGCCCGAACGTCTGGTGATCGCTCCCATTCTGCCGCCGGATCGCAAGGATGCGGACCTTTCCCAAAACCCGCGGCTGCTGCGGGATGTGACCGAACGGCTCGCAGGCATACCAGGGGTGCAAGCGGTGGGGGCCATCGACACCCTTCCGATCAGCAACCCCGATTCCTGGGCCAATTTCTACCGTGACGACCGTCCCGTCCCCGCGCCCGGTCAGGTTCCGAACGCGATGAAAGCCGCCGCAACCTCCGGATACTTTCGCGCCATGGGAATCCCGCTGCTCAGAGGGCGTTTGTTCACCGCCTCCGACGGTCACATGCCGCCGCTCAAGCGCGACATGTCCTCCGTGTTTGCGTACCTCCAGTCGGCTGAGTTCGTGGCTGTGATCAACGCAACGATGGCACGCCAGTTCTGGCCCGGCGAGGATCCCGTTGGAAAGTCCTTCCGCTTCGGGCCGCCATCCCTGAAGGGAGGTCGGGTGAGGATCGTGGGCGTGGTCGGAGACGCCAGGCAGTACGGCCTCGACCAACCGGTCATGCCGCAGTACTTCTTCCCGGCCGACCAGTTCCCATTTGTCGAAGCACGGCTGGTGGTCAGGACCACCGGGGATGCCTCCGGGCTGGCTTCGACGATCCGCCAGGTCGTCGCCGAGTTCCAACCGGACGCCGTCGTGACCGGGGTGGAGACGATGGAAACCCTGATTGGCCGCAGCCTGGCGGGCCGGCGGAACAATCTGGCGCTGCTCGGACTGTTCTCCGGCGTCGCGCTGCTGCTGGCGGCGCTCGGACTTTACGCCACCATGGCCTATATCGTGTCGCAGCGCACACAGGAGATCGGGGTGCGCATGGCGCTGGGAGCTGCCGCTGGGGACGTTCGGATGATGGTGGCGCGCGAAGGCGCTACGCTTGCGGGTGTTGGAGTTGTCATGGGGCTTGTCGTAGCACTGGCCGGAACGCGCGTCGTATCGAGTATGTTGTACGGCATCACGGCTACCGACTTGCTTACTTACACGGGCTCGGCGGTCTTGTTGGTCCTGGTCATGCTAGTGGCAAGCTACATCCCGGCCTGGCGAGCGAGTCGTGTGGACCCCCTCATCGCGTTGCACTTCGAGTGAGGGCCCGTTTGACGCTCAGATCCTCCCTTCTCGTCTAACATAAAGTGATCATGCGCCACATGGCCGGATAACGCCAACCCGTGGATGTGCCTTCAGGCGCGCAACCAGCAGCGGTGGAGCTGCGCGAAACGTGAGCCGTTGCTGCGCCGCCGACACCCGCGGCCGCTCCTCCATCTCCCTTCGCTGATTCCGCAGCATGGCGGCGACCAGTTACCAGGTTGGTCCGGGCGTGTCGCGCCACGGCGCGCCGAGGGCAAGGCCCCGGAACGGCGAGAAGCGCCGGCGTGCAGAAATGGGCAGGCGCGGGTTTGGAGGTGAAGCAGCCCAAGACAGGTATCATGGTTCATTGCAGAGATTCAATTCATGATCCCTCTGTCCGTCCTGGATCTTTCGCCCATTTTGGAAGGCAGCGACGCTGCGCAATCCTTTCGCAACACGGTTGATCTCGCGCAGCATGCCGAGAGATTGGGCTACCGCCGTTACTGGCTGGCCGAGCACCACAACATGCCGGGGATCGCCAGCGCCGCTACCGCTGTTTTGATCGCACGCGTCGCGGGCGCCACGTCTACTATCCGCGTCGGCGCCGGGGGCATCATGCTGCCGAATCATGCTCCGCTAGTGATCGCGGAACAGTTTGGCACGCTGGAGTCGCTTTTCCCAGGCCGGATCGATTTGGGCTTAGGGCGCGCACCTGGCACCGATCAAGTGACCGCCCGAGCGCTCCGGCGGAACCTGTCGTCCGATGTCGATCAGTTCCCCCAGGATGTCGTTGAATTGCTGCACTACCTTCAACCCGCCAAAACAGGTCAGAGAGTTCATGCGGTACCAGGAGAGGGATTGAACGTGCCCATCTGGATTCTGGGGTCCAGCCTCTTTGGGGCCACGCTCGCCGCGGAATTAGGTTTGCCTTTTGCGTTCGCTTCTCATTTCGCTCCGCCACAAGTGATGGCGGCGCTCGCGATCTATCGGGAACATTTTCAGCCATCCGCGCAGTTGGATCGCCCTTACGTCATGTTGGGGTTTAACGTTATCGCCGCCGACACCGATGAACAAGCGCGCTTCCTCGCATCGTCTGTGCAGCGGGCGTTCGTGAACTCGCGCAGCGGTCGGCCGTCGCGTCTTCAGGCCCCGATGCGGGACTACGAGCAGGGGCTTATGCCACATGAGCGCGAGATTATCGAGCAGGTGCTCAGTTGCTCGGCGATTGGTTCCCCTGGGGTTGTTCGCGCGGGGCTAGAAAGTTTTGTCGCCCGGACGGGAGCGGACGAGCTGATGATCACATCCCACATATTCAGCCACTCGGCGCGGTTGCGGTCCTACGCCATCACGGCGGAAATCCGGGATGCCCTGAGTTGAGCATTGCGTGCTCGGGGTCATCAGGACCAGAATGCCTGCAACCCCGCGCGCACGCCGTCGGAAGCTGGGTTCTAATTCATTGGTCCTCGCCCTAGCGGCTGTGATAATCGAAATCTGCCCAAACCACGGCGTGATCGGATGCACCGGTGGCCCGGCGTGTTTCCAGGTCCACGTCGCTGGCGCGGAAAACGGCGGCCAACGGGGCTGTCGCCAAAATGTGGTCGATGCGCCATCCCCAATTATGCCCGAAGGCGTTGCGGAAATAATCCCAGTAGGTGTACTGCACCCGCTCAGGATAGAGTTTCCGGAACACGTCAATGAATCCCCAGCCGACCGCGTAGCGATAGGCTTCGCGTGCGTCGATGTGGAAGTCCGGGTCGTTGACACGGTGCTCTGGGTGGTAAACATCGATTGGCTCGGGCGCGACGTTCAGATCGCCGAGCCAAATGGCGGGCATGGTTGGATCGAGTCGCTCGCTGAAATACCGGCGCAGGCGGTGAAACCACTCCAGCTTGTAGACGTACTTGTCGGTGCCGATTTTGAATCCTTGCGGCACATAGGTATTAACGATGGGCAGACCATCGATCACAGTTTCGAGGATACGGACATCTTCGCTGTCAGGTCCCGCGCAAAGGCCATAGAACACGGATTCGGGCTGGCGACGGGTCAGAGTGGCGACGCCATTGTAGCCCTTCATGCCGCGGAACGCGACGTGGTATCCGGCATCGCGGAAGGCGGAGGCGGGAAACTCGCTGTCGGGCACCTTGGTTTCCTGGAGGCAGAGCACATCGGGTTTATTCGCCGCCAGCCAGTCAACGACGAGCGGCAGTCGCCGGCGGACCGAGTTGATGTTCCAGGTCGCAATTCTCATCGTCCATTTTGAATGATAGCGCGCGATGGCAGCGAGTTCGGCGTGGGTAGTGCCTGAAAGCTGCGTTGATCGAAAAACAGCGAACGCTTGCATGTGGCAGGAACCGGCTTTACGTTGAAAGCATGCCATTCGACCGCAGTTCGCTTCAAGCCCTCCGCAACCTGATCGCCGATACCGATCTGATCCTGAAACCACTCCCGACCTTCCCCAGAACCGCACGGCCTGCTCTCGTGAAAACCTCCGCGCCGCGCTCGTTCTGGTGGACGATCTCATTGGCCAGCAGCGCATGAGCGCCGCCGCCGTCATGGGACATAAGGGCGGGAGCACGATGGCGAAACGTGGGCCGGAATACTTCCGCCAGTTGGCCGCGCGAGGCAAGGCGCGGGCTGGTGGCAGGCCGCGCAAACATCCTACCAGTAAGTGACACGGATCAGCCATAGTGACACTCAGCAATAGTTTGTAGTACCATCGTTATTTCTTGCCGTGAGTGACTTTCGCTCTAACTTCTGCCGGATTCACACCACCATCCGCGTCACCCTAGAACGCGAACCACAGACAATAGGCGCTCCACAGGTTGTCCCACTTCTCCCCGCGATTGAAGCTGGCATTACAGATCACCTGTGGCACTTGAAAGAACTGCTGGCTTAGCGGTAGGATTGAGACGGAAGGCCCGCTGTGGCGGCGGGCCTTGAATTTCGGTTTGGGTTTTCGCTCCCAAAATCATTTGGGTGTGGCTACTTTAGGACGACGCTCCAGTGGCCGGGATGAAGGCGCTGCTGATCTTTTGCGATGTGGAAGGACCAGTAGCGATCGAAGTTCCCGCTCAGGTAG
>Ga0335078_10018216_pt1 | contig 10446 bp, 10 predicted proteins | sample Lox_Sample_32_FD_206711 | JGI IMG/M metagenome (GOLD analysis project Ga0335078, IMG submission 206711) | Soil microbial communities from Loxahatchee National Wildlife Refuge, Florida, United States - Lox_Sample_3.2 | ecosystem: Environmental > Terrestrial > Soil > Wetlands | place: USA...
GTCCTTCGTCCTCGGCGAAATTTAGAAAATATGCTTGGCCCTTCACTTCGAATTGCAATTTCAATCTCCCTTGAATTCTGCCGAGCTATGCTCGGCGGGGACGGGCGAATCGCCCGTCCCCACTTAGTTCTTGCTGAGAGCGGAAAGCTGACAGCTTATTTCTTGTCTTCGACGTCCACGTACTCCGCGTCGATTACCCCTTCGTCTTTCTTGGCCTGGCCGTTGCCGCCCGGTGCCGGTCCCGGTTCAGTTCCCGGTCCCGCCCCTGGCGCCGGCTGCGACTGAGCCGCCTTGTACATCTGCTCGGCCAGCTTGTGGGACGTCTGAGTCAGAGTCTCGCGAGCCTTGTCCATGGCCGCCTTGTCGCCGCCTTCGAGCGCCTTCTTGGCATCGGCGAGCGCGTTTTCGACGTCGCCGCGGTCGCTGCCCGTGATCTTATCGCCCGATTCCTTCAGCATCTTCTCGATCTGATAAACCATCGAGTCGAGTTGATTCTTCGAGTCGATCTCTTCGCGCCGAGCTTTGTCTTCAGCCGAGTGAGCTTCGGCGTCTTTTGCCATCTGCTCCACTTCCTCCTTCGACAAGCCGGAAGACGACGTAATCGTGATCTTCTGGTCCTTTTGCGTGGCCGTATCTTTCGCGGTCACGTTCAGGATGCCGTTGGCGTCGATATCGAACGTCACCTCAATCTGCGGCACGCCACGCGGAGCCGGTGGAATCCCGGTCAGGTGGAACTTACCCAGAGTGCGGTTCTGCGCCGCCATCGGCCGCTCGCCCTGCAACACGTGCACTTCAACCGAGGTCTGGCTGTCGGCCGCGGTGGAGAACGTTTCCGTCTTCTTGGTCGGAATCGTGGTGTTGCGCGGGATCATCGGCGTAGCCACGCCGCCCAGCGTTTCAATCGCCAGCGTCAACGGAGTCACGTCAAGCAAGAGCAGGTCTTTCACTTCGCCCTTGAGCACGCCACCCTGAATCGCCGCGCCGACTGCGACCACTTCGTCCGGGTTCACACCCTTGTGGCCTTCGCGTCCGAACAGTTCCTTCACCAGCGCCTGAATGCGCGGCATACGCGTCTGCCCGCCGACCAGCACCACTTCGTTGATCTTCGAGGCATCCACGCCCGCATCTTTCATGCACTGTTTGCACGGACCAACCGACCGCTGAATGATGTCTTCGACCATCGACTCCAGTTTTGCCCGGGTCAACTTCTTGACCAGGTGCTTGGGGCCGCTGGCATCGGCGGTAATGAAGGGCAGATTGATCTCCGTTTCCATGGTGGTCGAGAGCTCGATCTTCGCCCGCTCCGCCGCGTCCCGCAGACGCTGCAAAGCCATCTCGTTGCCCTTACCGCGCAGGTCAAGGCCTTCGTCTTTCTTGAACTCGTCAATCAGCCAATCCACCAGCCGCTGATCGATGTTGTCGCCGCCCAGGTGAGTATCACCGTTGGTGGCTTTCACTTCGATCACGCCTTCGCCGACTTCGAGAACCGAAATATCGAAGGTGCCGCCGCCGAAGTCGTACACGGCGATGGTCTCGTCCTTGCCTTTGTCGAGGCCGTAGGCGAGCGCTGCCGCCGTCGGCTCATTGATAATGCGCTTCACGTCCAGCCCGGCAATCTTGCCGGCATCTTTGGTCGCCTGCCGCTGGGCATCGTTGAAGTACGCAGGCACCGTGATGACCGCCTCGGTGACTTTCTCGCCGAGATAGTCTTCCGCCGCCTTCTTCAGCTTCTGCAGGATCAGCGCAGAAATCTCCGGCGGGGTATATTCCTTGCCCTGCGCCAGCACGGCCACGTGGTCGCCCTGCCGCACCACCTTATAAGGGACCATCTTCAACTCTTCGCTGACCTCGTCGTAGCGCCGTCCCATGAAGCGCTTGATCGAGTAAACCGTGTTCTCCGGGTTAGTGATGGCTTGCCGCTTGGCCACTTGCCCAACCAGCCGCTCGCCATTCTTGGTAAATCCAACCACCGAGGGCGTAGTCCGCCCTCCTTCTTCATTAGGGATAACCTTGGGCTCACCGCCCTCCATGACTGCCACGCAGGAGTTGGTGGTTCCCAGGTCGATTCCGATAATCTTGGCCATAACTGGCTCCTCTCTATGCTAATAAGTGCTTTGTAATCAATGTAGTTATGATTGCGCTGTGCACCATGCTAGGACTTGAGTGAATTGCTGTCAAGGTTTAGATGCGGGAAGGGATAAGGCAGTTGCGGGAAGTTTATATTTCTCGCCGGGTGCCCCATGTCTCGCCGCTTTTGCGAGACGTGGGACCCCATGCCCACGTGCGCATCGATGAACCCAAAGAGGGATTCTCACGATGCGCAACTTAATCGGAGGGAACTCCCCGCAGCGCCAGTCTCACACTCAGCAGGCGCGGGTTCCTTCGACTCCGCAAACACTTCGCTCCCCCGAGCATTTTGCTAACGCTCAGGATCCCCAACCGATCCCGCCACGTGCCCCTGTCTCACCGCCGTAGCAGAGGAACAATCCACTCCAGCAATTCGCGGGCGTTTACGATTTGGGTCTGCCGCCATTTGCCGGGGAAATGGCGTTTATTGCCGGTCACAATGTAGTCCGCCTTGCCGGCTTCGGCGCATTCCAGAAAGCGGTTGTCCGCCGGATCACGAGTCACCTTCAGTTGGCGATGCGGGCGGACAACCCGCGCCGCCGCTCGCAGCAAACCCAGGGAACGGCGGACCTGCCTCCGCTCGATCCCAAACTTGGGTCGACGAAGCACGCCTTCATATTCTTCGAGAATTTGTGGTGAAACCACAAGATGCAGCTTGCCGGCGAGGACTAGATCCAAAACGTGCCGTTCGTAGCCTTCGCTGTTCAGGTGTGCCGACACAACCACGTTCGTATCCAACACGACCCGAGTATTTCTCATCGGCTACAACGTCCGTTCACGGCGGTAGGCGCGGATTTCGCGGTCAATCTCGCGCCGGGAAAGCTTGTTCTTTCCTTGCTTGCGGGCGGCGGCTCGAATCGCGGCCACGACCTTCTTCTCTGGAGCAACCGTCTTGAGGAAGTCCTTGATCCCCATGATCACCACTTGCGGTTCTCCTCGCCGGTCGACGACGAATCGAATGTCATCAAGGCGAGCCCGCCGCATGATTTGCCCAAGCTGGGTCCGTGCCGCTAAAGCGGAGACGATTCGTGGCAGCGATTGAGTGGTTGTTCCCATAGAATGTGCACGAACTAATTAATTGATTCCAGCTAATGTTATCACAGGGCTATCCTCCGGGCCCACAATCCAAACTCCATAGGTCCAACCTTCCCTGATTCGGGAATCCGCGCACTCCCCCCCTTTTTTTGACACTTGCGGGCTGTGCATAGTGCTCAGCGTTGACATGTGCTGCACATGAAAGTATGCTATACACATGTCAAAGATGATCCAACTTCGCAATGTGCCCGACGCGCTGCATCGCAGCCTGAAAGCCCGCGCGGCGATGGCCGGCAGATCGTTGTCGGACTACCTGCTGGCGGAGATCAAAGAGATTGCGGAGCGGCCCACGCTGGCGGAGCTTCGGGAACGTCTGCATCGCAGGAAAGCGGCGGTCGGAGAGTTCGACACCGCCCGGCTGGTACGGGAAGAACGTGAGGCGCGGTGATCGTCCTGGATGCGTCCGCGGCCGTTGACTGGCTGGTTCAGACCACGGCAGCCCGGCGCATTGAGAGTCGAATCTTTTCCGGCAACCACTCGCTCCATGCCCCTGAGCTCCTGGATCTGGAAGTCTCTCAGGTGCTGCGCCGATTGGTGCGGGAGAACACTGTCTCCGCCGCCCGCGCCGAAGCTGCCATTCAGGACTTGCTGGACCTGCGAATCACGCGCTATCCGCACAGCGTGCTGCTGCCGCGGATCTGGCAGCTCCGCCACAATTTGTCGGCGTATGACGCAGCCTACGTCGTACTCGCCGAAAGACTTGACGCCACCTTGCTGACACGCGACGCCAGGCTGGCGTCCGCCGCCGGCCATGCCGCAACCGTTATAGTGGTGTGATTCCTGGCCTTACTGCGTCAGAGGCGGAAGCAGTTGCACGGTAAACTGCACTTGGCCAACTCCCGCTGCAGCTGTTCCCACAATTTGCAAGGCGCCGTCGAAGCCTGCGGTTGAGGGCTGAAAGCTGGCCAGGCCGTTGGCGTCGGAGGTTACGGAACTTTCCGAGGTGGACAGCACAACCGGCGTCGGATCGGGGTTAATCGTGGTGTCGCCTCCTGTGGCTCGTGGGGACGTATCATCCGAGCGCTCAACTGTGGACTCGAAAACCACATTCGCGCCCGCCACCGGGTTAGGCGGCGTGGACAAATCCGTAACCCGCACCATCACGGGCTGAAGAGTGTGTCCAACAGCCGCGACTTGCGTTGTTCCCGCCACTGCCTGCAACTGCAGCCCAGCGTTCGGCACCGCGGTGCCGTAGAAAGTCACGCACGGGGCGTTGTTCGGGGCGACACAGGCGCTGACCTGAACGTCGCCCGCAATCGCCGTCAGCGACAGGGTTGTGCTGGCGTAACCGCTGGCGTTGGCCGTCGCGCTGGCCGGATTCAATCCGGCTGATCCCTTCAGCACCTGGAAATTGACGCTGCTGCCGGGCTGCGGCTTGCCATTCGAGAGCACTCGCGCCGTCAAGGACACACTCGTGCTTGCGCCCTGCAGAATGTGGGCTAACTGTGGGGTTAGCGCCAAGTCCAGCGCCGAAGAGTTACCCACGATCGTGGTCTGTAGCTGCTTTGGAGTCAGATAGGAAGCCGGCGCCAGCTGGGCTGTGACGGTGGTGGCACCCGTCGTCAGGGGCGTAATGAAGGTGGCCGCCAGCCCAGTCAGGTCGCTGAAGATGGTGCAACTGCCGCCGCCCGAACATGCCGAAAAATCTGCGGCGGGGCTTGCATTGAAGAATACGCTGGCTCCCGGCACAGGCGTAACGCCATCCGCCGCCAGAACCTGCACGCGAATAGGATTCGGCGCCTGCCCGCCGATGGGTGTCCCCGGATTGGTGGTTGGTATAAGAACAATGGTGTCATCGGGTCCGGCCCCGTAGGTGAGGGCGGCGGTGAGCACGGTGCTGGCGGAGGTTGGCGGATCGACCAGAATCACATTCTGGACTCCGTCTGCCTGTGCCGGCGCCGTGACGATGATCTGATCGGCGGAAACTGCCAGGGGAAGCACGTTCGCCTTGCCGACGAATACCCGGGTATCCGCCTGAAAACCGAGCCCGGCGATGGTGACGGGGCCTCCTGCTGCGCTGGCGCGAGCCGGGTTCAAATGATCGCCATATAGGACTCGTCCATGGAAGCGGTAGTCGGGACGCCCGTCTCCGCGCATGTCGGCGATGCCGGCGCGATAGCCGCTGGCCTGCGAAAACTGTACGTTCAGGATGGTCATACCGGGGAAGGGACTGTTGAACGCTGAGGGCGTATTCGCCGGAGCGGGGAAAGTTCCCGGATCAGAAAGCGACCACACTCCGATCACTGGCTGAGCCTTGCTCTCCGTCGCTTTTCCGGATTCATCCACAGCCGTGATCAGGAACGCTGCGGTGCGATTGGCCTGGGCGTTGAACCAGAAGTAGTCGACATCCCCGTAGGGACTGAGCGAGCCTACCCAGTCGCCGCCCAGCGGAACTGGAGACGGCCGCGAATAGCTGGTAACAATGAACGGATCGGGCTGCTGCCGAGAACTGCCTTGCATCAGGATGTCTTGTTCTGCGTCGCCTCCCAGACTGACGTTCACAATGATCGCCGACACCGAACCCGAAGGCTGCACTTGCGAGGGGGCGTATGGACCGAGCGTTGTCGACCAGAACGGATCAATCGGCTCAACCGAAAGCTGATACTGCGCAGTGGTTGCGCCGTCAGGCAACTGCAAACCGGCGAGGTCGAAAGATCCCTCCAGTGTTAGACTGCTGGAGCCAAAGCGATTGTAGGGCTGCCCACCGCCGTCATTGAATCCTGTCGCCGGATTTCCCGCATTGCCGCAAAACAAAAATCCAGAAACTGATGCCGCCGCGTAGGCTCGCGACGGGAGGCCTGTTCCGGGATCGATCCAGCGCGCCACCACATTGACTCCCTGCATGCCCTGGCCCGCCTGCCCGTTCCGGTCGGTGAAGAAAACGCTCCCGTGAATACGAGCGGTGGTTGTAGAGAGAATCGCCTTGCCAGGGAAATTCGCCGCGTTCTGTGCCGTTACAGGATAGAGCCGCGAGAGCGTCGCCCGATCGTCCATTTTGGGGATGTAAGCATTGGGATAACAGAGGCTGATGGGAACGCAATTGAGCGGATCGCTAGCGTGCATAACGGGAAAGCCGGCATAATCGTCCGAGGTTGCCGGCGGCTGGTGGTTAAGTACATTATCGTTCACCTGCGACCAGTCGAGCCCGAGCACGAGGCCGAGCACGCGCACCAGCCGGTACTCTAGGTCATTCACCTGCGAGGAGGCTTGTGCGCAGTTTCCATTCACGACAACCAGGGCGTGAAGAAATGTCGCATTGGCTCCAAAATTGTCCACCCCGCCGAAAACCGCATTGCCGAAGCATTCGGACGCGTCCCCGGCGCCCTGCCCCAGGAGCGCGTTGGTCACGCTGCCGTCGGCGTCATAAACGATGCCGAGCGGGGTATTCGTCGCCGAAGGCAAGATATCGGCAGGCATCGAAATGGTGCCATCGGGGTTTACAAAAACATTGGTGCCGCTGACATCTTCAGCCAGCTGTCCGGCGCGAGTGGCAGCGACGGCTGCCGTTGTGATCGAAGTCCACTGGCCAAAGGCCTGGGCGACCAGCGTGTCGGCGCTTAACCCAGGAAGAATCGAGCTCAAATCTCCCTGGTCGGTGTAGTAGTTGATGGTGCCGCCCGCCCAGGTCAGCGGGGTCCCCATGATGCCGGAGTTGAAGTAGGAAGATCCTGCCACATACTTCGGGCCACCGGCGCGTGCCGGCTGCAACAGGCAAATGGGCAATGCGATGACCGTAAAGAGCAAACGCTTCCTCCAGCGACGTGGCCCCGCGGTCATGGCCTCTCCTCGTGGTCTCGCTGAAGCGCTCGCGCCAGTTCCCGCACAGTCAGCAGATCTGTTCCGGGCAAACGCGTGGGATCGCGCGGCGACCGGGAACCTGCCGTGCGCGGCACCACGACGCGGCCATCGGGGTTGATGCGGAAGCGGCCCGTCACCCCTCCGACCGGGCTGGTCAATCCCAGTTTGCTCGGTGAATAGAGGAAGAGCACGACGCGCTCTCCCGGACGATATCGTTCCCCCGTTTGCCACAACCCGGCCCACTCGCGAATTGTCAAAATTTGCCCGCGCCGCACTCCGCGAATCGCACCCCCGATCCGGAAGCTGATGCGCATGACCGCAACCGCGTTCCGGCGCCGGGGCGCGATGCTCTCGACCTTGATCACGGTGCCGCTGAAGACATATCCCGAGCTGCGAGACAACATGTGCAGGTTGGGAATGACGGGAAAAGTTGGATCTTCCATGCGCTCCGCGATGGCACCGCGGCAGAGAACAATCATCAGTAGCGCAACAGAGAGCTTCCGCACCAGGAACCGCATCGCAAGCCTCGCAATCGATCGAGGCCAACCTTTGACGGGAGGTGGCGTGATACTAGATCGCGAACGCGAGCGCGGCAGTGCCGTCCGTCACGAGTGTACTGTGATCGCTGGCCATTTCCACAGCCGGCCCGGGTTCTGCCAGTCCTCGTTTCTTCGCGAACTTCGGAGGTTCTTTGCCAACTTAGCGGTTTAAGATCCGGCTGATCAGGCAAAAATCTTGGACCGCAAGGCTCGCCAGGGAATATCCGGAAAAAGCGCAAAGGCCTCCGAACTCCAAGCGCTAATTTCAGTGGTAGATTTTGCGCACCTGGGATATCTTGGGCAGGTCTCAGGAGGGATGCCGTGCCGGCAAATCGTCCCGCACTCACTCGTCGTGCAATCTTGGAACAATGCGTTGCATTAGGCTCGGTGGCAATTGTGGCGGCTTCTCCGGCAGCGGCCATGCTGGACGCATTTGAGCAACACGAGAAGGACTACCATCGGCCGACGCCGCCCAACGAACTGGGGCCGTTCTACAAGAAAAATGCGCCCGTAACTTCAACGTTTCGGGCCCCCGGCGATCCAGGAATCCCTCTGGTCGTCTCTGGACAGGTCTTCAATACGCGGGGCGATCAGCTGACTGGCGCGGTGCTGGAAGTTTGGCAGACCGATCATCTTGGCCACTACGATCTCGACGGTTACCGGTATCGGGGCAAGGTGGCCCTCGATAAAACGGCCGCCTACAAGCTCGACTCCGTGATGCCTGGACATTACCCAGACCGGGTCTGCCAGCACGTGCACTTTGCCGTGACTGCGCCTGGGCACAAGCCGCTGGTCACACAGCTCTACTTCGGAACCGATCCGGTCTTCGAAGGCGACCCCGATCACAATTTCAAACGCGATCCGCTGATCCACAGCCGCGAATTGGTTCGCCCAGTAATGTTGGTCGGCGATCCCCACGACATTCAGGCCGCGGTCCGCTTTGAGCTCTGCCTGGAGATCCTGTAATGCCGCGCTTCCGCGGCTTGCTTGGGATTTTCTTGCTCGCGCTGGCAGGGCAGTTGTCCGGGCAAGACTTGAAGCTGGTAAAGAATCTGACAGTGCCTCCCGATTCGGAGGTGCAGTTCGCAGCTGTCTCCCCCAAGGGAGACCTGGTGGCTGCCGCTTGCAAAGACGGCCGGGTACGGCTCTGGGCTTTTCCTTCCGGGGAACCAAAGCTAGTCTTTGATCTGACCGATCAACCTATATCGGCACTGCGTTTCTCCGAGGACGGATCATTGTTAGCGGTTGGCGGGGTTCGCGGCGCGGGGAAAATCTGGGGTGTCCCTTCCGGAAAGCTAAAACTCGAATTCACAGTAGGGACGAGGATCGAGGCCTTTGCCATTTCGCCGGACCGGACTCTGCTGGCGATCTCGCGTCAGGAAATGCCGGCCCAACTCTGGGACATTTCGGTGGGAAGGTTGATCACAGACTTGCCTGCGAAATTCAGCGGATCGCTGGCAATCGCGTTTTCCCCAGACGGACAAAGGCTGGCTTCCGCTGACGCCGATACCGAGATTCGCATCTATGAGGCGCAGACCGGAGCCCTGCGCGCCACCAACTCCGATTTTCTGCTGGAAACATTTGCGATTGGATTCTCTCCCGACGGGAAGAATCTCTATCTTGGCGGAGCGGACAAAACCATCAGCGCACTCGATCCCATCAGTGGCAAGACCGTGCGCACATTTCCCAAGCAATCCTTCGTAGTGGGCGATCTGAATATCTCTCGCGATGGCAAGTCGATTGCCGCTGCATACTTTGACGCCAACGGATTCAGCAACCCTGCTCCGGTGTTGCTCTGGGACGTAGCCACCGCTAGCGTCCGAACCACGATCCAGCAGAACGGGTTCACGGCGAACGGCGGCCAATTCCTGAACGACGGGCGCTTGCTGCTCACCAGTTCTGCCACGGGCATGCTGCAAGTCTGGTCCGTGCGCTGACGGAGGCGCGAGCGTCCATTTTTTAAGAGTTTCGCCGCACCCTCAACCCTTCTCTCTCGGCCGACAGGTATGCGCCTGTCAGCAGCAAAAGTCCGGTAAGAAACGCCCAGAACATCAGGCTTACCGAGAGAGCAAATGGCCCGTAGACTTCTTCAAAGTTCAAGCGCGGCAGCAGCAGGATGTAGCTGTACTTGAGAACTTCGGAGAGCAAACCCATGATCACCGCCGCCGGCAGCACGGCCCGGGCCGGAACCTTTCCATTGGGTAGGATCCAGTAAATCAAGAAGAAGATGGCAATGCTGGCGACTGTCGCGACCGCCTTCATGGTCAGAAAGCGCAGCAGTTGCACTCCGAAAACAAAATGACCGAACGTCACCGTCCGGATAAGCACGATGTTGCCCGCCGTCAATCCGATGGAGAGCAAGGCCAGCACTCCGCACAGGAATGCCAGTCCAAGGGAGATCAATTGATTTCCCAAGTAGGAACGGTTCTCAGGAAAGCGCCAGATGCGGTTCAGAGCAACTTCCAACGGCATGAAGATTCCGGTGGAGGTGATCAACAGAATCAGCAGCGATAGGAACTGCGTGCGTTGCCGCGCACCCACCAGCGCGTTGAGATTGCGTATGACGAAGTCCTGACCGGCGGGAAGATTGTCGCGCAGCAGTTGCACCACGACTTCATACATGGCGCGCGAATGAAAAACCCGGCGGATGAGCGTCAACAACAGCAGCATAAAAGGGAAGAAAGAAAGTATGGCGTTCGCGGCCACGGAGAATGCGAAAGTGTGAACTTCGGTGCGCAACATATACTTCATCGTCGCGTGCAGCAGGCGGAAATACGAAGCTGCACCTCCGGCCGCAACCCGGCGCGGCGCTGATGGAGATGTCGCTGGTGCAGGTCGAGTGCTCAAGTTGACCTAATCTTATCAGAGACTTGCGGAGGTTCCCCTG
>Ga0335078_10018217_pt1 | contig 10446 bp, 7 predicted proteins | sample Lox_Sample_32_FD_206711 | JGI IMG/M metagenome (GOLD analysis project Ga0335078, IMG submission 206711) | Soil microbial communities from Loxahatchee National Wildlife Refuge, Florida, United States - Lox_Sample_3.2 | ecosystem: Environmental > Terrestrial > Soil > Wetlands | place: USA: Florida...
CTTGCGCAGGCTCGCATCGATCGCGGCGCCGTACGCCGGCATGCCCGGGATCTGGCGCCGGTAGCGCGTCGGAAAGCCGCCGCCGATGTTGAGCATCGTCAGCTGCACGCCGTTCTCCTCGCACTCGCGGAACAGCCAGGCGGCCTGGGCCACCGCGGCGTCCCACTGGTTGGGGTCGCGCTGCTGCGAGCCGACATGGAACGACACGCCATAGGGAACGACGTTGCGCTTGGCGGCTTCGAGCAGGAGCTTCTTCGCCATGTTGACGTCGCAGCCGAACTTCCGCGACAGCGGCCAGTCGGCATTGGCGCCCGAGGTGAGGATGCGGCAGAACACGCGCGAGCCGGGGGCGGCGTCGGAGAGCTTGTCGAGCTCGCCCGCCGAATCGAACGCGTAGAGCCGCACGCCGCGCTCATACGCGGCGGCGATGTCGCCCTTCTTCTTGATCGTGTTGCCGTACGAGATGCGGTCGGCCGCGGCTCCGCTCGCCAGCACCATGTCGATCTCGTTGATGCTCGCGGTGTCGAAGTTCGAGCCGACCTTGCACAGGAGCTTCAGGATCTCCGGCGCCGGGTTGGCCTTGACGGCATAGTAGATGCCGGCCTGCGGCACGGCGGCGCGCAGCTTCTTGAAGTTGTCCGCCACCACGTCGAGGTCGATGACCAGGCAGGGGGTCTGCGGTCGTCGGTCGGCGAGGAACTGGGTGATCTTCTTGGTGGTCATCGTGAATGTCTCCTCTCGCGTCCAGCCGCTCAGGCGACGCGGAAATTCTTGAATTGCCAGGGATCGGCGGAATCGAGCGCCTCGGGGAAGAGGGCGCCGCGGCCGTCCAGCGGGGTCCAGTCGGAGTAGACGCCGACCACCTCGCCGAGATACGGACGCGCGATCTCCATCACGCGCTTGTGGTCGACGTTGTCCGCTTCGACCACGCCCGCGTTCGGATTCTCGATCGCCCAGATCATGCCGCCCAGTACCGCGACCGTGACCTGCAGGCTGGTCGCGTTGTTGTGCGGCACGAGCGAGCGAGCCTCGTCGATGGACAGGCGCGAGCCGTACCAGTACGCACCGCGCTTGTGGCCCATCAGGAGGACGCCGAGCTCGTCGATGCCCTTGGCGATCTCGTTCATCATCAGCCGCTTGGTGGACTGCAGGGCCCAGTTCTTGCCGGCCAGCTCGTGCAGCGACAGGACCGCGTCGTCGCAGGGGTGGTAGGCGTAGTGGACCGTCGGCCGGTAATGCACCGTGCCGCCCTCGGCCAGGGTGTAGTAGTCCGAGATCGAGATCGACTCGTTGTGGGTGACGAGGAAGCCGTGGAACGGCCCCTCGAGCGGCGTCCAGGTGCGCACGCGCGTGGCCGCACCCGGGCGCATCAGGTAGATGGCCGAATCGCAGCCGAAGCCGTGGCGCTGGCCGTCCTCGGGGAAGTGGCGCTCATGCGTGCCCCAGCCGAGCTCGGCCGGCTGCTGGCCCTCGCCCACGAAGCCGTCGATCGACCAGGTGTTGACGAACTCGCCGGGCGCCTTGGGCTGCTCGGCGACCTGGGTGTCGCGTTCGGCAATATGGATCACCTTCACTCCAAGATCGCGTGCCAGGAGGGCCCAGCCGATGCGGTCGCGCGGGCTGCGCACCTTGTGGCCGGTGTCCTTGGCGATCTTTAGCAAGGCTTCCTTGACGAAATGTGAAACCAGGCCGGGATTGGCGCCGTGGGTGAGGAGGGCGGTCGGCCCGCCCGCGAAGCGCGGGGCAAGCGCGAGCGCCGTCTCGCGCAGCGCGTAATTGGAGCGCTGCGAGGGGGTGAGCGACGGATCGGTGTAGCCGCCGGCCCACGGCTCGACGCAGGTGTCGAGGTAGAGCGCGCCCTTCTCGTGGGCGAACTCGATCAGGGCGACCGACGACACGTCGACCGACAGGTTGAGGAGGAAGTCGCCGCGGTTGAGCAGCGAGCCGAGGACGAGCTTGTAGTTCTCGCGCGTCAGCGGGCGGCGGATGAAGCGCACGCCGTACTCGGCGGCGATCTCCTGGCCCCGGTCCTCGGCGGTGACGATGACGATGTTCTCACGCGGCATATCGATATGGCGCAAGATCAGCGGCAGCACACCCTGGCCGATCGATCCGAAGCCGACCATCACCACGCGGCCGGCGTAGGAAACGTGCTTCTTCTCCATGTTAAACTCCTATCCGCGGACACACGTCGGGCGTGTGAGGCGGGCGCTGTCAATGCGCACACTCAATCCGGACTTTTCCGGGGTCTAGCGAATGGCGCGCTGTTGACGAAAGACGGAAACGCAAAGCAGCGACAGCGGCTGAAGCTCAGCCGGCCGCTGGGGCGTTTACCCGTCGATGCGCGGATAGGGCGCGAAGTCGTGCCCAGGAACCATCGTATCCACTTCCCTTAAGGTACCGGCCCACTGTCGACCGGCTCGACCGAAAAGGCGCGTACACGTCGTTACTGTACCCACGAAGGGGCCTTGGCACGTGCGATTGGCGTCTCAATAGCGGTAATAAGGGATTTGTCCGTTGAAGTGCAAGAATAATTTATGGGCGCTCAGTGAATTTTTTATTACATTTGCTACTACGGCGTTAACGACTCGCGCGCGATGCTTGCTTTTTCGGAAGTCAATATTTCCGTGGAAAAACGCCACGATTCGGCACAACCGAAACACGAAAAAAGACCGGCTGTGGACGCCGGCCTTTTCCGTTTCTGGGTCAGCTAAGAGGCTGCGCTCACTCCGGCGCGCGCCACACTGGCGGCGACTTCTCGACGCGCGCGAGAAGCTTCTCGCGATGGCTCTCCATCTCGCGCGGCAGCCGGTCGCCGAAGGTGTCGAACCAGTTCTTCTGGTCCTCGGCCTCGCGCTTCGCCTCGTCGCGGTGGATGTCCATGATGGCGTGGAAGGCGCCCTTGTCGAAGGTGAGGCCGTTCCAGGTGAGGTCCTGGTGGCGCGGCATCAGCCCGAACGGGCTTTCCACCGCGTCGGCGCGGCCGTGGATGCGGTCGACCATCCACTTCAGCACGCGCATGTTCTCGCCGAATCCCGGCCAAATGAACTTGCCGTCGCCGTCCTTGCGGAACCAGTTCACGCGGAAGATCGGCGGTGGGTTGGCGAGGCCTTTGCCGACCCGCAGCCAGTGGGCCCAATAATCGGCCATGTTGTAGCCGCAGAAGGGGATCATGGCCATCGGATCGCGCCGGATGGCGGCCTGGTTGTCGGCCGCCGCCGTGGCCTCGGAGCCGAGGGTGGCGCCCAGGTAGACGCCGTGCGACCAGTCGAACGCCTGGAACACCAGGGGGAAGGTCTTGCTCAGCCGTCCGCCGAAGACGAGGGCCGAGATCGGCACGCCGGCTGGGTCGTCCCAGGCGGCATCGAGGCTCGGGCATTGCGATGTCGGCACGGTGAACCGCGAATTCGGGTGCGCCGCCTTGGTGCCACTCTGCGGGGTCCAGTCCTTGCCCTGCCAGTCGATCGCATGCGCCGGCGGGGCGCCGTCCATGCCCTCCCACCACACGTCGCCGTCGTCGGTGAGGGCGACGTTGGTGAAGATGGTGTTCTTCGCCATCATCTTCATCGCGTTGGGGTTCGAGCGCGACGACGTGCCCGGGGCGACGCCGAAGAACCCGAACTCGGGATTGATCGCGCGCAGGCGGCCATCCGGCCCTTTTTTGATCCAGGCGATGTCCTCGCCGATGGTCGTCACCTTCCAGCCGTCAAAGGCGCTGGGGGGGACCATCATCGCGAAATTCGTCTTGCCGCACGCCGACGGGAATGCGGCCGCGACGTAGGTCTTCTCGCCCTTCGGGCTCTCGACGCCGAGGATCAGCATGTGCTCGGCGAGCCAACCTTCCTCGCGCGCGAGGATCGAGGCGATGCGAAGCGCAAAGCACTTTTTGCCGAGCAGCGCGTTGCCGCCGTAGCCCGAGCCGTACGACCAGATCGTGTGCTCCTCGGGGAACTGCACGATGTATTTGAGCGTGTTGCACGGCCAGGGTACGTCCTTCTCGCCGGGCTTGAGCGGAGCGCCCACCGAGTGCAGGCAGGGGACGAACTTGCCGTCGCCCAGCACGTCGAGCACCTTCTGGCCGATGCGCGTCATGATGCGCATGCTGACCGTGGCATAGGGTGAATCGGTGAGTTGCACACCGATATGGGCGATCGGAGAGCCGAGCGGTCCCATGCTGAACGGGATCACGTACATCGTGCGCCCGCGCATGCAGCCATCGAACAGCGGCTGGAGCGTGCGCTTCATCTCGTCGGGATCCATCCAGTTGTTGGTTGGACCCGCGTCTTCCTTGCGCTTCGAGCAGATGAACGTGCGCTCCTCGACGCGTGCCACGTCCGCGGGCGTGGAGCGCGCGAGAAAGCAGCCGGGGCGCTTCTGCTGGTTGAGCCTGATCAGCGTGCCGCGCTCGACCATCTCCGCGCACAGCCGGTCGTATTCCTCCTGCGAACCGTCGCACCAGTAGATCTTGTCGGGCTTGCACAGGGCGGCCATCTCGTCGACCCAGTGGAGCAGCTTGGCGTTGGACGTACGACGATTGGTGTGGACGTTCATGGCGTCTCCTGTCGGCACCTGGTCTGCATCTTCGTTATGGCGGGCGGACTGTGCGTGCGGCATCAAGGTGAGTTCTTTGTCTCGTTATTGATGCGCTGCATGTAGGCAGCTGCACGCGAGTGGTCGAGGGGAGGCTCGCGTTTTTCCACGGAAGGTGGACGGAGCCGAATCAGATTTCATGCCGAAAACTAGCCAGATTGATTTCTCGAATCTAGCGCTTTCGTGTCCACTCGACGCACAACGTGTGCAAGCTTTGCTGCGCCGCAACAACGCGGGCGCAGCAAGCAGCGGCTGAGTGCAAGAATATTCTGCTATGCGGATCGAACCGGGTCCTGAGACAAATCTGAGGCCGCGCTCGCGACGAAACTCTTAACGGCTAGACTGCCCGCACTTTCACGTACGAGCCCGGCGCGTTCTCGATGACCTTGAGCTTGCCGTCGCCGGGCTTGCGCGCCGGCACCTCGCCGCCCGAGTACTTCTTGACCCACTTGTCCCAATGCGGCCACCACGAGCCGGGATGCTGTTCGGCCGCGGCGAGCCAGTCCTCGGGCGCCGGCGGCGTCTTCTTGCCCGTCCAGTGGCTGTACTTGTTGGCGGCGGGCGGATTGACGACGCCCGCGATGTGGCCCGAGGCGGCGAGCACGAATTCCGTCGGACCGCGATAGAGCTGCGTGGCCGCGTATGTGGACCGCCACGGCGCGATATGGTCCTCGCGCGTCGACAGGATGTATGCCGGCTGTTTGATCTTGGTCAGGTCGATTTTCGTGCCGAGCAGCTTGATCTCGCCGGCCGACAGCCGGTTCTCCTGGTACATCTGCCGCAGGTAGAAGCTGTGCATGGCCGCCGGCATGCGCGTCGAATCCGAGTTCCAGTAGAGGAGGTCGAACGGGAACGGATCCTTGCCCAGCAGGTAATTGTTGACCACGAACGACCAGATCAGGTCGTTGGCGCGCAGCATGTTGAACGTCATCGCCATGTCGCGGCCTTCGAGATAGCCCTTCTCGCTCATCTTCTCCTCGAGCGAAGCGAGCTGCTCTTCGTCGATGAACACCGACAGCTCGCCGGCCTCCTCGAAATCGACCATCGAGGCGAAGAACGTGGCGCTCTGGATGCGGTCGTCCTTGCGCGCCGCCATCCAGGCGAGCGTGCTGGCGAGCAGCGTGCCGCCGAGGCAATAGCCGATTACGTTGGCATCGCGCTCGCCGGTCGCCTTCTCCACCGCGTCGAGGGCGGCGAGCGGACCTTCGACCATGTAATCGTCGAACGTCTTGGTCGCGAGCTTCTCGTCGGGATTGACCCAGGAGATCACGAATACCGTGTGGCCCTGGCCGACCGCCCATTTGATGAACGAGTTCTTCTCGCGCAGATCGAGGATGTAAAACTTGTTGATCCACGGCGGAATGATGAGCAGCGGCCGCTTCGCCACTGTTTCGGTGGTCGGCTCGTACTGGATGAGCTGCATCAGGTCGTTCTGGTACACGACCTTGCCGGGCGTCACCGCGATGTTCTCGCCGACCTTGAACGCCTCGAGGTCGGTCATCTTGATCGACAGCCGGCCCTTCCCGCGCTCGAGGTCGTCGAGCAGGTTCGAGAGGCCCTTGAGCAGGTTCTCGCCGCCGCTGTCGATCGTGGCGCGCAGCACCTCGGGATTGGTGACGGCGAAATTGCTGGGTGCCATCGCGTCGACGAACTGGCGCGTGTAGAAGTCGACCTTCTTCGCCGTCTTCTCGTCGAGGCCTTCGACGTCGCGGACGAGCGACTGCATCCAGCGCGCCGACAGCAGGTACGACTGCTTGATGTAGTCGAAGACGTAGTTCTCGTCCCACAGCGCGTCCTTGAACCGGCGGTCGTCCTCGGCCGGCTTCACGATCGCCTGCGACGGCTCGCCCAGCATCTTGCGCGCGGTCGACTGCCACAGCGCCATGTAGTCGTTCCACAGCGACAGCTGCGCCTGCACGAGCTTGGCCGGGTTGGCCATCAGGCGTGCGGTCATGTCGAAAAAGGCGTGGCCGAGATTGAGCGGGTCAGGCTGCTCGACATGCGGTGCCGCCTGCCGGGTGAGGAAGTCGCTCACCAGCCGCTGGCTGTGCTCGGCGATGCGGGTCATGATGCGCGACAGCTCCACCGGATCTGGCAGTTTGACGTCCGCATGGGTATCGGCCGCCGCTGGCGCCGGCTTGGCGGGCGCCGCGGATGCAGATTTTGGCAGAGGACTGGACTGGTCGGCCATGATTTCGTGAGGAGCGACGCTTTGCGGCTGCTCGTCTTTTCGTTAGGGTGCGGAATGCCTTAGATGGGGTGTGCGATTCCGCCAGTAAAGGTCGGGAAACTTTAACAATCTCTATACGAAAAGAGCCCGGATTTCAGCCCCTTTGGAGAGCGTTTGCGCTGCGGCGCGTTTATCCTATGGATGTGACAAAGTTGTTGCGCCGCACCCACCGCATTGCAACCCGGCGCGCCGCCAGGTCTGTGCGGAAAATTTTTTCAGCCCTCGCGGCCGTCCTCGTTCTGGCCGCGTGCGCAGAGATGCCACCGGAGTACGACCCGGTCACCCAGATCGGCAACGCCAAGCGTACGGTGATGGGCTGGTTCGGCGACGAGGAGCCGCCGCCCCCGGATATCGTGCCGCCGCCCGCCGAAGGCCGGCCCTTCCCCAACCTGGCGACAGTGCCGCCGCCGCCGCTCGTCACCACGGGACAGCGCCAGCAGCGGGAAAAGGAGCTCCAGAAGCTGCAAGCCGATCAGGCCGCCGCGGCCAAGGCGGATGCGGCCTTGCGCGCCCAGGCGGGAGTGCAGGCGCCGTCTGCCCCCGGGACAAGGACCTCGCCGCCGCCTCCGCCGCCGCTTCCTCCTCCCGCGGCCGCACCACCGGCCAGCCAGTCGACGGCCGCGGCGACGACGGCACCGGCGGAGACGCCCCCGTTCAGGCCGAATTCACTGCCGCCCGAGCTCCTGAACTCGACGCCCGAGGGTGCGGGACCGGCGCCAATTATTGAACTTCCCTCACTCCCGGCTCGGTCGGGCGGCTCCGCGGCGGGCGGGATGCTCACGTCCTCCGAGCGCCACGGTATTGTCTCGTTCGGCCCCGATGGCGCATCGCTCAGTGCCGCCGGACGCAACACGCTCGACGCCGCCGCGGCATCGGCACTGGAGAACGATGGCCGGGTCCGGCTCGTGCCGGCCCAGGCCGACAACGGATCGGCAATTGCGCCGGGGCTCGCCGATCAGCGCGCCAAGGCGCTGCGCGAAGCGCTCGCCGGCACCGGCTTGCCCGCCGATCGCGTCACGATCAGCGAACCCGGCGCTCGCCGCGTCGACGCGTACGACGTGTTCGTCGACTATTAGAGCCGCGCGCTCAGAGATCCACCATCAGCATGGCGAGAAAGCCCGCGATCGGCGGCAGGATCAGCGAGCACGTGTAGCGCACGAGCGGAAAGCGCACGCCGAGCACCGGCATCTCCCACGCGACGAAGGTGTGCACCGACAGGAGCGACCACGAGGTCAGGAAGGCCACGAGCTGCGGCACGCCGACGCCGGTGTTGTAGAGCGCCAATGCGAACGGGAACGACACGATCGGGCCGCTCGGCACGAAGCAGCCCACCGCAGAGGCGATGAGGATCCCCTTCCAGCCCGAAGCACCGCCCAGCCACTCGGCGACGAGGTCGGCCGGCAGCAGGCTGCCGGCGAAGCCGGCGCCGAGCATGGCGAACGGCATGCGCAGCGCCATGAACACGCCGTTGCTCTGGGCCAGCACGAGCGCCTGCCGGCGTCGCGAGCGCGGCCCTGTCCATAGCGCGATCGAGCAGATCACGACGATGGGCCAGATGATCGAGGCGGCGAGAAGCATCAAGACGCCTTGCGTTCGGGCGTGCGGCCGCGAAACCGGCGGAACAGGGGAATCGCCATCAGCCCAGCCAGCAGCGGCAGAGGGATCGCGGACAGGAAGCGGATGGCCGCGAACTTGCCGCCCATCAGCGGCAACTCCCATTGGATGATGCGCACGAGCGCCAGCATCGACCAGGACATGTAGAAGGCCACGCACGCCGCGAGATCGGCGCCGGCTTCGATCACGGCGAGGAGGAGCGGCATCGAGATCATCGGCCCGCCCGGCACGAACAGCCCGATCAGCGAGCCGATCGCGATGCCGCGCAGGCCCGATCCTTCACCCAGTCGCGTACGCACGTAGCCGGGCGGCACCAGCGCCTGCAGGAAGGCGCCCAGGAGAACCGCCCCGCCGAGCACCGGCGTGATCGCGACCAGGAGCCACAGATGCTCGCGAAACGCCGTCCAGAACACGGCCGGGCCCTTGAAGACGTAGCAGGCGGTGCCGGTCGTCGACGCAAAGACGAGGAGGAACAGGAACGAGGGCTCGGTCAGGCGACGACGAAAACTGGGCGGCTGGGAGGGGTCGCCGGGCGGAGAGGGGTCGTTCATGATCAGGGCTGCCACCGTAGCGGCACCGGCTGGCCGAGGGAAGCGCAGGGCCGCCATCATCCCTCGAAAAAACAGGTGCTTACGGGGCGCAAGCGCCGTACATTGCTGGCCCATTGCGGACCGAGTCGGCGGGGGAGACCGGCCACGCGGTGGTCAGAATGGTGCCCCAATCCGGGGCTAAAGTGATGCGATGAGCGAAGATTTTTACCGGATCAGGCGTCTCCCGCCCTACGTATTCGCCGAGGTCAATACCATGCGCGCCAAGGCGCGCGCGGCCGGCCTCGACGTCATCGACCTCGGCATGGGCAATCCCGATATGCCGACGCCCAAGCACATCGTCGAGAAGCTGGTCGAGACCGTGCGCGATCCGCGCACGCACCGCTACTCGGTGTCGCGCGGCATCCCAGGGCTGCGCCGGGCGCACGCCGCGTATTACCAGCGGCGGTTCAACGTCGACATCGACCCCGAGACCGAGACGATCGTCACCCTCGGCTCCAAGGAGGGCCTCGCCAATCTCGCCCAGGCGATCACCAGCCCCGGCGACACGATCCTGGTGCCGAACCCGAGCTATCCGATCCACCCCTACGGCTTCATCATGGCCGGAGCCTCGCTCCGCCACCTGCCGATCGGCGAGGGGCACGATTTCTTCGGCAGCCTCAAGCGCGCGGTCAAGCATTCGGTACCGCCGCCGATCGCCCTCGTGCTGAGCTTTCCCTCCAACCCGACCGCGCAGGTCGTCGGGCTCGACTTCTACGGCGAGTGCGTCGAGTTCTGTCGCGCGCACGGCATCTATATCCTCTCCGATCTGGCCTACGCGGAGATCTATTTCGACGGCAATCCGCCGCCATCGATCCTGCAGGTTCCGGGGGCCAAGGACATCGCGGTCGAGTTCACGTCGATGAGCAAAACCTACGCGATGGCCGGCTGGCGGGTCGGCTTCGCGGCCGGCAACCGCCGGCTGATCGGCGCGCTTGCGCGCATCAAGTCGTATCTGGATTACGGCGCCTTCACGCCGGTGCAGGTGGCGGCGGCGGCGGCCCTCAACGGGCCGCAGGACTGCGTCGCCGAGATCCGCGAGACCTATCGCCAGCGCCGCGACGCCCTGATCAGCGGCCTCGCCGCCGCCGGCTGGACCGTGCCGAGCCCGCCCGCCTCGATGTTCGCCTGGGCGCCGATTCCGCCGCGCTTTGCCCAGCTGGGCTCGCTCGAGTTCTCGAAGCTCCTGCTCAAGGAGGCGAACGTCGCGGTCTCGCCCGGCATCGGCTTCGGCGAGTATGGCGACGGCCACGTGCGCCTGGCCCTGGTCGAGAACGTTCAGCGCATCCGCCAGGCCTGCCGCAACATCAAGGCATTCCTCGGGGCGGGCGACGCGCTGCCGGAACCGCCCACGCAGAAGAACATGTCGACCCGCTCGCCCCGCAAGCGGGCGGCGGTTTCCTGACGCGCGACACAACGCCCGCC
>Ga0335078_10018218_pt1 | contig 10446 bp, 12 predicted proteins | sample Lox_Sample_32_FD_206711 | JGI IMG/M metagenome (GOLD analysis project Ga0335078, IMG submission 206711) | Soil microbial communities from Loxahatchee National Wildlife Refuge, Florida, United States - Lox_Sample_3.2 | ecosystem: Environmental > Terrestrial > Soil > Wetlands | place: USA...
CAGTTGAAGCGCCGCTTTCAGGTGTGGAGCGGTCATCGACTGCCGCGCCGAGTTTGAACTGTAGAGGTGGTAGGCCTCCTTGCCGCTCCTGACTTCCCTGTAAAACGCGGCAATTTTCCCTCGAAGGTCTGTGTTGAGAGCGAGCGAACCCTCGTTCACGAATTGCCATCCTTCATCCCGCCACTGATAAGGAAGGCCTTGTTTCTGCATGCGTTCGTAGTTATGCTCAACTTCTCCCAGCAGCTTTTCGATCTGGATGATTCCAAGGGGCGACACATGGATGCTGCTCAATTCCTCGATTCGATGAAGCTGTTTTCGAAAGACAGAAAAAGTCGCCCAGAAAGCGGCGAGAATCGAAACAACTACGAATAATGGGGTGATAAACGGTCTGATCGGAGAGCGCTCAACGTACGGAATAGTTCTGAGAAGCCAGCCAACAATAAATGTCAGCGTTCCAAGTAGTTTGCGCCATTCTCCCCAGAGGGCCGCGCCATATCGGCGCACATCCGACCAGACGGAAGCCATGGGAAATTATAAGCTAACCAATCGAGGACAGAAACTCCATTTTCCCCAAAGATCCAAAGCAGGTACATCGCCGCCCGCCGAAAGGCAGGTTCAAACGCCAACCCGTCTCCCGCCTCTCCCTCCCGAAAAAAAAAGAAGAATACGAATGCAACGCTCCACCTACCGCAAGTTTTGGCCATTGGATATGGTAGACTCGCGCCGGGAGAACTTACGAATGATCACTCATCACGAGGAGAGACAGAGATCCAGGCTTGTTTTAGCCGGTTGCCTTGCTCTGCTTTCGTTCACAGTGGCTTGCCAACAGGCGGACACACGGGCCGCAGACGAGAGCGCTCTCAAGGACCTGGACGCCCAATGGTCCAAAGCTGCCTCAGCCAAAGACGTCGAGAGCACGGTCTCCTACTACGCCGACGATGCCGTTCTGATGCCTCCGAATGCTCGGCTCGCGACCGGAGCGGCAATCCGGGACTTCTGGAAAAGCATGATTGCAAGCCCCGGCTTTGCCGGGGGCTGGAAGGTGACCAAGGCGGAAGTGGCGCGGTCGGGGGACCTGGCCTACTTGACCGGAACCTACGAGATGACCGAGAACGACGCCAGCGGCAAGCCGGTCAACGACCGTGGCAAGTACGTCGAAGTCTGGAAGAAGCAGGCCGACGGGAAGTGGAAGGCGGTGGCCGACATGTTCAATTCCGACCTCCCGCTGCCCACGCCGACCGCGACAAAGCCGTCCGCGCATCCTGGAAAAAAGCCGTCCGCGCATCACAAGAAAAGGAAGTAGTCCCATTACCCAACGCATAGCCAAAGCCAGGTTCGGCGCAGGCACAGGCGGCGCTGGCCAAAGGAAGGTCTTACCTAGCACAAAATCTGAATCGCCAAAGGCAGGTAACCAACCCCGCAACCCGAGCCGACCACGGCCAAAAGCAGGTTCAAACGGCAAGCCCTCTCCCGCCTCTCCTTGAATGGCTGACAGAAGCCCTCAACCGGCAAAAGCTATAATGAACAGGGCCGGTGGGCAACCTGGTGCTTAAGCAAGTGCCCACCGCACGTACCCGCCTTTTGGAAGGGCGGTTAACCCCCTCGTCGGCCAAGATCAAATGCCGCCTTTGGAAAGCGGCATCGCCACTGATCCCGACCTGTCCTGCTGCTGCGGCGGTGTTGGTGACGTTGTTTCACCAAAGCCGCCGAGCCTTTTTCATCGCAGCTCGATATCTTCACCGTCGCTATGTGGGCGCTTTACTGGCAGCGATTGTGCTTTCACAAGCGCCGCAAAGAGATTGGTGAGGTCGAACCGGTTTGGGCCTTTCGGCTGAAAAACACGATATAGATACTTCTTGCGGCACAAAGACTGCGCGTACCGCTGCACCGTCTTTTCGTTCACCCCCATGAGCCTTGCGAGCGTCTCGTATGACGGATATGGGGCGGCCTCATCCCACTTGAATGCCATCAAATGCAAGACGAAGAGGACCTCACCGTGGGTTAACGGCGGACGGAGACCGGAATAAGCGCGAAGAAATTTATTTGGGACCACGAGAAATCCCTCAAAAAACAGTTCATCGTGGTTTCCCCAGCGCGCGCGTGCCGAGCGTTTTTCCTGAGTGCCACCGACACTTTGTGCGTCAATCCGACTTTTTATGTTTTCACCAATTGTGTCAAGCTGCATTAAACTGATTTTAGCAGCCTAGATTAATTCATTGGTAGACATTTCAGTGCTTTGTAACCCCACCCCCCTGGGGGGCGGCCCGGCCCGGTGAACATCATGGCGAAGAAACGACGAAACTTGATATGCTGGGTCATTGGAAGGGGGATTTCAAATGCAGCGCGTGAAGCAAGTAGAAACGATCACTGGGAATGGTCGAGTGCGGCTGACTGACCGAACCGCGGCGGTGAATTACGTGATTCGCGTTTTTCAGGAATTTGATGACGAAGTACCACTCCTCAAAAACGCGAAAGGGCGTCTGAATCTTCCTCACGGTGATGTGGCACACGCGATGATGGACCGCGATCCTATACAACTCCTGTTGCAAGATGGCCGGGCGGCCAAGATCCTTTTCATCGACCTGGATGGCAACTTCCAGGTTACCGGACCGATTGCATAATCGAATAGATGTGACAACCTGATGCCGTTTTCCGACGCGCCCAACGTCTGCGGCCAAAAGGCAGGTTGAGGCCGGCACGTTCGGTCAGGTGCCGGAACCCGGCCAAAGGCAGGTTTCGAACGCCAACCCCTCTCCCGCCTTTCCTTGAATGGCTGAACAATCCCCAAACGAGGGCCACTACCGGCAAAACCGCGTCAATCCGGCAGACCAACCACGGCGGCCGGCCAAATCCGCGCCACGTGTGTCCTGACAAATCCGCGACCCCATGCCCCGAATCTGTCCGGTAATATCCCAAACCGCACGCCCGGATTTGTCCGGCCAGATCCGCGCCATACTGCGCCAAAGAATTGACGCGATGGAAAGTGATTGCTACGCTGTTCCTGCCCAACGTCAGAGCACCGACGCGCCTCGTGCTCGGCTCTCCCCGAACCGTGTTCACCTGGTCGTGCTATTGGGTGTCCACCATCATGCAATCAGCGCAAGTACCGAAGAACCCTCCCTGTCCCCGGTGTCACGCAAAGGACACCGTCAAGAAAGGCAAGCGTCGGAACCGCCTGCGCACGCTGCCGATCTTCCAATGCATCGAATGCCTGCATCGATTCACCGGCGAGGCCGGAAAGTACAAAACGTATCCGCTACGCAGCATCCTCGACGCCATCTCCACCTACAACCTCGGTCATTCAATTCAAGAGACGCAGCGGATTCTGCGAACGCGCAACCATCTGGACGTGCCCGAGCGGACGATTCGCCGATGGCTTTCGGAACAAATACCGCTGACCTCGTACGCCCGCCTTCGCGAAGCGTGCGCGACATTGCACGGACCCGGCAGCATTATCGGAAGCCGTACGTTGCAGCACCAGCAGGTATATCGGTTCGAGGTGCATCGCGCCAAGCTAAAACTGCTCCTCGAATTGCCACAACATCGGCATCTCGCCTCGCTGGCCGCATATCTGGAATCAATTGGCCCCGAGTTTCCTCACCATCTTTTCCAGATGAGTGGGCAGCGGTCCTCGAAATATCCCGCCGCACTGAATCCGCCGATCACCCGCAAAGAGAATCATGCTACGCGGCTTGCGGCGCTCGCACTCCCGACATCCCCAAACAACAAGAAGCGCCACGAAACTCTGCAGCGGTTCATGCTCGTCAACGATTCCGTGACCGTCGCGGTGGAAATTCCCGTATATCTCACTCGCGAGGACATCGATTACTACCGCAGCAGGGGCTTCGCACTCGATTTTGACAGCGACGTCATCACGGGCCACATCGATTTCCTGCAAGTACGCAATGGCTTCCTCCACATCCTCGATTACAAGCCCGAAGCGCGAAAAGAGAAACATGCGCACGTACAGCTCACGATCTATGCGCTGGCGCTCAGCCGAAGAGCCGGACTGCCGGTGAAGTGCATCAAGTGCGGCTGGTTCGATGAACACGACTACTTCGAATTCTTCCCGCTGCAGGGCGTGTGGCGGCCGAATCTTTCACGCGCACGCGCCGCGTGACCAACAAAGGAACAGAAGAGCCAAGCACTCACACACTCTCGTCTTTGGCGGGCTCTTTTCATGTGCAAAGACATAGATTGGAACTTGATTCTAACGACGAGCCCTTGTCCGATAATGAACGGCAAGATTCATGTGTGATTCACGGCTGATTCCGTATCATGAATTGGTTGTGAATATGCAAGGGGTTGCTCGCTGCACGTAGCTCTACCCATGTCTTAGAAAAACGACTCATATCGCACTCCGAAGCACCTCGACGCCTATCCATCGGGGGGTTTCTCGTTATTCGGCGCTCGTGCCAATGCCGTATCGCTCCTCGATTTTGCAGTCATTGCTCACTTAACGCTTCACGGAACTTTTTGCCGCTATGTTTCTCTAGCTTGGTCACGTACGGTGAAGCTATGGCCTATGGAGCGCAAATACAAACACAACGCGAACTGTCTGTGGATCGCAAGGAAGAAGGCCGGGTTTGGACAAAAAACTGTCGCCCGGTTGCTGGGCTATAAGAGCATTTCGTCGATCTCGGCATACGAGACGGGACGACTGCTTCCTGGTCTGCGCACCGCGTTCAAGCTTTCCATCATTTACGGCGTTCCGCTGTCAGAGCTGTACTTGCCGTTTTACGAGGAGCTCCGCAGGGAGATCGAAACACGGCGGTGCAATCCCTCCGGCACAGGCAGGACCGGACGGCCGGAATCGCTCAATGTATGACCTCAACTTCAGTTTGTGTAACACGCATTATGGCAGTCGATCCCGGAATGCGGTATCTCGGGGTCGCGGTCCTCGAGGTCGAGGAACTTATCTGGTACGGAATCAAGACGTTCCCCGGCTTGAAACTGCTTCCCGACGTGCGTGCGGAGGTCAAACAGTACCTGGGCCGGCTGGTGAGGGACTACCGACCTCACGTGCTCGTCATCGAGCAGCCATTCTATGCGCAATCTCTGTTGAGCCAGAATCTCTGCAAGCTTACCGAGGAGATCAAGGACTGGGGCCGATGGAAAGGGCTGTTGATCCGCAGCTACGAGCCCACCGCCCCTAAGGCATTTTTCTGTCGCGATTGCCAAACGAAGCAGTCACTCGCGGAGGCCATGGTCGAGATATACCCGTTTCTCCAGCGATATCTTACCTTTCTTCCGTGGCGGCGTCGCTACTGGATGCATGTGTTCGATGCCGTGGCGCTGGGGCTGATGTGCCAGCGCAAGCTGGCTCGTTCGGCAATCTCTCCCTGAAACACCGGTGATAGCTGTGCGTGCACAATGCACGGGAACATATCAACGCCTGGGGTTCCTCGCACGCTTCGTTCGCGGCTCGTATGAAAGCCAGGGAGAGATTGTTGAGCCAATCAGCACGCGTATGTCTTTTGAGCACCTTCTCGTACAACTTCTTAATCGGCTGTCGACGCCGCGTCCCGCCAAGCTCGGGCGGGGCGATCTCGTCCTTGGAACCTCGTCGCGCCGACAGCAGCCGTTTGTGGTCTTCCCGGTGAAACTGCGCTGCCAGCATCTCAGCATCGTCGGACTTTCAGGGACCGGAAAGACCTACCTCATTGAGCACATGATCCGCCAGGACATTCGCGATAACGTCGGATTCGTCGTGTTCGATCTGCACGGAGATCTGGCCGAACGCATCATTGCTTACCTTGCCGAACGCGCCCCGGCATACCCAGAGGCGTATGACCGCCTGGTGATAGTCGAACCGTTCAACCCCGACCGGACATTCGGATTCAACCCGCTCCAGGGCGATGAGCACACCGCCCCCTACGCCCAGGCGCGAGAGTTCGCCCATATGCTTCGGGCTCGATGGAGTGATAGTTCGCTTGGTTTCCGCACAGAGGAGCTTCTTCGCAACGCGCTCTATGCACTCCTCACCGCAGGCGCGACGTTGCTCGCGCTCCCGAGGTTCCTGAGCGACCAGTCCTTAAGGACCGCGCTTGTTCGGCGCCTTCCTGCAGACGACGACATACGATCCTACTGGCTCAAGCGGTATGATCGCCTTTCGCCGAAAATGCAGGCGGCCTTGTGCGAGCCGATTCTCACGCGCCTGTCGTCCTTTCTTACTGATCCCCAGATCCGCGACATTCTCGGACAGCGCAAGACCACGTTGGATTTCAAGGACGCCATGCAACGAGGTGCGTGGGTTGTCCTCAACCTCGCGAAGGGACGGCTCGGCGAGAACGCCGCAATCCTGGGGAGCATGCTGCTCACCAAACTCGAACTCGACATCATGGCGCGAGCGCACATCCCGGAGACAGACCGCCGGCTCTTCATCGTCTACGCGGATGAGCTGCAGAACTTGGCATCAGACACGATAGGCCGACTCATCGCCGAAGCCAGAAAGTTCAAAGTCAGTTTGGTCGCCGGCCACCAATATTGGCACCAGCTTGAACCCACCATGCGCCATGCACTTTTGGCAGCGGGCTCCAAGGTGTTTTTCCGACTTCATTACCATGACGCTTTCGAACTCGCAGGAGAACTCGCGTCAAACGAGAAGGCCAGGTACACAAACCTCCTCACTGCCCTTGATACCGGGGAAGCCGTCTTCCGCATCGGCGCTGCCGCCCCGTCGCTTGCAACCGTTCTCTCGCACCGCCCTGCCAAGCCCACGGCCGATGAGATCGCAAAACTTAGAGACCATAGCGACCGCCGTGTCACGAGATCACGAAGCGATGTTCGGCGCCAGCTTGCCCGCCAGGAAGATCCGGCATTCCCCGTTTTTCAGGAACGGAACAATCAATCGTTCATCGCCGCCGACATTGATCCACCTAACGACGTTCCCCATGCCTGATCACGTTATCATCCAGGACCGCGACATGTCACTCATACGCGCCCTCGCAGACGACTTTCGCCTGCTCACGCGACAGCAGATCGGAGAACTCTTCCCGATGGGATCGGCGTCACGTCTTAACTTCCGGCTCCGACGCCTTCGCGACGGCAAATTCCTCTCCGCTCGCCCCATCCTCACTGACGGCACCACGGTCAAATACGGCTACTATCTCGGCCCCCAGGCGCACACGCTATTCCCACATCCTACAGAACAGAGGATCGTGGCCGCTATTCGCCAGCAAGCAGCGCAGCTCTCGGACTCGGGCCTGGCACATCGGATGCTTGTTGATTCCGTTCATATCCGATTTCTCACCGCGACTCGCTACTATCCCGAGTACAAACTCCTCACATGGGTAGACCAATATTCTCAGTGGTGGGCGACTCTCACAGAATATGGCATTCCCTTCCATGCAGACGGCTACGGCGAATATCTGATGCTCACGTACTTCGACAGCCTCTTTACCTTCTTTCTCGAAGTTGATCGGGGCACCGAACGGGGACAAACCATTAACCAAAAAATAGACCAGTACATCGCGTACGGAGAATCTGGCCTGCACGAGCGTCAGTTCGCCGCCAAAGCGTACCGCGTCCTGGTCATCACCTCAACGCCGCGTCGAGCCGAATCTCTCCTCAGAACTATCGAAGCGAGGACTGATAAATACTTCTGGATAACCTCCTGGGATCACTTTCGCGAAGCCAAGCTCTTCGATCCCTGTTGGCTGCGCCCGCACCATAAGGGTCATCATTCGCTCGCCGAACATCTATGAAGTACTGTTACGCGTGCGGAACGCACGCTCCAAGCGAACATCGCTTCTGTCTCCGCTGCGGAGCCAGTTTTGATGTTAAGTATTGCCCGCATTTCCATCCCAATCCCAGGGAGGCAGAATTCTGCGCCACATGCGGCTCATCAGTCCTTTCCCGCCCTGCCCCACGACGCCCTCACATTCGCACAAAGACAGTGCTTTTCTTCGCTCTCGCGCTTAGTGGTCCAATCCTAGCCGCCCTTCTCGTTTTTCATTCGCTCCGCGTCCAAGATGCTGCGCCTCCACCTAGCGCCTTATTCTTCATGCTCATCGCGGCTCTCGTAATGACAATCGTTTCGAGAATCGCGTCCAAATCTCAGCGGTGACCCGCCGGTATCTATATATAGATTCACACTTCGGTCGCGCGCTCTACGTCGCGCGTTTTTCATTTGTTCGTCGCGTGTTTTGCCGTCTCACCCGTTGCTGCGCCTGTTGCAGTGTCACAACAAGCGCTGCAATACCCGCTGCTACAGTCCGTGTTCAGAAATCGCGACCGCCCGCGCGGTTTTATGAAACTCGCATGAGTATCGACCCGAAAGACAACAGCCCCGCATTTCTGCGGAGCCGTTGTGCATCCTAGTCACTGGCCAACAGGGAAGGAGAAGTTTTGCAATGAACGAAGATCTTCATCAACAACGCATCCCAAGTTCGAACTTCATCTCGAAACGGGCTACGTCCATGAGGTGTTCATGAATATTCGTGCGTCTCATTTCGAGCAGTTGCAAAAACATGTTCCTGATTATATGATCACCGCGCGAACCTTGACAAGTACATGCGGTACTATTTGTCGTCCTTCTTGCCCCAGTCTCTCAGCTGTTTAAAGCACCAGAACACGGCTGCAAGCAGTCCACTTACCAGTGCAAGAGGCTTGGGATTCGATAAGATATCTTGCAAGTTGCGGCGCGTGTTTATCGTTACAGTTGTGGCGACGGTCAACGATGCTACCGCAAAAATGATTAACATCCAGACGCGGTACCGGTAACGAAATCGCCGTGCCAATTGCTCCGACCGCCGTAGAAACACCACCTCGACCACAGTCTCGCCATCCACCGGAAGCGCTGCTTCCAGACCAGATCGGATTGCCCATTCCTTTGAGCAGTGGGCCATATCAATTGCCGGCAAGCGTTCCGGTTCGGGATGTTTGGTGAGGCGGACGAGTAGTTCATTCTGTTTCCCAAAGCCAAAAAACCGTCGCGAGAAATTACCTCGAATCCTAACGAAGTCTTCGTTGTGCAGGCGCTCCCAGTCAGGTGCTTCAAACAGAGACGAGTTGACGTACAAAGTATCAAGGGATTTCGCTTTGGGAGAAATCCATACTGCTACGCGGAGCGTTCTCATTTGCGTGCAGATAGTTCCTCAGCAATGCGCGTAAGGCCTTCCATCGTATCCGGGAGTGTAGCCTTAAGTCGAAAGCGCTCTTGCATCAACTCCGTTGAGTCGAGAAATTTGCGGAAACAATCGGCAAGCACAGCCGACAGGTCAGCAATGACGGAAGTCAAGCACCTGTCGCAAAGACACTCCATTTGATTGGCTATGCGGCGCCCGTGCTTGTTGCAGACCAGACCACCGCAGCGGTGGCACGCATACTCGGGTTCTTCCTTTTGGTCACGTTCACTACAGATGTAACAGGACATCGCATCCTCCGACTGTTTCTCCCGTGGATACCCTCGCAAACCCATCTGCATAAGAAAGGAGTACGGAAATGAGATTAATAGATCGTCTTTGGAATTGGTGGCATCCGCGCATGATGTGGCTGATGTTCTTCGTGTTCGTTGCCTCGTACGCGCACGCGCTCATCAAATATGATCACCCGCTTGATTTTGGTCCGCCGCGCATCTGGGATATCATCATTATCGTCCTACTTGTCGGCATGACAAGAAAATAAGGCATACGGTCCCACTGCAAGAGTGGGCCTTTTTCTTAACCCCAAAAACCACCGGCTTTAGCCGGTGTGTGCGTTTGAAAGCGTAGCGCATACCAGCGTGGTAAAATCACCGTACCCGACACGCTACCAAGGGTACGGTGGTTCTATCATGGCCAATCGAAGATTGTACCAACTGAGCCATTGCACCTGGGTCTGCGAGTACCATGTGGTCTGGACGCCTAAGTACCGCGGAAAGGTGCTGGCCGACACGTACATTAAACAGGAATTCAAGCGGATATTCAAGATGATCTGCCGCTGGAAGGGATTTACCATCCGGGCGTGGCACATCGGAGACGAGCATATCCATCTGTATATCTCGATTCCCCCGAAATACTCCGTGGCCTATGCCATCGCGCTGATCAAGGGCAAGTCCTCCGCATGGATAAAGAAGAAGACAAAAAAATTCCCGCAAGGAACCTTGTGGGAACGGGGCTACTTTGTCTCTACGGTCGGACTCAATGAATTCGCGATCCAGCGGTACGTTGAGAACCAAAGCCATCATCAGGTCAATCTCGAACAACAGAAACTACCGTTCTGGCGCAGGTGAAACCTGCAGGATAGAAGCCACCAGCATCGCTGGTGGCTTCTCACTACACTTTCTGTGTTCAGATTCTACCCTCAGTTGACCCCGTTCTCAAGCCAAAAAACAATTTGCGAGACGTTGCCCTCGTCGCAAGGAGCGTGCCTGCGATTTTCTGTTGTTACCCATCTTTCCATAATACTCATGTCCTCTCCCCGATTCGTCTTTTCTCGAATTTATTGCCACTAGCTTCACTGCTC
>Ga0335078_10018219_pt1 | contig 10445 bp, 9 predicted proteins | sample Lox_Sample_32_FD_206711 | JGI IMG/M metagenome (GOLD analysis project Ga0335078, IMG submission 206711) | Soil microbial communities from Loxahatchee National Wildlife Refuge, Florida, United States - Lox_Sample_3.2 | ecosystem: Environmental > Terrestrial > Soil > Wetlands | place: USA: Florida...
CTGGGGCTGCCCTGCCCCAAAGTTTTGCGTTGGCGGCGGAACACATCGCCGATCGCCGTCGAGACGGCGCGGATACGCGCAGAGCGGCGCATATCTTGATGCATGATCAGCCATGCCGTGCGCTGTGCCGGTGCTTCATCGGGCCAGACACGGACCAGATCAGAGGAGGCATCGCCGAGGAGGCAAGCGAGCTCGGCGATCCCGACATCGCTCGCCGCAGCTTTAAGCTGGACGAACGGACTATCGCAACGCAGTGCGACACGCGCGCCTTCCAGCGCTTCGCCCATGAAAAAGGGGCTCGCGGCAGCCGGCGCGCCCGTGAAGGTGATCAGGTCGTAGCCGGCCAATCCCCGACCTCGCTGCGGAATTCCTGATGTCGTCAGATACCGTCGCGACGCATAGAGGGAGAAGCCGACATCGCCGAGCTTGCGACAGACGAGGTCGGACGTCTCTGGCCGCGCGAACCTGACAGCGAGATCGGCGTCACGACGCGCGATATCGAGCGAGCGAACGCCCACCGTCAAGTCGACGCGCAACTCCAGATGAACCTGCCGGAGTTCCGCGATCGCGGGGCAAATCAGGTGATACGCGAGCGCCTCGGTCGTCGTCACGCGAACCGAGCCGGTGACCAGCGAGTCGCGTCCCGCGGCGGCGCGCTCGAGATCGAGCGCGGCAGTTTCCATCGCCACGCAATGCCGGAGGACGGTCTCTCCCGCCGACGTGGTGGCGAAGCCGTCCGGCGTCCGGTTCAGCAATGTCACGCCCAGGCGCTTCTCGAGCAGCGCGATCCGCCGACCGACCGTCACATGACCAACGCCCAGCGCGCGAGCGGCCCCCGACAGGCTGCCGGTGCGCGCCACAGCAAGAAAGAAGCGCACATCGTCCCACTGCCAAGATCCAGAGGTCCTGTTCATTAATGGACAGCATATGTGAACAAACGAAAGCTGCAAAGAGGCCGTGGCGCGTCTATCTCTCGAAATAGAGGCGAGACACGAACGGCGGGAGGTCGACATGCTCGACGTGATCGGATCCATCTTGGTGGGAATGGCGCTGGCGGTAGCCCTCACCGCGCTCACCACCACCCTGCCCCTTCGGATTTCGGGTCGCTTCGTCCTGGCCGGGACGGCTGGCGCGTGGATTGGCCTCGCGGGCGCCGTCGCCGGCATGGGCGCCCTCTCGAACCCACCGACGGTGCTCGCGATGTTCGGGACACCGCTCGTCATCATGGTCGGGCTTGCCTTCGGCGTCCCCGCGGTGCGGCGCGCGCTGACGGCAATTCCGTTGCCGCTGCTGATTGCTCTCAACATCGTTCGGCTTGCCGGCGTTCTGTTTGTGCTCCTCGCTGTCGCCGGAAGGCTCTCGGGACCTTTTCCGTACTTTGCCGGGTGGGGCGACTTCGCGACGGGTGCGTTGGCACTTCCGGTTGCGACCTTGGCCGCGAGCGAGACGCGCTTTCGAGACCGCTTGATCCTCGCCTGGAACAGTTTCGGCATGCTGGACCTGATCGTCGCGGTGACGCTCGGCATGATCTCCAGGAACGGATCGCCGCTGCAGCTCATCCATGCCGGGGTCGGCACGGCGGCGCTCCAAACCCTGCCATGGGCCTTCATTCCGACCGTGCTGGTGCCCTTCTTTCTCGCCGTTCACGCCATCGTCTTCGCGCAGCTGCGCGCCCGGAGCTCAGACAAAGTCGGCCAACCGCCGATCTTGAGCGGAGAACTTGGCCGCGCGCATTGAGGCGACACAGTGCGAGGCAGCAAAGCGCGCGTCGAACAAGCTCGCTGCAAAGCCAAGGTGCGTCCTTCGACAAGCTCAGGATGAGGTGAATTTCTTTGTGGCACAAAGAAAGTTTCCTCATCCTAAGCGCGAGCGTAGCGAGCAGTCGAAGGACGCACGCTGCTTGTCCCAGCGTTTTGTTCACGTGCGCCCGCAAAAGCGGTGCCGAGCTGTCTAATCCCCGCGCGCGGCGCGCGCTCGCACTTCGGTGCGTTCGACGATGACGCCGTCCTCGAGCGAGAGGATGCGGTCCATGCGGCGCGCCAGCTCGAGATTGTGGGTTGCGATGATGGCGGCGAGGCCGGTGCGGCGGACGATGTCGATCAGCGCCGCCATGACGTCATCGGCGGTGTGGATGTCGAGATTGCCGGTGGGCTCGTCGCCGAGCAGCACGCGCGGGCTGTTGGCGAGGGCGCGAACGATGGCGACGCGCTGCTGCTCGCCACCGGAAAGTCGCGCCGGACGATGCTCGGCGCGCGCCGCAAGCCCGACCAAACCGAGCAGCTCCTGCGCCCGCGCCCGCGCCTTGGCCTTGGCGACACCGGCGATGAGCTGCGGCAGCATCACATTCTCGAGCGCCGAGAACTCCGGCAGCAGGTGATGGAACTGATAGACGAACCCCATCTGCGCGCGACGGATCTCGGTGCGCTCGCTGTCGGACATGCCGCCGCAGCTGCGCCCTGCGAGCAGCACCTCGCCGCTATCCGGCCGCTCGAGCAGCCCTGCGGTATGCAGCAAGGTCGATTTGCCGGCGCCCGACGGACCCACCAGAGCGGCGATCTCGCCGGGCGCGATGGCCAGCGACGCGCCGCGCAGCACCGGCAGCAGCGCGCCCGCCTGCTTGTAGGTGCGGACGACGCCGCGCAGCTCCAGCGCCGGCATACGGCTCTGGTCACTCATAGCGCAGCGCCTCGACCGGATCGAGCCGCGCCGCACGCCAGGACGGATAGACCGTCGCCAGGAAGGAGAGCCCGAAGGCCATCACCAGCACCGCGCCGACCTCGACCGGGTCGATCCGCGCCGGCACGCGGCTGAAGAATTCGAGCCCCGCCGATATGGCTCCCGGACCGAACACCATTTCCGTCACTTCCTGAATTCCTTTGATATTCGCGGCGCAGGCGACGCCCAGCACAAAACCGGCCAGCGTTCCGACGACGCCGATCGAGGCGCCGCTCAGCATGAAAATGCGCAAGATCATGCCGCGCGTCGCGCCCATGGTGCGCAGGATGGCGATGTCCTGCCCTTTGTCCTTCACCAGCATGATCATGCTGCTGATGATGTTGAACGCCGCCACCAGCACAATCAGCGACAGGATCACGAACATGACGGTGCGCTCCACCCGCAGCGCATCGAACAAGGCGGCGTTGTTATCCTGCCAGTCGGAGACGAGAAATCCGTTGCCCAGCGCCGCGCGAAGGTCGCGTTCGTAATTCTGCACCCGGTAGGGCTCGCGCACGAACAGGTCGAGACCGGTAACGGCGCCGGGCATGCCGAAATAGCTCTGTGCGGCAGCAAGGGTCATGAAGAGGTCGCCGGTGTTGCGTTCCGGCAGACCGTTGCTGATGACACCGGCGACAGTGAAGCTGCGGGTCCGCGCTACCCGGATGACATTGCCCTCGATGCTCGGCGTCGTCAGCGTGATCCGGTCGCCGGGCTGAAGGCCGAGCGCATAAGCGAGACGGCTGCCGACCAGAACGGCGTCATCGCCGAGGTCAGGCCCGGAGGCGGGGGTCAGATGCAGCGCCTTCAAGGCGCTCTCGCTCAATCCGCGCACCGCCGCGCCCGCGGCGCCTCGAGCCGATGCCAGAACCTGGCCCTCCACCACGGGCCGCACCCCGACAATCCCGGGCAGCCGGGCGAGCTTGCCCGCCAGCGCCTCGACATCGCCGATCCTGCCTTGCGGCGTCGTCACGGTTATGTCGCCGCCGAGACCCATGATCTGACCCAGCAGCTCGTCGGCGAAGCCGTTCATCACCGACATCGTGACGATGAGCGCCGCGACCCCGAGGCAGATGCCGAGAAACGAGAAGATGGCGATGACGGAGACAAAGCCTTCCTGGCGGCGCGGGCGGAGATAGCGGAACGCCACCAGGCGCGTGAACGCATCGAAGATCATCGGCGCCGCTCACTCATAACGCAGCGCCTCGACCGGATCGAGCCGCGCCGCGCGCCAGGATGGATAGATCGTCGCCAGGAAGGAGAGGCCGAAAGCCATGGCGAGCACCAGCGCCACCTCACCCGCATCGATGCGTGCCGGGAGCTGCGTCAGGAAATAGATTTGGGCGTTGAAGAGATTGACGCCGATGATCGATTGCACGAATTCGCGGATCTCTTCGATATGGGCGCTGAACGCGATGCCGAGCGCACAGCCCAGCAACGTCCCGACCACGCCGATGCTGGCGCCGCTCAGCATGAAGATGCGCAGCACCATGCCGCGCGTCGCGCCCATGGTGCGCAGGATGGCGATGTCGCGCGTCTTGCCCTTCACCAGCATGATCATGCTGGAGATGATGTTGAACGCCGCTACCAGGACGATCAGCGACAGGATGATGAACATGACGTTGCGCTCGACCTCGACGGCGCTGAAGAAGGCCGAGTTGCCTTGCTGCCAGTCATAGACGCGATAGGTGGCGCCGAGCGTCTGGACAAGGGAATAGCCGATGGTGCGCGCCTGATCGGGATTGCGGACGAAGACCTGCAGCATGTTGACGGCGTTCGGCAGCTGGAAGAAGAGCTGCGCCGCCGGCAGCGGCATGAAGATGATGCTGCTGTCGTATTCATACATGCCGACCTCGAAGGTGCCGGCGACGCGGTAGGTCTTGACGCGCGGCACGTTGCCGAAAGCGGTGGCGGTGCCGTTGGGCGAGAGCAAGGTGACGCTGTCGCCGGGACGGACGTGGAGCTTGACGGCGAGCTTGCTGCCGAGCAGCAGATTGTCGCCGCTGAAGCTCTGCAGCGCGCTCGGTGCGATATGCGAGGCGAGCAGCGCCTCGCCCTTGATATCGGCCGCGCTCATGCCGCGCACCATGACGCCGCTCGAGCGGCCGCCGGCCGAGGCCAGCACCTGCCCCTCGATCAGCGGATGGACGGCGACCACCCCCGGCACCGCCTTGACGCGGGCGGCGAGCGCGTCGAAATCGGGAATGGCCCCTTGCGCGGCATAAACGCCGAGATGGCCGTTGAGGCCGAGGATGCGGTTCAGCAGCTCGACGCGAAAGCCGTTCATCACCGACATGACGATGATCAGCGTCGCCACGCCGAGCATGATGCCGAGCAGCGAGAAGACGGCGATGACCGAGACGAAGCCTTCCTGGCGGCGCGCGCGCAGATAGCGGAACGCCACCATGCGCTCGAAGGCGTCGAAGGCCATCACCTGCCTCCGAGAAGCGTCGCCGCCGCCTCGGGGGAAAGCTCTTGCCGGGCGCCGCTCTTGCGCGTCTTCAGCTCGACCACGCCCTTGTCGAGGCCGCGCGGTCCGATGACGAGCTGGTAAGGCAGACCGATCAGGTCCATCGCCGCGAATTTCGCCCCCGGAGAGTCGTCGCGGTCGTCATAGAGGACTTCGACGCCCGCCTTCGTCAGCTTCTGGTAGAGATCGTCGGCGGCGGCGGCGCAGCGCGCATCGCTCGCGCGCAGATTGACGAGGGCGACCTTGAAGGGAGCGACGCTCTCGGGCCAGATGATGCCGGCATCGTCGTGGCTCGCCTCGATGATCGCGCCGACGAGGCGCGAGACGCCGATGCCATAGGAGCCCATCTCGACCGGGATCGGCTCGCCCTTGGGGCCGGCGACCACGGCATTCATCGGCCTCGAGTATTTGGTGCCGAAATAGAAGATCTGGCCGACCTCGATGCCGCGCGCCTGGCACCGCCGCGCCTCGGGAACGCGGGCCTCGAACTCCGCGGCGTCGTGCTTCTCGTCGGTCGCGGCATACCAGCCGGCGATGTAGTCCTGCACCTTGGGCGAGGCGGGATCGATGTTGCTCTCGTCGAGCTGAACGACGTCGCTGTCGAAGAAGAGCTGGCTTTCGCCGGTATCCGCCTGGACATGGAACTCGTGGCTGAGATCGCCGCCGATCGGGCCGGTATCGGCGCGCACCGGGATCGGCGTCAGCCCCATCCGCTTGAAGGTCTTCATATAGGCGACGAACATGCGGAAATAGGCGGTGACCGAGGCGGCCTTGTCGATGTCGAAGGAATAGGCGTCCTTCATCAGGAACTCGCGCCCGCGCATCACGCCGAAACGCGGCCGCACCTCGTCGCGGAACTTCCACTGGATGTGGTAGAGGTTCTTCGGCAGATCGCGATAGCTCTTGATGGTGTGGCGGAAGATGTCGGTGATGAGCTCCTCGTTGGTGGGCCCGTAGAGCATCGCCCGCTCGTGCCGGTCGGTGATGCGCAGCATCTCCTTGCCGTAATCCTCGTAGCGGCCGCTCTCCTGCCAGAGCTCGGCGGGCTGGATCGTCGGCATCAGCACTTCGAGCGCGCCGGCGGCGTCCTGCTCCTCGCGCACGATCTGCTCGACCTTGCGCAGCACCCTGAGGCCGAGCGGCAGCCAGGAATAGATCCCGGCGCTGGACTGGCGGATCATGGCGGCGCGCAGCATCAGCCGATGCGAGACGATCTGCGCCTCGCTCGGGGTTTCGCGCAGCAAGGGGAGGAAATAGGCGGAAAGACGCATGGGACCTCGGAGCTGCCGCTAGTGCCGATGATCGCAACTGCGGGAGACACCCCACCTCACCCTCCCGCTGCGCGGGTCGCTCCCTCTCCGCCCCTGAGGGGCGGAGAGGGGTTGGGGTGAGGTGGGGCTCGACGATCTCGCTCGCGGTCGCCGGCACCTACGATTACGAGTACAGAGTCCGGCGGACCTTAGGGAAGGCAAGCTCGTCTGTCCATGCGGCGGCCGACCTGTTAACGCCCTTTCGCCGCCTGGCAGGCCGCCGCCAGCATGTCCTGCTCGTTCTGCGAGATCGGCTGGCCGTCGAAATAGGCGCGGCCGTCCTGCACGGTCACGTATCCCACCACCGCCTTGCCGTGGAAGAGGCTGGAATTGGCGGGGATGCCGAAGCGCTTCTGCAAGTTGACGCTGATCTCGATCGGGAAATCGTCGAGCTTGAGCGGCGGGGTCGAACTCGGCAGGTCGGCGGGCGCTACCGGCTTGCCGTCGACATCGACCCCCGGCGTGTAATCGGCCCCAGGCACCCCCGCCGCGGCGCCGGCGAGGCTCGGGCACAGCGTCGAGGACATGACCATGCGCCCGTCCTTCGAGACCGAGACGCCGCCGGGCGGTGGCGGCGCCATATCCTCGAGCCCGGGCGGCGGCGTCACCGAGGATTGCGCGAAAGCCGGCAGGGCGAAAAGTGCGGCGAGTGCCGTAAGGATCGGGCGGAGCATGCGCCGGGATAGTAGCGTAGTCCGGTGAAGCGGGCCATTTCGTAGGATGTCCGTTTTCGTGAGCATCACGCCGCGTCGAGATGGGCCCCCGCTTTCGCGGGGGCGACGGAAAATTTAAGTAAACTCAATGAAGTTTGTCGTTCCCGCGAAAGCGGGAACCCAGAGTGAGATGTGCACGGGGCGGCAGTTGACAGGTACACTTCGGAGCATTTTCAGGGGGGAAGCATGATTCAGCGCTATTTCCGGCTGGCGGAGAACGGCACGACCATCCGGACCGAGGTGGTGGCGGGCGTCACCACCTTCCTCACCATGGCCTACATCATGTTCGTCAACCCGACGATCCTGGGCGATGCCGGAATGGATCACGGCGCGGTCTTCGTCGCCACCTGCCTCGGCTCGGCGATCGGGACCTTGGTCATGGCGCTCTACGCCAACTACCCGCTGGCGCTGGCGCCGGGCATGGGCCTCAACGCCTATTTCACCTATGGCGTGGTCAAGGGCATGCATTACCCCTGGCAGGTGGCGCTGGGCGCCGTCTTCCTGTCGGGGGTGCTGTTCCTGGTGCTCAGCCTGACGCGCGTGCGCGGCTGGATCGCCGACGCCATTCCGCACTCGCAGAAACTGGCGATCTCGGCCGGGATCGGGTTTTTTCTCGGCATCATCGCCCTCAAGAACGCCGGCATCGTCACCGGCGACCCGGACACGCTGGTGACGCTCGGCAATCTCAAGGCGCCGGCGGCGGTGTTGGCGGTGCTGGGCTTCCTCGCCATGGTGGCGCTCGATGCGCGCCGCGTCCCCGGCGCCATCATCATTGCCGTGCTGACGACGACCGCCGCCGGCGTGCTGCTCGGGGTCTCGCCGTTTGCCGGCGTCTTCGCGCTGCCGCCGAGCCTGGCGCCGACCTTCCTCAAGCTCGATCTCGCCGGCACCTTCCAGATCGGGCTCGTCACCATCGTCTTCGCGTTCTTCTTCGTCGATCTCTTCGACAATACCGGCACGCTGGTGGGCGTCGCCTACCGCGCCGGGCTCATCGACCGCGACGGCAAGATCCCGCGGCTTCGCGAGGCCTTTCTGGCGGACAGTATTGCAACCATAACGGGTTCCTTGCTCGGCACCTCGACGGTAACGAGCTACATCGAGAGCGCCGCCGGGGTCAGAGCCGGCGGCCGGACGGGCCTGGTCGGCCTCGTCGTTGCCGCACTCTTTCTGCTGAGCCTGTTCCTCGCCCCTCTGGCCGGCACCGTGCCGGGCTACGCCACCGCGCCCGCGCTGTTCTTCGTCGCCTGCCTGATGACGCGCGGCCTCGCCGAGATCGACTGGCAGGACGTGACGGAATACGCCCCGGCCGTGGTGACGGCGCTGGCCATGCCCCTCACCTTCTCCATCGCCAACGGCATCGCCTTCGGCTTCATCGCCTATGCCGCGATCAAGCTGCTCGCCGGCCGGCCGGCGGAGGCAGGACCGGCGGTCATCGTGCTCGCTGCCCTCTTTGTGATCAAATTCGTCGTGCTCTGAGACGAGATCACTCTTTTTCGCATCCCGGTCACCGAAAATTTAGATGACGGGCTTTACGGAGTTTCGTACACTCCTGTCCGGCTATTCGTCACGCGCCAGACGCGACAAGGCCCAGGTTTAGGGAGGAATTGCCGTTAAGCACCGGTCGGGGGAGAACCCACAAGAACAGACCACGGCTTAACCGCAGCGAGCTAGGCAAGATCAGTTTCTGATCTTGCCTTATTTTTTGGCAGAACGGCGCGATGCCGGTTCACGCCCCTTCTTCGCGAGCGAGGCTTGCTCCGCAGCCTGCCAAGGCGGGCCGAGCGCGGCAATCTTCTGGTATACAGGACACCACTCCCGATGCGCGCCCGGGAGATAGCCGAGGCTCATCAGGAACTCGCCGACGATCTCGCCGCCGGTGAAACGGAACGTCTTTTTGAAAAGTTTTACCCATTCGGCCTTGGACAGCGGGTGATGCGCATCGAGCCAAGCGGCGAAAGAGCCGTGGCTGTCGCGGATCTCCTGCAGGCGCCGGGCATTGTCGATGGCGGCATCGATCTTGAGGCGGTTGCGGATGATGCGCGCATCGGCCATCAGCCGGCGGTGATCGCGCGCGCCGAACCCGGCAACGCGGTCGATGTCGAAGCCGGCAAAGGCCTCGTTGAAGGCCGCTCGCTTCATCAGGATGGTGAGCCAGGAGAGGCCGGCCTGGTTGATTTCCAGCACCAGCCGCTCGAACAGGATCCGATCGTCCCGGGAGGGAAAGCCGTATTCGGTCTCGTGATAGGGCCCGTGGAAAGGGTGGCCCGGCGCCGCGTCGCAATAAGAGGCCGTCATGGCTGGCGGAACTGGATCAGGTTGGAACTGACCAGCGCGAAGACGCAGAGCCAGAGCGCGATCGCCACCAAGGTCGTGATCCCGGCCTTGAACCAGAGCCGCGGATTGGCCGGAGCGCCGGCGGAATGGCCGATATCGCCTTTCTCCAGCGGCCGCACGCCAAAGGGCAGCACGGCGAACAGCACGATCCACCAGATGACGACGAAAGAGGCGACGGCCTCGAACCAGTTCATGGGTTAGTGCTCGGAAGCACAATTGCAGGCAAGAACGAGCGAGATCTCCGACCCCACCTCACCCTCCCGCCGCTGACGCGGCGGGCCCCTCCCTCTCCGCCCCTCAGGGGCGGAGAGGGTTGGGGTGAGGTGGGGCGTCTCCGGAAACTGCGATCTTCGGTACGAGCAGCCTGTCTCAGCAATCTCATGACATCAGCGATCTTCATCGGCGCCTTCATCCATAGCGCGCAACAAGCATCGTCGGAAGCCCCGCCCTTGAATCAGCCCCACTCGCCATTGATCTAAATCATGGCTATTCCGCTTAGGCTGCGCAGCCTTAGCAGCGACGGGTCAACCAACGCGTTGGGAGGCCGGCGATGAAATGCATTCTTGCCGCGGTCGATGGATCGGAAGGATCGATGCGGGCGGTCGAGTTCGCCGCGAAGCTCGCCACGAAATTCGCGACGGAACTGATCCTCGTCGCCGTGGCCGGGCCTGAGAGATTGCCCGACTTCGCGCTGATGGATGTTCAGCGGGATCAAGTGCGCAGCGGCGCCGGTGCGCCCGAAGGCATCGCAGAGGGGCTTGCGCGCGAAGCCCTAAATAAGGCGCGGAAGCAGGCCCTGGCGTGCGGCGCGGGTTCGGTCCGAGCCGAGATCCGCTTTGGCGATGCCGCCGACGAAGTCTTGGGTTTTCAGAAGCAAAGCGGCGCCGACCTTATCGTCGTCGG
>Ga0335078_10018221_pt1 | contig 10443 bp, 12 predicted proteins | sample Lox_Sample_32_FD_206711 | JGI IMG/M metagenome (GOLD analysis project Ga0335078, IMG submission 206711) | Soil microbial communities from Loxahatchee National Wildlife Refuge, Florida, United States - Lox_Sample_3.2 | ecosystem: Environmental > Terrestrial > Soil > Wetlands | place: USA...
CCCCTGGAGAGGCCCTACGATATCGCGTTCGAGGGCACCTCCGCCACAGACCTGACCACCATTGCCCGCGTCCTGTCCGCCGCCACCGAGCAACTTCTTGCGACACGAAACGAAGGCACATCCCTATGGCAGTGCTGATCACCGGGGCCACCGGACTCATTGGACCCCGCCTCCTGCCACGACTCGTCGCAGCGGGCATCTCCTGCCGCGCGCTCGTCCGCCCCGGGCGAGTCCTGCCCGACGGTGTCGAAAGAGCAGAAGGCGACCTGGTCGACCTCGCATCACTCGAACAGGCAGCCTACGGCGTCTCGGCCGTCGTGCACCTTGCTGCGCTCTTCCGCACGCGGGACGAGGACGCGATCTGGCGGGTCAACCACCAAGGCACAAAGAACCTGATCGCCGCAGTACAGCAGGCCGCGCCGGCCGCGCGGTTCGTCATGGCCAGCACCAGCAACGTGTATGCCGCCGACCTTGACCACCCGGCGCGCGAGGACGACCCGACCACGACAGCCAATGCGTACGCCGCCAGCAAGGTCGCGGCCGAGGCTGAGCTGCGGACGAGTGGCTTGGCCTGGGCGGTGCTGAGGTTCCCCTTCATCTACGGCGACGGCGACGGCCACCTGCGCGACGCCGTCGCGCCGCTGGCGCAGATGGGTGCCCATCCCGCGCAACGCTTCAGCGTGCTTCACCACGAGGATCTCGCCACGGCGGTCCAACTTGCACTGACGGGCGCATTGGACGGGCACGTCGTCAACATCTGCGCCGACGCTCCCGTGTCGGTCTTCGAGATGGCCCAGTTGGCTGGAACGTCCTTTGAACCCTCGTCTCAACCGTTGGCGAACCCTTGGCAAGGTCAGGTCGACGCATCCTTGGCAGCGCAGTTCGGCTTCGTCCCTCGGGTTCTCACCGCAGCCCAAGCTGGCCGGGAGCAGCGTCTCTAACGACGTCGCAGCTCCGCCTCCGCGTTGGCCCGCCCGACGACGTCTTCACCATCCGCAGGTAGGGGGACACCAGGCCACGATAGGCCGTTCCTAGTGCACACTTTCAGCAACCACTCACAACGAACCAGCAGGTCACAGCCCCGCTACCAAGATCAACTCTCGAAAGTGGCCGAAGTCGGGCCGGTGTGCGCCTGGGCGAGGCAATGCTGGCTGGACCTTGGCCGGGGGGCCTGACAGACTTTGTGGACGCCCTGAAGGCGGGTGGCCTCTGCCGCCGGTAGTGCAGGAGCTGGCCAGCCGGCGGCGGAGCGGGTCTGGGGCAACATGGCAGGGGACACGTGGATACCAAGCAGCGCTGGCGTGCCCGGCTGGACCGTCAGCCGGCCAGGGACGGCCGTGACCGAGGGCCGGCGCCGGCGCGGGCCGGTCATGGTGTACCGGCGTCCGCTGCCGTGCGGCTCGGCTTGCTCTCGGCCCTGTTCGCCGTGTTGGGAGCGGCTCTTATATTTACCGGCGATAATGCCACCGCGGGCAGCCGGTTCTATACGAGCACGCCTCAGTTCAAGGTGTGGGCAGCCTTGATTATTGGCGTGGTAGCGTCGTTGCCAGCGGTCTGGCGGGTGGGCGTCGACTTGCTCCGGCGACTTGGACTTGACCCGCGGAGGGTGCTGCGGTCCCGGGCCGTTCCTGCTCTAGTCTGCGTTGCTTTGGTTGTCGCGGTTGCCGTGCTTGCGGGCCAGTACGCTCGCGGCAGCGGCTCTTCGCTATACGGCGGTGCCGCCCGTGTCGGCGTTATCTATTTCCTCGGGATAACCGCAAGCGTTCCAGCGTTCCTGGCCATATGGGAGTGCTATTTCGAGCTGGGCGATGGCCGCCGTACGACGGTGAATCACGTTGATGTTGCCGTCCACCGCCTGCTCTTGCTCCGTGAATGCCTGCTGTCCGCATTGACGACGGTGGGCCTGCTGGTGAGTGCGGGAGTGCTGGCTACTGGCGCCGAACGCCAGGCTGCTCTCGCCGCCCCCAAATACGCCGGACCTTATCCTTCGGCCTACGTGCTCATCTGGGGCCTTGGCTTCAGCGCGCTGCTTGTGGTGAATTTTATCCCTGCATTTCGCCGCCTGACACAGCGGGCTAACGCTATCATTAATTTGACACTTCCCATCTTGCCACCGGGTACCGGTCAATGGCAGGCTCGACTGCAGGAGCGAAAAGATCTAGCGGAGCTCCTTAAAGTCACGAGCGGAGCCAAGGACGTAATTACCTCAGCCGTTCTTGTCGCTGGGCCGCTTATCAGCAGCGCGTTCTCATTGTTCCTGCCCGGTCCGCCGTCCTAACCCCTGGCCACCTGCCTTCGCCCGCGATCGCTGACAGTGCGCATGTGGGGCGCCAGGTAACATCGCCGCGGGCACAGGCGACGGTTTCCAGCACCTCACCGCGGAGTTTGGCCTGGCGTCGGCAGGAACCACCGGCTGGATCGCAAGTGGTGGACAAACGACCCGCTTCCCGTGCAGGCTTTCGGGCTGGCGGCGTCAACCATGCCCGTGCGTGAGTGAGGAGAGCGAACATGGCGGCAGATCACGCAAGCGAAGCCAACGACGAGATGCTGCGGACCTTCCTGCGAGCGCAGCGCGAATCGGTGCTGGCCATCGTCGACGGGCTCAGCGAGGAGGCGTGGCACCGCCCGGTCGTGCCGACGGGCTGGACGACGGCTGGGATGCTGGAGCACCTGGGCGGCGCCGAGTGGCACTGGTTCCAGGGGGTCGTGGCGGGCAAGCAGCCCGAGCTGCCCGGCGACATTGACGAGGATCAGCCGCCCTACGACCCCATGTCGGTCGTGTTCACCTCGGACGCGTCCTCGGCAGAGGTTATGGCGTTCTACCGCGACCAGTGCGCGGCGTCCGAGTCAGTGCTCGCGACAACCCCGCTGTCAGCACCGCCACGCGGCAAGCACGGGCTTGACGGAGTCGAGCCGCCAAATGTTCGCTGGGTCGTGCTGCACATGATCGAGGAGACCGCGCGTCATGCCGGGCACCTGGACCTTGCCAGGGAACTCCTCGACGGGAAGGTCCGGCTGGGCGGCCGCTGATGCGCGCAACAGCCATGTCGGGCATCAGGCTGTGAGCACCGGGCGCGGGATCGTCATGCGTCGCGGCGGGTGATCACGAGGGCGGCCGCCAGCAGCGCGGCGGCTGGCCAGCCGGCGAGGACCAGCAGGGACAGGCCCGGGGGAAGCAGGCCTGGCCGGGGATGCACGGTGACCAGCTGGTAGGCGGCGACGGGCAGGGTGAACCTGCCGAGCCTGACGTTCCACGGGTGCGGCAGGACCAGGCACAGCACCGCCAGGAGGTAGATCATGGTGACGGCTGCTGCGATGGCGCCCGCGGTGTGCCGGATGACCGCGCCGGCCCCGACGCCTGCCACGGCGCAGGCGGCCAGGACGACGCCCGCGGCCAGCACGGCCCGCAGCGCGCCGGGATGGGACAGGGCCAGGCCGTGGTGGTGGCCAGACAGGATCGCCTGGGTGAGCAAGAAGCAGGCGAAGGCGAGCAGTTCACCGGCGGTGAGGGCGGCGGTCCCGGTGACCGCTGCCTTGGCGGCGAGCACCGCCCGGCGCTGAGGCACTGCTGTCAGCGTGGTGCGGATCAGGCCGCTGGCGTACTCGGAGGTGAATGTCAGCACGCTCAAGACCGTGACCGGCAGCACGGTATACTCGCCGTAGCCGAGGAAACTGCTGGTGAGCGGGTTCATCGGGCCACCGGGGGGCGGAGGGGCGGATGCGGTGGCCTGTGCCACGATGGCGGTGACACCGAGGGTCACCAGGGCGGCGATCAGCAGCGTCCAGTAGTTCGAGCGGACCGAGCGGAGCTTGGTCCACTCGAAGGCGAGCACGTCACGGGCGCGGGCCAGCCGAGATGGCACGGCCCGGCCGGCCGCGGCGATCTGCGGTGCGGTCATGGGACAGCCGTTTCTTCCGGTGCCGAAGCCATGGCGCGGTAGTCGGTGCTCTCGCCGGTGAGGTCCAGGTAGGCCTGTTCGAGGGAGCCATGCCGCGGCACCAGTTCGTGCACGGCGATCCCATGCCCGGCGGCCAGGTCGCCGATGGCGGGGGCAGCCACACCGGTGACGGCGAGCCCGTCGTCGCCTTCAGGCCGGACGGCTGCCCCGCGGGCGGCCAGCAGCGCGGCGAGTTCACCGGCCCTGGGCGAGCGCACCAGCACGTCCTGGCGCGTCCTGGACACGAACCGGCCGGTGGCGGTGTCGGCGAGCAGGCCACCGCGACCGATGATGATCAAGTGGTCGGCGGTCAGCGCGATCTCGCTCATCAGATGGCTGGAGACCAGGACGGTGCGGCCCTCGGCGGCCATCGCCTTGAACAGCTGCCGGAGCCAGCGGACGCCTGCGGCGTCCAGTCCGTTTACCGGCTCATCGAAGATCAGCACCGGGGGGTCGGCGAGCAGCGCCGCGGCGATGCCGAGCCGCTGCTTCATCCCGAGCGAGAACTCCCCGACGCGCCGGCCCGCCACCGCCGCCAGCCCGGTCGCCTCCAGCACCTGCACCGCCCGGCGGCGGCCGATCCCGTTGCTGTGCGCGACGGACAGCAGGTGACACCAGGCGGTCCGCCCGCTGTGCACGGCGGTCGCGTCCAGCAGCGAACCGACCACGTGCAGCGGCCGGATGATCTCCTGGTAGCGACGGCCCCCCACCAGTGCTCTGCCCGACGTCGGGGCGTCCAGGCCCAGGATCACCCGCATCGTGGTCGTCTTCCCGGCACCGTTGGGCCCCAGGAACCCGGTCACGTGCCCCGGCCGCACCGTGAAGCTCAGGCCGTCCACCGCAGTGACGGGCCCGAAGCGCTTGGTCAGCTGGTCAACCTCGATCACGACCCGGCTGACCGGGACTGGCGGGGCAAGCAGCGGCCCGCCCGCGGCCATCCCTGCCCCCTCGGCCACGCCGGCCTCCGGAGGCACGCCCGCCGCGGGCTTGGCCCTCCCCACGATCAGGTAAACAAGACCGCCCCCGGGCACCGAGAGACAGATGACCACCGCCCATGCCCACTTGGGCAGGTAGCGCACCTGGCCGGCCCGGGCCAGGTCGACCAGGCACCAAGCAGCAAACGCGACCGCCACGGCCAGCACCGGTATTACCACGGCCGGCGGCGGGCTCATCGGCCCTCACCATCCCCGCCGCCCGCGATGACCCTGGCCCCGCCGTCCGAGCTGGCAGGCCCGCCCACCGCCGCCAACCTTGCCATCCGCACCTCCCGGCGATGCCGCTCCAGGGCGGCTCCAGCGGCCTTCGACATATGTAGCCTACATGTGTAGACTGATGTCGTGAAGCTAACCAGGCCGTTGGAACGCGTGCTCCGGGTGATGATCACCGACCCGGCCGTACCGCACTACGGCTACGACCTGATGAAAGCAGCCAAGCTGCCCAGCGGCACCCTGTATCCGATGCTTGCCCGCCTGCAGCAAGAGGGCCTGGTCGACTCGGAGTGGGAGGCACAGCCGCAAGACGCTGGCGGGCGGCCGCCACGCAAGTACTACCGGCTGACTGCTGAAGGGCTCCGCGTCGCCCGTCTCGAGCTTGCCCAGGTCACCCGCGCCGCGCCGCGGCGCGTGGGGCATGGTGCGACCCGGTCCGCGCCAGGGAGCATGCGATGAGCCAGGCCCCGCGCCCCCAGCGTATCGCCGAGTGGCTCATCCGCGCCGCGTGCCGCCGGCTGCCGGCCGACGTGCGCGCCGAGCAGTGCCGGGAGTGGACTGCCGAACTGCCCGCCATCCTGGACGACCAGAGCATCCGCCCGTCGTTCCTGCGCACGCTGCGGGCGCTCTCTTTCAGTATCGGCATCTCCAGGACCACCAGGCAGCTGAGCCGATCCGCGCGAGCCAGCGCCCGGCGCGCCGCAAATGCGCAGTGGCGGACCGGCGCCATGCGGATCGGGCCGCTCGATGTGGTGGCCCGTGCGATCCTCGGGCTCTTTATCTGGCTCCTCATCGTGGTGGGCGTCATCACGCTGGCGCGTATGAGCCCTGACCCGCATGGCTGGCTGGTCCCGCTTGGCCTGGCCCTGGGCATCGGCTTCGATGTCTTCTGCCTGGCCGACATCGTGCGGGCCGCGCAGGTGCGCTACCTGCCCAAGTGGGCATGGGCGCTCATCTGCCTGATCCAGACCCCGCTCGGCGGCATCATGTACCTGAGCATCGGCCACATCGGCCGGTCACGGCCGGTGCCGCCACGATCGATGGGTCCGCGTGCCGCTCGCTGACGATGCATCACCGCCGAATTCACGGACGGACGAGGAGTACCGGCGGCTCAAGCTCAGCCCGCGGGTCGGGGCGCGCCGATCGCTGGCTCGCGGCACGCAGGTCGATGGCTGCTGCCACGTCGGTGGCGGGCACTCCGGCGCGGACGTTGATGGCGGCCGCCTCGCAGGCTGATTCAGCGTCGAAGATGCAGATCGCCTGGCCGGTGCGCGGGAGAAAGAACCCTCCCAGATACCTGACCTCGCGGTCGGCGGTGCTGGCGCCGCGGGCGGCCCTGGCCAGGGCGTCCTGGGCGGCTGTGTACTGATCGCGGGTAATCCCGGGCAGGTCGCGGAACACCAGGAACGAGGCCACCAGGCGACCGTAGCCCTGTCGCCGCCGGTCAGGAATCGGGGAAAGGACGTATCCGGGGGTACGTATTCGTGGCGTGGCGAGCGGGCGCGCCGTGGCGGCAAATTACCCGCCGCTGCCGTCGCGGCCGGGGGCATCCTTCGTGCCGGTGATGGCACCCGTCGCGCTCCTGGCGGCGATGATCGCGGCGACCTGTGCCCTGCTGGCGCAGCCCAGCTTGGCCAGGATGTTGCTGACGTGGGTGTCAGCGGTCCGCTCGGCGATGAACAACCGGGCGGCGATCTGGTCGCCGCGGCCAAGCACCTGCCCGCCGGCCTGGCCGGCTGCCAGGCCGGGCCGAGCTCAGCCGGCCCATGGGAGGTGGGCAAGCAAGCCACACTGGCTGCCACCGGAGGCGGACCCGGGAACCCGGTCACCTTCACCCACGGCCCGGCCTCCGGCACCGGGGTGTGCACCGTGACCGCGAACACCGTCAGCTACACCGCCGCAGGTAGTTTCGTCATCGACACCAACCAGGCCGGCATCGCCAACAACATCGCCACCCAGCAGATCGCCATCAAACACTGACTGAGTCCGGCCGCACCGTCCGCGATGTCGCTCGCTCCCTGGGATCGCTGGGCAAGGATGGGGCTATGAAGCCTGGTGCAGCTAATCATGTGCGCATCGCCCGGCCGAGTCATGACCTGCGGGCTTCGGAGCGATTCTGGGTCGGGGGCCTCGGACTCGAGGTATTGTTCCGGGCTGATCATTCCGCCGAAGGTGGCCACGCGCTGCTGATGGTTGGCTGGCCCGGTGCTGCCTGGCATCTTGAACTCGTCGGCGATCCCGAGGATGCGACGCCAGCCGCGCCCACCGCGGAGGACCTGGTCGTCCTCTACGTCGGCGGCGAGGTCGACCAGGGCGTGATTCACCGCCTGGTCGATGCGGGCGGCACCCGGGTCGCGGCGCGCAATCCTTACTGGGACCGGTGGGGTGTCACGATAGCCGACCCGGATGGGTACCGGCTTGTCCTGTCCAGTCGCATCTGGCCCTGATCGAGCGCACCACCTCCGGGCCCTGCTGCCGCAAAGGACGCGGGCCGGGCGCCTAGTTTGGCCAGCACGGCGGAGAGGTGATGGTCGACGGTCCTGGTGGACAGGACCAGATTGGCGGCGATCTCGGCGTTGCTGTGCCCGGCGCAGATCACCTCGAGCACGTCCCGCTCGCGCCGGGTCAGCCTCACGGGATCGGCCCGGGTCGCGGGCCAGCCGCACCGCGATGATCCACTCTGGCTCACCGGCGGTGTCCGCGGCCGCCGCTGCCTCATCGAGATGCTTCCACGCATCCGGCTGGCCGCGCCTGGCCCGGATCACGCCGAGCACGTCGAGCGGGCGGATCCGGTAGAGCGGAGACACGCCGGCGCTGACCACCAGCAGCGCGGTGCTCAAGGTCACCGCCTCATCCCAGCGCCCGGGCCGCTCCTGCGCAGCCGCCCGCTCGCCCCTCAGGAAGGCGGCGCGCGAACCGACTTCGTGCTCGTCGAAGTAGACGACGTCCTCGGTGAAGTACTGCTCCGCCCTCGGCGAATCGCCGCTGACCGTTGTAGCAGGCCTGGGCACTCCAGGGCCTCGGCATAGTGGCGTGATGTCCTGGTTGATGACCTGCTGCACGTTCTGTCGTCCTGACGCACGGCAGGTCTGAGTTGGGCCAATTTGGTGCGCACCGAGGCTTCGGTGGTGGCAGCGGGCCGAGGGTCAACCGCGGCCGCCAGGAGGCGGTACCTGCTCTGCCTTCGCAGGATGGCGGGTCCGCTGGTCCTAGCGGAAGAAGTCGTGCAGTGCTGCTGCTACCCGGTCGGGCTGGCGGCTGTTGTCAGGAGCGGTATGGCCCGCACCGCGTATCACCACTCGTCTTGCGCCTGGAAGAACACGGCTCAGGCCGTCGAGTGAGGCGGTGAGGTTGCGGGCGCTCTTGGAGCCGCCGAGCAGGAGGACCTCACAGGAGAGCCCTCCGAATCGCTCCAGCGTTCCGGCCGCACCGTTGACCGTCTGAGCGTCGTAGGGCACGGTGGGGACCAGGTCGCGGGGCGACATGACATCAGCGGGTGCGGGCCGGTTGGCCGTGCGCTTGATGGCGAAGTCCAGCGCGGCAGCCAGCGGACGCTGCGGGAGCCAGCGGATCGGAGAAGTCCTGTCCGCGGTGGCCTTGAGCACCGTGACCAGTGCGGCCCCGGGCTTGCCGGCATTGAGTTGCCGTTCGTAGCGGGGAGCCCAGTCACCGTGAACGACGCCGTCGAAGGTTAGCGGAGGCTCATACAGCGCGAGCCTGGTGATATCCGGGCGGACCAGAGCAGCCTCAATCGCGATGACCGCTCCTGCGCTGAGCCCGAAAAGGCGGCTGGCACCGGAAGCGTCCAGAAGGGCGCTCAGGTCCTCGATCTCGGTGCTCAGCCCACGGAACTCGCCGTACGGTCCGCTCCTGCCACGACCTCGCCGGTCAGGCACGTAGACCGTGAACGCCCCGGAAAGCCCGCGGGCCAGCTGCATCAGATTCCCCGACAGCTGCCCCGCTCCATGCAGCAGGACGACCGCAGGACCGGTTCCCACCCGCTGGTACGCGATTGTGGTGCCGTCGGCGGAGCGCACCTCACCCGCCATGGCCCCTGGATCACCGGAGCCGAACTCCTTCCCCACCGGCCCGATGCTACGCCGGGTCCCGGCGAGCGTGAGCCTGTGAAGGCCAGCCGTCCGGGCCCACGGCCCTGATCAGGGCACGCCGGGCTGATTCCAAGGGTAGCCAGGACGCGGGTGGCGTCGCGGGCGTGGTAGCGGCAGGCTGCGGCGATGCTGGGGTATCCGCCGGGCTTGAGGATGGCGATGCCGAGGTTGCGCAGGGCAGCCATGACCTGGGGGCCGGTGCCGGTGCGGATCTGGGAGGCGTCCTCGCCGAAGGTGACGTCACGGATGTGGTGCAGGGCCTCGATGCCCCAGTGGCCGCGGATCCATCCGGCGACCTGGGCGGGCGTGGCCTGGTGAGCGGCCAGGCTGGTGACGGCGTAGCTGGTTCCGGTAGAGCACTTCTTGGTCCCGCTCAGGGGCTTGCGCCGGCGCCTGATCTGGATGGCCTGGGCGGCGTGCGGGAAGGCGATCCCGGCAGCCACGGCGGTGAGCTTGAGGGTGCGCCATTCGGCGCGGCCGTGACCTTTGTTCCTGGCGTCCCAGGCGATGGGGACCTGGCGCCAGGGCAGGGCTTTGAGCTGGGCGTACAGGCTGGGCTGGTTGTTCTTGACGGTCAGGATGTAGTGCGCGCTCTTCTGGGTGACCAGGAACGTGGCGTGCTCGCGCTGGGCGTGCAGCGCGTCGGCGGTGACCACCGCCCCGGCCAGGTCCAGCGGAGCCAGCAGCGGGGCAACGCTGTGATCTCGTTGGTCTTGCCGTCCACTTCGGCCTGGGCCAGCACCGTGGTGGCCTGCGGGTCTGCCGCCGCCAGCAGGTGCCGGGCCTGGCCATCACTGCCGGCATGCCGGGTGCCGCGCACCGCCTTGCCGTCCACCGCCACCGCCCGCCGCTGGCGCGGGCCAGCCCAGGACGGCGGCGGCCGGGTGGCCAGCCACGACCCCACCGCCGCCTGCAGCGCGGCGGCGTCCGGCGCCTCCAGCACCCGGCGGAATGTGGCCTCATGGGCGGCTCGACTGCCGTGCCCGCGGGTCGTAACGGACTCCCAGCGCGGCCAGCGCCAGGGCGGGGCTGATCAGCGATGATGACACGGCAGGCACGGCCTTCCGCGAAGATCAAATGGATTCGACACCCACATGATCTTGGAAGCCGTGCCTGCCCGGCACTCAGAACACCGGAACGGCCATCAGGCCATCAACCGGACATCACGCCACTATGCCGGGGCCCTGG
>Ga0335078_10018224_pt1 | contig 10442 bp, 7 predicted proteins | sample Lox_Sample_32_FD_206711 | JGI IMG/M metagenome (GOLD analysis project Ga0335078, IMG submission 206711) | Soil microbial communities from Loxahatchee National Wildlife Refuge, Florida, United States - Lox_Sample_3.2 | ecosystem: Environmental > Terrestrial > Soil > Wetlands | place: USA: Florida...
GTTACCTTTGCTGCGCCCATTGGCGCACGGTTGCGATCCAGCGCACATTTCCGAAGAAACCAAAGAGTGGCCTCGGGTATTGGAATGGCAGGTCTCGGTGCTTTTGTGGCATTCGCTGAAAAGTAAATAGATCTCAGCAGGAACATTTTCCGGGGATGCGCCAGGTCTCCATAGCAACTGAGACTTTTCTGATTTTTTGGCATCGACAAAAGTGCCAGCGCAATCTCATTGACAGGATGAGAGTACGGTCGTACTCTTTTGACAATGCGGTACTCCCTGGAACATAAAGCGAAGAATCACGAGAACATTGTTTCTGTAGCCGCCCGCTCTTTTCGCGAGCACGGTGGCGACTCGAGCGGCATCGGAACGGTGATGAAGAGAGTAGGCCTTACGAAAGGAGGCTTCTACCGGCATTTCAAGAGCAAGGACGACCTGTTCGTTGAAGCGATGGCGCGAGCAATCGACGAGACAGGAAACGGCATGGTGGATGCTGCAAGGTCCGCGCCGGAAGGCGAGGGTCTGCGGGCTATCATCGAGCGCTATCTAAGCATGGGCCACGCGAATTCGCCGGCAAGCGGCTGCGTGCGCGCGACCCTCGGGCCGGAACTAGCGAGGAAACCAGTAGCCGTGCGGAGAAAGGTCGAAGCGTTGTTGGAAGGCTATCGTGAGCGGCTGCTGCCATTCATGCCCGGTCCGACGCTTGCAGAAAGGCGGGCGAAGATTCGGTTATTGTTTCCCAGCATGGCAGGAGTCCTGATGATGTCCCGGGTCATTGCGGCTCCTGAAAAACGTCAACAGTTCCTGATGGAGGCGAGAGGGTTTTTCATCCGGTCCTTCGTCGAGAAGTAAATTTTTTTGCATCTAAAGAGTACGTGCGTACTCTTTAGACATAGCACGACTCCACACTGACTTCGAGGTGAACAAATGAAATCGATGATCCCGCTTCTCCTTGCAATGATGCCCATGGCGGCGGCAACGCAATCACCGTCCGGGGGTGGCTCAGGCTTGCCCAACGCGGCCATTCCTCCAACAACCGAAGTGCTTGTCATTGAAACTCCAAGGCAAGGCGTAACTCCCCAGCAGATCATGGCTGTGCTGCCGTCGGAGGTGCGGGCAACCGTGAAGCTCTACCTCGATGGGAAGATTCGCCAGTGGTATTCGCGCGGCGATGGCAAAGGGGTTGTCTTCTTCGTCGACGCAAAGACCGAGGATGAGGCGCGCGCCATTATGGAAACGCTGCCGCTCGCGAAGGAACAGCTGATGGATCACCAGTACATTCCACTTGGACCGTTGATGCCGCTCAGGATGTTGATCGGCCCTCCGGCGCAGCAGTAACTCTGCTCGCGACAGGGCCGCTGCCAACAAGGAATCACTCTGTGTAGGAGATGTTCATGACCAAGCCGAGAATTATCGTCACTGGCGCAACCGGAAAGACGGGCAGCATCGTCGCCACTGAGTTGCTGAAAGCCGGCTATCCGGTTCGCGCCATGGTGCACCGGCAGGATGAGCGGAGTGCGCGACTGGAGGCGCAAGGGGCCGAGATCGCAGTCGCCGACATGAGCGATGTCGAGCGCATCTCTGACGCGCTCAAGGACGTTCAGGGCGCCTATTATTGTCCGCCTCTCGATCCGTACATGATTCAGGGGGCGGTGGCGTTCGCGGTTGCCGCGAAAGAAGCCCGGCTCGAACACGTCGTAGGCATGACGCAGTGGCTGTCGAGTCCCTCGCATCCCTCGCTCATGACCCGCCAGCACTGGCTCGTCGATCGGTTGTTTTCGATGACGCCCGGAGTTGCGCACACAATCGTCAGTCCAGGCTTTTTCGCCGACTCGTACCTGGTGACGATTGGGGCGGCGGCGCATCTCGGCATCTTTCCATGGATTTATGGTAATAGCCGGAATGCGCCACCTTCGAACGAGGATATCGCGCGAGTTGCCGTTGCGACCCTCATGAATCCGGCGCGGCACGCCGGGAAAAGCTACCGCCCCACCGGGCCGGAACTCCTCGGCGCGAAGGACATGGCCACGGCCATCGGTCGAGCGGTTGGACGACCGGTCAGGGTTGTGCCGGCGCCGGTCTGGCTGTTCATGAAGGCTGCCCGGATGGCCGGCATGTCCATCGATGTGATGAGCAACGTGCGCTATTACATCGAGGATCACCGACGCGGCGCCTTTGAAGCAGGCGCACCAACGACCGATGTGCTCGATGTGACCGGGCGCTCTCCGGAGGACTTCGAGACCATCGCGCGTCGTTATGCGGCTCAGCCCGGCAACCGGCAGACTCTCGGCAACTGGGTTCGAGAGTTCGCGCGGTTCATGATCGCTCCGCTCATTCCCAGCTTCAGTTTAGATCGGTACGACCGTCAACTGCGCCGTCCGTTCCCGTCCGAGCCGCAGTTCGCGCCTGAGTCTGAGGTCTGGCGGGGCGAGCACGCTATCGCCGCCGATTCCAAGCCCGCGACGCCGGGGCGCGACGAGGGCAGAATCGCCACCACCAACTACGTCCACAAGCTGAACTTTGAATAAGGAGACGCCCATCGTGCCACAACAGATGATCTGGTTTTTCGTGAGCATCGCATTCAGCCTCATCGCGTGGGGGATAGTCAGCGCTCTATATATCTGGCCTGAACTCCGCGTCCGCCCGCAGGCCGCAGCTTTGCGGCCTCTGCTCCTCCTCCACGGCTTCCGCTTCATTGGGCTGGCGTTTATCGTGCCGGGGGTGGTGTCGCCGGACCTGCCGCCTGTCTTCGCCCATTCGGCCGCCTACGGTGACATCATTGCGGCGATACTTGCATTGCTCGCGCTGGCATTACTGCCCAGCTCAGGTGGAGTTGCTGTCGCGTGGATCGCAAACCTCTGGGGTGCCTCAGATATCCTCAATGCTTTCTACCAGGCCAATCACGCCGGACTGTTGGCGGGCCAATTGGGAGCGGCATTCTTCCTTCCGACATTGATAGTGCCGCTACTCCTGATTACGCACGGACTCGCTTTCCGAATTCTTGTGCAACATCAAAATGTAACCGCAGCACAGGAAAACCGTCGGCCAGCGCTCAATTAATGCATCATCGCCGATGCACTCATCGACAATGCCAAGGCACCCAGCAACCACATTGTTCCGGGTTCTGAGTGGATGACTGCCAATCCGGACAGAACCCAAAGATCAGGGCAGTGTATGAATGGGGGCCATTCGTCCGCGATGCGGACGCTTGCGCAGACACGGCGAGGATGAAAGCTCCGCCGGCGGATGCACGGTTCAGAACAGCTTCATGTATTCGATCAGCGCACGCTTGTCGGTGTCTGACAGTCCGGCTCCGTAGCTGTGGCCGCGGTCCTGCACGAAGTCAGGAGCGTTGTCCATCAACAGGAAGAGTGGATTCACGGCGCCCGATCCGGTGATGGGGCACAGCAAATTGTCGAGGAACTTGTTGCGCCCGAAGTGATTGCGAGGAGCCACACGAATGTTCGTGATCAGGTCGACGGGCGTGTTGCGCGCCACGCACAGGCTGGTGCCGTCTTCGAGCTCGAACCGGCTTCGCTCGGTTGTGCGGCGAATCGATTGGAGGCCGGGACGCAGGCCGGGCGAGAGCAGCATGTTCATGGCGCTCTGATAGGCCGCCAGTCTGCCCGCCACGGAAGGATCGCCGTTGTAGAGCCCGACAGAATTGTTGTGGAGGAAAGGCGCGGTGGCCCAGATGCTCACCAGCGACGGAGTGCGGTAGTATCCCCGGCCACCGGTTGCCTTAACGGGAGGCAGCCGCCTGGATGGATGCAGCGGATCGACCAGTCCCGCGAGGCGGACGGCAGGCGAGGTCTTATAACTCTCCGAGGAGAACTCCTCCCAAATCTGGCCACGCTCGGCGTTGGTCGCGAGCGCGCGCTCTGCGTTGGTGCCAATCTCAGACACCGGATATTTTTCATCGTCGGAAAGAAAATTTCCCTGCAGAAAATCGCCTCGCAGCACTGCATCCCTGAACCACTGGGCGGGTGAACCGTTATAGCCGGCGGGTGGCTGCTTGCTGGAGTGGCATCGCGCGCAGTTTTCGGCAAAGACGATTTTTCCGCGCGCCAGGACCGCTTCATCCTTCGGCAGGAATTGGCTGGCACTGTCGGCATCCGCGAGATGCAGCGCAGCGAAGGTGCGCAGAAAAGCTTCGAGGCCTTCGAGGCGGGCCACGGTTCCCGTCCAACTCTCTTCACATGGCGCACTGATTTGCCGGGCATGCTTGATGTCGAATGGAGACTGCGCCTTCGTGAGTCCATAGACGGGGTCGTGCAACGAGGTCCAAGCGTCCGCGCAGACGCCGATGTTCACGTAGCCGCGCATCGCGGCGCAGGCCGTATCGTTCACGCCGGGCTTCGGAGCGGGGTCGTCGAGGCACGACGAGCCGACTGAGTCCGCGCCATCTTTCAACACGTTGAAGACATGCCGCGCGCTACCGTCGGCCATGGTTTCGCTGTGCATTGGGCGAAAATTCAGTTCCGCAATGCTGTTGATGGCGCCGGCGTTGCTGATGTGGTCGGTGGCCACCTGCGAAGTGTCGGATGTTCCCGGCGGCTCGGCGTGCGCCACCTGCCAACGGAAGTCGCTGGGCGCGAGTTCGCGCGATGGGGGATATTTCGCTGTGTTGAAGACCTGGTCGCGGAGGTACTGATTGCCGATTCCGGGATGGAGATTCCGCCATGTGGGGTGCTCCGGATCGGCAGGCGGGTGAAGGGGGTTGAAGCCCACGTGGCAGAAACCGCAGGCCACGCCGATGAGATAGGGAGGCTCGACGTTGGCAGGATCGGCCAGATACTTTGCCAGGTTCCAGGCTTTCGGGTCGAATTTCGGGTTGGTGAATTTCCGCAGACCGATGATGCCAACCGGCTGCCCCACGGGGCCGGTCGCGATTTCCGGCCGGCAGCTGTCGAGCCACAGGCCGTATTGGTCCGGTGCGTTTGCGCGCGTGCAGTCGGGATCGTTGATGACTCCGAATCGCTTGAATCGCTGGTCACGATAGCGCGAGTCGACGGCCTGAAGCAGATCGACCGCGCCATGCGAGCGCACGGCAAGAATGCGCCAGAGCTCCTGGTCGCCGACCACATTTCCGTGAGCGTCGGTATCGCCGCCGGTCCAGCGATACCAGGTGTCGCGGCCCTGCCGCTCAAGCGGCGTGAGGCCGGCGTAGCCCGCTTCGTAGCAGCTCTGACTGCCATTTGCACATGCCTCGATACCAGTGCCGCCTGCGCTTACAAGGCCTTTGGTAAGCGAGGCTGCCACACCGAGAATGCAAAGCAACAGCAGAGCCTGACGACGTGACATCGGATATCTCCCAATATCGAGCGTCTCTGACGGAGGGGAATACGGATATCTGATTGTGACACTTTTTGGAGTGTCCTATGCGGAGCGGCAGCCGGGGAACGAGGGCCTGGCGTCAAGTTTGATTTCGGGCGGCGCTTCGGTGAGAAGGCGCCTAATGCCTCAGAACTTCCTCGACAGTCTGAATGTCGACCAACCCGTTGCATCCGTAGATCGCGGGCAGCACGCGCTCGGGAGAGTATTTTCGGCGGAGTTCAGCTACTTTGTTGGTGCCGGCGCGGTAGGCGGGCAGATACATGCGGCCCAGCAGGGGATGCCGTCCCCATGCACCCGACAACTTGTCGGCGCGCTCTTCAGTAACGAGAAAATCGCGCCGGAGAATCGCGGCGACTTCTTTTTGCGGTTTTCCGTCGCCCCAGGTCAGGTAGGACGACTGGTTCTTGGCATCATCCTGCAACAAGGCGAGCAAAACACCGATCTGCAGGTCGTCGTCGGGCAACTGGTCGACTTCAGTGACGCCGTGCGCGATGAGGATTGCATTGTTGGCGATTCCCTCAAACAGCGTGGCGGCGCGAGTGTTCATGGTGAGCACCGTCGCCTCGAAGCCGACAAGGCCACGGACGTATAGATTCTGCAAGTACGCGAACGTAGTGACATGGCCGGGTACAACTTCGTGGCTCACAAGCTGCTCGAATTCCGGGAACGAAATTTGCAGCGAGGCATTGATCTCATAGGAGGCCTCGTACTGCGGAGTGCCGTCGGGTTTCCGCGCCCTGCCGATGTAATTCATTGAGCCCGAAAACCATGCGTCCTTGATGGGCAGGAAGCCGATGTTCGCGCGGGGCACCGGTGCAAGATCGACGGGAAGGAATGGGAGAAGATTTTGCGCGCTGAGGTGGTCAAAATGTGCGATGACTGCGGCGCCTAACCCACGCACGGAGGCCATTGGGATAACGCGCTGGCGACGCCAGTCGTCCACCGCGGCAAGTAATGCGCCGTTGGCAGAGACGGCGTATCCGGCTCGGCTTAGCAGCTCCGCAACGCGTTCCCGCTTCTGCTGCGGGGCAGAGGGCTCGGGCGGATTTCCGGTGGATGCCGTGACGGCTCGAGCGTAGGACACAGGATCGCCTTTGCCGAGAACTTCCATGGCGAGGTCCCACATGGCCTCAAGAGAAAGCGCCAGGCCGGCGAGGTAGGACTGGCGTGGGCCGCTCAGTTTCGTGGTTTCGTCGCGGAGCCCGGCAATCGCCTGGGGAAGGTTGATGTCGAGCAGGTATTTTTGCAGGGCCTCCTGATCGACTGTTTTGCCGGCTACACCGCCGGAGTCCCGAACTTTCTTTGCAGCGGGGTGCGTGTAGGCTTCGGGGAGCGGCTCGTCGGAAAACCAGGAATCGGCGATGAAACGTCCGGTTCCGGAGGGACACATGACGTCGCCGCCCCAGAGGGTGTCAATGCCGAGGACTGCGTCGGCGACATACCTGCCAATTTGATCCATCAGATTTCCTTTTCCTTTTTCAATGCGCCGAACCAGACATACATACAGAGTGCAACAAAGAAGAGCGCAGAGATTGATTGCGAGACAGGGTCATTCGAATAGAAAGGCGTCCTGATCAGATCTTCGCGATATGCGGGGAAAAGCCGCAAGGCGGCTCCCAACACACCACCGAGCGCACCGCCCGCCATGAGCCCTGAAGCAATAATCACACCACGCTCGCGAATTCTCTTACCCGGCGTGCCGCCGATCTTTTCTGACCGCTTGTTGAGGAAGTGAGAGAGGAAACCTCCAACCAGGGCGGGCGTGTTGAGTTCAAGAGGCAGGTACATGCCCAAGGCAAAGATGAGAGCCGGCTGGCCGAGCATTTCCATGATGACGGCAATCATCGCCCCGACGCCGAACAGAAGGTAAGCGACCGGCTGATGGCTCATGAATCCCTGGACCAGCGCTTTCATGATAGCGGCCTGGGGCGAGGCCAGAACGGGCCGCGCATCTCCAACGAGAGCCTCGCCGAATTGAAACGTGTGTGCGAGCATGACGATGGTTAAACCGACGGCCGTGGCGGAGGCGATGACGCCAATAAACTTCACTTTCTCCTGCGCCGCGGGAGTAGAACCCAACCAATATCCGGCCTTCAAGTCAGTAATCGTCTGGCCGGAGACCGATAAGGCGGTGCAGACTATGCCCGCAATCGCCATGACGAAGAACATGCCGGCTGTTCCCGAAAGCCCGAAGCGGAGCAGGACGACCGACGAGATGATGACGGTGAGCATGGTCATTCCCGAGACCGGATTGCGCGCGGTTGTGGCGATGGCGTTGGCAGCCACCGAGGTGAAGAAGAAGGAGAAGACCAGGGTGAGCAGCAGGCCCACTGCGACCGCGGTCCATGAGACGGGGAGGCGCCCGAGGAAGGCCGCCACCGCGATCGCGCCGATGACGACGCCAAGCAGAATGGAAATCATCGGTAAATCGCGATCGGTTCGCTCCTGCTGCGTCGCTTCTCCGTGGCGAAAGGTGCGGAGCGCGATGCCGAATGACCCAGCGACAACGCGCAGCGATCGGATGATGCCAAAGATTCCGGCAGCAGCGATGGCGCCTACTCCGATAAAGCGCACGTAGTTGCGATAGATATCGACAGCGGTCATCTTCGAAATCGGCATGACGGCGGGATAGATGGCAGTGTCAATGTGGCTGCCAATGAACCAGATCACCGGGACCAGGACGAAGTTGGAGAGAACGCCGCCGGCACAGAGAATCATGGAACTGCGCAATCCCATCACGTAGCCGAGGCCAAGGATGAAGCCGATGGCATCGAATCGGAAGACCATGCGGGCCCGGTCGGCGAGCGAATGCATTACCGGCACGAACTGAAAATCGACGTATTCCTTCCACACCTGGAACGTGGTGACGAAGAGGTCGTAAACACCGGCGATGCCGGTTGCCTGAAGCAAGAGCCTGGCCTGCGAGCCGCCCTTTTCTCCGGTTATGAGAACTTCAGTGATGGCGGTTGCCTCTGGATAGGGCAGCACTCCGTGCATTTCGCGCACAAAGTAGCGGCGCAAGGGAATGAGAAAGAGAACGCCGAGACAACCCCCAGCGAGGCAGATGAAGATGGTCTGCACCGGGTGAGGATCGAGATTAAGGATGTAAAGAGCTGGAAGAGTGAAGATGGCGCCAGCGACAACGCCGCCGGCAGCGCCGCCGATTCCGGTGATGATCACGTTCTCAAGCAGGCTGGAGCGGCGCTTGAAGACGCGCGCGAGTCCGATGGCCAGAATGGAGATGGGGATTGCGGCCTCCATCACCTGGCCGACTTTGAGGCCCGAGTAAGCCGACGCAACGGTGAAGATGACACAGAGCACGATGCCGAAAAGGACCGAGCGCACTGTGAGTTCCGGTTGGCTGGCGGCCGCGGGAACGATCGGCTTGTAGGTTTCATCTGGTTGCAGAGTGCGGTAGGCATTTTCCGGAAGAGATTTGGTTTCGATATCGTTCATCGACGGGCGGTCCCCTTTGCGGCAGGGCCAGAACAAGCTGTCGAGACAGCATGACGCAGGCCGGCCTGAAGCGGCCGGTGTGTCAGTTCGCACTGCTGGAATGACCCATGCAGTACATCACTCCAGCGCGGTGAACGCAAGTGCAGAGGGCACTCGGGTTGGGGATGGGGGGCTAGTTCTCTGACCGTATGAATTTCGCATGCGGGGGTTTCGTGGTCTCCCACCCTTTTGTCCGCTGACGCGGACGAAAAGGATGGGGCACGGAGGTGAGGTTAGGTTGGTGGCTTCCCACCCTTTCGCCCGAGAGGCGAAAGGATGGGGCACGGGGGTGAGGTTAGGTTGGTGGTTTCCCACCCTTTTGTCCGCTGACGCGGACGAAAAGGATGGGGCACGGGGGGCCGATTTTCACGCGGTGAGAGACCCAGGTTGCGCGAAGCTGCCAGCTGTTATTCAGTGGGCAGGCACTACGGGCAGGTCGATGAAGCTGGCGTCGCCGGGGGTGTGCCAGACGCGCTGCGTTGCTTTTACGTAGTCAGCGGGTTTGGCATCGAAGATGTTGGGCACGAAGGTCTGCGGATTGCGGTCGTACAAGGGAAAGAGCGTGGACTGCACCTGCACCATGATGCGGTGACCGGGCTTGAAGACGTGGTTCACCATGGGCAAGCCGAAGCGATAGAGAAGCGGCTGATCGGGCGCGATGGCTTGAGGATGCTCGAAGCTGGTGCGATAGCGGCCGCGAAAAATGTCGGTGGCGATGGGCAATTCATAACCGCCCATCGGCGGGTTGTAGGGATAGGTACCGGGATAGACGTCGATGAGCTTCACCACCCAGTCGCTGTCGGTACCACTGGTCGATGCGTAAAGATTCACGTTGGGGCGGCCGGCGAGGCGCAGCGGCTCGGTCAACGGATCGCTCAAAAACGTGAGCACATCGGGACGGCCATCGACGAAGCGTTGATCGTGCACCAGCCAGGTGCGCCACGCATCCTCGTCAGTCGCGACATAGGGCCGCGGCGAAAAGGGCACCGGCTTCGCCGGATCGGAGACATACTCAGTGAACTTTCCGCTGCCCGCCGACGGCGCATCGAATGATAATTTTCCGCCCGCCTCGAGATAGATGGGACGCGCCTTGTTGGGACAGCCGTTCTCACAGCTCAGCGGCCATTGGGTGAAGCGATCCCAGTGGTTCTCTCCCGTGTTGTAGACGAGCACCGGCGGCGTGTCGGCTTTGGGCGCGCCATCGACGAGATATTGCGAGAAGAACGGCAGCAAAACATCGTGGCGATATTGGCGCGTGGTGTCGCCGGTCCACTGCAGCGGCCCCAGCGACCATCCCTTGCGATTGATCTGGCTGTGGAACCACGGGCCCATGACGAGAAAGTTCCTGTCGTTTGCTGTGTCTTTGGGTTCGACTACCTCATAGCAGTGGTTGGCGCCCCACATATCTTCCTGGTCCCACAATCCCTGCTCCCAGAGCACGGGAACTTTGAGCGGAAGCCTGGCCATGAACCGGTCGAGCGCCTGATCCTGCCAGAACTCGTCGTAGGCGGGGTGCTCGTCGAGCTTCCGCCAGAAGGGAAGCTGTTCCTCCCCGCCGTAACGCGCAAAGTCGCCGGCTGAGCCCTGCTCGAGGAAGTTGGTGTAATCGTCGA
>Ga0335078_10018225_pt1 | contig 10442 bp, 8 predicted proteins | sample Lox_Sample_32_FD_206711 | JGI IMG/M metagenome (GOLD analysis project Ga0335078, IMG submission 206711) | Soil microbial communities from Loxahatchee National Wildlife Refuge, Florida, United States - Lox_Sample_3.2 | ecosystem: Environmental > Terrestrial > Soil > Wetlands | place: USA: Florida...
TGACGTCAAGATGGCAATGCTCGTGGTGCTTGTATTTCCGCTGGTGATTCTGGCATTCACCGCAATTGCGAGTATCAACGGCTTCGGAACGTCGAGCATTCTGAATCCAGGTCCACACGGGCTGAGCGAGATCCTCTATGCATTTACATCGGGCGCCGGAAACAATGGCTCGGCATTTGGCGGATTGACCGCGAACACGCCCTGGTACGACACAACTATCGGATTCACCATGCTGGCCGGCCGGTTCCTGATGATTATTCCCATGCTGGCGATTGCCGGCAATCTGGCGGGCAAGAAATATGTGCCACCGTCACTGGGAACATTCCCGGTGACCACGCCTTTGTTCTCGATTTTGTTGATTGGCGTGATTCTGATCGTCGGAGCTTTGACGTTCTTCCCGGCACTGAGCCTGGGACCAATTCTCGAACATTTGCTGCTTGGCGCCGGCAAGACATTTTAGGGGACACTGCTATGGCAATGACGGAAACACCAACCATGCCGAAAATACCAACCGTTCGCCTCGGCCACTCGCCAATGAAGCCAAGAAAGAAAGCCGTGTGGGAGTGGAAGATCGTGCGGCGGGCGATCGTTGACGCGTTCGTCAAGCTGAACCCGCAGAAGATGATGGGTAATCCCGTCATGTTCGTGGTCGAAATTGGCAGCGTCATTACCACTGCCCTGCTTTTCAAGGGTGGCCCTGCATTCAAGTTCAATTTGCAGATCACGCTGTGGCTTTGGTTCACTGTGCTGTTTGCCAACTTCGCCGAAGCTATGGCCGAAGGGCGGGGAAAAGCCCAGGCCGACACGCTGCGGAAAGCACGGTCCGAGACTGTCGCGAATCGCATTGTTGGCAATGACGGTCTCACTGAACAGGTCGCAAGCTCGAAACTGCGGGCTGGCGACCTGGTGCTGGTCTCGGCCGGTGAATTCATTCCTTCGGATGGCGAGATCCTCGAAGGCGTCGCGTCGGTGGATGAGTCGGCCATTACAGGCGAGTCGGCCCCGGTGATTCGTGAAGCCGGCGGCGACCGTTCCGCCGTGACAGGTGGCACACGAGTTTTGTCCGATCACATTAAAGTCAAGATCACGTCGAATCCTGGCGAAACATTCCTCGACCGCATGATCGCTCTGGTTGAAGGAGCCGAGCGACAGAAAACGCCGAATGAAATCGCGCTGAATATTTTACTGGCCGGGTTGACGATTATCTTCCTGCTCGCAGTCGTCACGCTGCAGCCATTCGCGATTTACTCGGGATCACCGCAGACGATATTCGTTCTTGTTTCGCTGCTAGTTTGCCTGATTCCGACAACGATCGGCGGGTTGCTCTCCGCCATCGGCATCGCCGGCATGGACCGGCTTGTGCAACATAATGTGCTCGCAATGTCTGGCCGTGCGGTCGAAGCCGCGGGCGATGTAAATACTCTGTTGCTCGACAAAACCGGAACCATCACACTCGGGAACCGGCAAGCTTCGCGCTTTATCCCTGCTCCCGGCATTACGGAACAGGAACTCGCCGATGCGGCGCAGCTTTCGTCTCTGGCCGACGAGACGCCCGAGGGGCGTTCAATCGTCGTGCTGGCAAAAGACAAGTACAACCTGCGCGGACGAGAGCTCGGCTCGCACGATGCGCAGTTTGTGCCGTTCAGCGCGCAGACGCGCATGTCCGGAGTAAATCTCAACGGTTTTGAAATCCGCAAAGGCGCCGCCGATGCGATTGCAAATTACGTAGCGCAGAGCGGAGCGAAAATGGCGAACGAGGTGCGAGCGACGGTAGAAGAAATCGCCCGCACTGGAGGTACGCCGCTGGTTGTGGCAGATAGAGAACGCGGCGCGCTTGGCGTCATCGAACTGAAAGACATCGTCAAGGGCGGAATGAGAGAGCGTTTCGATCACCTGAGGGCGATCGGAATCCGTACTGTCATGATCACCGGTGACAATCCGCTCACCGCCGCAGCCATTGCGCGCGAAGCGGGAGTAGATGACTTCCTTGCCCAGGCCACGCCGAAAGACAAGATGGACCTAATCAAGAAAGAACAGGCCGACGGCAAACTGGTGGCGATGACCGGCGACGGCACGAACGACGCTCCTGCGTTAGCTCAGGCCGACGTCGGCGTAGCTATGAATACCGGAACCCAGGCCGCGAAAGAAGCCGGCAACATGGTGGATCTGGATTCCAATCCAACGAAGCTGATTGAGATCGTGGAAATCGGCAAGCAACTGCTGATGACACGCGGAGCATTGACAACGTTTTCCATTGCAAACGATGTAGCGAAATATTTCGCGATTATCCCCGCGATGTTTGCCGGGACGTTCCCGGTGCTGAACGCTTTGAACATCATGCACCTGCAGACCCCACAATCAGCAATTCTTTCGGCCGTGATCTTCAATGCGCTGATTATCATCGCCTTGATTCCGCTGGCCCTGCGCGGGGTCAAGTACCGGCCCATGGCCGCGGCTGCCTTGCTTCGCAACAATCTTTGGATCTATGGCGCAGGCGGCATTATCGTGCCATTCATCGGGATCAAGTTGATTGACATGCTGATCACGAGCGTGGGGCTGGCATGAGGATTCTGTGACTTGGGATTCGGAACGACTTTTTAGCGAGGAATCTGCTTTTGAGGAACAAAGAAATGAAGAAAAATCTGATTACCGCATTTCTGATGACGATCGCAACAACTGTTCTGCTAGGCATTATCTATCCCCTTGTCGTCACGGGACTCGCTCAAGCAATCATGCCCAAGCAGGCAAACGGCCAGCTGATTGAGAAAAACGGCACGATCATCGGTTCCGCGATTATCGGGCAGGGATTCACCGGGCCGGGATATTTTCACTCTCGTCCATCGGCGGCAGGAAATGGCTATGATGCCCAGAACTCAAACGGATCGCAGCTCGGACCGACCAATCGAAAGCTGATTGATCGCGTGAAAGGCGATGTCGCGAGTGCGCGGGTTGAGAATGGGAAATCGGGTAAATTCGTGCCGATCGACCTTGTCACAACCTCTGCTTCCGGACTTGATCCGGACATCACGCCCGCAGCAGCGGAGTTTCAGATTGCGCGGGTGGCGAAAGAACGTGGCATGTCTGAAGCCCAGGCACGCGAGTTGGTTCGAGCGCACACGCAAGAGCGTCAATGGGGATTCCTGGGAGAGCTAAGGGTGAATGTGCTGGAGCTGAATTTGGATCTGGACCAACGGTTTCCGGGGAAGAAGTAGCGTTTCACCACAGAGGACACGGAGGAGCACCGAGTTTGTTTTCCCTGCTACACTCGCCCTGTGGCCCGCGTGACCTATCTTGAATGCACGAAATGCGGCGCACACATCGGTGCCGATCAACCCCAAACAGTTTGTCCTAACGATGGCGGCGTTTTATATGTGCGCTATGATCTCGCCGCGATAAAGAAAAAGTTCACGACCTCTTCCCTGCCGGGCCGGCCGGCAACGATGTGGCGTTACGCCGAGGTTTTTCCCGATGCGGAGCCGGTCACGTTAGGCGAAGGGTTCACGCCGATGCTGCCCAGCCGCGAGTTCCGCAACGTCTACATAAAAGATGAAGGCCTGAATCCCACTGGATCTTTCAAAGCCCGCGGCATGTCTGCCGCAGTGACGATGGCTCGGGCCTATGGGCTCAAGAAACTTGCTGCTCCGTCTGCCGGCAACGCGGGAAGCGCACTAGCGGCCTACGCCGCGGCAGCCGGAATTGAAGCTCACATCTTTATGCCAAAAGACGTTCCACTCGCCAATCGGATTGAGTGCGAGAGCTATGGGGCCCACGTCACCTACGTTGACGGACTGATCAGCGATTGCGCAAAGATGGTAGCTGAGCGAAAAGAAAAAGAGGGGTGGTTCGATGTCTCTACCTTGAAAGAACCTTTTCGGGTGGAAGGCAAAAAGACGATGGGGTACGAAGTTGCCGAGCAATTAGGATGGAAGCTGCCGAACGCTATCATTTACCCAACGGGCGGCGGTGTGGGATTGCTCGGAATGTGGAAAGCATTTGATGAAATGCAGGAACTAGGATGGATTGGTTCGGAGCGGCCACGCATGGTTTGTGTCCAATCCTCAGGGTGCGCCCCGATCGTGAAAGCGTTTGACGAGGGCAGGAGCGTCTCGGAGTTCTGGCCGAATGCATCAACTTTGGCAGCGGGCCTGCGCGTGCCGAAGGCTTATGGAGACTATCTGATCCTCGAAATATTGAAGAGGAGCAATGGCATTGCTGTCGCTGTCAGCGATGATGAAATCATGGACGCGTTGCGGCAATGGGCCCGGGTTGAAGGAATCTTTGCAGCTCCGGAAGGTGCGGCATCATTGGCCGCTTACCGCAAGCTGCGAGCCGGTGGCTTTTTCGGTGCGCAAGATGAGGTCGTCCTGTTCAACACCGGATCTGGACTGAAGTATCTTGACGTGGTCACGCAAACCAGACCCACCCCGGCGGGAACGCGCAACATTGGTGGGATCATCGGACCATTTTAGCGAGCTCACGCCGGGAAAAAAATCAGCGCGCAGTTTTGACCGGCTTGTAATTTTTGGGATAAACGACCAGACAACGACGGCTGCCTTCCCCCTGGCTCTCGGTGTGAAGGTCGATGTAATCGCGCAGGCTCAAGTGAACGATGCGCCGCTCGCGCGACGACATGGGCGCAAATTCGTAAGGCACTCCCGTTTTGCGGACACGTTCGGCAGCCACAGTCGCCGCCATTCGCAGCTCCTCCAGTCGCAATTTGCGCTGATTCATGCAGTCGAAGCTGATCTTCTCGTGCTCGTTTCCAGGCAGGCGAAGCATCTCGATTGCGAGCAGTTCAAGAGCACGCAATAATTCCCCGCCGCGTTCGAGAAGGAGCGATGAATCCGGCCCGGCCAGTTCGACAAGAACTTCGGGCCGCTCCCAGTCACGCTCCTCCGGGAGCGGAGGATCAACGGTAATGCGATACTTCAGGCGCAGGCCTCCAAGAGTAACGACCCCGCGCAGAAATTCGTCGATTTTTTTTGCTGCGGTAATTTTGTCGGGAATTGGCATAGGAAATACGCTATTGGCAATTAGCCGCCAGCAACCAGCACGTGGCCAAGAAGCTCCCGCTCCAAATGCCAAGTGCCGATTGCTAAAAACCAGCTCCTCACTTCTTTTCTCGTTTTCGCGCTCGCTTTTCCGCCATCTCGCGCATTTCGCGGCCGAGGCTGGTCTTGTTCATAATCCACTGCTGCACAATGGCGATCAGGTTACCTTCCGACCAGTAAAGACACAAGCCTGACGCGAGATTGAAGCTGATCACGCCCATCATGAGAGGCATGAAAAAGGTCATCATTTTCTGCTGCGAGGGATCCATGCCGGCCTGCGGGGTCATTCGCTGAGTGAACAACATGGTGATGATAATTGCGATCGGCAAAATGTAATAAGGATCGCGGGATGACAGATCGTGAATCCAAAGCCAGTGCGCGTGCCGCAGGTCGAGGGCTGAACGCAGCATGCTGTAATAAGCGAACAAAAACGGCATCTGGATCAACATCGGCAGGCAGCCGCCCAGCGGGCTGACACCTTCTTTCTTCATCAGTTCCCCAATTTCGGTGTTCATCTCCTGGCGGCGCGGATCGCGCATGCTGTACTTCTTATATTTTTCTTTTATCGAATTCATCTGCGGCTGGATGCGCTGCATCTTGAGCGCCGATTTCATGCTGGAAATACGCAGCGGCATCAGCGCGATGTTGATGATCAAAGTTTGCAGGCAAATCGCCCAACCCCAGTTACGAACGAACCCATAAGTCCAGCGCAACCACAGAAACAAGGGCCGGGCAATTACCCCCCAGAAGCCGAAATTGACGAGTCCACGGAGGTCGGGGTTGGTGCCGATGATGGTGGGAACAGGAATGCTTTCAAGGGTTCGCAGCTCTTTCGGACCCGCATACATGCGTTCGACGGTCGGGCCTTTTGGATTGCCCACGGCCGCGCCCAGAACATCAACCTGGGTTTTTTCTTGCGAATTAGGGTTGTGCGGGTCCTTGGGGATCGCAAGGGGGCTGTGCAGGGTGACTACTTCTGCTTTTTGCGGGTCATCCGGAATGAACACGGCCGCAAAATACCCGTCCGTAATACCCGCCCAATCGAACGGCATGTGCAACGTGTTGCCACCGCTGACCTTCTTTATGTCGACGCGCTCCGTGTGTTCGTTGTACTGGTATTCAAAGTCGCCCGTGTGGTAGTCGGCCGCGCTGACTTCATCGCCTAATGCGGCGGGCCAGGCAGGCAATGCGAGGACAGTCTCACCCATCGATTGCACCGAGGTTTCGAGATTGATCAGGTAATTGTCTTTCTCAAAACGAAATGTCTTACGTACCTGAAGATCGCCCGCCGCATATTCAAAGCTGAGAGTAGCCGGGGCGTTGATCGTGCCGGTTGCTGACGGGACGTACAGGGCCGTGTTGAGCTGAGTGCGAAGCGTCTCGTCGTAGGTCCATAACGAGAGCGGAAAACCATACAGATCAGACGCATTCAAGTTCACGAGATCAAGCGGCTGTCCACGGTCGTTGTCGTACTTTTTCAGAATCCATTGTTTTACCTCCGCGCCGCGGTTGCTGAAAACAATGCGGTACAGATCATTTTCGACGACAATCTGAGATTCTGCCGCGGCTTGCTTCGATTCGACCGCCGGGGCTTTGGCTTTGGACTTCGTCTTGGCCTTAAGCGGAGCCGCAAGCTGAGGCGCTTGCACGGGCGCCGGGGCTTGAGACTGCTGCGGCTCGGCTTGATGCGCTTGCTGCGCCGGAGCCGGAGGTTGCGGCAAATACTTCTTGATAAGCGGCTGGAACAAGATGATGACAAGGAAGGTAAGTGCGAACACCAGCAGCAGGCGCCGCTCCATGCCCGGATCTTGTTGAGGATTTTGGAAGTCTGGCAAATTACTTACTCAGCAACTGCAAGGGTTCGGATTCGCAACTGTGAGGCACTCCTGGCTTTACCACCGGATCAACTCCGCCTCGTGCAAACGGATTGCACCGTAACAAACGCCACATTGACAGCGCCCCGCCGCGGAAGATTCCGTATCGATCCACGGCTTCCATAGCGTATTCGGAGCAGGTCGGGACATACCGGCATGCGGGCAGGAACATGGGAGAGACCGCCCACTTGTATGCGCGAAGCAGGGCGATAGCAATCCACCGCGTCCCGCGGTGCAGGTTTTCTGCGGTCTTCATCAGCAATTTTTTCCAATCACCTCGAACGCCCGCCGGATTTCTTTTTCCAACTCGAGGAACTCTGCCTTCAACAGCGCCTTCTTGGGATTGATTACCACATCGACTGGGGGCGTCGTCGTAGGGCAATTCAGCCGCACCGCTTCTCGTAATCTCCGCTTCATGCGATTGCGTTCAACCGCTCCGCCCAGCGCACGACTGACCGTAAACCCGACCCGCAGCCCTGGACCCTGCTGGCGGCGCAAATAAAAGACGGTCATATGCGCCGCAAAGTGGCGGCGTCCCCGCCTGTAAACATCTTCGAAATCATTGTGCCGCAAGAGGCGCAGGCTACGCGGGAACCGGAACCTCTCCCGCCCGCGCTCGACCGCGCCAGTGCTTACGTCCGGAGCCTCGTCCGTACCCATGCGCCATCCAAACTCAGGTTGCGGAACTCCCGCCGAAGGGAAAAATGTGTTACTCGCGAAAGCCGGGCTTTACGGAGACGCGCTTGCGCCCCTTGGCGCGGCGGCGCGACAAGACGGCCTGTCCACTCTTGGTCTTCATGCGCGTCCGGAATCCGTGCGTCTTCGACCGGTGACGCCGATTCGGTTGGAATGTGCGCTTGGGCATGAAAAATTGCTGCTCCTCGACTCAATTAAGTGCTTAAAGGTAAACAAAAAGTATAAATGAGGAAAACGGTATGCGGCAAACGTGATTCTTGGCACCTACAGAATGCGGTTCGCATCTTAATGCAAACCCACTATCCGGAGGAAGCAAAACATGCCTAATAATTCTCTGCAAGATCTAAAAGTCGCAATCCTGGCAACCGATGGTTTTGAGCAGGTGGAGTTACTGGAGCCCCGCAGGGCGCTTGAAGGCGCTGGGGCCGAAACCGAAGTCGTTTCACCCAAAGAAGACAAGATCAGGGGATGGAAGTTTACCGAGTGGGGCGACGAAGTCGAAGTCGATAAGCCACTCAACCAGGCCGATCCCGGAAATTACGACGCGCTTCTGCTGCCGGGGGGAGTAATGAATCCCGATAAATTGCGGATGGAACCTAATGCCGTTGCATTCGTGAAAGCCTTCTTCGACTCGAGGAAGCCAGTGGCCGCGATCTGCCATGGACCGTGGACGGTCATCGAAGCAGGCCAGGCGAAAGGGCGGCGCATCACCTCATGGCCCTCCCTGAAAACCGATCTGCGCAATGCGGGAGCAGAGTGGGTCGACGAGCAGGTTGTGAGAGACGGCAATCTCGTGACAAGCCGAAAGCCGGACGACATTCCCGCGTTCAATCGAGAGATGATCAAGCTGTTCTCGGAAACACTGGAAGAAAGAGAGCGGGCAGCGTAAGGTTGCAGCGGAGATTCCTCTTGCGTGGGCAGGTAAGCTCACCTGCCCTGCTCACGTTCTGTGCAGGTTATACTCGTGGAATCTGCACATGGATTTGCTGGCAGGCAGCCACTTCGGCACCTATCGTGTCCTTTCGCTCGTTGGCAAAGGCGGCATGGGCAGAGTCTATGCCGCTGAAGACCTGCGCCTGCACCGAAGAGTCGCATTGAAAGTTCTTCCTGAAGAGTCCACTCAACAAGCCACGCGCGTGCAGCGCTTCGAGCAGGAGGCGCGAGCCGCTTCCGCGCTTAACCATCCGAATATTCTGACGATTTATGAGATCGGCCAGATCGATGGCACCCATTACATGGCGACAGAACTGATCGAAGGAGAAACTCTGCGCCAACTGATGCGTTCTCAGCTCCCGATCCGCAAGATCGTGGATATTGCAGTACAGGCCTCAAGCGCTCTGGCCACCGCTCATGCCGCCGGCATTGTCCATCGCGATATAAAGCCGGAGAACATCATGGTGCGCTCCGATGGCTACGTGAAAATCCTGGATTTCGGCCTCGCCAAGCTGACCGAACCGCAATTTGGACCGGGCTCGGTTGAAGTTGACATGCCGACAGCACCCACCCAGGCGGGACAGATTATCGGCACATGGCTTTATATGTCCCCGGAGCAGGTTCGCGGAAAGCAGCTTGACGCGCGCACCGATATCTGGAGTCTTGGGACGGTGATTTACGAGATGGTGGCGGGGCGCCCTCCGTTCGGAGCGGAGACCGCTACCGACATGATCGTCTCCATCGTGGATCGTGAACCTGCGCCGGTTGCAGAGTATCGTGACGTGCCCGAAGAACTGGACCGAATCCTGATGAAGGCATTGGCGAAAGACCGGGAAGAGCGCTATCAGTCAATCAAAGACATGGCTCTCGACTTAAAGAGCCTTCAACAGGCACTCGATTTCGAAAATATCAGCCGGGTTACCCGCACCCATGCTGCGCCCAAGACAGACGCCGCCAGGCGGCCACCGTCCCCAGGGAGAACCCGAAAAGCCATGCCGGCACAGCGGGATTCAGCGATCGCCGTGGGCCTGGCATTTATCGCCCTGGTGGCGATTGCAGCTACGCTGTGGACCTCGAGCCGTAAGAAGTCAGCCGTCGGCCCTGAACGTCGGCTTACTTACTCACTGCTCGTGCAGAAAATGCGTGATGGCAAACCGTACCAGGAGCCTTTTCTTTCAACCGGCCGCGAGATCTTTGAGAACGGCTGGAAATTTCGCTTTAACTTCTTCTCAATCCAGCCAGGATCGCTCTATCTACTCGATGAAGGACCCGGGCCGAACGGCAATACAGTGCTGACGCTGCTGTTTCCCACGCCCTCCAACCATAATGGCGTCGCGCAACTCACTGCTAATGAGGCCGTCCAGAGTGGATGGTACGTCTTCGATCAGCATCAAGGGATAGAGCGATTCTGGATTGTCTGGGCGGCACAACCGGTCCGGGAGCTCGAACTTGACCAACGCATGTTTGCCAACGCGCAAGATCAGGGGATTATTCAAGATCCCGGGGAAAGCGCCAAAATTGAGCAGTTACTTTCTCACTATTCGACTCCAAAACCGGCAACCACTACAGATGCAGCCCTGAATCAGACAACGCTGCAGGAGCGGAGCGAAATCCTAGCCAGCATGGTTGAGCTGGAGCACCATTAGTCCGTCCCTCACCCACACCGTCGTAACATCGTCCTCTTTGCCTCCTCCCTGTACGATTTCTACTGCCTGGGCTGGAGGGCCTATGCGAAAGATCATTAGTTTGTTCTTGATTCTGGCTGGTGCCGTCCTCGCGACGTGTAGTCTCTTCGCGCAGTCGCTGGGTGACGTTGCCCGCGAACAGCGCCAGAAACAGCAATCTAAACCCAGTACCGGCGCTCCCAAGGTCTACACAAATGAGGATG
>Ga0335078_10018227_pt1 | contig 10442 bp, 12 predicted proteins | sample Lox_Sample_32_FD_206711 | JGI IMG/M metagenome (GOLD analysis project Ga0335078, IMG submission 206711) | Soil microbial communities from Loxahatchee National Wildlife Refuge, Florida, United States - Lox_Sample_3.2 | ecosystem: Environmental > Terrestrial > Soil > Wetlands | place: USA...
GGCTCGGGCCGGCTGCCGATTGCGGTCTGCGGCGACGGCGACTTCATGATGGGCTGCACCGCGCTCTGGACCGCGGTGCATTATAAGATTCCGCTGTTGCTGGTGGTCGCCAACAATCGCTCGTTCTTCAACGACGAGCTGCATCAGGAACGCGTCGCCCGCGTCCGCAACCGCCCCGTGGAGAACCGCTGGATCGGCCAACGCATCTCCGAGCCGGATATCGACATTGCCGGCGTTGGTCGTGCGCAAGGCGCGCAGGGCTTTGGCCCAATCACCGCTGCCGCAGATCTTGCGCCGACTTTCGCCAAGGCCATCGCCACGGTCGATGCCGGCGGCGTCGCGGTCGTCGATGTGCGCGTCGAGCCCGGCTACACGGCCGCCGTGACTGCGGCGATGACGCGCGTCAAGAGCGACTAGGCGATGGCGGCCGCCGCGGCGAAGGACGACGAAGCCATTCTCACGGTGGACAACATCGTCGTCCGCTACGAAACACAAGAAGGTCCGATCACGGCGGTCGACGACGTCTCGTTCAAGGTGAGGCCGGGCGAATTCCTCTCCGTCATCGGCCCCTCCGGTTGCGGCAAGTCGACATTATTCAACGTCATCGGCGGCCTGCTCAGCCATCATGACGGCGTCGTGAGCGTTGCCGGCGAGACGATTTCCGGACCGCATCCATCGATCGGCATGGTGTTCCAGGAAGAATCGACCTTCCCTTGGCGTACGGTCATCGACAATGTCGCCTTCCCACTTGAACTGATCGGCATGGGCCGCGCCCAGCGCGCCGAACGGGCGCGCAACTTCATCGCCCTAGTCGGACTTGCCGGCTTCGAGAACCGTTATCCCGGCGAGCTCTCTGGCGGCATGCGCCAGCGCGTCTCGCTTGCCCGCACGCTCGCTTCCGAGCCGAAAATTTTGTTGATGGACGAGCCTTTTGCCGCCCTCGACGAACAGACGCGGCTGCTGCTCGGCGACAAAGTTCTGCAAATCCAGCAGCAGTTGCAGCAGACTACGCTACTCATCACCCACAACATCACCGAGGCGGTGCAGATGTCCGACCGCATCTTGGTGATGACCTACCGCCCGGGACGGACGAAACGCATCGTCGACATCGATCTACCGCGCCCGCGCACTTCGGAAATTGTCACCAGCGACGCCTTCGGCCACTATGTCGCGCAAATCTGGAACGACCTGCGCGAAGAGGCAAGCCGCGGCATGAAGGACGAAGAAACCCACGCGCTGCAACACGAGGGCCCCGCGTCATGACAAGCGCTGCGTCGGCACGGCGCTGGCCTGATCGTATCGCGGCCAAAGCGGTCGGCTTAGCAACACTTGCCGCCGGTCTGCTCGTCGCCGAGGCACTGATCCAGAGCGGCGTCATCAACCGCTTTATCGTGCCGCCGCCTTCGGAAATCATCGGTAGTTTCTACCGCATCATCACCCAGGAGCACGTGGCGAGCCGGTTCCTGCTCACCGCCGGCGAGTGCCTGACCGCCGGCGTCATGCTCACCGTATTCGGCATCGCCGGCGGCGTAGTCATGCACCGTTTTGGCCTGCTGCGGAAAGCTTGCGAAACCTGGGTCGCCGCCATGGCCTCGGCGCCCGTAGTATTGTGCTATCCACTATTTATGGTGATCTTCGGCCGCAACGTCTGGACCATCATCATGATTGGCTTTATCGCCGCACTTCCACCGGTGATTCTGAAGACGATCGAAGGCATTGCCGGAACCCGTAAAGTGCTTATCAATGTCGGGCGTAGTTTTAATCTCAGTCCGCTGCAGCAATTCTGGAAGATCCTATTTCCCGCCGCACTGCCGACCATCTTCGTCGGGCTGCGACTCGGATTAATCTTCGCGCTGATCAATATCGTCGGCGTCGAATTCCTCATCAATTATGGCGGCCTCGGCCAGCTCATCGAAGATTTGGCCGAACGCTACGATCTGGCCGGCACCTACGCAGCAATCTGCTTTGTCATCCTGGTGAGCGTCCTGTTTTTCATGGCGTTGGAAAAGATCGAGCGATGGCTGAGACCGGTCGATTGACGCGCGGCGCCGAAGCGCCGCTGATCGGTGCGGTGACGCTGCTGCGCGCGGCGATCATTCTTGCCCTGCTCGCCGGCTGGGAATTGTTGTCGCGTTCCGGCTGGCTCTACCGCGACGTGGTGCCTTCGCTTCTCTCGATCGCACGCGCGCTATTCGGTCTGCTTACCAGCTCTAGCTATTATCTTAATCTCGGCGTCACCGCCGCCGAGATTGCTGCCGCCCTTCTAATCGGCGGGCTCTTCGGGCTCCTCGTCGGCCTCCTGCTCGGCGCCAACCGGTTCCTGTCGCAAGCATTTGAATCCTATATCTATTATCTCGGACCGACGCCGAAGATCATCTTCTTCCCGGTGATGATCATGTGGTTCGGCGTCGGCCCGGAATCGAAGGTCGCGCTCGGCACCTTGTCGTGTTTCTTCCCAGTGGCCTTATCGGTCGCCGCCGGCATGCGGTCGATCGACAAGGTGCTGATCCGCGTCGGCGAAAGCTTCCGTGCCAATCCTTGGCAGATGGTCGTGAAAATCTATCTGCCGGCGATGCGCCACCCGATCATCAATGGCGCGCGGCTCGGCCTGGGCGTGGCGCTGATCGGCACGCTGCTCGCCGAAACCAAGCTGTCGAGCATGGGCGTTGGCTTTCTCATCATCCAGGCCTACAGCGTTTTCGACATGCCGCGCATGTATGCGATGCTGATCGTGCTATTTGTGCTGGCGATCGGCGCCAATGCGCTGGTCGGCCGCCTCGGCGGCCTCGACGACATCAAGCGGCACTAACGGCGCTCACGCGCCCGGCGGATCGAAGCCGCCATGCGTCCAAACCGCCCGATGCGCCGGGTCGGCCATGAACGCGATGAAAGCCGCGCCTGCCTCCGGCGTTGCCGTTGCCGTTGTGACGGCCGCGCCATAAATCGTCGTCAGTTGGATGGCGGTCGGCAGCGGTCCAGCGACCGAAAGGCCTTCGGTATTGACCACCTCGCTTTTCGGATAAAAGCCGATTTCCGCTTCGCCGCTTGCCACCAGTTCGACGCCGCCGCGTAGCGCCGAGCGGTGGAAGATTTTGCCCTTCATCGCATCGGCAATGCCCAGCGTCTCTATCAGCTTGCCCATATGCGTGCCGCTCGGCGTCTCACCGGGCATGGCATGCGTGATGGCGCGGCTGTTGAGGATCGTCTGCTTGACCTTTTCGGTTGTCGACAAATCGGGCTTGGGCGCGCCACTACGCACCACGGCGTCGATGCCGACAAGACCGAGGACGGCGCGGCCTTGCGCGCGCACCACGCTGCTCTGCTGATACCCGTCCAGCAAATTGGTCGGCATCACCAGCACATCGGCCTTCTCACCGGCGGCGAGCCGCTCGCGCAGCGCCGACATGACCGCGAAAATATATTCGACCTTGTGACCCGATTGCCTCTCGAACTGCGGCGTCAATTGCAGAAAAATTTCCTTCGGCGCGCCGCCGCTCATCACTCGAATGGTCGCCATAGTTGATTTCCGCTTGTTGCTCAGACCTTGAAGGCCTCATGCGTCCCCGGATGAAACAGCTCTTCCGGCTTGATCACACGTGACGATAGGCCTTGCGCGTGATGATGGTGCAAAAAGACCTCGAGCGTCTTGCGGTTGGCGGCAAGCCCGTAGGACCAGAAGTCCTCGCCCATCACCGCGCGCGCCTCGGCGAGCCGCTCCTCGACGAAGGGCAGCGTCACCTTGGTCGCCGAGGTGTCGCTCAACTGCGCCAGCGCCGCGGCCTTCGCCTGCTCGAACGCCTTGAACACCGCGCCGGGCAGCCAAGGGTGCTGGTCAGCCAGTTCACGCCGCACGCCGACCATATGCATGATCGGGAAAATGCCGGTGCGCTTGAAGTAATCCTTCGCCGCCGCGACTGGATCGGGAAAGAGCCAGCCGACATTCGGCGTGTTTTTCGGCACCGCTGGCGGACGCGGCGCCATGAAGCCGTCGATCGCGCCTTCCTTCAGCAGCACAGAGATGGATATTCCCGCCGGCGCATCCTCAAGCTTTACGTCTGCCGGCAATTTGATGGCGATCTTTTCGGGCCGCGACGCCTCCTCGATGCCGCCGCGCACCCAATGGATGTCCGTTGGCTTTACGCCATGGTCGTCGTCGAGAATGGCGCGCGCCCACACATTCGCGGTCAGTTGATATTCCGGCAGCCCGACCTTCTTACCTTTGAGGTCGGCCGGCCGCTTGATGCGGTCGGTGCGCACATAAATCGAGGTGTGCCGGAACGCGCGCGATACAAAAGCCGGCACGCCGACATAAGGGCAATTGCCTTGCGCGGTCTTCACCGTAAAACTAGACAACGACAATTCGCAGATGTCGAATTCGGCATGGCGAAAAGCGCGGAAGAAGATTTCTTCCGGCGACAGCGCCATGCAAGTCGGCTTGACGCCATCGATCTGCACGGTGCCGTCAACCAGCGCGCGCGTGCGGTCGTAGGGGCCGACGGCAAGAGAAAGATTGAGCTTGGCCATGAAAGTCCCGGCTGGTGAACGCCGGGAGTCATAGGGGAAATTATTAGGCTTGTCATTCCGGGTAGCGCTCATGCCGCTACTCGGAATTACGATGCGGTTACTCCACCCCGCCTTTCTTTGCCTTGTCGTCCGGCGTCACGTCGATCGCCTGCGCGTGCCCCGTGATTGTCACCGGTCCGCGGCAGTTCTCCATGCAGGGGTTACGCTCCCAGAACGCCCTTTCGGTCTTCTCGCGGTCGTCGTCATAGAAGCCGTTGGCATTCGGCATCTTCACCTGCGCCCAGGTTTCCGTCGACAGCACGAACTTGTCGTCGACAATGTCATTCAGGTTCAGCACATAAGCGACGACCGCATAAAGTTCATCGTTGGTCAGCGATTCCGCGTCGCCGAACGGCATGGCGCGGCGGACATAATCAAATACGCTCGACAGGTACGGAAAATACGAGCCGACGGTCTTGACTGGGTTCGGTGTGGCGAGCGTGCCCTTGCCTTGCGCGAGCTGTGGCCAGCGTCCGGCGCTTTCGCCGAACTCGCCATGGCAGGCGGCGCATTTGTCCATATAGACCTTCTCCCCTTCCTTCACCGAGCCATGGCCGGGAGGTGCGCCCTCGCCGTCCGGACGCACGTCGATGTTCCAGCCGGCGATTTCGGCAGGCGTCGCAACCCGGCCGATGCCATAGTCACGCACGGATTCTTTTCTGCCCTGCGCCCAGGCTGGCGCGGCGAGCAGCAAGAGTGCGGGGAGCGCCGCTTTAACCCACTTCGACATTCTCGACCTCCCCGTTCGGCTTGATCGACCAGGTCTGGATGCCGTTGTTGTGATAGATCGAGTTGACGCCGCGGATTTTGCGTAAGTCGTCCTTAGTCGGCTGTACATAGCCCGTTTCGTCCATGGCGCGGGATTGCAACAGCAACGGCTCGCCATTCCACTCGATCTCGGCGTAGAAACGCACAAGCGCCTTGTCGAATACCGGCCCGTCGATGCGCGCCGTGCGCCAGTTGCGTCCGCCGTCGAGCGAGACGTCGACGCGCTTGACCTTGCCGCGGCCCGTCCAGGCGATGCCAGAGATGACGGTAAAGCCCTTCTGCGTGAGCGGCGCCTGCGGCGACGGCGACGTGATTACCGATTTGGCGTCCATTACATAAGTAAAGCGACGAGCGCGGCCATCGGGCATGAGATCGCTGTATTTCGATGTTTCTTCACGCGTGAACCAGGGCTGATCGCCCACCTTGATACGCCGTAGCCACTTGACCCAGACATTGCCCTGCCAGCCGGGCACGACGAGGCGCACCGGATAGCCCTGTTCGGGGCGCAGCATCTCGCCGTTCATGCGGTAAGCGACGAGACAATCGTCGAGCGCCTTGTCGAGCGGAATCGAGCGGTCCATCGCCGCAGCATCACCGCCTTCCGCCAGAATCCATTTAGCGTTCGGCTTAAGGCCGGCCTGCTGCAACAATAGCTTGAGCGGCACGCCAGTGTACTGCACGCAATGCACCATGCCGTGCGTGTACTGGCAGCCGTTGAGCTGGGCGCCGTGCCATTCCATGCCCGAATTGGCGGCGCATTCGAGAAAATAGATCTTGTTGACGCGCGGCAGCCGCTTGATGTCCTCGAGCGTAAAAATCAACGGCTTATCGACCAGCCCATGGATCATCAGCCGGTAATCGTGCGGATCGACCTCGGCGATGCCGCCGTGGTGGCGCTCGAAGCACAGCCCATTCGGCGTGATGATGCCGTCGAGTTCGTGCAAAGGCGTGAAGGCGACCGACGACTCGGGCGTCGCTGTAAGCCAAGGCACCGTGCGGCGGATCACGTCTTTCTCGAATTTCGACGGCGTGCCATAGGGCTTGGTACCGACGCCGGCGCCGAGGCTACGCGTCCAGTCCGGTACGTTGGGCGGCAGGTTCTTGGCATTGTCGGCGAGCGCGGCGGCGCTCGCACCGGCGGCGGCAAGACCGGCGGCGCCGGTCAAGAAGCGGCGGCGCGACGTTTGCGTGTCGGTCGGATCAGTCATCGGCGACTCCCGGCGGATAGCGTCCCCGCTTTTATCACATTCTATTTTATGAATGTAACAAAAAAGCCGATCAAACGCCGGAGATTTTCACACTGGCGTTGGGCGCGACTTGCACGTTTTTCTGCGACGCGACATAGCGTTCGACCAGCTCCCATACCGGCGGGCCTTGCGTGCCTTCGTTCACGCTCGCCCAGCCGGCGACGGTGTATTCTTTGCTGGCCTCAATCGGTTGCCCGGATTTCAGGTGGGCCATCGCCGAAATGCGTTGGCCGATCGGCTTCGAGATATCGATCGCGTAGCCGAGCCCGCCGCATCGCACCATGTCGCCGCCTTGCTGGTAGTAGGGATCGGGATTGAACAGATTGTCGGCGACATCCTCCAGCACCGCCTTGAGCCGCTCGCCGGTCATGCTCATGCGATAGACTTGTGGATAGGTGATGGCGGTGGCGTTGTGGATATCTTCCATCGTGATCGGCTGGCCGGGCAGCACGCTGGTGCCCCAGCGGAAGCCGGGCGACAGCGCGATCTCGGCATCGCGCTCCTTGAGCAGCGCCGCGCAGATCACGTCGTCGAAGGTGCCGTTGAAATTGCCGCGCCGGTACAAGAGCGAATCCGCCTGCCCAACGACACGCGCCAGTTCCTTGGCATAAGGCGCGCGCGCCTTGGCAATTGCCGCCGTCATTTCCGCATCCGGCGTGATGGCATCGGCAAACAGCGGGATCAGTTTGTAGCGGAAGCCCTTCACCGTGCCATTCTGCACGTCGAGATCGAGACGCGAGACGAACTTGCCGTGGCTGCCCGAGGCGATGAGCAGCGTGTTGCCGACCTTGATTGCCTCGGGAATGGCGTCATGCGTGTGACCTGTGAGGATGACGTCGATACCGGAGACACGCGCGGCAAGCTTGCGGTCGACGTCGAAACCGTTGTGCGAAAGCAGCACGACGAGCTGCGCGCCGCCCTTGCGCGCCTTGTCGACCTGGGCGCGCACGTCTTCCTCGCGGATGCCGAACGACCATTTCGGGATCATCCAGCGCGGGTTGGCGACCGGCGTATAGGGGAAGGCCTGGCCGAGCACCGCGATCTTCACCCCACCGCGCTCGAACATCTTGACGGCGTCGAACACCGGCTCGTTCCACTCGGTATCGCGCACGTTGAGCGCAAGGAACGGAAAGCCGAGCGTCTTCACCAGCGCGCTGACGCGCGCCTCGCCGTAAGTGAATTCCCAATGGCCAGTCATGGCGTCGGGTTTGAGCAGGGCCATGCAGTCGACCATGTCCTGGCCCTTGCTCGCATTGGCGCCGAGCGAACCCTGCCAGGTGTCGCCGCCGTCGAGCAGCAGCACCTTATCGCCGCGTTCGGCGCGCACCTGCTTGACCACCGTGGCGAGCCGATCGAGCCCGCCGATGCGGCCATAGCTTTTAGCCAGCGCCGCGAAGTCCTCGGAGGTGAGCGCATAAGCCTGCGCCGATTTCTCGGCGATGCCGAAGCGCTTGAGAAAATCCTTGCCCGTCAGATGCGGCGGCTGCCCGCGCGCCTCGCCGACGCCGAGATTGATCGAGGGCTCGCGGAAATAGACCGGGACGAGCTGGCCATGGATGTCGGTGACGTGCAGCAGCGTGACGTTGCCGAGCGCGTCGAATTTCAACAGCTCGGTTTCTGACAGGCGTTGCTGCGCCATGGCGCGCGTGAAGCCGCCACCGACGGTCAGCGCCGCCGCGGCGGCGCCGACCTGAAGGATTTCCCGGCGGGTGATCATCTTTTTTCACCCTTCTCGATAAGAAACAACACGGAGCTCAGCGGACGATGGCCGCAGTCCAGGCCGTTTCTTCCGCTTTGGACTGCGCTATGGACGCCTTGGCCAAGGCCTCGGCTTGGTTTGCATGCTTGACGGCCTCGTCGAAATTGCCGCTGGCGGCGGCCTTCTGGGCCGCTTTGAGTTCGTCTTTGGTCGTCGTCCATTGATTCTTGAGAGCGCCGGCTTGCTTGTTCGCCGCTTCAGCCTTGGCCAGGGCCGCCTTGAAGTCATCCGCGGATGCGGCCAAGGCCGCCGTCGTCAGGCCAACGACCGAGAGAATGACCGACAACCGGATCAAAGTACGGGTACGCATGTGTTTCCTCCAAAAATGTCGGCAATCCGTCCAGCGGACCGCCTTTGACCCTGGTTATGGACGCGCGCTCGGTCCCGAGATCGGCAGGCCGTTGCCCATGTACGAGAGATAGTATTCGACATTCCGATAGAGTACGTCCTGCCCCGGCAGCGGAACGCCACGCACCTGACTGTTGCAGGTCCGGAAGCGGCGGGTGATCGTCCCCATGTTCTCCCAGGTGGAACGGTAGATCGGCATCGCGTTGAGAATGCCGAGGGCCGGTGCAAGAACCTCGGTGCGGATATGCCCGCCCGGGTTTTGCACATGGCAGCTGGCACAGGAGAAATTAAGCTGACCGCGGCGCGTGTAAAAGTATTGCTCACCGCTGCGATAAGCCGCCAGCGCCCTCGGATCGTTCGGAATCTTGATGTCGAAGGGCTTTCCGCGCGAGGTGAAGGCCATATAGGCCGTCAACGCGGCCATGTCTTGCGAGCTGTAGTCGAGCGGCTTCTCGCCATTGGCCTCGAGGCATTGGTTGAGCGCGAGTTCCAGCGTGATCACTTCGCCGGATTTGGTGTCGAAATAGGGATAGTTCTGGCGAATGCCGATGCCCTTGTTTGGAAAGCAGTCGCCAAGGGTTTTGCCGTTCTTGAATGGCTTCGCGAACCTCTCCTTGCCGTGCTCCACCGCAAACTCGTAGGGCGGAAACTCCTCAATGGACTTCCACTGATTGCGTAGCCCCTCGTCCATCGAATAAGGGCCGTTGACGAAATCGTTCAGCGGCACTTTGGGGAAACGCTTGGTGAAGTACTCCCTAAACGCCTTGAAGTCCGCGTTCGGGTCGACGGCATTGTCGGCCAGCAGAGGCTGCGCCGTCCCGAGCACGAATACAGCAGCTACGAATATCTGGCGCAGCATTCAATCCTCCCTGTAGTTTCACCCGTTTAGGCTTGAGCTTTTTATTGACTTGCTGAATCCGAGGCGGTTTGCCCTATAGAGTTTGAAGAAAATCGACGATCACCTCGATTTCCTTGTCGTTGAGGATAAGGTTTCGCTTGAACGGCGGCATCACGGTGAGCGGGTTGCGTTTGGTCTCGTCGGAGATGATCGCGATGAGTTCTTTGCGGTCCGGAAAGCGCGCCTTCATGTCGGCCAGCGGCGGACCCAAGTTGCCGGGCGCCGGGCCGCCCTTGATCTCATGACAGGTCAGGCAGTTGCCCTTGGCACGATCGAATGCCAGCTTTTGGCCGTCGGCCTGCGCTCCCGGCGGCGTCAGCGCGGCGCCCGCCAACAGCATCGCGAGCGCCATGGCGCCACGCGCGATCCGTCCTCCACCCGTCATTGCATCCTCCCCGAAACAATTGTTGTGGTTAAGTCCGCCCGCGCCGGCTGATGGCGCGCAGCGGTCGGTCAGCTCACGGTGATCTTCTCTTCCGCGGTGGTGACGGTGCCGTCGTCGTCGGTCCAGCTGAATTTGAACGTGCCGCTCTCTTCCACTTTGGCGTAGAATTCCATGTACGGGTTTGCCGCGATTGCCGGCTCCAGGCTCGCGCTGAACACCGGCTTGCCGTTGAACTCGCAGGTGAACTTGTTGATGATCTTGCGCGGGATGGTCTTGCCGTCCTTGTCCTTGCGCTGACCCGACTCCATGATGTGCGGCATCAGAGTCTTAATCTCGATCATCTCGCCTTTCTTGGCTTCCTTGGGAAGCTTGAGCCGCGGCCTGTCCGCCATGTTTGTCTCCCGAATAGATGTTATTGTTAGCCGCCGCAGCCGCCGATGGTGACCTTAACCAGCTTTTGCCCGGTGTAGATTT
>Ga0335078_10018228_pt1 | contig 10440 bp, 7 predicted proteins | sample Lox_Sample_32_FD_206711 | JGI IMG/M metagenome (GOLD analysis project Ga0335078, IMG submission 206711) | Soil microbial communities from Loxahatchee National Wildlife Refuge, Florida, United States - Lox_Sample_3.2 | ecosystem: Environmental > Terrestrial > Soil > Wetlands | place: USA: Florida...
GTGCGCCTCGGCGATCCACTCTTGGATTCGCACCGGATCGCCGCTGAAGTCCTTCCGATGCCGCGTGATTTCGAGCACTTTTTGGAACAAGCTCAGCGCGAAACTGGCCGCAATCGCTGCTACGGACACGCCAGCGGGCGCAGGCTCGCGCGTAGCAAGCTGGGCGCGAAATTCTTCGAGCGTCGATTTCCAAATGGAGCTCAGGACAACCCCACCACCAGACCCGTGACGGGATCCAGGTCGACGTCATAATATCCCGGCCGCGTGGGCAGTCCCGGCATGGTGCTCATTGCGCCAAGTATCGGATACAAGAAACCCGCCCCGATGCTGGCGCGTACGTCCCGCACCGGAACGATGAATCCCGTGGGCGCACCCTTCAGATTTGGATCGTGGCTCAAGCTCAAATGCGTCTTGGCCATGCAAATCGGCAACTTATCGAATCCATTTCGAGTGTAAAGCTCGATCTTTTTCTCCGCTTCCGGTGAATATTCTACGCCAGCGCCACCATACATTTCTCGCACGATGGTCTCGATCTTTTCCTTGATGCCCGCCACCAGGGGATAGAGAAATCGGAAATGCGACGGCTTGCCACAAGCGCCAATGACAGCCTTCGCCAGGTCCACCGCGCCCGCGCCGCCCTCCGCCCAGTGATTCGACATCACCGCATCTTCGGCTCCGGCCGCGATGGCAGCGCGCCGGACCAATGCAATCTCGGCATCCGTATCGCTTGAGAAACGATTCACCGCCACCACCACCGGAATTCCGAACGCGCGCGCATTTTCGATCATTTTCACCAGATTCGGAATGCCTTTTTCGAGCAATTCCAGATTTTCATCCGTGTAGGCCGGGCTTAACGGCTGCCCCGCAACCACCTTCGGACCGCCGCCGTGCATCTTCAACGCGCGGATGGTCGCCACCATCACCACGCAATTTGGAACCAGCCCACTATACCGGCACTTGATGTTGAAAAACTTCTCCATCCCGATGTCCGCGCCGAACCCCGCCTCGGTGAGCACATAACCATCCTCACCCACCAGCTTCAACGCGATCCGATCCGCCACAATCGACGAGTTGCCATGAGCAATATTCGCGAACGGCCCCGCATGCACGAATGCGGGCGTGCCCTCGAGTGTCTGCATCAGGTTCGGCAGGATGGCGTCCTTCATCAGCACCGTCATCGCGCCCCCAACGCCCAGATCGTCGGCGGTAATCGGAACGCCCGCGCGATTGGTGCCGATCACGATGTTCCCCAACCGCTCGCGCATATCGTTCAAGTCGGTAGTGAGCGCGAGAATCGCCATAATCTCGCTGGCCACGGCGATATCGAAACCGGTGACGCGCGTCATCCCCTTCTCTTCCGGGCCTTGGCCGATGGTAATTTGCCGCAGCATCCGATCGCTGGTATCCATCACGCGCCGGAACGTAATACTTGCAGGATCGATATCCAGCCGCGCGAACCGCGAGCGCTCTTCCGAGCTAAGCTGATTCGGATCGGTCTTCGAAATCCCCAGCTTGCGCAGGCGGCGCAGCATCACCGGCGAAAACTTGCGGCTGCCATCCTTGGCAGGCGGGCATAGCCGATTGAACAGCGCCTCATCTGTCTGGGTGCTTTCGTGAAATACGCGCGTGTCGATCGCCGCCGCCAGCAGATTGTTCGCGGCCGTGATGGCGTGAATATCGCCCGTCAGATGGAGATTGAAATCCTCCATCGGAATGATCTGGCTATAGCCGCCGCCGGCCGCGCCACCTTTGATGCCGAACGTCGGACCTTGGCTGGGCTGTCGCACGCACGTGAAGACGTTTTTCCCAAGATGCGCCCCCAGCGCCTGGCTCAGCCCCACTGTGGTAGTGGTCTTCCCCTCACCAAGAGGCGTCGGCGTGATCGCCGTCACGACAATATACTTGCCGTTCGGCGCGTCGCGAAGCCGGTCGAGAATCGACAAATGCACTTTGGCCTTCGAGCGTCCGTAGAGTTCCAACTCATCAGGAAGAATTCCAGCCCGCAGCGCCACCTCGTCGATCGGTATCGGCGTGGCCGCCTGGGCAATATCGAGATCACTACGAGTTTGAGTAATTGTCATAAACTGATCACCGGGCAGGGAGCATCGCGAATGATCGCGTAGGCATTGCTGCGTAATCGGCCGAGCGGTTTCTGTATAACACCTCGTCCTACTATTACCAAATCCGCCTGCTCGCTCAGAGCCAGATTGCGCACCACTTGGCCGGTACGTCCCGCCGCCACCGTTACCTTCACGCGCGTGCCCGCCTGCTGCTGCAATTTATCGATCCGCTCCCGCGCGATGTTCGACACGAATTCGCACAGCGGATCTTCGGGGCAGTTTAATTGGCGCGGCTCGAATCCGGAAACCGCATGCACCAGCCGTAGCTCGGCGCCCTGTTCGCTCGCAAATTGCGCGGCCCACTTCACCAAGGACGCCTCTTTCGGATCCGTATCGATCGCGCATAGAAAATGCAGCCACGGCGCTGCGGGATCGCGCCTGACGTGGGAAAGCATCGCGGTCCACACCGGACACTCCGCGTCATGCAAAACCTTCGCCGTAACCGAACCGAGCAGTAGACTCCGGACCGGGCCGTACCCGTGTGTCGGCATCATGATCAACCCCACTTGTTTTTGATGCGCCACACGGTTAATCGTCGCCGCTGGATCGCCCGATTGAATGCACGGCTCGACGCGCACCCCCTCCAGCGCGTCGGTCGCCAGGCCTTCCATCTCGATGCGCCGCGACTCCTTCATACCCGACATGTCCACCCACGCGCTGAACGATGCTTCTCCCGTAGGCCCGTACCAGGCCGGCGGCACTTCCACCACATGCAGCAACGTCACGTCGGCGTTAAATCGCGCCGCCACTGCCTTTACAAAAGGAGCCGCTGCGCGGCTTTGTTCCGAGAGATCCACCGGAAACAGAATGCTGGAAATGGAGATCATGGCGCGCCTCCAAACCAACAATTAAGCACGCCAAATGCCACAAAAAAAGGGGGCGCCGAAGCGTCCCCGGAGAACCAAGCTTACTGGCCTGCTCGCGCCTAATGCTTGGGGAACCTGATGAATGGGCTGCTCGCGAATCCTAGCTGAGCATTTCGCAAACTTCTACCGCACGCGGAATGCGGCGCGTTACGGGGGTCCTTCTCGGCTTGGAGCGGCGCGCCGTATTCGCGTGCGGTTCGGACGAACTGACGAATCGAATTCCACTGTGCACGACGACTTCCGAATTTGCAGCACGAATTCGAATCAAGTGGTTACGTCACACCCCGGATGCGCAAACCGACGCGACTGCCCAGTTTCGCGCACCCACCTCTGGGTGAAGGTCCGCCTCCGTTGTCCCGAACCAAGGAACGATGGAACCAACGAACTAAGGAACGCGGGCTTTACTGCTGCGGCAATGTCCCCGGCAAGAAGAAGCTCGTCCATTGCGGTGCGTGACCCCGCCCGGCGGGCGTCGAGCGCATCACATGAAACGCAACCGCGGAGCCCGGCTTCAGGGTGCTCTGAATCTTCAGCACATCCTCCACGCTGGCTACCGGTGTCCGGTTGATCGACAGGATCACATCTTTCTCGAACAACCCGATGTCTTCGGCGAACGATCCGGAATCGACGCTGCGAATCACCAGCCCGCCCTTCACGTCCAGTCCCATGGCGCTACGCTCGGCATCGGTCAGCGCATGCAGCTTCATCCCGAACTTGTATTGGCCCTCTGCGACAGTGGTCGATTCCTGCGCCGGCTTCTGTAGATCCGCGAACTCCGGACGATCCTTGAACACCTCGGCCCGGTCCATGATGGTGACTTTGAAGTCCATCTTCTTGCCGTCGCGATCCACCGTCAGGTTCACCGGTGTGCCGATCGGCGTATCCGACACTCGCCCCACAAGGTCGTCACCGTCCTTGATCGACTTGCCATTCATCGCAATGATGATGTCGTCTACCTTGATTCCGGCTTTCGCCGCCGGACCGTCTTTGTGCACCTCACTCACCAGCACGCCCGGATTTGTGCCCAGGGCCTTGAACAGTTCCGGCTTGTTGTCGGCCTTGGACCACTGCACGCCGATCGATCCGCGCACCACGCGACCGGTCCGGATAATGTCGTTGTAAACTCGCGCCACCATGTTGATGGGCAGCGCGAAGCCGATGCCCTGATATCCCCCGCTCTGCGTGGCGATCATCGTGTTCACGCCCACCACCTCGCCGCGAATATTCAACAGCGGTCCCCCGCTATTTCCCGGATTGATGGCAGCGTCCGTCTGAATGAACCGTTGTAGCTGTAATTGACCGCCGATATCGCGTCCCAACGCGCTCACAATACCCGCCGTAACCGAGGAGTCCAGACCAAATGGCGATCCGATCGCCACCGCCCAGTCACCCACCTGCACCGCGTCCGAGTTGCCGATCGTCACCGGCGGCAGCGCACCCCGCGGATCGATCTTGATCACCGCCAGGTCCGTCTCCGGATCGAACCCCACCACTCGCGCTCGATATTCTTCCGAATCGCCGTTGTGCAACTTCACCTTGATGCGGTCCACTTTACTGATCACGTGATAGTTGGTGATGATATAGCCGTTCTTGTCGACGATAAAGCCGGTTCCCGATTGTTCCTGGCGAAAGGCATGCTGCGGAATGTCGCCGGAGGGGCCATTGCGGAAGAAGTGCTTGAACAAATCCATGCCCTCATCGCCGGAATCGCCTTCGTCCTGCTTGTCGCCGCGTTTATGCGGGTTATCGGCAACTTTTTGCGTGTAGTCGGCGGTAATGTAAACCACCGACGGTTCCAGTTTCTTGGCCAGCTTGGTGAACTCATTGCCGAGTTGCACCGGGCTTGGAACCACCAGCGGCGACGCATCGGGAGCCGTCACCTGCTCTCTGGCCGCGTGCACGCCCGTATTCAGGAGAGTGCCGATCATGATCCCGATCGAGAGTGTCACCAGTAGGAGACTCAAAGACAGCAGTTTCTGCTGCCGCATCAACGTAAACCACCGCATTCGACTTCGCCTTTCTTGGGAGGAACCTCTACACCATAGTAACCGGTTTCCCGATTGGAGTTTTTAACGGGCTGCGATTGCCGCTCATCGCCGCAGTCGGCCCGTGGCGCCGGATTGCTGGCGTTTGTTGCCGCCCTAGAAATTCGAAGGTCCGGTAGATCGAGGGTATAAAACAGATTGTGTAAACGTCGGTTCTCCATCAGACTTGGAGGACAGATGGCAATCGACAAAGAAATACTGGACCAGCTTCTGCCGAAGTACGAAAACCCGGAAGACCTGATCGGCGAGAACGGACTACTGCGGCAACTGACGAAGGCGTTAATGGAGCGGGCGCTGGAAGCGGAGATGGCCACGCACCTGGGCTATGAAAAGAGCGACCCGGTGGAAAAGCCGGGCAGCAACCGCCGCAACGGCAAGAGCAAAAAGACTCTGAAGGGTGATTTCGGCGAGATCGAGATCGTCACTCCGCGCGATCGCGAGGCCAGCTTCGAACCACGCCTCATAGGCAAAGGCCAAACCCGGATGGCGGGCCTGGATGGCAAGATCATATCGATGTACGCACGGGGCATGACGACGCGCGATATCCAGGGCCACCTGGAAGAGCTGTACGGCGTGGAGGTCAGCCCGACGCTGATTTCTAACGTCACCGATGCGGTGTTGGACGAAGTGCGCGCTTGGCAAAACCGTCCGCTGGATGCTGTGTATCCGATCGTGTACCTGGATGCGTTGGTGGTCAAGATGCGCGAACAAGGACAGGTGGAAAACCGTGCCGTGTACGTGGCCATTGGCATCGACATGCAAGGCCACAAAGAAGTGCTGGGGTTGTGGACCAGCGCCCACGAAGGCGCCAAATTCTGGTTGAGCGTGTTGACCGAGTTGAAAAACCGTGGACTGGAAGATATCTTCATCGCCTGTGTGGATGGATTGAAAGGGTTTCCGCAGGCGATCGAAACGGCTTACCCCAGAACCACGGTGCAGCTGTGCATCGTGCACTTGGTCAGGGCCAGCCTGCGGTATGTGAGCTGGAAAGACGCCCGCGCGGTAGTCGCCGACTTGAAGCTCATTTACCGCGCAGCCAGCCGGGAAGACGCCGAACGGCAACTGGCGGCTTTCGAAGCTGCCTGGGATGCAAAATACCGCTCCATCGGCCAGCTCTGGCGGAGGCACTGGGAGCAGGTCGTTCCGTTCTTCGCATTTCCTCCGGAGATTCGCAAGGTCATTTACACGACCAACGCGGTGGAGTCTCTGAACATGACCCTCCGGAAGGTCATCAAAACACGCGGCTCATTCCCCAACGAAGAAGCCGCCATGAAACTGCTGTATCTGGCTCTACGAAATGTCGCCAAAAAGTGGCATACTATCCAGGGCTGGCCGCAGGCTTTAAATCGCTTCGCGATTCTCTGGGAAGATCGCTTCCCCGAGCGCGCCAGGCAATGACCACCCGAGAATCGCGTTTACACAATCTCGTTGACACTACCGGTAGATCATCTGCCACTGCGATCAGCACGCACGCACGATTAGACGAAACATACCCGCTCCAAACTAAGACTCTTCAGGAGGCAGCGAACAACTATACTCCCCAATAGCCAGTTCAGTGACCGCACTAGCCCCCTCATCTGCTCCCACGCCCTCAACAACTTCCATCAACCCGGGCAGTCCTGCGCTCAAACACCGTGCTATGCACGAATCGGAGGTTCCATCTATATGTCCGCTGCTGCATCCGTCCAACTCGACCGCGCCACCATCAATCGCGCCAACTCGAAGAACTCCACCGGTCCCCGCACCGACGCCGGCAAACAACGCTCCTCCCAAAACGCCATCACCCACGGCCTCTTCGCCCAATCCGTCGCCCTTGCCCCCGAAGAAGAAGCCCAATACCAGCAGCTCTGCCAGAAATTCTTCGACGAATACAAACCAGCCACAGCCACCGAAGCCGCCATGGTCCAGCAACTCGCCGACACGTCCTGGCGCCTTAACCGCATCCCCCAGCTCGAAGATGCCATCCTCGCCGACCCTTCTCTCCCGGCGCAAGAGGCCATCGAGCAGATCGCCCGGCTCGGCCTCTACTCCTCGCGCCTCTCAAGACAGTTCCTGAACGCTGTCAAGCAGCTCCGCGAGATCCAAGCCGACCGCCGCCAGCGCGAACGCCACGAACTACGCCAAGCCGCCGAGCTCCTCATCCAGCACGATCGTCAACAAATCAAATGGGATCCCTCCGATGATGGCTTCGTTTTTTCACGCCAACAAGTCGAGCAATTCGCCACCCGCGAAATGCGCCAAAACAACGCCCGCATCTACTCCAGCGCCGCCTTCGATGTTCCTCCACAATTCGCCCGGAGGCGCCGCTAACCCAATTCATCCTCGTTCATCTGCGTTCAGCCGCGGCCACCTCCATCATGCGCGAAGCGCCCATCGTACAATAGTGTTCGCCCCAGCCTGAGGTCGTCTCCATGAACCACTCCCAGCGCAAACGCTTCGTCTTCGGCTCGACGGTAATTCTTCTCGCCGCTACTCTCTCGTCATCGCAGCCCGCTCCGCGCGAACAGGTCGGTATCCTTCCCGGCGGCGGATTCCTGCTCAATAGCGGCTGGCGCGTGAAGCCGGCCGGCTCGCAAATTCCCCTTGATACCCTACCGATGTCGGCAATCTTGTCGCACGACGGACGATTCCTCATCGTCCTAAATGGTGGGTACAAACCACCGTCGATCAGCGTGCTCGCCACCAAAGACGGCCACGAAATCGGGCGCACCCCTGTTTCCGACGGCTGGCTCGGGCTGGCGCTTTCCGCCGACGGACACACACTGTGGGTCGGAGGGGGATCCCGGGCATCCATTTTCGAGTTCACGCTGGACGACACCGGGCAACTAAAGCCCACGCGCACCTTCGAATTGGTCAAGCCAGCCGACCGCACCTATTCCGACTTCATCGGCGATGTCGCCGTCGCGCCCGACGGCCACCTGCTCTACGCCTGCGATCTCTACCACGACTCCATCGCCGTGGTGAATCTCCAGTCCGGAATCCTGATCGACCATTACAAGACCGGCCGCCGGCCGTATCGCATTTTGTTCCACCCCGACGGCAAATCCTTCTACGTCACCAGTTGGGCCGACGGCTCCATTGTTCGTCATCAATCAAGCGACGGATCGCAGTTGCAAACTCTGCGCATCGGCGCGCATCCAACCGACATGGTCTGGCGCGATCGTCAAACTACCACCGACGAGGAAGCGAGCGACGTCGACTGGAAGGCGCGTATCTTCGTTTCCGCCGCCAACACAAATAACGTCTACGCCGTCGGAGTTACCGACAACGGCGACCTGCGCGTGCTCGAATCCATAAACGTATCCACCACACCGCTTCATCCGCTCGGCATGACTCCGAGCGCGCTCGCCATCAGCCCGCACGATCGGCGTTTGTACGTCGTTTGTTCGGATGCGAATGCGGTTGCGGTGGTGGACCTTACAGAAACACGCAGCCGCGTGCTTGGGTTCGTGCCCACTGGCTGGTATCCCACCGCCGCGCGCGTGCTCAACGATGGCCGCCTGGTGGTTTTGAACGGTCGCGGATCGCGAAGCTACCCGAACCCCAACGGTCCCAATCCAACTCTTCGCCCCTCGGTCGTGCACGGCGGTGCGCCCGCCGAATACGTCGGCCGCATTCAAACCGGTTCTGCTTCTATCATTCCGCCCATCACCGCCGACCAACTTGTTTCCTACACCGCCGAGGTTCAATCCAATTCGCCTTATAGCGATGAGATGCTCGATAGCCAACCCGAAGGCCTTCCGCCGATCGAGCACATTCTTTATATCGTGAAAGAGAATCGAACCTACGACCAGGTGTTGGGCGATCTCGGCAAGGGCGAGAGCGATGCGTCGTTGTGCCTGTTCCGTGAAAACGTCGGGCCCAATCATCACAAGCTGGCGCGCGAGTTCGTGCTTTTCGACAACTTCTACGTCAATAGCGACGTCAGCGCCGATGGTCACAACTGGTCGACGTCCGCTATCGCCAACGACTACGTGGTGAAGATGTGGCCCAATAGCTACGCCGGGCGCCGCAAGCATTACGACTACGAGGGCGGCGAGCCTGCGGCGCTTCCACCCGCCGGTTATCTCTGGACCAATGCTGCAGCGCGCGGCATTTCCATGCGCAACTACGGTTACTGGGCCACCAATCTCCCGCAAGCCGCTGCCGATGGCACGCAAATCGGCGCCGTCCGCGATTCAACTCTCGCCAAGGTCACCAACCTTAAGTACCGCAGCTTCGACTTGGATTATCCGGATGTCAATCGCGCGCGAACGTTCCTCGACGACCTCGCGGAGTTTGAGAAAACCGGCCAGATGCCCGCACTCATGTTCATGCGTCTTGGCAACGACCATACCAACGGAACGTCGCCCGGAAAAATTGCTCCGCTTTCCTCGTTCGCCGACAACGACTACGCGCTGGGCATGATTGTGGAAGCGCTATCGAAGAGCAAATTCTGGCCGAGCACCGCTATCTTCGTCCTCGAAGACGACGCCCAGAATGGACCGGATCATATCGATTCACATCGCTCCCCCGCGTTTCTCATTTCGCCCTACACACACACCGGAACCATCGACAGCAACATGTACAACACCACCTCCATGCTGCGAACCATGGAGCTGATTTTGCATCTGCGGCCTCTCACCCACTACGACGCCGGAGCCCGGCCTATGCTCGCCTGTTTTTCAAAGACTGCCTCTACGGCGACCTATCAGGTGGAGAAGCCGCGCATCCCGCTCGACAACCGCAATCCTCAGAACTCGCCCACGGCCGCACGCTCCGCGCGGCTTAATTTCAGCGATGCCGATTTGAACGACGACGACGAGCTGAACGACATCCTGTGGCTGGCCATCCGCCACACCGATCCTCCGGCGCCCGTCCGAAGCATGTTCGGGAGATAGGCGTGCGGGTTTCGGCAACGAGATACGAGAAACCAGAAACGAGAAACGCCTAGCGATGGCCCGCATCAATCTCTGCTTCGTCTGGCACATGCACCAGCCTTTTTATAAAGACCTGGCCTCCGGCGAATACCGCCTGCCCTGGACGCGCCTCCACGCCTTGAAAGATTACTACGGCATGGTGAAGGTTTTGGAGGACTTTCCCAACGTGCACCAAACCTTCAACCTGGTGCCCGGCATGCTTGTTCAGATTGAGGAGTACGCGCAAGGCAAGGCCGCCGACCCGTTCCTCGAATGTGCCATTAAACCCGCCGAAGAATTGAGCGACGCTCAGCAGGAATTCCTCCTCCACTATTTTTTCCAGGCCAATCCCGGCCGCATGATCTATCGCTATCCTCGATACGGCGAGCTCTTCGATGCCTGGATAAAATCGGGCGCCAATCCGCATCGCGCCAAGCACATCTTCAATGCCCAGGACGCGCGCGATCTTCAGGTGCTCTCGCAATTGGCCTGGTTCGACGAAGAATTTCAG
>Ga0335078_10018229_pt1 | contig 10440 bp, 7 predicted proteins | sample Lox_Sample_32_FD_206711 | JGI IMG/M metagenome (GOLD analysis project Ga0335078, IMG submission 206711) | Soil microbial communities from Loxahatchee National Wildlife Refuge, Florida, United States - Lox_Sample_3.2 | ecosystem: Environmental > Terrestrial > Soil > Wetlands | place: USA: Florida...
ACGCCGACAACACGCATTTCTACCTGAACCACATCCCTTTCGCCGATCACGGCGCGCTGCTCGACCCGCCGACGGCGGACGTTTCGGCGCGCTGTCTGGGATTTCTCGTGCAAGCGGGGTATGCCGAGCATCCTGCAGTCGCCGCCGCCGTGGCGTATCTGCAGCGCGAGCAGGAGAACGACGGCAGCTGGTTCGGGCGCTGGGGCACCAACTACATCTACGGCACGTGGTCCGTGCTTGCCGGGCTAAACGCGGCGGGGCTTGGGCCGAACGCGCCGGAAATACGCCGCGCCGTCGACTGGCTGCTCGCGCGTCAGCATGAAGATGGCGGCTGGGGCGAGAGCGGCGAGAGCTATTGGCCGGATAAGCCGCGCGGCGAGGCGCCTTACAGCACCGCCTCGCAGACAGCCTGGGCCTTGCTTGGGCTCATGGCGGCCGGCGAAGCCACGCACCCCGCGGTCCAGCGGGGCATCGATTATCTGATGGCCACCCAGAAGGCGGACGGGGGGTGGGACGAGAAATGGTACACCGCGGTCGGGTTTCCGCGCGTCTTCTACCTACGCTATCACGGCTACCGCGCTTACTTCCCGCTTTGGGCGCTGGCGCGCTTTCGCAGGCTCATGCAAGCCAACTCCCCGCGCGTCGCCTTCGGCATCTGACCGCAGCGCATCGACGTGGTCTTGATACTGGCGGAATTTTGCAATGTCCTGTAGGGATTAGCTTGATGCCAGCCCTCCGGAGCTGGCGATGGGGAGCAGGGGTTCTTGGCATATACGGTCCTCTGCACGACCGGTCTCGAGGTCGAGGCCAGGATCGCGCGCCGCGCCGGGTTTGCCGCGGTGGTTGGCGGCGGCAATCATCAGCGTACCGTTCAGGTCGTGGAGGAAGTCGGCTCGCAGGCCGAGTGTCTGGTCAGCTTTGGCATTGCCGGCGCGCTGAAGCCTGGCCTCAGGCCGGGCGATGTCATCCTCTCAACCGAAGTGATCGACGATGACCGCCGCTGGGTGACGGGCGAAAGCCTGCGCTCGCGGATTCCAGAATTGCTAACGGTGATCGGCGCCATCGAGGGACCGGTGCTCGGCGCGGGAAGGGTGCTTGCCACTGAGGCTGACAAACGCCGCGCCTGGAGCGAGACCGGCGCCCTCGCGGTCGATCTCGAAAGCGTTGTCGTCGCCCGCGCCGCTGCCGCGCTCGGCATCCCGTTTCTAGTGTTGCGCGCTATCGCTGATCCGGCCGGGCGGGCCCTGCCGCCTGCGGCGTTGCTGCCATTGAGCCCGAGTGGCAAGCCCCGGGTTGGGAAGGTGCTGGCGTCGGTGATGCGCCGCCCGCAGCAGCTTCCCGGCCTGCTCGGGGTTGCGCGCGAAGCGCGGCAGGCTTTGGCGGCGCTCGTCGAGCCCGCGCACGCCCTGCGCCGAATTCTCGCGGAGGCTTAGCTCTCGAAGCTAGTCGTCGTCGCCCGCGGCGGTGAGGCGTTCCATCGCCTTCTCGACATGGCCGGAGAAGACGTATTGCGCCGGCCGCTGGCGGTCGAGCGCGATCTCCGGCGCCATCTCGCCCTCGGTCTTGACCCCGCGCAGCGCAACCTTGGCGGCCTTCCACGGCCGCTTCACGGAATCCACAACAGCAGTCGCCTCGTAGCCGCTATGCACCATGCAATCGGCGCATTTTTCGTAATTACCCGTGCCGTAGGCATCCCAATCGGTCTCTTCCATCAACTCCTTGAAGGTCTTGGCGTAGCCTTCGCCGAGCAGGTAGCAAGGGCGCTGCCAGCCGAAATAATTGCGGCACGGATTGCCCCACGGCGTGCAGTGATAGGTCTGGTTGCCGGCGAGAAAGTCGAGGAACAGGCTCGACTGGTTGAACGACCAGCGTCGCTTCGGGTCGTGACGGAAGATGTCGCGGAAGAGCTCCTTGGTGCGCCGCCGGTTGAGGAAATGCTCCTGGTCCGGGGCCCGCTCGTAGGCATAGCCGGGCGACACGGTGATCCCGTCGATGTCCATCTCGGTGACCGCATCGAAGAACCCGGCCATCCGTTCAGGGTTGGCGTTGTCGAACAGGGTGGCGTTGATGTTGACGCGGAAGCCCTTCGACTTGGCCAGGCGCAGCGCTTCGACCGCCTTGTCGTAAACGCCGTCGAGACAGACCGAGCGATCGTGGTCTTCCTTGTCGCCATCGAGATGCACGGTCCAGGCGAAATACGGGTTCGGCTTGAACAGGTCGATCTTCTTTTCGAGCAGCAGTGCGTTGGTGCACAGATAGACAAATTTCTTGCGCGCGATGATGCCCTCCACGATCTGCTCGATCTCGCGATGGAGCAGGGGCTCACCGCCGGCGACGACGACGATCGGCGCGCCACATTCGTCAACCGCTTCGAGGCACTGGGCTACCGAAAGGCGCTGGTTGAGGATGGGGTCGGGATAATCGATCTTGCCGCAGCCGGCGCAGGCGAGGTTGCAGCGGAACAGCGGTTCCAACATCAGCACCAGCGGATAGCGCTTCACGCCGCGCAGATGCTGCCCCAACACGTAGGAGCCGACGCGAATCTTCTGATGCAGCGGGATCGCCACGATGAACCCTCGTCCGTCGCTTTCGACTAATCGCCGGCTACCGGCTCGGCGAGCTGGACCGGCATACGGAAGCGGACATTCTCGGTGACCCCCGGGAGCCGCTGAATTTCGATTTGGTCTAGTTCGCGCAGCCGCTCGACCAACTCCTCGACCAATTCGTCGGGCGCCGAGGCGCCGGCCGTGATGCCCACCGCCGAGACGCCGTCAAGCCAGCGTGGGTCGAGCGCCTTGGCGTCCTCGATCAGGTAACTCGGCACCCCAAACTCGGCGGCGATTTCGCGCAGCCGGTTCGAATTCGAACTGTTCGGCGCGCCCACCACCAGAACGATGTCGACGATCTTCGCCAACTCCAAGGTCGCGCGCTGGCGGTTTTGTGTCGCGTAGCAGATGTCCTTGGTGTCGGGCCCAAGGATCGACGGAAAGCGCGCCTTCAGCGCCTCGATCACCGCGCGCGTATCGTCGACCGATAACGTCGTCTGGGTAATGAAGGCAAGTTTGTCAGGATCGCCGACCTTGAGCCCGGCGACTTCCTCGGGGCGCGAGATCAGATGCACCTTGCCGGTGATTCGACCCATCGTGCCTTCGATCTCGGGATGCCCTGCATGGCCAATGAGGATGATCTCACGGCCCTGGTTGGCGTAGCGCTGGCCCTCGATGTGGACCTTAGAGACCAGCGGACAGGTTGCGTCGATGACCGGTAGGCCGCGCTCTTCGGCGCGAGTCTCGATCGCGCTAGCGACGCCGTGCGCGCTGAAGATCGTCACTGCCCCCGGGGGAATCTCATCGATCTCGTCGACAAAGCGCGCGCCCTTGGCTCGCAGCCGCTCGACCACGTGGCGATTGTGCACAATCTCATGGCGCACATAAATCGGCGGCCCGTATTTCTCGAGCGCGCGCTCGACGATCTCAATTGCGCGCTCGACCCCGGCGCAGAAGCCGCGGGGTTGGGCCAAGACCACTCGAATCATCGCGTCTGCATACCTCCGCCGGCTCGCCCTATCCCTGCCACAACTAACGCCATCGGCGCAATCGTCGCTCGCGCACCGCTACAAAATTGCGCGAACCGCAGGGTGGCGCGCTTTTGGCTGTGTGTTGCCGCCAGGTTTGTTATCACTACCGGGCTTTTCGGACATTAACTGACGAGCAGCCATGTTGGTTTCAAGGCGTGCCTTTTTGATGGCTTCCTTGCCGATGGCCCTCAGCCTCAGCGACGCGAGGGCGGCGGACAGCCCAAATGCGGTCATTCAGCGGTTCTACGACGTGCTCCTATCGGTGATGAAGCAGGCCAAGCAATTGACTTTTGATCAGCGCTATCAGCGTCTCGCCCCGGCGGTCACCGCCGCCTTCGATCTGGGTCTAACGAGCCGGCTGTCGGTCGGTCCAGACTGGGCAAAACTCAGCCCCGACCAGCAAAAGCGGTTTTCCGACATTTTCGCCCGCTACACGATCTCCAACTACGCCAACCGATTCGACGATTTCAATGGCGAGCGCTTCGAGGTGGACCCGAACCCGGTAGCCAATCCCAACGGCACCATCATACAGACGAAGCTGGTCAAATCAGACGGCGACAAGGTCACGCTCAATTACCTGATGCGCCAGGGAGCCAGCGGGTCGTGGCAGGTCATAGACGTCTATCTCAGCGGCACGATCAGCGAGCTCGCGACGCGGCGCTCTGAATATGGCGGCGTGCTGCAGACGAGCGGCGCCGACGGGCTCATCAAGCTGCTTGAGGATCGCACCGCCGCCTTGCGGACGGGCAAGAACTAAAGGTCAGCGCGTCCCGAATAGGTTGGCATTGACGCGGCTTGCGATTTGCCGGCTCGGGGTGAGGCTGCTGGGCTTTGTCGCCGGCGGCGGGGCGGGGGACACGGCAGGGGCGGGCGTTGGCGCCGGGGTACCGGGATCATTGTAGAGGTTCGGCGTCGCCGCCGGCGCGGTGCCATGGTTCAGTTCGGCGGCCCGATTCTGCTGCGCCAAGCTGCGCAGCTGGGCATAGAAATCGACCGAATTCTTCTCCAAGTCATCGAGGATGTCGAGCACGGCGGCGCGATCGTCGACCCCGCCGACGAGCAGGCGCGCTGTCGTCAGCTCCGTGACGCCGTGGTCGTTGGCCCAGATCGTGAAAGGATCGGCATACGAATCAACACCCTGACCGATCGCATCGCGAGGGTTGGACGGGCCGAAGACCGGCAGAATCAAATAGGGGCCGGACTTGATGCCCCAAACGTAGAGCGTTTGCCCGAAATCGGCGGGCTGGCGCTCCATTCCATTTCTCGTCGCAATGTCAAAAATCCCAGCCAGACCGACCGTGCTGTTCATTGCAAAGCGGCCGAGGGTGATACCGGCGCGTTTGAATTCCCCTTGAAGTACGTTGTCGAAAAAGACCGTCGGCTCCTTCAGATTGTTGAGTACGTTATGTACGGCCGTGCGCCCGTCCTCAGGTACGATGAAGACATAGGCCTTTGCCAGGGGGCGAATGACGGCGTGATCGAGCGCCAAATTCAGGACTAAGATCTTACGATTGAGCGGCTCAAGCGGGTCGTTGTTCTGCTCGTAAACGGCAAGTTCGGCCGGATCGCTCGGCGGGGTCGCGCAGCCGCCGACCAGCACGGCCAGCATCATGGCGGCCCCACCGGCATATCTCATCGCAGCCCGGAGCGGCGGGGCGAGGTTCACGGACGCTTACCGATAATTCAGTTGCCAGGTCTGTAGCGTGGGTGCATCGTTGACAATTCCGATTACGAACGCAACAGCAAAACACTATGCCCTCGGTGCGTTTTTGCGCTTGACTGGGGGATGATGGCGTCACTCGTCCTGGCTCTCGTCCTCTTTCCGGTGTGGATATATCTCACCGGCACCGTCGCTGCCGCTATGCGGTTCGCCCGGCGCGGGACAACGTTGCCACCAGAGCAGCCCCCAGTGTCCGTGCTGAAGCCGCTTTACGGCGCGGAACCGGCCCTCCATGAGAACCTGCGTTCGTTTATCGATCAGGATTATCCCAACCGGCAGATCGTGTTCGGTGTGCGCAACCCCGAAGACGGTGCGCTGCCCGTGGCGCGAGCACTGGTCGCCGAGCGGCTTGAGGTCGACATCGATCTCGTCGTCGATGCGCGCGCCGGCGGCGGCAATCTCAAGGTCGCAAATCTGATCAACATGCTGCCCGCGGCAAAGCATGACCTCTTGGTCTTCGCTGACAGCGACATGCACGTCGATTCGCGCTATCTCGCGACTGTGACGGCGCCGTTGCGGGATCCGGCGGTCGGGCTGGTGACGTGCCTTTATCGCGGATTGCCCGCCGCCGGGGTATGGTCGCGGCTCGGCGCCCTGCACATCAACTTCGGTTTCCTGCCGAGCGCGCTACTCGGCGAGGCGCTGGGAACAGGGGGCGGCTGCTTTGGCGCAACGATAGCCTTGCGCCGCGGGGTCCTGGATAGAATCGGGGGGCTCGCGGTGGTACGCGACGAACTGGCCGACGATTATCGCATCGGTGCCGCAGTCCGCGATTTGGGGCTGTCGACGGTACTGAGCCCATACGTCGTCGAAACCTCGGTCAGCGAGAAGAATTTCAAGTGCCTCTGGCGCCACGAGCTGCGCTGGGCGCGGACGGTGCGGGCGATGGCCCCGGTGGGGTTCGCCGGTTCGGTGGTGACGCACGCTGTGGCGATCGCGGGTCTGGCCGCGATCTTCAGCGGATTGAGCGCGACTTCGCTGGTGTTTCTCGCGATCTCCTGTTTGCTCCGCTGGGCAACGGCGGGGGCGATTGCGCGTATCTTGCGATTGCCGACAGCCGGGTTGTGGCTACTGCCGTTGCGCGATTTGCTGTCGTTTGCGGTCTTTGTCGGCAGCTTCTTCGGCCGCAACGTGTCATGGCGCGACCAGTTGTTTCACATCGCGCCGAGCGGTCGAATTATTGTTGAAAGAGACGGTGAGTAGGTCATCCGCATGGTGAAAACCCTCTTCCTGCAGCCGCCTTCTTTCGATGGTTTCGATGGCGGCGCCGGGTCACGCTACCAGGCTAAGCGCGAAATCCGCTCATTCTGGTTCCCCACCTGGCTGGCGCAGCCGGCGGCGCTGGTGCCGGGCTCGAAGCTGATCGACGCGCCGCCGGCGCGGCTGCAGCTCGATACGGTGTTGCGTCAAGCCGGCGATTACGAGCTCGCGGTGATGCACACCTCGACCCCCTCCTTCGCCAGCGACATCAAGGTCGCCGCCGCACTCAAGGAGGCAAACCCAAAGCTCAAGATCGGCCTTGTCGGCGCCAAGGTCGCAGTTGAGCCGGAGGCAAGCCTGGCCGCGTCGCGGGCGGTCGATTTCGTCGCCCGCGAAGAATTCGACTTCACGATCAAGGAAGTTGCCGAAGGCCGCAGCTTCGCCGACGTCGACGGGCTCAGCTATCGCAATGCCGCCGGAGCCATCGTCCATAATCGCGACCGCGCGATGCTCGAGAACATGGATGAGCTGCCCTTCGTCACCGAGGTCTACAAGCGCGACCTCAAGGTCGAGGACTATTTCATCGGCTATCTCAAGCATCCCTACGTGTCGCTTTACACCGGGCGCGGCTGCAAAAGCCGTTGCACCTTTTGCCTGTGGCCGCAGACGGTTGGCGGCCACCGCTACCGGGTGCGCAGTGTCGATCACGTGATTGAGGAAATCCGCCGGGCGAAGGACTGGTTCCCGCAAGTCAAGGAGTTCTTCTTCGACGACGATACCTTCACGGACAATCTGCCGCGCGCCGAGGCCATCGCAAAGGAACTGGGAAAGCTCGGCGTGACCTGGTCGTGCAACGCCAAGGCCAATGTGCCGCGCGCCACGCTCGAGGTACTGCGTAACAACGGGCTCAGGCTGCTGCTTGTCGGTTACGAGACTGGCAACCAGCAGATCCTGCACAACATCAAGAAGGGGATGCGGGTCGACGTCGCACGACGCTTCACCAAGGACTGCCACGAGCTCGGCATCACCATCCACGGTACATTCATCCTCGGCCTGCCTGGCGAAAGCCGCGAGACGATCGAGGAGACCATCAACTTCGCCGCCGACATCAACCCGCACACAATCCAGGTTTCGCTCGCGGCGCCTTACCCCGGCACTGAGCTCTACCGGCAGGCAATCGAGAATGGCTGGCTCGACACCGAGCACGCCGAGCTGATCGACGACAGCGGGGTGCAGATCGCGCCGCTGCACTACGACCACCTGACGCATACAGAGATTTTCGACTCGGTCGAGACTTTCTATAAGCGCTTCTATTTCCGCCGCAAAAAGATCGCTTCGCTGGTGGGCGAGATGATCCGCAGCCCGGAGATGATGAAGCGCCGCCTGCGCGAGGGTGTCGAGTTCTTCCAGTTTCTGCGCAACCGGGAAATGGCCGGCTAGCTCGGCCGCGGCGGACCCAGCAGGGCCGGCAAGACCAGCAGCGTGCAGAACACCGTACAGGCGAGCGAAATCGTCAGCAGCAAGCCCATGTCCGCTTCGCCGGGATCGGGCGACAACGCCAAGCTGCCGAAGGCGCACATTGTCGTCAGCGCGCTGAAGACGACGGCGCGCGCGGTCGACGATTGCAGGTGATCGGCGAGACCGGCTCGCCAGTTCATCACAAAGTAGATGTCGAAGGCGACGCCGATGCCGAGCAGCAGCGGCAGCGCGATGATGTTGGCGTAATTAAGCCTGATGCCCGCGACGACGGTGATCGCCAGGGTCAACAGCGCCGCCAGCAGCAGCGGCGCGATCACCAGCGCCACGTCACGCGGCCGCCGTAGCACCGCGATGAGCAGCACGGTGATTGCCGCGACCGCGATGACCCCAGCCTCGACAAACGCCGAGCTGATGAGACGCCCGGCTTCGAGGATGGTGACTGGCGTGCCGGTCGCCTGCGGGGCGACGCGGTGCACCGCCGCGACAAAGCGCTTGAGCACGGCCGGATCGCGGGCATCACCCTTGGGAAAAACTTCGATCCGTGCCGCGCCGTTCGCCGCGATCCAAGTCCCTCGCAAGTCCGCGGGCAGGTCGGCGAGGGTTAGCTCCTTCGCCTGGAGTAACTGGCCGAGCAGCTCGATTCGATGCAGCAGCCCCGACAACAACGCCTTTTGTAGCGTCGGGATAATCGCCGGTCCACGCGAGTCGGCCTTATCGAGCGCGGCTGCCAGTTTGGTGGTCGGCCCATCCCCCGGATGCGCGGCGATGAATTTCCGCAAAACGACGGCGCACCCGGCGAGCGCCGTCATGGTCTCGGCATCGCTCGGCGGTGGCAGGATTGTCGCCGGGGTCAGACTGGGTCCGAGCAGAAGCCCCAAATCCGAAAGAATTGCCAGCTTCTCTTGCTGATGCGCGGGAACAAAGGTTGCCGCGCTGACCGTCATCGACACCTCGGGTAATTGCTCGAGCTTGTCGGCGAGGGCACGCGCGGCGTCGATGTTCGGCGCGAGGATCTCCGCGGTGTATGGCGTCGTCAGCGGGTCCTTCATCAAATCGGTGATTGTCTGCATCGCCTCGCTATGCGGGTTCTTGAGATCGAGCGGATCGGAGTCGAAGCTGACCCGCGGCAACAGCACGAGGGCGACGGCGGCGACAATCGCCGCGCCGGACACGACCCAACCGCGGCGCTTGTGCAGAAAACGGTCGATCGGCGCGGCGCGGGCGAAGCCGACCGCCTCTGCCTCCGGTTTCGGGCTAAGCAGCGTCAATATCGCGGGCAACAGCGTGAAATTTAGCATGATCGCGATGACCATGCCGACTCCGGCGATCCAGCCGAGTTCGCGCACGCCGACATAGGGCGTCGGCACGAAGGACAAAAAGCCGATCGCGGTCGCGGCGGCGGCGAGCATCAGTGAGGGACCAATCGTCCGTGCCGCCGCGGCGAGCGCGGCATCCAGCACGCCGGTCTGGTGCCGCTGGTCGCGGTAGCGAATCGAGAACTGGATGCTGAAATCGACCGCGAGGCCGATGAACAACACGCCGAACGCCACCGAGATCACATTCAAGGTGCCGATCGCCAGCGCGGCGAAGGCGCCGGTCAACACCAGCCCGCAGACAACCGTGACCAGGCAAGCGGCGACCAGGCGCGGCGAGCGCAGCCCGGCGAAGAGGATCACCAGCATCGAGCCGATCGACAGGAGAGCGGAGCGCAGTGCGCCCTTGCGTAAGGTCGCGAACTGGTCGTCGTCGAGCGCGACCGACCCGGTGACGCGTACCCGGACGCCGTTCTGCGGCGTCAATCCGAGTTCGGCGACAACGCGCTGAATTTCAGCCGTCGCCTGCGCACCCGGCTCGAGCGAGTGGTAATCGAGCACCGGCTGCGCCAGCACGAACTTGCGCAAGGCACGCGGATTGGCCTTGCCGCCGCTCAACACGGCCTGCCACGACAGGCTCACTGGTTGGCCCGAGACGACGCCATCGACGATGTCGGCGATCTTGTCGAGGGTCGGGTCGAGCTTGTCGATCGTCACATCGCCGCGGGTCGCCCCTTCGACGAAGAGCTTGATGGTGTCGAAGAGGCCGCGAAGGCTTGGGTCGGCTGCGAGGCTGCCAAGAAGCGGCTGCGCGGTGACCAATTGCTGCGACAGGGAGTTGAGCTCGTCCACCGACAGGAAGAGCAGGCCGTTTTTGTCGAAAAAGGGGCCCCCGTCGGGCCGGCGCACGGTCTTGAAGAAGCTGGGCTCGGCGCGAAGCCGCTCGGCGAGCCGTTGCGCCGCATCGTCCGCGAGTTCGCCGGTGGTCCCATCGATGACGACGGCCAAGAGGTTGCCGTTCTGTGGGAACGCGCGATCCAGCGCCAGTTCATCCTGTCGCCAGGCGAGATTCCCTGGCAGAAGATTCTCGATGTTGGTGTCGATCGATAGGTGGCCGGCGGCGTACCAGCCTGCGGCAACGGTCATGGCCA
>Ga0335078_10018230_pt1 | contig 10440 bp, 9 predicted proteins | sample Lox_Sample_32_FD_206711 | JGI IMG/M metagenome (GOLD analysis project Ga0335078, IMG submission 206711) | Soil microbial communities from Loxahatchee National Wildlife Refuge, Florida, United States - Lox_Sample_3.2 | ecosystem: Environmental > Terrestrial > Soil > Wetlands | place: USA: Florida...
GTACGGGAAGCGGTGCCGGGAGGCCCGGGAAGCTAGGCGCGGGCCGCGGCGGGGCGGGCCAGGGCGCGGAACGCCGCCTGGGCGGGGGAGCCGGGGGCCGCGCAGTACACGATCAGCCGCTGGCCGGTGTCGGGGATGTGCAGGACCCGGCATTCGAACTCCAGCGGCCCGGTCAGCGGGTGGTCGACGCGCTTGACGACCGGGCCACGGACCGCGACCTCGTGCTCCCGCCACATCTCCGCGAACCGGGGCGAGGTGCCCAGCAACTCGGTGACCAGCTCCTGGATGCCGGGGTCGGCCGGGTAGCGGGCGTAGGAAGCACGCAGGTCCGCGATCATGGAGCGGGTGAACCGGACGGCCTCGGCGTCGGTCCAGGGGCCGGCCGTGGCGGGCAGCCGGAACATCCACCGGATCATGTTCCGGTCCGTCTCGGCGACCGCGGCCAGGTCGCCGACGAAATGCGTGGCCAGCGCGTTCCAGGCGAGCACGTCATACCTGGCGTCGACCACGTACGCGGGTGTCTCCGGCATGCTGTCCAGCAGGTTCCTGATGCCGGGGCTGATCTCGCGGGACGGGACCGCGGCCGGCGGCGGGCTGGCGCCGGCGAGGCGGAACAGGTACTCGCGCTCGTCGGCGGTGAGCACCAGGGCCCGGGCGAGCGCGGTGAGCACCTGGTGCGAGGGATGCGGGCCGCGCGCCTGCTCCAGCCGGATGTAGTAGTCCACCGAGATCCCGGCGAGCTGCGCGACCTCCTGGCGGCGCAGTCCCGGGGTCCGCCGCTGGCCGCCGCCGGGCAGGCCCACCTCGGCCGGGCGCAGCCGGTGCCTGCGGGTCCGCAGGAACGTGGCCAGCTCGCCCCGGTTCACCATCCCGCCACCTCCTGTCCGGGCCGCTCTGTCCGGGCCTGCATGTACGCCGCGCCGCCGCGCGCCCGCGCACGCCGCGCGCCGCACGCCCGCGCACGCCCGGCCGCGTGCCTGCCACGCCGCCACGCGCGCCGCACGCATGCCGGGCCCGGCCAGCCCGCCGCGCCGTGGTTCCAGCTTGCCGCATCGGCCGGCGGTCAGGGTGGTACCGCTGATCCCAGGGATCGGCTACGGTGGCGGTGGTTCCGCTCGCGGGGCGCTGCAGTACGAGGAGAGTGACCATGACCAGCAAGACGGCAGGCAGGTTGTTGCTCGCCCTGTTCAGCTTCGCGCTGATCACGCTGGCCTGGGGGCCGGTCGCCGGCCTGATCGCGGTCCTCGCCTTCGGCCTGGTCGTCTTCCTCCTCTTCACGTGGAAGCCGCCGGGCCGGCGCAGCCCGCCCTCCCAGGGCCCGCCCGCCCGGTAACCGCCCCTCGCCAGGCCGGCGCCGTCGCTGCGGCCCCGGATCAGCCCGCCTCGCCCGACCACGGCCGGATGATCCCGTCGTTCCCGCGCACCCGGCGCGGCACGTCGGCGTAGGCCTCCGGGGCATCCAGTGGCTGGAGCCGGCTCCCGCGCACGGTGACCACCTTGTGCACGTGCCGCCCGCCGGACTGCTGGATCCACGAGACCCATGCCCACCAGGACCCATCTCGCTCGTGCAGTTCCCAGCACAGCAGGTGACCGACGAGCCCGTTGCCCAGGTCGACGATCGGCGGGCTCCAAGGACTGTCTTTCACCAGGTCTAGTATGGGGAAACTATATTCGAAAAGTCGACCAGGCCGGGAAATCTCCGCGTGCCTTAGCCCTGTTCCTCCGCGCGGGGCTGCTCCCGGAGCCCGGCGGCGGACCAGGCCGGGGAGGTGCTGCGGCAGGGTGGGACCGGTGGTCCCAGGCCCGGCAGGGCTCTCCCGCCGCCGCGCCGCCGCGCCGAGGATGGGCGCATGACGACGATTGCGCTGATCACCGGGGCCAACAAGGGCATCGGCTACCAGACCGCGCGGCTGCTCGGGGCACGCGGCATGACTGTGCTGGCGGGCGCGCGGGACACCGCGCGGGGCCGCGAGGCGGAGCGGGCGCTGCGGGACGGCGGCGCCGACGCCCGCTTCGTCCGGCTCGACGTCACCGACGAAGGGTCGGCGCGGCGGGCGGCGGACTGGGTCGAGGCCGAGTTCGGCGTCCTGGACGTCCTGGTCAACAACGCCGGCATCGCCCGCGGCGACGGCGCGGGCAGGCCCAGCCAGACCACGCTGGCCACACTGCGCGAGGTGTACGAGACGAACGTGTTCGGCGTGGTCGCGGTGACCAACGCGATGCTGCCCCTGCTGCTGCGGGCGCCGGCCGGCCGGATCGTCAACGTCTCCAGCGAGGTCGGCTCGATCACGTCGATGACCGATCCGGACGGCCCCATGGCGGCGATGGCCTCGGTGCCCTACCCGTCATCGAAGACCGCGCTCAACATGGTGACCGCGATGTACGCGAAGGAGCTGCGCGACACCCCCGTGAAGGTCAACGCCGCGAACCCCGGCTACTGCGCGACCGACCTCAACGGCGGGAGCGGGTTCCGCACCCCGGAGCAGGGCGCCGAGGTCAGCGTGCACCTGGCGACCCTGCCCGCCGGCGGCCCGTCGGGGATGCTGTGGGGATACCTGTGGGGTGCCGACGGGACGCAGCCCTACGGCGTCATGCCCTGGTGACCGGACCCGGCGGCCAGGGTGGCCCCGGGGGGAACCCAGGGTGAGCCCCGGGCGCCGCTCCCGGCCCGCCGACCTACGATGAGTGGATGCGGCGGTATCGGCCGGTTTCGGCTCCTCACCCCAGGGCCGGGCGCTCATGACGGCGCCCGGCGCGGCAGCGCCCAGCACGCCGGCCCGGCCGGTGCTGGTGACCGTGGACGACGACCCGGGGGTGTCCCGTGCCGTGGCCAGGGACCTGCGGCGCAGGTACGGCGAGCGGCACCGTATCGTGCGGGCGGAGTCGGGGGAGGCGGCACTCGACGCGCTGCGGCAGATGAAGCTGCGCGGCGAGGCGGTGGCGGTGATCCTGGCGGACTACCGGATGCCGGAGATGAACGGGATCGAGTTCCTCGAGCGGGCCATGGACATCTATCCCGGCGCGCGGCGGGCGCTGCTGACCGCCTACGCCGACACCGGGGCCGCCATCGACGCGATCAACGTGGTGGATCTCGACTACTACCTGCTCAAGCCCTGGGACCCGCCCGAGGAGAAGCTCTACCCGGTGGTGGACTCGCTGCTGGATGCCTGGCGGGACGCGGACTACCGGCCGGTGCCCGAGACCAAGGTCGTCGGCCACCGCTGGTCGGCCCGCTCCTCGGAGGTGCGCGACTTCCTGGCCCGCAACCAGGTGCCCTACCGCTGGTACCCGGTGGACGAGCCGGAGGGCAAGCGCCTGCTGGACGCCGCGGAAGCGGACGAGATGACGCTCCCCGTGGTGATCACGCCGGACGGCGAGGCGCTGGTGGAGCCCTCGGACGCGGACCTGGCGGCGCGGGTCGGCCTGGCGACCACGCCGTCGGCGGAGTTCTACGACCTCGTGGTCGTCGGCGGCGGCCCGGCCGGCCTGGGCGCGGCCGTCTACGGCGCGTCGGAGGGCCTGCGGACCGTGCTGGTCGAGCGCACCGCTACCGGCGGGCAGGCGGGCCAGAGCTCACGGATCGAGAACTACCTGGGCTTCCCGGACGGCGTGTCCGGCGCGCAGCTCACCGACCGGGCCCGGCGGCAGGCCACCAGGTTCGGCGCCGAGCTGCTGACCACCCGGGAGGTGACCGGCCTGGAGGTCAACGGCTCGGCGCGGACCGTCCGCTTCTCCGACGGCACCGCCATCGACGCCCATGCCGTGATCCTCGCCACCGGGGTGGCCTACCGGCAGCTCGCCGCGCCCGGCATCGGCGACCTGACCGGCCGCGGGATCTTCTACGGGGCGGCGCTGACCGAGGCCACCAGCTGCAAGGGCCAGGACGTCTACGTCGTCGGCGGGGCCAACTCGGCCGGCCAGGCGGCCGTGTACCTGGCCCGGGGGGCACGGTCGGTGACGATCCTGGTCCGCGCGCCGTCGCTGCGCAAGTCGATGTCGCACTACCTGATCGAGCAGCTCGGCGGCGTCGGCAACATCTCGGTGCGCACCTGCACCGAGGTCGCCGAGGCACACGGCGACGGCCACCTGGAACGGCTCACCCTGCGGGACAGCAACACCGGCGGGACCGAGGTGGTCGACGCGGGCTGGCTGTTCGTCTTCATCGGCGCCGCGCCGCTGACCGGGTGGCTGGACGGAGTCGTCCGCCGGGACGAGCTAGGGTTCGTGCTGGCCGGCCCGGACCTGGCGGCCAACGGCCAGGCGCCCGGCGGCTGGCCGCTGGATCGTGCGCCCTATCACCTGGAGACCAGCGTGCCCGGCATCTTCGTGGCCGGGGACGTCCGCGCCGAGTCAGCCAAGCGGGTCGCGTCCGCCGTCGGGGAAGGGGCGATGGCCGTCATGCTGGTGCACCGCTATCTGGAGCGAGTATGAACACCGATGGCTTGCGGGACCCGGTACCGGCGGGCGGGGCGCAGGTGACGTGCAGCCCGGCCGAGTTGCGCGGGCTGTTCCTGTTCGAGAAGCTCACCGACGACCAGCTTGCCTGGCTGTGCCGCGAAGGCCGGGTCGAGTACGTCGAGCCGGGGCTGCTGTACGCCGAGGGTGAGCCAGCGACCTGCTTCTACGTCCTGCTCGGCGGCACGGTGGTGATGTCGCGCCGGGTCGGCGCGGACGACATCGAGACCGGCCGGACGTCCAGCGTCGGCGTGTACGCGGGAGCGTTCATGGCCTACCTCGGCGACCGCGTCCCGCAGCTCTACAACAACTCGGTGCGGGTCACCGAGCCGTCCCGGTTCTTCGTGCTGGACGCGGACAAGTTCGCGCACCTCATGAACGACTGGTTCCCCATGGCGGTGCACCTGCTCGAAGGGCTGATCTTCGGGCAGCGCAGCGCCCAGGAGGCGGTCGGCCAGCGGGAGCGGCTGCTCGCGCTCGGCTCCCTGTCGGCAGGCCTGACGCATGAGCTGAACAATCCGGCGTCCGCGGCGGTGAGCGCGACCGCTGCACTACGGGAGCGGGTGGCCGGCATGCGCCACAAGCTCGGCCTGATCGCCGCTGGCCCGCGCAATCCCCGGTCCTGGGTGGCGCTGGTGGCGCTGCAGGAGGAGGCGGCGGAGCGGGTCGCCAAGGCACCCGCGCTCACCCCGCTCGAGGCGTCCGACCGCGAGGACTCCCTTGCCGACTGGCTCGACGAGCACGGGATCGCCCGCGGCTGGGAACTGGCGCCGGTGCTCGTGCAGGCCGGCCTGGACACCGCCTGGCTCGACAAGGTGGTCGCCACCATGGCCGAAAGCGCCGGGGCCGCGGCGGACGGGGGCCGGGCAGCGGAGGGCGCCAGCCCGGAAAGCATGCCATTGGACGGCGCGATGCGCTGGCTCGGCTACACGGTCGAGACCGAGCTGCTGATGAACGAGATCGCCGACTCGGCCGCCCGGATATCGTCGCTGGTCGAGGCCTCGAAGCAGTACTCGCAGCTGGACCGGGCGCCCTACCAGGTGGTGGACGTGCGCGACCTGCTGGACAGCACCCTGGTGATGCTCTCCGCCAAGATCGGGGATGGCATCACCGTGGTCAAGGACTACGCGCCGGGCCTGCCCCGGATCCCGGCCTACCCGGGCGAGCTGAACCAGGTCTGGACGAACCTGATCGACAACGCGGTGTCCGCGATGGACGGCCACGGCACGCTCACCGTCCGCACCGCGATCGACGGCGACCGGCTGCTCGTCGAGTTCGCCGACACCGGCCCCGGGATCCCGCCGGAGATCCGGGACCGGATCTTCGAGCCGTTCTTCACCACCAAGCCGGTGGGCCAGGGCACCGGGCTCGGGCTGGACATCTCCTGGCGGATCGTGGTGAACCGGCACCACGGTGACCTGCGCGCCGAATCGGCGCCGGGGAGCACGCGCATGCAGGTGCGGCTGCCGCTCCAGGCGGAAACCTAAACATATGGCCAAGTAAGACCGGGATCTTGTAATTCCCGCCGTATCGTCGCTTTATGCGCGGGGCTGATCATGATCTGTCGGCCGAGCGCTATTCCCCCGGGGACATGCCGCCGGAACCGGGCGGGCCGTCGGCGGGCCGGGCGCGGGACGGCACGGCCGGCCGGCGCTGGCTGGTGCTCGCCGGGGTCACCGTGGTCTACGCGGCCATCGCGGTCGTCGCCTACCTGCCCACGCTGCCCCTGGACGGCTCACACACCCAGGTCTGCACCTGCGCGGACACCGCACAGCAGGTCTGGTTCCTCGGCTGGGTGCCGTTCGCGCTGACTCACGGCCATTCGCTGTTCTTCTCGAACTGGATCCTCTACCCCGCCGGGGTCAACCTGACCGACAACACCGCGATGCCGCTGCTGGGCATCCTCGCGGCGCCGGTCACCCTGCTGGCCGGCCCGGTCGCCGCCTATAACCTGGTGCTCCGGGCCGGGTTCGTCCTCTCGGCGCTGGCAATGTTCGTGACGGTCCGGCGGCTGGTGCGCTGGTGGCCGGCCGCGTTCGCCGCGGGGCTGCTGTACGGCTTCTCGCCCTTCATGACCGGCCAGGGCCTGTCGCACGAGTTCCTCGTCTTCTCCCCGGTCCCGCCGCTGGTGTTCGGGGTGCTGATCGACGTGTTCGGCGCCCGGAGGATGCGGGCCCGCCGGGCGGGCCTGCTGCTCGGACTGCTCGCCGCCGCGCAGTTCCTCATCTCGTCCGAGACGTTCGCGATGATGGCCCTGTTCGCCGCGCTCGCGTCGGCGCTGGCGCTGTGCTACCGGCACGGCCGGGAACGGATCGGGCATCTGCTCCGCACGGCGGCCTGGGCCCTCGGCGCCTGCGCCGTCGTCCTGGCCTGTCCGCTGGAGGTCTTCTTCGCCGGGCCGCAGCACATCACCGGGCCGCCGCACTCGCTCGCGGAACTGTACACGTGGCACGGTGACCTGCTGGGCGCGCTGCTGCCGGGGCCGCTGATCCGCTTCGCCCCGGCGGCACTGCTGCAGCACGGCGCGGCACTGGTCAGCCATAACGTCCAGGAGAACGGGACCTACCTGGGCGTGCCGCTGGTCCTGGCCGTGGCCGGCCTCGGCATCGCCCACCGGCGCCGGCCGGTGACCGCGATCTCGGCGGTGCTCGCGGCCGTGTCCTACGCGCTGTCCCTGGGGCCGAGGATCTATGTCTCGAACCACGCCACCGGCTGGCCGGGGCCGTTCGCGGCGCTGGCGCACGTGCCGGCCCTGCAGGACGTCGAGCCGGCCAGGTTCAGCCTGTTCACCGCGCTGTTCGCCGCGGTCGTGCTGGGCACCGGCCTGGGCCAGCTGGCCGCGCCCCGGCCCGCGGTCGGCGCGGCCGGCCCGGGGGCGGCGGGGCAGGCGGGGACGGCACCCGGCACCGCGGCCGCCGGCCCGGCCCGCTGGGCCCGGCCCGCCCTCGCGGCGGTCATCGGCGTGGCCGCGCTGCTCCCGCTGGTCCCGCGCTGGCCCTATCCGGCCGGACCAGTGGTCACGCCGGCCTTGTTCACCTCGCCCGCGGTGACGCGGCTGCCGGCCGGCGCCGTGGTCGTGACGCTGCCCTACCCGGCGCGGGACTTCAATGAGGCGCTGGTCTGGCAGGCGGTGGCGGGGATGCGGTTCCGGCTGGTCGGCGGCACGCCGTTCTTCGTGCCGGGGACCGGCCACCGGTCGGCCGACAGCAGGTACCTCAGGCTGAAGCCGCACGGCATCGACCGGGTCTTCGAGGACGCGCTCGGCGGCCGGGCCGCCGCGCCCGGCAACCCCCCGCTGCAGCCATGGCTGGTCGCGGGCATCCGGGATGACCTGCGCCGCTACCACGTCAGCGCGGTCATCATCGACCCGCGCACCGAGCGCGGGCTGCCGGTGCTGTCCGAATCCGGGGTACCGCGGCCCGCGGTCCTGGGTGCCGTGCCGGGCCTGCGCCTCGCGGTGCGCTACGTCACCGCCGCCACCGGGCGGCCGCCCCGGTCCGTCGGCGGCGTGCTGGCCTGGTTCGGCCTGCGGCCCTAGGCGCCCATGGCCGAGCTGTGCCGGCGCGGCTGGCCGGCCAGGACGCGGCCGCTGCCCTGCAGCAGGACGTCGGCGACCAGCGCCGGGTCGTCGGTCATCGGCACGTGCCCGCACCCCGGCAGCGGCCGGATCCGGGCCTGCGGCAGCCGCTCCTTGGCGACGAGCACCTGCGGCGGCCGGAGCAGCCGGTCCCGGGTGCCCCAGGCGATCGTGACCGGCACGTCGGCGGGGATCTGGCCGGTGTAGGGCGTCATCTGCGCCAGGATCGCGTGCAGCGCGTCGTGCGCGGCCAGGAAGGCGGTCATGTCACCGAGCGCCTGCTCGGCCGTCATCCGGGACGGGCGGGAGACGACGGCGCCGTAGACGACGGCCCGCCCGGCGGTGTGCCGCGAGATCGCCGGGGCGAACCGGCGCAGCCGGCCGCCCGCGGTCTCCATCACCCGGAACGTCGCCCGCGCCACGCCGGCCTCGCGCGCGCTGCGCCAGAACCCGGCCGGGGACAGCCCGGTCACCGAGGCGGCGCGACCGGCGCCGCCGAGCTCCAGGGCGAGCCTGCCGCCCAGCGAGTTGCCCGCCACGTGCGGGCGCTCCAGGCCCAGGTCGTCCAGCAGCGCGGCCAGCGCGCGCACCATCGCGGGCAGCACCGGCTGGCCCGCGGGCAGGGGCGGGGACTCGCCGTGCCCGGGCAGGTCGGCGATGATCACCTCACGGTGCGGGGTGAGCCGGTCGAGCACCGCCTGCCACGCCTGGCGGCGGTGCCCGACGCCGTGCAGCAGGACCAGCGGCGGTCCCGACCCGAGGCGGTCGTATGCCAGTCCCATCGGCAGCTCCCTACTGCTGGGTAACCCCGGATCGTACCGCAGCAGGCGCCCGGGGGAAAATGGCCTCGGTCACCCGGCCGCGCCGGTGGCGGTGGCCGCCGCGGCGGCGGCGGCCGACCGGGAGATCGCGCCGGCCCCGGCGAACCGGGCCGCGAGGACCACCGGGATGATCGTCAGCAGGATGACGATCGTCACCACGGCGTTGACCTCGGGCAGCTGCTGGCCGAGCCGGATCGCGCCGAAGATCCACAGCGGCAGCGTGTTCTGCGCGCCGGCGGTGAACACCGTCACGATGACCTCGTCGAAGGACAGGCCGAACGCGAGCAGCGCACCGGAGACGATGGCGGTCGCGGCCACCGGCAGCGTCACCAGCCGGAGCGTCTGCCAGCCCCGCGCGCCGAGGTCCATCGACGCCTCCGTCAGTGACCCGGGCATGCGGCGCAGCCGCGCGATCAGGTTGTTGAAGACCACCACGATGCAGAACGTGGTGTGCCCGATGACGATGGTCAGCGTGCCCAGCTGGATGCCGGTGAAGGAGAAGAACGAGTTCAGCGCGATCCCGGTGATGATCCCGGGCAGCGCGATCGGCAGGACCAGCAGGAACGAGATGGCGTCGCGCCCGAAGAAGGTGAACCTGTGCAGGGCGAAGGCGACGGCGGAGCCGAGCAGCAGCGCCAGGACCGTGGCGATCAGCCCCACCCGGACCGACAGCAGGAACGCGCTGCGCACCTGCGGGTCGTGCCACGCGACGGCGAACCAGTGCAGCGAGAAGCGGGAGATGGGCCAGCTCTCGATGTTCGAGGAGTTGAACGCGTAGACGACGATGAAGATGATCGGCACGAACAGGAACGCCAGCACCAGCGCCACCCAGACCCGCAGCGCCGCCCGCAGCCCCCTGGACTCCACCGCTACACCTCCTCGAACGCGCCCAGTGCCCGGGCGCCGAGCAGGTAGACGGCCATGATGGCGATGGGGATCAGGGCCATGGCCGCGGCGAACGGCACGTTGTTCGCGATCCCCACATTGGTGTAGATGATGTTGCCGATGAAGTTGGCGCTGGTGCCGCCGACCAGCAGCGGCGTGATGTAGTCGCCGAGCGTGAGCGAGAACGTGAAGATCGACCCGGCGACGATGCCCGGCAGCGCGAGCGGGAGCAGCACCCGGCGGGTGGTGTGCCAGGTGCGGGCGCCCAGGTCCTGGGACGCCTCGATCTGCGACGCAGGGATGCGCTCCAGCGCCGCGTACACCGGGGTGATCATGAACGGCAGCCAGAGGTAGCAGAACACCGTGTACACGGCCCAGTTGGTGTAGATCAGGTGCACCTGGCCGAGGCCGACCTTGGCCAGGCTCCAGTCGAGCAGCCCGTTATGGGTGAAGATCAGCAGCCAGGAGTACACCTTGGCCAGGTAGCTCGCCCACAGCGGCAGCAGGATGGCCACGAACAGGGCGGTCCGGCCCCGCCGCGAGGCGATCCGGGCCATGTAGTAGGCGAACGGGAACGCGACGACGGCGTCGGTCACCGTGACCGCCGCCGCCATCCCCACGGTCCGCAGGATGATGCTCCGGTAGGCCGGGCTGGAGAAGATCGTCTGGAGGTTGGTCAGGCTCCAGACCCGCTCGATGTTG
>Ga0335078_10018231_pt1 | contig 10440 bp, 8 predicted proteins | sample Lox_Sample_32_FD_206711 | JGI IMG/M metagenome (GOLD analysis project Ga0335078, IMG submission 206711) | Soil microbial communities from Loxahatchee National Wildlife Refuge, Florida, United States - Lox_Sample_3.2 | ecosystem: Environmental > Terrestrial > Soil > Wetlands | place: USA: Florida...
TTTTGGCGCGCGCCGTTGCGGTTCATCTCCGCCATGAACTTCGCCATCGCGTCGCGCAGCTCCTGCATGAGCCGGGCGATCTCCTGCTCGCTCGCGCCGCGCGCCACCGCGTCGCGAAGCCTTTCGCGGGCCTGCCTCAGAGCCCGCTCGCTCTCGCTCGTGTCGCCCTCGATGCCCGTTGCGATCGCCCAGAGCAGGTCGGCGACCTCGCGCAGATTTTCCTCGCCTTGCGGAAGATCCAGCACTCGCCGCGCCAGGCGCAGGCCGAGGTAGACGGAGGACGGCGTGTTGAACAGCTCGGGTTCGAGAGAGAGCGCGTCCAGCGCGAGCCGCGTACGGGCGCTCGTCGACGGATCGAACACGAGGAGACGGCGTTGCTCCGCGAGCGCCCGGGCCAGCGGATCGCTGAAGCGTCGCTGCGGCAATTCGACCTCGACGGACTTGGAGCGCCCTTCGTTGCCGCCCTCGTCCTTGGCCGCGAGCGTCATCACCGCGACCCCGCCCGCCCAGGGACTGTCGGCGAGATCGAGCGTCGCTTCCGTCTCGCCGCGGCCATTCTGCTGCTGCGGTGGCGACAGAGCGATTTGCGGCGGGGGAAAGAGCGGGTTGGGCGCGCCGGGCGGAGCCGAGAAGACCGCGCGCGCTTCGATGACGCCATAATCATCCTCGGTCTTGAAGGCGATCGTCATCGAGCCTCGGAAATTGTTGCGCGGCGGCTCGAGCAATTCGATCGTCGGCGGAAGATCGGGAATGGCGGCGAAGGCGAAGGCGCCGAGGCCCGGAAGCGAAAGACGCCCGTCGGTCTTCAGCGCAAATCGACGCTCGTTGGAGTCGCCCCCGCCGGCGTCCTTGATCTCCGCAAGACCACCTTCCGTCGCGCCCTCGCCGCCACGAATTCGCAGGATCGAATTGACCGGCGCTGGAAGCGTCTCGCCCGCGTCCTTTTCCTCCAGCACGATCGCGGCGCGGCCGGTGTAAGGCGGGGGATCGAGCCAGGCGTCAAGCCGCGCCACGGCTGCGGCGCCTCCTGGGCTTCGCCAATCGAAGGCGGCGGCGAGACGCGACCCGCGGTCGGAGCCGGCGGCGATGGCCGTGGTCGCGGCGGCGATGAGGGCAAGGGCCCGCAGCGCGTAAGGATCGCGCCGCGCGAGATCCGGCCGTAGCGGCGGCGGGCGCAGTCCGCGCAACGCGCGGACGAGCCTGCGGCGATGCGCCTCCCAAAGCGCCGCCGTAGCGGCCTCTGGCTGCTCCAGCGCCAGGCGATCCTCGAGTCCGCTCGCGGGACGCAGGCCGCTGTCGTCGGCGGCGTCGAGCCGCGCCAGCGCTTCGCCGCGGCGGGGCGGCCCTTGCCGGATTTCGCGCGCAACCAAAACGAATGCGCAAAGGGCCAAAAGCGAAACGCCGGCGAAACGCCACGAAGCCCCGACCTCAAGCCAAAAGCCCGACCAGGAGAGCGCGAGAAAGAAAAGCCCGAGCGATCCGAGCGCCGCGCCGAGGCGCAGCAACCGCTCGGCGAGCAGCGCGCCGGCCGCGCGCCGCGTCATCACGTCGAGGAGCGACGGCCTGGGCTTTTCTTCTGTCGGGCGGGGGATTTGACTCAACATGGCCTCCTCCGCGACCTTAGCGCATCGACGGGCGATTGGAAGGGCGCGCCCGGCGCCAATAGCCAATAGAGAAGAGGCCATGCCAACCCAAGCCGAGCCGAAATCCACAATCGTTTCGGCGCCCTCGCGTGATCTGGCCGCCCTGCCGGCGGCGGTCGCGGCCATTCGCGCGAAAATTCTCGAAGCCTGCGCCAAGGGCGAGCTCGAGGCGCTGCGCATCCCGATCGACTGGAACGAGACCCGCCCGATGTTCCAACGCTCGGGGACGAAGCGCCCGCCGGGCTACGATCCGATCGAGGCGCTCCGGGCGCTCTCCTTCGATCGCAAGGGGCTCGAGACCTTGAACGTCGCCAGGGCCTGCCTGTCGCAGGCCTATGCGAGGATCGAGCGCGGCCCCGTCACGATCTATGAGTGGCCGGCCTTCGCCGGCCCACCCAAGACGCTCGAGGAGGAACGCAATTTTTGGAGCTGCGTACGCTTTTACGATTATGCGCGGCCGCTCCCCGACGGCCGCCCGCGCGTCACGAAGCTCGGCTTCGGAGCGGATGGAGTCTGGCACTATTTCTGGAGCGAGGTGTGAGCGAGCGCAGCACTGCGGCAAACTAAAAAAGGCGGCGTGTTGCTCACGGAGATCGAAATCCGTCAAATCTTCGTCCATCGACCTCGCTCGGGGCCGAAGCGGCCTCCTTGCGAGGGACGCGAAGCAATGACGACAGCGCTCGCTGGCTAACGGCTTACAATACGAAAAGCATGGACCGGCGCAGGGGAGAGCCTCGACAAAGGCTCTCCAATCCCGTTCCGTTTACGGCTGTTCGCCGCCCGCCTCGGCGAGCGCCTGGCCGACCTCGAGGCCGAGCTCGTCCATCGAGGTTTCCTCGCGCTCCCGCAGCGTCGACTCGCCGCGCGCCTGGCGCTCGGCTTCTTCCGCGGAACGGGCGACGTTGACGGTGATCTTCACGTCGACCTCCGGATGCAGATGCACCGGCACGTGATGGAGGCCGAGCTCCTTGATCGGATGGATCAGCACGACCTGATTGCGCTCCAGCGTGAAGCCGCCGGCCGTCGCGGCCTCGGCGATGTCGCGGGTCGAGACCGAGCCGTAGAGATGGCCGCTCTCGCCGGCCTGGCGGATGATCGTGAAGCTCTTGCCTTCGAGGGATTGGGCGACCTTCTCCGCCTCCTCCTTCTGGGCGAGGCTGTGCGCCTCGATCTGCGCGCGCTGCGACTCGAAATGCTTCTTATTGGCTTCGGTGGCGCGCAGCGCCTTCTTGCGGGCGAGCAGGAAATTGCGGGCGTAGCCGTCGCGGACGCGCACGGTCTCGCCCATTTGGCCGAGCTTGGCCACGCGTTCGAGCAGAATGACTTCCATGGGGTTCTCTCCTTGAGTTGGCTTGAAGGTTTCCAGGCGCCCGTCTAGACGGCGCCGCCCGGCCGGGGCGAGGACGTCTTGCGTTGGCGAAAATGCATGACGACGTCGGCCAGGCCAAGAATGGCGAAGAGGAGGATCGGCGCGCCGAAGACGCCGAGGCAGAAATAGATCGCCGCGAGCACGATCACGCTCGCGGCCGAGCCGCGCAGCCAGTAATGCGTCACGGCGAGGCCCTGGAAGCCGAATGAGAGGGCGATCGGCGCCGCGAGCGCGAGGCCCGCCGCGCCGACGGGACCGTCCACGAGGGAAAGCCCCGCGCCGAGAAGGAGCAGGATCGCCAGCCAGCGCGGCAGCGCGAATTCGGCGGCGATGTCCGGCCAGCTCGTTTTCAGCATTCCGGAAAACTGCACTATCCGGCCGGCGAGCCAAAGATTGATCGCCTGCACGAGAAGCATGTGGCCCGCGACCATCGCCGGCAGGGCCTGACGCATGATGTGCTTAACATCTTCGGGATTGGCTTTTTCGCCGAAGAGGCCCTCTTTCGTCATCGCTTCGATCGCGAGATTCGTCTGCTCTTGCAACTGGGCGAGCGGCTCTGCGAACCAGCCGGAGAAAAGGGCCGCAAGGGCAAGAAAGACTAGGGCCGCCCCGGCGACAGCGAGCGTCTGCGTCGTCACCGCCCAGGCGGGCAAGCCTTGCTCGAGTCGGTCGCGGCCGCGAAAGGGCGCGCCGGCGCAAACCCAGCAGGAGAGCCAGGCGGGGAGGGCGATAAGGAGCCCGAAGGCCATGCCGAAGAGTGGATGAGGCCAGATGCTCAAGCCGAGCGTGCCCGCGAGCGCCGCCGTCGCGCCATGCGAGACGCCGAGCGCCAGCGTCACGATCATGATCGGCAGCGGCGCGAAATGCGACAGCAGGAAACCTGCGGCGGAGCCCTTGCCGAGCGTGGCGAAGACGATCGCCGCCGAGAGTCCGCCGCCGATCGCCAAGGCATAATTCGCGGGGGAAAAGACGCTTCGATCCGACACGGCGGGAGGATTCCACATTTTGTCGCGACTTGCCCAAGCGCCCAGGGGCGAACTTGGCGCAAGCGGCCAACAGCGAATGCGCCGGAACGGGTTCGCCGCCGACGCGGGAGCTTTTTATTGCAGGGGGCGCCCCAGGGCAAGCCTTCTCGGGGCTCACCGGCGGGAGACCGAGACCGCCACCCACTGAGGCCTATGAGGCCCTCGGCCAAATGGGTCCTTGAACGTGAGGGCGGCGCGAAAAAGGCTGGTCATCAGGCTTAGGGCGTCCTCCGCGCTTATGCGCGGCCGCTTATGGCGGCCCGAAGGCTTCTTTGGCGCGCGCGTCACGCCACGCATTTCGCCGGCTTCGAGATGAGTTCAAACGACCAGCGCAGCCGCGCGCCTTGCGCCGCTTCGCCGTGTAGGACGATCTGCGTCGTCGGGCGTGGGCCTTCCGGGGAGGCGTAGTAGCGGCCCTCTTCGAGCCGCGCCGGGCTGTCGGCGAGAAAGCGCAGCCTCGCGCCGGATGGCAGCGTCACATCCGCGCCGCGTCCGTCATCGCGGAGCTCCACATGCGCCTGCGGATGAAGGTGGAAGCGCAGAGCGAAGGGACGCGCCTGCCGCCCCGCTTTGGCGCCCCGAACGGCCGTCAGCCGATCTTGACCCAGAAGCCTCGAGCCGTCGCGGCTCAAGATCAGCAGGCGGTCGTGACGCAAGCCGTAACGTCCCACATAGCCATAAAGCTCGGCGGAGAGCGCGTCGCCGAAGCGTGTCGAGCGTCGCCGCGCGCGCTTCGTCCGCGCGGCCTCCACGATGAGGCCCGAGTCCGATCGCTCCGAGAGCGGCGCGATCCGGCTCGAAGACTGGCCGTCGAGACAAAGCGTTGAATGCGCTTCGGTCTCGCGCTCCGCCTGGCGCGCCGTTCCAAGCGAGGGGGGCGGCGCCCCGCCATTGACGACGATCGGCTCGGGGCCGAGCGAAAGCTCGAAGGAGAGCGCGCCGGCATGGGCCTCGCCCGAATGGTCCTTCGGCGGCGGCGCGCCCGTATCCATGATGACGGTCGTCCCGCCCCGCTCGATGCGCGCATAGCCGGAAGAGCGCGCGTCCTCGAGGCGCGGCGCGCCGGCCGGCTCATGCGCGAACACCGTGGCGAGAGCGCCGGGATTGCCGGCGCCCATCCCGTTGAAGCGGGCGAGCGCGCCATCCCCGTGCTGCAGCAGCCGCAGGAGGGAAATCATGTTGTCTATCGTCGTCATGAGCGCGGTGGGCGGCTTGACGCCTTGCGCCACCATGAGCTGGCGCAGCGCCAAGAGGTCGAGCGACAGATCGAGCGCCGTTTTGGGATTTCGACTGATGTGGCCGCCATCGGCGAGAACCTGTTCCTCGAGCGCCGCCAGGAAGACCTGGCGGCTCTGCGTCATGAGCTGGGGGCTCGAATCCGTGCAGAGGCTGAATTCAAGCAGGGCGAGGGCGCAGAGCAGACGATCGACGCCCTTCGCGCGTCTCGACGCCAGCGTGGCGGCAAGGCTCCTCGCTTGCTCCGCGAGGCCTTGAAGAATCATCCGGGAGCATTGCGGCTCGGCTTCTTCGAGAAGGAACGGCGCATGGGCGAGGAGACTCAGCACGCGCCGCGCGGCCGCTCCCGGCTCGAGGGCAGGGTCCTCGGCCGCGAGCCGGCGCAGCTCGAAATAATCCTGGAGGAGCGCGCGGGCGGTCTGGCGCGCCTGCGGCGTATTCGCGGCGTGCAAATCGCGCAGCCAGGAGAATTCGGCGAGCGAGCGCCGCCACTCGCGGCTCGGCGGCGTGAGCGAAAAAGGCGATCGCCCGTTCGTCTGCGCCAGCTTGCCGGCGAAAGAATAGAAGCCGGCCGCGAACTCGCCGGCGACGGTGGGGTCGGCCGTGCGCATGTCAGGCGGCGCGGCGCGCAGTCTCGTCGGGGTCTCGATGCGGGCTTTCACCGAAGCGCGGCTCTCGCCGCTGGCGAAACGCATCGCTTCCACAAAAAAGCTTCTTAAGGGATGCAGCATTCCCACCCCAGCCATGTGTCGAGCGGAAAGCGCGCTTGCAGCCCCCGCGGCGGAGAACGCGCCGCCCTGCGCCCACCTGCTTGATCGGTAGCCTAATCGGGCGCTGGATGCACCGGTTTTCGTAGAAGGAAGCGCGGGGCGCTCGCGAGCCGAACGCGGCTATTCCGCCGCCTCGCGTAGGAGGTCGCGCGCGCGCTGCCGCAGATCGTCGATCGGCGAAAGGCTCGAGGCTTCCTCGTAATGCCAGAAAGTCCAGCCGTTGCAGGCCGGCAGTCCCTGCGCCAAAGCGCCGATCTTGTGGATGGAGCCGACGACGCCGCCGATTGACAGGGCGCCCTCCGCTCGCACAATCGCCGTGTGCCGCCGTTTGGCGTCGGTGAGAGGGGTCCCGGGCGCAATGAGTCCCGCCTCGATGAGGCTCGAGAAGGCGATGCGCGGTTCGGATCGCTTGCTCGGGGCCGCCGTCACCGTATGCGGGTCGAGGGGCTCGACCGCGGCGATCCGCGTCGTAGCAGCGTCGATGTAGGAAGGGTCTCGCTCGAAGCCGAGATAGTCGCGCCGAAGCCTTCTTGCGACCGCGCCAGTCGTTCCAGAGCCAAAGAAGGGGTCGAGCACGAGGTCTCCCGGCTGCGACGCCGCGAGCATGACGCGGGCGAGCAGCGCCTCCGGCTTTTGCGTCGGATGCGCTTTGCGGCCGCTGGCGTCCTTCAGACGCTCGGCGCCGATGCAGATCGGCAGCAGCCAGTCCGAGCGCATTTGGCAATCTTCATTGGCCGCCTTCAGCGCCTCGTAATTGAAGGTGTAGCGTTTCGCGCCGGCGTCGCGCGCCGCCCAAATCATCGTCTCATGGGCGTTGGTGAAGCGCCGACCCCGAAAATTGGGCATGGGATTGGTCTTGCGCCAGACGATGTCGTTCAGGATCCAAAAGCCCAAATCCTGCATGATCGCGCCGACGCGAAAAATATTGTGGTAGGAGCCGATGACAAAGATCGTCGCCTGTGGCTTCATCGCGCGGCGCGCCGCGGCGAGCCAGTTTTTGGTGAAGGCGTCATAGGCGGAAAAATCGGCGAACTTGTCCCATTCGTCGTCGACCGCATCCACGACGCTCTGGTCGGGGCGCGACAGCGCGCCGGCGAGCTGCAAATTATAGGGCGGGTCGGCGAAAACGAGATCGACCGAGGCTTCCGGAAGCGCGCGGAGCAGCTCGACGCAGTCGCCGCGCACGATCGTATTGCGCGGCGTCGCGCCGGGCGACCCGTCAGTCTTTGTCCCAGTACGCGTGACCTTGATCTGGGTTCTAGGACGGGCAGTCCCGACGCGAGCGGTCTGCATGAACTCGGCACCACTTACGCTACCAACGCGAAGGACTATGCCGGATCGAGGTAAAGGGCGCGTTTAGCGAGACGCCTTTCCTGCGTCCCTTTTTTGAACGGTTTCGTTAAAGTATCTCCATCAGGAGCAATATTTACCTAAAGTTACGAATCGCCCTGACGCGTCTTGCAGGGCGAGAAGCTCAATCGATGGAAGGACGTGGGGCCATGGCGCGCGATCGCCGCCAAATGCGTCGCGCAACCATAGCCCATGTTGGTGGAGAAGCCGTACTCGCCATGGATGCGCGCCAGGTCGCGCATCATCGCGTCGCGCGCGACCTTGGCGATGATCGAGGCCGCGGCGATCGATTGCGAGAGCGTGTCGCCTTTGACGACGGCGCGCGCGGGGCAGGGGAGAACGGGCAGGTCGCGTCCATCGACGAGCGCGATGGCGGGGGCGACGCTCAAGGCTTCGACTGCCTGCCGCATCGCTTTGAGCGCGGCCTTCCTGATGTCGGTCTCGTCGATCTCCTTCGCCGTCACGAAAGCGAGGCCGATCGCCCGCGCGCTTGCGACGATCGCGGCGAAGGCCGTCTCGCGCGCCGCGGCGGAAAGCGATTTTGAGTCGCCTATTCCTTGAGGAATATTCCCCGGATCGAGGATGACGGCGGCGGCGCAGACCGAGCCGGCGAGCGGCCCGCGTCCGACTTCGTCGACGCCCGCGATGGGCGAGACGCCTTGCGAAAAGAGCTCCGCTTCGAGCATGAAATCAGGGAGGCTGGGTGGGATTCCGCGCATTGCGTTCCGAGAGCTTTTCGTCGCGGAACGCGCCGCCCGCCGGCGCCCCGGCTAGGGTGAATTCCGCAAAAGTTGGCAGACTTTTGCGATAAGAATTCGCTCCAATATTTTGATACGGCGCGATTTCTTATCGCCCGAACGTTTCCGTTCGAGCGGAAAGCGCGCTAGGGCGCGACGTCAGAATAGCGCAAGTTGCTCGGCGGCGCGACGGGGCGGCTTGAACAGATCGCAACGCAGCCGCGCGCTTGGACCGAAGCCGAGCTTTTCCGCGGCGCGCTCGAAGCGGCGGCCGATCATCCAGGCGTAGGGACCTTCGCCCTTCATGCGCTTGCCGAAGGACGGGTCGTAGAGCTTCCCGTCGCGCGCCTGGCGAACGAGCGAAAGCACATGGCGCGCGCGGTCGGGAAAATGCTCGCCGAGCCATTCGGTGAAGATCTCGCGCAGCTCGAGCGGCAGGCGCAGGAGCACATAGCCCGCCTCGGTCGCTCCGCTGGCGCGGGCCCTGGTCAGAATGGTTTCGATCTCGACGTCGTTGATCGCCGGAAGGATCGGCGCGACCAGCACCGAAACCGGCACGCCGGCCGAGGCGAGCGTCTCGATCGCCTCGAGGCGCAGGCGTGGCTGCGGCGCGCGCGGCTCCATGCGGCGGGCGAGATCGCCGTCAAGCGTCGTGATCGAGATCGCGACCTTGGCGAGGCCCTTCCTGGCCATCGGGGCGAGAATGTCGAGATCGCGGGTCACGAGCGCGGATTTCGTGACGATCCCGACGGGGTGATCGGCGCGCGCGAGCACCTCGAGCAGGCCGCGCGTGACGCGATGGCGCTTCTCGACCGGCTGATAGGGATCCGTGTTTGCGCCGATCAACAGAGTCTTTGCCGTGTAGCTCGGCGCGGAGAGCTCGCGCTCCAGCGCTTGCGCCGCGCCATCCTTGACGAAGATCTCGGTCTCGAAATCGAGGCCCGGCGAGCAGCCGACATAGGCGTGCGTCGGTCGCGCGAAGCAATAGACGCAGCCATGCTCGCAGCCGCGATAGGGATTGACCGATCGATCGAAGGCGATGTCGGGGGAATCGTTCGTCGTGACGACGCTTCTCGCCTTTTCGAGGTGGATGTGCGTTTTCAGCCCAGGCAGGCTTTCGAGCGAGCCCCACCCGTCGTCGACCTCTTCTCGCGTGTAGGGCTCGAAGCGCCCGCGCTTTTTCGTCAGCGCGCCGCGACCGCGTCGCCTGACGGGGTCGATCAAGAATTCAGGCGCGCCAAGCCCGAGCGGGCGATGCGGCCGCAGAATGCTTCCAACGCTTTCGAGACTAGCCATCGCGACCTCAGTCCTTGCTTGGAGATCGGTTCTTCCTGGAGCGCGTCCGGACGCAATTTTTGGGAGCACGCTCTAGCTTCACGGTCCCGAGCGCTTCCGTGGGGACGAAACGCGCGCCCGGGAGCCGCGAAGACGAACGCAGAACTTGAAACGCAACGAGACGAACATCGCGAAAACAACTGGACGCGGGAGACAAAGGACACGAAACGCGCGGCTAACGGCCTCCCGCCCGATAACCGCTGCGCCAGAACAAACAGCGAATAAAGAACATATAGAGAACAAAAGTCCTGGCGTCAAGCCCGCCGATTCCGTTCGAGCGGAAAGCGCGCTAGAAGGCCCGACCTCAAGACGACGCCCCGTGCGTTTGGCCGGGGCCGCTCCACCCCCTGATGAGAAGGTCATGACCGAAAAGCCCTGTCCCTGCCGCGCAAGAGATTCAGAGCCGCTCCCCTATGCGCAGTGCTGCGCGCCGATCCTCGAGGCGGGCAGCACTGCGCCGACCGCGGAAGCGCTGATGCGGGCGCGTTACAGCGCCTATGCGCTGGGCAAGATCGACTTTCTCTATGATTCGCTCGCGCCCGAATCGCAGCATGACTTCGACCGCAAGGCCGTCCAGCACTGGTCCTCGCAGTCGCAATGGCTTGGGCTTGAGATACTTTCGACCGAGGGCGGTCAACCAGGCGACAAGGAAGGCTATGTCGAGTTCGTTGCGCATTTCTCGCTCGACGGCAAAGAGCAGGCGCATCGCGAACGCTCGAAATTCCGCGCGGACGAGGCCAACGGCTGGTGTTTTCTTGAGGAAGCGAACAGAAAGCCCACCCCAGTCGTCAAAGGTGATCAGCCCGGTCGCAACGACCCGTGCCCCTGCGGCTCCGGCAAGAAATTTAAGAAGTGCTGCGCGCTGGCGGCGTGAAGTGCGCGCCGCGCTTACCGGCGCGTCTTTCGGTGTAGGCTTGCGCGATGTGCGGGCGCTTCACGCAGCATCTCTCCTGGGCGGAGATTCGGCGTCTCGCC
>Ga0335078_10018232_pt1 | contig 10439 bp, 11 predicted proteins | sample Lox_Sample_32_FD_206711 | JGI IMG/M metagenome (GOLD analysis project Ga0335078, IMG submission 206711) | Soil microbial communities from Loxahatchee National Wildlife Refuge, Florida, United States - Lox_Sample_3.2 | ecosystem: Environmental > Terrestrial > Soil > Wetlands | place: USA...
CGTTACCGAAGCGCAACCCCGAAAGCCCTGAATCGGCCGCGAAACAGATCACCTCTACTCGCAACGACTCCTTCCGCCAATAACAATGGTCTCATCGCTCTCATCGTGCAAAGTTGCGGAGAGGGGCAAGCAATCAGGCAACCTGCGGGAACGGAGGGAGTATCATGCAGATGCTGAATGCAGTGATGCATAAATAAGGAGAGCAATGCCCGAGTCCATCGACTGGCCGCCAGTGATTCCGGGGCGCCGTCCTCGTATCCGCCGCTTTGTTCTCATTCTCGTCATTCTTGGTGTCATCTTCTTCGCCACTCGAGCGGCGTTATCCTATTACGTACAGTTGCTCTGGTTTAGGTCGCTCGGCTATGGGGACGTCTTCTGGAAAACACTGGATCTCGAGTGGGAAGTCTTCGCCGGATTTGCGGCAGCCACGTTTCTGATTCTCTACGGATCCTTTCTGGCGCTGAAACGGGCGCATCTCCCGGATTTGCCTGACGGGCATACCATCTTTATTGGGCGGCAGCCCGTGAAGCTGCCGATAGAACCTGTTCTGCGGCTTGTCGCGCTCGGCGCATCGCTCGTGATAAGTGTTGCCACCGGCGCCGCGATGACGGCTGAGTGGCCCACTCTGGCGCTGTTTTGGTACGCGCCCACCACCAAAGGCGAGGTCCTAGACCCGATATTTGGCAGGCCGCTAAACTTCTTTCTGTTCACGCTCCCAGCATGGCAGGTGATCCTCGGCTGGTTGATCACTCTCGCGGTCATGATCTGCATCCTCGCCGCAGCGTTCGTTCTCATCACGGGCGGAGCGCGTGTGCTGACCGGAAGTCTGAGCCGCCACGTGACACTGCCATGGCGTTCATTCTCCATCGCTTTCGGGTTTCTGTTGCTGATCCTCGCAATGAACGCGTATGTGGTCCGGTTCGAGCGATTGCTCGAGGATCATACGATCTTCTCCGGCGTCACCTACACCGATGCGCACGTCGTCCTCACCGGGATGCTTGTAGTCTGTGCAGCCCTTGTTCTCGGCGCACTGATCTCGCTTACCAACGCCATGCGGACGCGACGCGCCAGTTGGCTAGTGGCCTCGGTGGTGCCGGCGATCCTGTGCTATGCGGCGGTTCAACTCGTCGCCTGGTACGTCAGCAACTTTATCGTTAAACCCAACCAACTGGTGCGCGAGAAACCTTATATTGTCTACAACACGGATCTGACGCGGCGCGCCTATGGATTGGACCGGGTCACGCAGCGCGAGTTCCCCGCTGAGACCACGGTCGAGGCGGCGGATCCCGCTAATAATCAAGCTACGCTTCAGAACATTCGCCTGTGGGACTGGCGCGCGCTTCAGGACACGCTGCGCCAGATTCAGGAAATCCGCACCTATTACGACTTCCCTGACATCGATATTGATCGCTATAACATCGATGGCACGACCCGTGAGGTCATGCTGGCGGCGCGCGAGTTGAACGTGGACCGACTCCCCGAGAGCAGCCGCAACTGGATCAACGAAAAGCTTATCTACACCCACGGCTATGGCATTACGATGAATCCCGTCAATGGATTTACGCCGGAAGGCTTGCCCACTCTGATCTTGAGCAACATGCCAGTCCAAAGCACCGTCAGCAGCCTCAAGGTGACGCGTCCGGAGATTTATTTCGGCGAGTTGACCGATACCGACGTCTATGTGAAAACGCGGCAGAAAGAATTTAATTATCCACAGGGCGAGAGCAACAATCTTAATTCCTACGAAGGCGATGGAGGGATCGTGATCGGCAATTTCCTGCGCCGATGCCTTATTGCCTTTGACCGAGACGATCTTGGCAAGCTACCGTTCAGCGATGACGTGAACAAAAATAGCCGACTTCTGATGCTGCGGAATATACGCGATCGCGTCTCGACCTTGGCCCCGTTCCTCACCTTCGATTCCGATCCCTACATCGTTCTTGGGGACGATGGCCGGCTGTCGTGGATCATGGATGCGTTCACGATCTCGGACAGCTATCCCGATTCCACCCATTATCATCTCGGCAACAACTCCATCAATTACATGCGGAACAGCGTCAAGGCAGTCATCGATGCGTACGACGGCACAACGACGTTTTATGTCTTCGACCAGCAAGATCCGATCCTCGCGGCGTACCGCCGGATTTTTCCCAGCCTGTTCAAGGATGCATCGACGATGCAGCCCGGTCTGCGCAAGCATGTGCGCTACCCGGAGTTGCTACTCAAGCTGCAGGCTGAGGTCTATGGCCTCTATCACATGACCGATGCAGAAGCGTTCTACAACCGCGAGGATCTGTGGACGGTCGCGACCGAAGTTGGGATGAGCGAGACAGGCGAGCAAACGACCCAGGTCATGCAGCCCAATTTCGTGCTGATGAAACTCCCGCGCGAAGATGGGGAGGAGTTCGTAGAAATTCTGCCTTTCACCCCAGCCAACCGGAACAATCTGATTGGCTGGATCGCCGGACGCAGTGACGGCGCACATTACGGTACCTCGGTGGTCTATAACTTCCCCAAGACGAAGCTGGTCGATGGCCCGCTGCAAATCGAGGCGCGAATCGATCAGAACGCGCAGCTCTCCGGACAGTTGACACTGTGGAATCAGCAAGGCTCACATGTGCGACGCGGGGCGCTGTTGGTAATTCCCACGGGAAAGGCGCTCTTGTATGCCGAACCGATTTACTTGCAAGCCCAGCAGAGTCCGATGCCGGAGTTGCGCCTGGTTGTGCTGGCACTCCAGGATCGGCTCGCCTACGGGCCAACTTTCGAATCGGCGATGGCGTCGCTTTTTGGGGGAGTGGCTTCGTCGCTAACCGCCCCCGCGATAAGTGCAGGTGCAGTCCCTGCGGAAAATGTGCGAGGCACACTGGCATCCGCTTTTTCGCCCCAGCCGGCAGCCGATCTCAAAGCGCTCATTGCGGAAGCCGCTAAAGATCTTGCCGACTACCAACGCCTGACGGCGGAAGGCAAACTTGGCGAAGCTGGAAAGAAGCTTGAGGAGTTGAAGCGCGCACTCGACAAGCTGAACACGCGACAAAAATAATCGCTGCGACCGAACCGCAAAGAGAGACCAGCTTTGAGGGGATCTCTCCAGTCTTGTTAAGTCGACCCGTGACTTTCAGGCTGCGGTTACGCCGTAGGAGTGAACAGATAATCGACTTCGGAAAGCAGAACATCCATGTCCTCGCCAACGCCATTACCGAGTTGACGACCGGTCCTCCGCACGTGGTCGAGCCAGGCAAGAAAATCATTCCGGACTTTCCTGTTCAGGCCGACACTGGCTTTCAACGCTTGCTCGAACATTCGCACGAGGGCATTCAAGTAAGCCGTGTCCCGATGGTCCACTTCCTGACAGAAGCCGGCGGCGCGCTCGCAGTAAAAGACCAGCAACTCAGCTAGACCCGCGGGATCGCCGAGTGCTTTCTTGTATTGGGTGATCGCCCGCCTAGCGCTCGCAATAGACGTGCGCTCTCCGCGGAATACATCTGGCCACAGGGATGTATCAATGGCCTTCTTGTAAGGCTGGAGCGGGTCTTCACTCACACCGAAGCGAGCGTGAAGAAAAGCTCGGCTGCGCTCATCCACTGTGTAGAGGTCTTGAAGTACGCCCAACAAGGCGGCGCGATCAAAACTCGCAAGGTGGGTCTTAACCTCTGCCCATCTCAGTTTTGATTTCGTCATTCGCTTATCCGTAGCGCAAGCTTAGATTTTACTCGTCGCACCAGTTGCCAATTGACGGTACTCTCGGTAATGCCATGGCGCGGCACTGGGAGGCCGTCGCTATGGGCAAGCAGCAGGTTAAGCCGAATTACCGTCGCCGATTGCTTCGTCTGCCCGATTCAGATCATTGCAAAGCGGCGGTGCTGAACAGTCTCGGATCGCCAGCGTCTCGCCGCGTGTACGAATACGCCATCGACCAATTCATCACTTGGTATTGCTCCGAACCTCGGCTGGCGTTCAATCGCATCGTCGTTCTGCGCTACCGCATCTACCTGGAATTGCGTCATCTGGCGGCCAACACGATCAACCAACAGCTTGCCGCCGTGCGTCGCCTGGCCCACGAAGCTGCCGACTCTGGTTTGCTGAGTCCCGAGTTGGCTGCCGGAATTAGCCGAGTCAGAGGAGTCAAGTAGCTCGGATTCCGTTCCGGTAATTGGTTGAGCGCAGAGCAGAGTTCGGAAGTACTCCAGCATTCTCTTGGTGACAGTAGGCGTGCCAAGCGCGAATACGCGATGTGGGCCATGTTGTTCGGCTGTGGCTTTCGAAGGTCAGAACTAGTTGGCTTGGAATTGGACGACATCCAGATGCGCCAAGGACATTGGGCCATGGTTGATCTGATTGGCAAAGGAGGCCACATTCGCACCGTGCCCATTCCCAACTGGGTCAAAGCTGCGCTCGACCAGTGGACCGGCGCCGCCAATGTCACGGAGGGGAGAATCTTTCGAAGGGTGGCAGAAAGGGAAAGGTGTGGGGCAAAGGGTTATCGCAGAACGTCGTTTGGTACGTGGTCAGAACGTGCTGCCAGAAAGCCGGCCTGGAGCACATTGCGCCACACGATCTGCCGAGAACCTGTGCAAAGCTGTGTCACGACAACGGCGGAGAGTTGGAGCAGATTCAGTTTCTGCTGGGGCACGTATCTGTACAAACGACAGAACACTATCTTGGGTGCAAACAAAACCTTGGACATCCGGTGAACGATCTATTTGACCTCAAAACGACCGCACCGAAAGATGGGGGCCAGGTTGGATCAGCGGTGGTCATGGATGCCGCCAAGCCTGTAGAAAAGCCATCTCCGCTAGAGATAGAATGCGGCCACGGAGGAGCGGAAGATGAACAACCCATCTGCGAACCCAGACCGGTATCCGTACCAGAACGAACTGACTTGGTCGAAATTGGAAAAGACCGTCGCCCGCAAAGCTTTCGACGCTGCTCTGGGTCGGGAGTTGCACGAAGTGATTCAGAGAACAAAGGAAATGGCGAACGGCATCCAGCAATCATCAGATCTGTGGGATTTGGAAAAGTACCTGACCCAAAACCGTAAGGAGATCGACCGTAAATACACCTATCGGCATTCGGAACTCACGCGGGTATTTGGGAGACTCTTGCACGAAAGACGAGTCAGCGAGGAAGAGTTGCGCGGCTTACGCCAGGATAAGCTGGCATCGATTCGTTCCGTTGCCGAATTCTTGGCAAAGTATGCCGCTTGATTGTCATTCTGAGCGCTATCGCCCGGTTTCGACAGTCATCACGTAAATGTGAGCCGTATCGATTTGCTTAAACGCCAAGGCATTGCGCGAAGTCTAAAATAAATTGGTATTTTGCATCTTGCTATGGCCAGTCGGTTTCCACTAGTCTCCCCTGAAATTCGCGCAAGACTGGAAGGGGCAAGGATTGCTCATCTCGCTACACTCGACACCCAGCGGAAGCCACACCTGGTCCCTATTTGTTTTGTCTTGGACGGTTTGGTGTTGTATTCCGCAATTGATCGGAAGCCGAAGCGAGTGACCGCGACCCAGTTGGCGCGGCTGAAGAACATCAGAGAAACACCGTACGTGGCGTTGCTGATAGATCACTATGACGAAGACTGGACACGCTTGTGGTACGTGCTGATGCGAGGAAGAGCGAAGCTCGTCTCGGTTCCTGCAGAGCAGAAGCGAGCGATTCAGCTGTTAAGGGCAAAGTATCCGCAGTACGACGCAAGTATGCTCGATGACGATTCTCTAGTGTTGCGCATTACTCCGGTGCGGGTCGTCAGCTGGGGAAAGACCTAGAGTGGCCGTGTTCAAATCTTGGGCCACTTACATAGTCATCATCCCGCGAAGTTGTTCCAGCAGAGCCAGCCAGCAATCGAGCGATTGACCGCCAGGAGCAAATGCCGGATCAAAGAAAATTTCGCTGGCTCCGATTTTGGCACAGGCCCGTACATCATCTGCAATCTGTTCGAGCGAACCCGAGAAGATTGACCTGTCTTTATCCAATGGTTTTTCGCTGAGGCCCAGACCGGCATGAATCACCATCGAGATTTCGGATGGATCGCGCCCTGCCTGACTCGCCATTTTTTTGATGCTGTCGAACATCTCTGCCATGGCGGGAACGGGAAGGAATACAGGATTCCACCCATCCGCAAATTTTGCTAGCCGTGCGAGAGCTGCCGGTACGAAAGCGCCCATGTAAATCGGGGGATGCGGCTTCTGCATGGGCTTGGCATCAATGTAAGACTTAGGAACAGTGAAGAACTTTCCGTGGAACTCAACCGGATTCGTGGTCCAGATAGTTTTCAGCAAAGGCAGAAATTCATCCGCCATGGCCCCTCGCTTCGTTATGTCGGAACCCGTCGCATCCATTTCGTCTTTGGACCAGCCAAGACCTAACCCGACGCACAGCCGACCGCCGGAGAGAATATCGATGGTGGTCAGTCGCCGTGCCAACATGACCGGATTGTAGTAGGGCATATCGAGGACGCTGGTGCCCAGCCTGATCTTTTTTGTCTTACCGGCGATGAAAGTCAATGAGTCAAGCGGATCAAGCGTGTGCCTGTAGACCTCCGGAAGTGATCCGTCCGGCGTTCCCGGATACGGCCTCTGAAGCTTGAGTGGATACAGCAGGCGCTCGACCGTCCACAAGCTGCTATATCCAAGGTCCTCGGCACGTTGCGCAACTTTTGTGACGGCTTCCGCAGTACCAATAGGGCCGATATTCGGCAGAGAAAAACCAATCTTCATGGCGCGCACCCCCCCAGCAAAGATGGCGGGTATTTAATCACAGATACATTGTGTTCACAAATGAGAAGTTGAGAACGAGGTGTTAGGCGGCGAAAAATCCCCATCTCTCCGAGTAGAGGAGTCCCGATAGGCTGTAGGTTTCCCTTGGCTGTGTCCGCCGTTTCCAGCTTCGTGCCCGTTTAGGTCGACCATGGCACCACCGAGATGTCTCCTCCCTCACAGACCCCACCGTGCAGATTTCCCGCAGCGGGTTCCTCAAGCTGGACTCACCGGTTACATCCAGATATGGCAGATCCGAGGCGGCAGCAACGGATGACGTCGAAGGAGCTCGGTATATCTCTCCCACGTCAACCGGTTTCCACGCGTGCGTCGATTCAGCCACTTTCTCCAGATCCTAACGACACCTCGATAGAACTTCAGAAGACTCTGAGCGTTCGTCGGTCGGCCGTAGTACTGGTAGTGGCCTCGGAGCTTGGCGTTGAGGGTCTTCTGCTGCTCGTCCACCGGCGCATGTCGGTGCCTCTGGCACCATTCGGCGACCGCCGTGAGGCTCCTGCGGAGCCGCTTGCGCATCGTTCGCACATGCACTGTGAACTTCCCTCTCCGGCTGCGTGCGCAAATGTGCGTCAAACCGAGAAAGTCAAAGGTGCCGGGTTTCTTCTTGCCCTGCTTCTTCGCACGCTCCTCAGCGTAACGCCCAAATTCCAGCAGCCGCGTCTTCTCCGGGTGAAGTGTCAAACCGTATTTTGCGAATCGCTTCGATAAGACATTCTTCACCTTCTCCGCGTCTTCCCTGTAGTGGAAGCAAAGTATGGCATCATCGGCAAAACGGATCTCGTGGGCTTCACCCCTAAGTCGGGGCTTCACCACCTCCTCGAACCATTCGTCGAGCACGTGGTGCAGGTAGATGTTGGCCAGGAGCGGACTAATCGTCTGCCCTTGCCCCGTCCCCCTGTCACTCACGAGAAGCTGTCCTTGATCGATGACTCCTACCTGGATCCACTTCCGTATCAAGCGAAGCACGCTGCTATCGCTGACGCGTTTCTCGATCATCACCATGAGTTGCTCTCTCACGATCGAATCGAAGTAGGCAGTGATGTCTAACTCCAGGATCCATCCTGTGGAGCGTGTGCAGATGACTCGCTTCACTTCGTCCAGTGCCTGGTGCTGCCCTCGTCCGGGTCGGAACCCGTAGGAGCAATCGAGAAAATCCTGCTCATAGATGGCGTTCAGTACTTCCACCATCGCCTTCTGCACGATCTTGTCCTCCAGAGCGGGAATCGAGATCGGTCTCTGCTTCCCGTTCTCCTTCGGTATGTAGACCCTGCGCAGCGGTTGGGCTTGGTACTTTCCATCTTTGAGCCGCTGGTAAAGCTCTTGGATCTTTCTCTCAGCGTCCTGCTGGTACTCCTCATACGTGACGCCGTCCATCCCGGCACTAGCATCCTTTCGTAGGCCTCGGAATGCCGCATACAACGCCCCGGGCGTGATCAAGTGAGCGATCGAGAAGAACTGTCGCTTCGGTTCCTCCTTGGCTAGTTCAGTTAGTCTGTCGAGTTTTGTGGACATAGCAGTTCGAGTTCTGAGTCTCGCCTATGTTTCCTTCGGCAGATACGTCCGCTTGTTCCCCCCTTCCCTCCAGTGGGTGCCGTGGCCGCTCCTTGCGGAAGCCCTGCGGTTCCCCACTTCCACAGGTACTACGGGGTCGTAAGACTGCTCGTCCACCTTTCCCGGTCGCCTCCGGTTTCCCTTGGCGATCGGTACCTCCCATGATGAGGAGGCGATGGGGGAGCTCTCCTGGGTTCCTGGGAAATCCCTTTGGAAGCATGCCCCGAGCTAGGGACTCCGGCGACCCCGGCGCGACCTCGCTTTATCGGTCGTCCGAGTGCTGCCTTCCGCATTGTTAACGGCGTCGGCATCGCAACCAGCCGAGTTTTCGGAGCTGAATCTTCACGGCCTGCTTCCTTGCTGTGTACGCTTCGCACCCACCAGTCGCCCGGTGAATGGCAACACTCGCTTCCGGCCTGTCTGCTCGACTGTGACCGGGCGGGACTTACACCCGCTGGATTCCATCAAGAAGTTTCACCGTCTCATTCTCGGTTCCTCCTCTTCCAAGCTTTTCCCAGCGCGATAACAATGTCGGCGATGTCAAGCACGTTTTCGAGCACACTTCTGCATGCACTCAAAGAAGAGCGCCATTTCGCTCTGTTAGTTGGTTTGCGCTTTCCAACCTGGGAGCCGACATTGTTTATGGAATCATTACACTCATATTCACAGAATCTTTCAGGACCGTCTGCTTGGTTTGCTGGCCTAAAGGCCCTGGAGACCGTGCTTCAAATTGATCTTTGCGGACCGCTAGTGGTGAACAGGCTTCTGAGAAGGGCGTGCGCAATCGTTAAGGGATGAGTGAGGAGAAGTTCAATTCGTCCAAAAAGGGTTTGCGGTTCACGAAAAACCCCGAGTTGTCGCAATACGGTCGCTCGATCGTAGTAAATCCTTTCACCGGCAAGACGATCTGCATCGTCGAAGGTATAAACGGCGCAAAGCGGTACTTCAACTCGCCGTCCGGTTGCGGGAAGGCCGCGCCACGGTCCAAGATGAGTTCCGCAAATCAAAACCTCTAGCAGAACATTGTCGTCCGTAACATGCTGCTGGCGGACTTGAATTTCGAGGTCGGGCAGTGCCCCCATGAGCTGTTCGTAGTACGAACGGACTCCATCACGTCCCGGATAGCTATCCCCCCAAGCTTCATCTCGGTATTGTGCGATCTCGCCGAAGGTGTTCAGTACAGCTTCAAGATGATGCTGATTTTCCAGCCGAACATGTTGCTGGACGAGGGCAAGGCGTACTGATTTTCTCTCGCTCGAAATCGACGTTGCTGCCATGTAGCCTCCGATCTCGACACAATACCCCGGATTGTATCCCTGACTTGTAGGTCAACTGTCGAAAAATCGCGATTTCACTCATCGTCCGAATGTACCGATCTGAATCAAATGGAAAGCAATCGGAATTTGAGTGTTAAGGTCCTAATTTGCACTCATCTACTATCAGGAAAAACCTTTTCCTCTGGGTTGAAGAGTGATAAGCCTGTTAGCGACAGTTGAGCGGGAGCATAATAGTCCTTCGCAGCGGACTGAGACGAACGAAGAGAGACCAAAAGCGCGGCTGTAGAACAGCCCGTCGAGAATAAACATTCTGCGACGCCCTTAAACTGGAGTAGGCTTAAGAGGTCTTTTACACATCCTTCCGCCGCGGCTTTCAGGCGTCGGTCTCTTGTGCAATCGATGGTCGGTAAGCCGACTCGAGTTCAGGAGGCCGCATATGGCGGATGAGCAGGAAACTCCTTCCATAAAACTTCACGGTGTCGTCGACAAGATCGTGCGGTCCCTCGACCCAACCAAGCCCGAAAAAGCCCAGATCGTGATAGAAGAGGCGGAACATTTGTACAAAGAGATTCGAATCGACAACGCACTCCAAGACGGTGATGGTGCGAAGGTAAAACTCAAACAGGGCACCGAGGTCGATGTCACGATTGAAGCTCCACATGACGGTGTTGACAAGAGAAAAGAAGGAGACGAAAAGAAACGTGCTTGACGCCTGCCTTGTGTTCTCCCGGAACGTGACCCGACCCGGCCACCGTCCATGAAGGCATTCTCATCGAGATCGAACATCAACTGGTGAAACATCTCGATTACGCTCAAAACCCTCATTGCGTCG
>Ga0335078_10018233_pt1 | contig 10439 bp, 10 predicted proteins | sample Lox_Sample_32_FD_206711 | JGI IMG/M metagenome (GOLD analysis project Ga0335078, IMG submission 206711) | Soil microbial communities from Loxahatchee National Wildlife Refuge, Florida, United States - Lox_Sample_3.2 | ecosystem: Environmental > Terrestrial > Soil > Wetlands | place: USA...
CTGTTTGCGGACCCACAGTGGCACCATTCCGAATTCAATTACCCTGGATCTGGGGAGCAAAATGAACGAAGAGACGCGCTGCGTAATCGCGGGCGCCGGACCCGGCGGGTCGATGCTGGCTCTCCTCCTTGCCCGTCGCGGCGGCCGGTCACGCTGCTCGAGATGCACAAGGATTTTGACCGCGAGTTTCGCGGCGACACGGTTCACCCTTCCACCCTCGAGATCCTGGACCAGCTCGGACTTGCCGAAAAGGTCCACGAGATCCCCCACTCCAAGGTTTATGGACCCAGCGTTATGACCTCCAAAGAGCTATTCCAGCCTTTCGACCTGCGGCGGCTCAAAACTAAGTTCCCCTATATCCTGATGATTCCGCAATCGAAATTGAGCTTCTCACTGGTGAGGCGGCTCGATACCCGCAGTTCCGGTTGAAGATGGGAGCCAACGTGTACGACCTAATCCGCGAGAACGGTTCCGTCCGCGGCGTGCGATATCAGACGAGCGAAACCGAGGATGACGTCCGGGCGCTGCTCACGGTCGGTGCCGATGGAAGACATTCGCGGGTGCGGCATCTGGCTGGATTCGAGCCAAAACTTCGCGGCCTATGGACGTGCTTTGGTTCAAGCTGCCCAAGCTCGGCGCGGATATAGACACGGGCAGTGGTCTATTGGGCAGCATAGGAGCGGGCCGCATTCTAGTGGTGCTCGATCGGTTCGACCACTGGCAGATAGGGTTCGTCTTTCCCAAGGGTCAGTACCAGCAGGTGAAGGCAATCGGAATAGAAGCGATGCGGCGCATCATCGTGCAGTTGGAGCCGCACTTCGCTGAGCATGTCGAGACGCTGCGGGACTGGCAACTGCTCACTCTGCTGTCGGTCGAATCCAGCCGTTGTCTGCGGTCGCACCAGCCTGGCCTCCTGCTGATCGGCGATGCGGTGCATGTGATGTCACCTGTTGGCGGCGTAGGCATCAACAACGCCATCCAGGACGCCGTCGTGGCGGCGAAGAGAAACATCTGGCCGAGGTGCAACGACAGCGGGAGTTTGCGACCAAGTTCATGCAGGGATTCCAGGCGATGGCTCAGAAACACATCATGGCACCGGCGCTCGCCTCGACGCAGACAACCCTTCACGTGCCCACCCTATGCCGCTGGCTTGGGCGGACGCCGATCCTAAGGGACCTGCCGCCGCGTCTGATTGGGTTTGGAGTCCAAAGAGTGCGGGTGGATGGCTAGCACCTATCTTCATCAGGCACGGATACACGGCGGGTTTGTAATTCGAGATGGCGATTACGCCGCCATGTGCCTGCACGCCCGTGCACAGTTGCGCCGGGCGATAACCTCCGGTTGCCAACGACCTCCCGCCGGCCGCTATGGGCCGCCCTGGGAATTGCGTTTCGCGCGCCAAAAAGTGAAACGGCGGCAGGCTTGCGCCGCGCCCCATGTTCGCCGCAACCGTAGCGCGGAACGCATGCCCAGCGCCGAATTGAACCGGCGGCGAGTTCTACGCCGCGTTGTCGTCGGCCGGCGTCGGCAAGGCTGAATCCCGCGCTCATCTTGTCCGGCGGCGCCGGGCGCGGCGACCCGGCGGCGAGCCGTACCGGTTTAGCTTAAGGGGTGACGGGGGGCATGGCCAGCGCGACTCGGCGGCCGATGCTAGCGCCGATCACGTGCGTGGGCGCCGAGATGAGCGCGGTCTTCGGTTTTGCCGTCGCCGGCCGACGCCAGCGCGGCGTGGCAGCTCGCCGGGGTCGAATCGGGCGCCAGGCGCGCGGCAACTCCTCGCGCGTCCGGCGGCGGCAGGCGCGACGGTGCGGGCATTGAGCCGGGGCTTGCGACTTCGTCACGCCGGCCGCACGTCCGAGGCACTGATGGCGTGGAAATGCAAAGTGCTTGTCAGGCCCGTCGATCAGGCACTTCAAGGCGTCGCCGCGCACAGAAAACGCGATTCTCGGGGGTCGCCGGGCGCGGGACATATCCTGCCTATGGCCATTATGGCCGACCATATCTCTACGGCTATTGGGGACTCGGATGGCACGGTCATCACTATCGCCGCTGGCGGTAAGTGATGAGTAGGTGAGCGGCAGGTAAGGAACACGCCCGGCCCGCAAGAAAAGCCGGGCGTGTTCCTTTTGTTCCGACCCCTTGTCATGCAGGCCAATAGCGCATTGGACAGTTGTTCCGCCGTGTGTTCGGGACTGTCTCTGATCGGATAGCGGCGTAGCCGCCCGCCTCCAGTGGGACAAATACGTCCCTGCCGCGCAAGCCGGTTGAGCAAACGTTCGCGCCCGGTAAGATAAGTGAACATTTGAGGGCTCCGCACGAAGCTAGTGTACGAAACTTCTCATCCACAGACCGTTGCAGACTGCGCTACTTGTTGCGCCGGCACGTGGATTCCGATGCCTACGGCAGCCGCGTGGTTTCCCGCTCGTCGGGCACGAGCGCCCTGTCCGGTCCTGACAGCGGATCGCTGAAGCTGGTTCTGCGGACGCGCGGCATCGGTCTGTCGCTCACCTGGAAATCCGCTTTGGACTCTCTGGCCCAACCGATTCCTTCGGCGCCGGTCTGCAGGAGCAGATTTCGGGCACGTTTTACCCAGTCATCGTTGTCGCAATGCACGGACATCAGCACGTCGCCCTGCTTGATGCGCCCCGCGAAACGTTTCGCCTCGTATTCGGGCACGCCCAAGCCGGCCAAGCCGCCGATGATGCCTCCCAGGGCGCCCACGGCGCCCACACCGGCCAGCGCGGACACAATCGGTCCCGCCACAACCAGGGAGCCCAGGTCCGGAATTGCCAGCACACCTAAGTTGGTGAGCCAGCCTAGCACGCCACCGATGATGCCCCCGACGATACCGCCGATCGCCGCCCCTTCTGGTGCCTTTGTGTTTTGTTGGTGGGCAAAGTCTTTGGTGCCCTCGTTTTCCTGAAACAGCACAGAGATGTCCGCACGGCGAAACCCGGCTGCGCGCAGGGCATCCATGGCTTCCTCGACGGCAAGCCGGTCTTGGTAAACGCCGAATACCGAGCTGTTTTTACTCTCCATGATCCTATCTCCTTTCACCGAGCAATCGTTTCCTCTACCTGTGCGGGGCTGACGCCTGGTTTCCCTCGACTAAACCCGCCGACGCATCCCCAATTTGAGCCCCGATGACCTCACCCGATACCACCAATTCCACCCGCCGGTTTTGCTGCCGTCCCGAGGCGGTGTCGTTGGGTGCCACCGGTTCGGATTTGCCTAACCCGACCGCGGAAATGTTCGCCACGGGCACTCCTTGCTGTACCAGGAAATCACGCACGGCATCAGCACGGCTCTGCGATAGCTTCAGGTTGTACTCGTCGCCACCCACACTGTCGGTGTGGCCTTCCAGTTGCAGCTTCAATCCGGGGTACGCCAGCAGAATGCCGGCCACTTTGGCCATGGTCACCTGCGCGCCCGGCTTTAGCGTGTATTTGTTGAAATCGAATAGAACGTCGTTGATGTTTACGATCAAGCCGCGAGCACTCTCGCGCGTCTCCAGGATGGCGTTCAACTGCTGCATCAGACGTTCCCTCATCTTGGTCTTTTCGGCTTCCGCCTGCTGACGCTGGGCGTCGGCTTGCGCGGCAGCCTGGCGCGCGCTCTCGGCTTCTTGCTGGGCCTGTTGCTGCTGCTGCAGGGCGGCGGCGCGGGAGGCATCCGCAGCCGCCTTATCCTGCGCCGCTTGAGCCGCCGCAGCTTGGGCCTCGCGCTGGGCTTGTTCGGCTGCGGCGCGCTGTGCTTCGGCTGTGGCACGCTGCGCTTCGGCCGCCTGCGCGTTCGCCCGGTCCCGCTCGGCGGACTCCCGCTGCCGCGCCAACTGCTCTTCCTCGATCCTCTTGTAAGTGATGAGCCGCGCGTCTTCCGCCATCTGCGCCGCTTCGCGCGCGTTGGTCTCCACGGCCTTGCCGCCGTGGCCGCTCATGAAGCCCTCGGCGTTCTGCAGGGCCATGGTGGCTTTCTGGAAGGTATCGGCAGCGTAGCGGTCCGCGCCCGCCAGCCGCGCGATCTCGACCGCGTTCTCCGCTTCGGCCAGTTGCAGCGGCCCTTTGGGATTAATGCGGACCGGCTGATAGGCCGCGCGGTCCAGCACGTACTGCCCGCGCTTCAGCAACTCGTATTTGGCTTCCACTTGTTCGATCGTGCCGGTGGTGTCGTTGCGGACGAAATTCTCCATCACCACCACGTCGCTCGGCTGCGTCACCGCAAAATACGGTTCGGCCGTCACGATCAGACCGAACACTTGTAGCGAGCTGGTTGCCAGCAGACCGCTGTGATCGCCGCTCAACGCGAGTTCGCCCAGATTCTGGGCGCGCCCTTCGGGCGTGATGGCCCACAGCACATAGGTCAGGTACTCCGGACCGAATTGGTTGGCGGGTGCGACGTGGTCCACATGGACGTTTATCTTCGTGGATCCCATCTGGCTCTCGACCTTGGCTTCCCCGCGCGCCGCGGGCATCAGTTCCGTGCCCCGAAAGTCGATATGAGTCGTCCCGCTGCGATGATGGTAGTTGACGGCACTGATCGTGCGGGATACCACCGTGACCCGAAAAACAGGCATGGCCTGACCCGGCTGCTCCGGGGCCGGCGCGTCCTGCTGCTGGGATGGATTGGGGGCCTGCGCACACAACGTCGTGAGTGCCACAAGAAGCAGTGCTGATAATTTCATATCCGAACCTCCGTGTGTATTGCGTGCAAGCGCCGGTCCTCTGTACGGCACATCACTGGGGCACAGCGATGGCAGAGAAAATCCTATAATCCGCTCGCGGGGGACGCCTCTATCTGGAGTAGCCATAACTTCCGAAAACGTTTGTGCCGCATCGGCGAAGATTTGGCGCGCCGGCGCTCAAAATGGTCACACAACGCGTCGGCCCTGAATCAAACGGATCACGAGAACGAACCACGGCGATGAGCAGCAGAAGGTGAATGTAGCCGTAAAGCGTGTACGATGTCACAATACCCAACACCCAGAGGATCAACAATACGACGAAGATTGTCCACAACATGCGACGCCTACCTTTCTAGGAATGACTTGCAGACTGCTCACAATGCGACCCACTTTCGGGTCAGTTTGGGCCAGCGATTCAGCCTTGGCCTTCACTTTATCGCGACTTGGCCCGACAGCGTCCCCGCTCCAATAGTAGAGTTTTGCTGAATTGCCGGCAGGCTGGAGACGCCAATGTCCGCCGCAAGCTTCGATTTCACCTGCGCGGCGATTTGGAGGTCGTCTGCCTAGCCTTCGGGGGTTCGTTCGTCCGGCATCCCAGCAATGTTATGCACAGCGGAGAATACCGCAAAACGCCTCATCGGACCTCAACAACGAACACAGAGCAACTTTAGCCGCGAAGTAAGTTGATTCACCAAATAAACATGTGTGTGACCAAGAATAGACTCGGTGTCTTTAATCACGCGTTTGCTTTGAGCCTACCAACTGCCCTGGCCGTGAAAAAACACACAGGGTGCAGGAAAGTGCCGCGTGGCTGCGGTGCTCTGGCACAATCCTGCGAATATTGCGTCCCGCGGCCTGTTCTGTGGGCCGGGTAGTCCGACCGATAGCTTTTTCGAGCCCTCCGATTCGACCCCGGCGACCGGGACGCGAGATCGGCGGCACAGTCCGTTCACGTTCGTCTAAGAAGATCTGGACGGCAGCAATCCCAGGTTCATGGTTCGCGATCGGGACGGTCAAACCCGGAATCGAAGCGCGTCCCGCAACGTCGGCTTCGCGGATCAGTTAGCCCGTACGCTATTACGAGAAATGCAGACTATTCGTGCGGGATTTGCAGGTTCTTGGCATGGTCGGTCATCTCTTGACCGCTATGCAGATGAGCGGGTGCGCTAGGTGAAGACTCCGTGAAGGGCTGCGGAATCGTGCCCGAAACTGCTCCATCTTGAGTTTGCGCCTGGGCCCGATTTGGATCCACGCCGGCGGGACATTCGGCGTTTGCGCCGTGAGACAATACTGCATGCAGCTCAGCCCACAGATACACACACCGAGAGGTGAGTTCGAGTACGGAAAGCTCTGAGCAAGCTCATCCAGGCCTATCGCAAGCGGATGGCGGTTGGCAGACCACCCGCAGCCGGACGTGGCTGTTCGAGATTCCATAAGAAAACTACATACGATGGCAGATGGGTACGACGTCCATGCGTTACTGCCTGTGCGGCACCAAAGTATATCTGCTGGCCCAGTAGGGCATGTCGCTGATCGAATTGCCGGAGACAATGATCTCAACGCGGCGATTTTGCTCACGGCCGGCGGCGCTGGCATTGGAAGCTAGCGGCAGGGTACCGCCCAATCCGGCGCAAGGACTGCGCCGGCGGGCAGGCCGTGGCTTACCAAACATCGCGCACGGCCTGCGCGCGCTCGGACGAGAACCTCTCGTGGCCATCCACTTCCACTGTGAGATCCGGATGCGCTCTGAGCACGGACACGACGCGAGCCAGGCTCGCATACACAGCCGGGCTCACGCGCGTCCCCTGGAAATCGGATTCTGTCACGGTGAGAGTCAGGCCGCGGGGCGTGTCACGCACGGACAGCACCGTGTTGAACTGTCCGAGCAACAGCAGGCGCAATTCTTTCTTCTGCGGCTCGTCACGGTCTGGAGCAGTTCGAGTTTGAGCGGGGGTTTGGGGTGCCTGCTGGGCGGCGGCAGCGGCGGCAGCAGCTTGTGCCTCGGCCTTTTGTTTGGCGGCGCGTTCCTGTTCGAGTAAGGCCCGCTCGGCGGCCGCCTGGCTTTGCGCCGTCTGTGCAGCGGTCTCAGCCCGCGCTCTCAGCGCGTCAGCCCGGGCCGCCTGCTCCTTGGCCCTGGCCAGTTCGCTATCCTGTTTACGCTGAATGGCGAGGATGCGCGCGTCTTCAGCGGTTTGCGCGGCTTGGCGCGCGAGTGTGACGACGCTGGTCACGCCGGCTTTACGGTCTTGCGCGTGTTGGGCCCGGCGCAGCAGATCCTGGGCTTTGGCGAGGGTCTCGGGCGCGTAACGCTCCGCCTCCGCGGACTGGGCGATCTGGACCGCATTCCGGGCCTCATAGAGTTCCACCAGTGTAACAATCAGCCCGAACGCCTGTAAGTCAGTGGTGACACGCAGCCTGGCCTTATCCGAGCTGCCAACCAGAATTTCACCGAGGTTCTTGGCAAGCCCATCCGGGGTAACCGCCCACAGCACGTATGTCAAGTACTCACGGCCGAAACGGGTGGGAGCCAACAGACGATCGAAGTGGGCATCGATTTCCGTCTGGCCCTCCTTGGACTCCACGGTCGCGCCGCCTTTGGACATGGGCAACAGGATAGTGCCGTGAAAAATCGATGTTAGTAGGTCCGTTGCGGTACTGGTAATCGACCGCACTCACCGTGCGATCGACCACGGTCACGCGATAGATCGGAACGGTCGCATTGTGTTCGGGCTGGTTCATGACCGGTTTACCTCCTGGCGAAAGCGAGTAGCAATTGGCTGTCCTTTCGGTAAACCTGGCTATCTCGCTCTGTACTCTTTGGAACAGTGTGTACGGGCGGGGCAGTCGCGCGTCGATTGGCATCAACCGTGCTCCCAAGCTGCGGTACGGACCTTCTGTCTTCCGCCCCCGGTCCGGATTGCAGCGCTTGGAGGAAAGAAATGTACTTAGGCCGGCGATTGATGCTCTGCTTGCTGGGTGGCGTGGCGGTGGTTTCCATGGTCTTCGCCCTCTATCAGGCAGCGTCGGAGATGCACGCCATGAGAGAGGATGTCCAGCGGCAGGCGCTGGTATTGGCCGAGAGCCAGCAGAAGTCCGCCGAGCAAGTGCTTCAAGGCGGCTCTCCCGGCGAGCTGCAGGCATTTGCAGACCAGTTTCAAAACCACGAGCGCCTGGCCGATGTAGCAATCTACGATGCGAAAGGACAGCCACTGGCGGTCACGCCCGGTTTGGCAAGATTCTTGCGGGAACACCCCGCGCCGTAGCCCATGCCACGCAGGAGGGACAGGTTCACGGGGAGTTTCTCCGCTTGCATGGCGAGCCGATGCACATTCTCGCGCTGCCCCTCAGCGCCGACGGGCGTCTCCTGGGAGCAATCGCCATCTTCCATGAGGTGGCCTTCATTGCGGCCCCGGTTTGGCGGCATGCTCTGACCAGCGTCGTCCAGACCCTGCTCATGGTCGGCATGACGCTACTGATTATTCGCTGGAGTTTGGGAGGACCTCTTCGCCATATGGCGCAGTGGCTGCGCGATCTACGCACCGGAAACGCGTCCGGCCAGCCGCCCGAGGAAGGAGTTTTCCGTCCTCTCACGAGCGAAGTGACGCAACTGGCGACCAGCCTGAGCGTGGCGCGGGCGGCAGCCGAAGAGGAAGCCCGTCTGCGGGAGGCCGCCTCATCCCGGTAGACTGCCGAGCGGCTGTGCATCTCGATGCAGGGCAAACTGCATGGGAGCCGGCTGTTCGCGGTTTCCAACCGCGAACCCTACGAGCACTCGCGTCAAGGGAATTCCATCGTCTGGTCGGTTCCCCCGAGCGGCCTAGTCACCGCCCTGGAGCCCGTACTGCGGGCCAGCGATGGAACCTGGATCGCCCAGGGCACCGGCAACGCGGACAAGGAAACCGCCGATGATCTCGGCCGCCCGCGCGTGCCGCCGGATCATCCCCAATACACGCTGCACCGCGTCTGGCTCAATAAAGAAGAGGAAGACGGCTTCTATTTTGGTTTCGCCACGAGGGAATCTGGCCGCTATGCCACTTCGCGCACACGCGGCCAGTCTTCCGCAGCGAGGATTAGGAGCACTACCGCTGCGTGAACAGAAAATTCGCCGCGGTCCTGCTCGACGAGTTGAGCGGTGAAAGCGAGCCGATCGTGCTGGTCCAGGATTATCACTTCGCGTTGCTGCCGCGCATGATCAAAGAGCGCCGGCCGGATGCGCGCGTCGCCATCTTCTGGCACATTCCCTGGCCCAATCCAGAGGCCTTTGGAATTTTGTCCGTGGCAGCGCGCCCTGCTGGACGGCATGCTGGGTGCCGACCTGATCGGATTCCACATCCAGGCGCATTGCAATAACTTCCTCGAAACGGTGGACGGCGCCCTGGAGTCGCGCATCGATTGGGAGCATTTCGCGGTCAATCGCCACGATCACCTGACCACCGTGCGGCCGTTCCCCATCAGCGTGGCGTTCAACGGCAATGGAGCATGCGCGGCCGGGGATGCCTCCGCTGCGGAGCGCGCGGCGTTGTACTGCGAGCTGGGCGGAAAGCCCGATCTTCTCGGATTGGGCGTCGATCGTGTGGATTACACGAAAGGCATTCCGGAGCGGCTGCGCGGAGTCGAGCGGCTATTCGACCAGTACCCGGCGTACCGTGAAAGATTTACCTTCGTCCAGATTGGTGCGCCCAGCCGCACCCACATCAAGCGCTATCAGGACCTGACGACGGAGGTCGAGGAAGAAGCCGAGCGCATTAATCGCCGCTTCCGTACCGGCGGTTGGAGGCCTATCATCTTCCTGAACCGGTACCATAGCCATGCGGAGATCCAGCCCTATTATCGGGAGGCGGACGTGTGCCTGGTGACCTCGCTTCACGATGGCATGAACCTGGTGGCCAAAGAGTACGTCGCGGCGCGCCACGATGAACAGGGCGTGTTGATCCTGAGCTGCTTCGCGGGCGCCAGCCATGAGCTGGCGGACGCCCTGGTGGTCAATCCTTACGACACGGACGAACTGGCGCACGCCATCCACACCGCTCTCACGATGCGGCCCGACGAGCGCAAGGCCCGCATGCAGCGGATGCGCGCGGTAGTTCAGGAAAACAACGTGTATCGCTGGGCCGGCGACCTGATCGGCGAACTGGCCGCGATCCGGCTCGGCCAGCCTGAGGCGCGCGGCCGGCGTCAGCCGCTGGCGCCGGCGGGAAGAGGCGCGGTGTGACCGCTCTTCGTGTCGCAATCGTCTGTCTATTTTGGGGACTCAACGGCGGCGTACAGCTAACCAGTCAGGATCCACTAAACCGCGATTCACCACAGAGTTCCGTAACCGCCTTCCTGGCCGCCTGCCACGCGGGAGAGTTTCAGCGAGCCTGGAGATACATCGACCTCCGGAAACTCCCGGCCGATCGGCGGCTCAACGACGGTACGCAGCTTGCCCGGCAATTGCAGCAGATTCTCGACCGCGACGCGCAGTTCGACGTGGGGGCCCTCAGCAGGAATCCCGAGGGCAGTCCGGCGGGAACGAACCAGGAACGTATCGATTCATTCTCCGTGGATGGTAAAAACACTCGAATTGCAACTGGAGCGCGTGACCCTGCGTTCCGGAGCCAAGGTCTGGCCGGTTTCTTCCGCCAGCGTAGACTGATCCCACGGATCGCGCGATTGGCAAGCGATTCCCCGATCGAGAAGTATCTGCCGGATCCGTTGGTGAGTTGGAAGCTTATGGACACTCCAGTGTGGCACTGGGTGGCGCTGCTCTTGCTGGCGG
>Ga0335078_10018234_pt1 | contig 10439 bp, 10 predicted proteins | sample Lox_Sample_32_FD_206711 | JGI IMG/M metagenome (GOLD analysis project Ga0335078, IMG submission 206711) | Soil microbial communities from Loxahatchee National Wildlife Refuge, Florida, United States - Lox_Sample_3.2 | ecosystem: Environmental > Terrestrial > Soil > Wetlands | place: USA...
CCGGCAGCTTCAGTTCGCGTCCTACTACGTCGCGCGCCGTGCGTGAATCATCATCATCCTGCGCCGTGAAGAACCTCTGTTCGATCAGCAGCCCGCCGGCCAGGCAGCACAGGCCGATCAAAAAGACGTGCGTCGCCTTCTCCAGTTTCGTCATAAGAATATCCCGACAATAGGCTTTGTAGGACTCGCGCTGGTGTTGTAGAACAGGCGATCGTCTTGTGTCGCCCCGGGCTTCAGCAGCCGCCGCCGCAACCGCCGCCGCAGCCACCCCCGCCGCAGCCACCCCCGCCGCAGCCGCCGCCGCCGCAACCGTACCCGCCGCAGCCGTCACCGCCGCAGCCGTAGCCGCCGCAGCCGTAGCCGCCGCAACCATACCCTCCGCAGCCGTAGCCGCCGCAACCATACCCTCCGCAGCCCGCAACCCCCACGGGCGAGGGATAGCAGGTGCAGGAATTGCAGTTTGAATGCGTCAGCATGCCCAGGGACCGGCAATAATTCGCGCAGCGCTGAACACAGCGAAGATGGGGCATCCGGTGCACGTGAATCGGATGTGCCAGGGCCAGACACGTAAGCACCAGGGCAAGCACCGAAAGTCCCGCCAACCTTACGGTTTTGTTCATAGCACCCTCCCTTGGACCAGGGCCTTCTCTAAGTCCATCCTACATCAACAATGTGCTGATTCGCGGTTGTTCGCAATACCTCGTTTGAGCTAGTTAAGTCGGAAAGCTGTAGTACGGCGTTCGCACGTTCTGAACAGCCCCGAATGGGCTATGCCAGCGCTTCGCGCGCCGCCGCGGCCGTTCGCTGGATGTCTTCATCGCTGTGCGCGGCCGAAAGAAACGCGGCTTCGAACTGCGAAGGCGCCAGGTAGATGCCGCGGTCGAGCATGGCGCGGAAAAACTGCCCGAAACGTGCCGTATCGCAGCGTTTCGCCGCATCCCAGTCCGTCACCGGCCCTTCGGTGAAGAAGAACGTGAACATCGACCCCACGCGGTTCACCGTGATGCCCGCCGGAGCCGCGGCGCACAGCGCCGCCGCGCGGGTTTCGAGCTGATCGTAGATTTCGGGATGGGCCTTCAGGTGGCGCAGCATCGCCAACCCCGCCGCCACCGCCAGCGGATTCCCCGAAAGCGTCCCGGCCTGGTAAACCGGACCGGCGGGCGCGACCTTGCTCATGATGTCGCGCCGGCCGCCGTAAGCGCCCACCGGCAAGCCGCCCCCGATCACTTTGCCCAGCGTGGTCATGTCCGGCCGGATACCGAAGCGTTGCTGCGCGCCGCCATACGCCACTCGGAACCCCGTCATCACCTCGTCGAAAATCAACAGCGCGCCGTGGCGTTCCGTGATCGCCCGCAGCGCTTCCAGAAACCCCGGGAGCGGCGGGACGCAACCCATGTTACCGACCACCGGTTCCACAATCACGGCGGCAATCTGCCCGGGATGCGCGCGAAACGCCTGTTCCACCGCATCCGGCGAATTGTACGGAAGGGCGATCGTGGTATCGCAGAAGGCCGCCGGAACGCCTTGCGTGTCGGCGATGCCGAGAGTGGCCACGCCCGAACCGGCCTTCACCAATAGCGAATCCACGTGGCCGTGATAGCAGCCTTCGAACTTGATCGTAAGATCGCGTCCGGTGAAGCCGCGCGCCACGCGGATGGCGGCCATGGTGGCTTCCGTGCCCGAATTCACCAGGCGCACCATTTCCATCGACGGCACGGCGTCGCGGATCGCTTCGGCGATCTCGACCTCCGCCTCCGTGGGCGCGCCGAAACTCGTGCCGATCTCGAGCGCGCCCTCGAGAGCCTTCAGAATATCGGGATGGCGGTGTCCCAGCAGCAGCGGCCCCCAGGAGCCGACGTAGTCGATGTATTCGTTGCCGTCGACGTCGAATATGTGGCTGCCCTCGCCGCGCGCGATAAAAACCGGCTGGCCGCCCACGCTGCGGAATGCCCGCACCGGCGAATTCACACCGCCGGGAATCAGTTCCTGCGCCCTGCGAAAGAGCTCTTCCGATTTCGAGTGCGTCATATCAGTTTGTCTTTTGTGGGGCAGGCTGGCGGCCTGCGGCGGGTTGCGAACCCGCCTCGCTCGCCCCGCTCACGACTTCGCGGCCGCGCGCCGCGGCACCAGCCGCGCGAACCCCAAGCTCATGCCGATGTCGTACAGACTCCCGTTGAGGTTCTGCAGCAGCCGCTTCTTCAGCCCCATGTACGACTGGCGCCCCGCGAACAGATCCTGGATGATGGCAGAGAACCGCGGACTGCGGCGCGTAAACTGCACCATGCGCGCCGGCACCGACCCGCACAGGAAATGGCCCAGAAAAACCCGCTTGGCGAGCCGCGACCCCAATTCCAGGTCGGCCACAAAATCGCGGCGCAGCAACTGCCCGTAGTTCACCAGACGTTCGGCCAGCGGTCTGCTTTCCTCCAGGAGCGCCTGCGACGCCAGGTCGGCCGATCGAATGGCGTAGTACAGTCCTTCACCGGTGACTGGATCGACCATTCCGGCGGCGTCGCCTACCGCCATCCAGCCCTCGCCGCAGACCCGGTTGCGCTTCCAGGAGCCGGCATCCAGCGCCGGCAGCAGATGGCTGTAAAACCGGGCGTCCTTCGAGCTCAGGCCCTTTGCCGTCATGTAGCTGTCGAGGCGCGCGCGCAGGCCCGAGGCCGGCTCGCCCTTGCCGCAGATCCCCACCGACAGGTGCCCGCATCGCGGAAAGACCCAGATGTAACCCTCCAGCCCATCCAGGAATTGAATGTCGATGTTTGACTGGTCGCCGGGCACGTAGTAGCCCAGGGCCGACATAGTGTCCTGCGGCCGTAATTCGGTTCCGACATCGCGCAGCGGATTACGCGCGCCCGTCGCCACGATGCAGAAATCGGCCTCGGCGATTCCCGAGTTGGTGCGCAATCGCCACCCCGCGCTGGTGCGCGACATCTCCAGGATCCGCGCCTTTTCGATGGCCGCGCCGCAGTGCTCCGCGCGCTCCAGCAGCAGCCGGTTCAAATCGAAACGGGAATAAACCACCAGCGGCACGTCCAGGGGGAGGCTGACTTCCCCGCCCTTGGGCGCCGCCAACACCGTCTCGCGCACCAAACGCTTGGGAGTTGAATTCTCGATTAGAAACGGGTACTGGCTATACGCCTTATACGTGAGGCCTCCGCCGCACGGTTTTTCCCACGCCAGTTTTTCATCGAACAGCTGAACCTGCAATCCCGCGGAAGCCAGTTGCGCCGCCGCGAATGCCCCCGCCGGGCCGCCGCCGAGAATGGCGACTCGCTTCATTTCTTCTTGACCGGAGGCAGATCGTCAGGCGAAGGTACGCCGCCGCTGCCCGAAGGGGACATGCCGCCGTGCGGATTCTCCGGCATCCCGCCGCCGTGCGGATTGGCCCCGCCGCCGGGCGCGTTGGCGCCGGGGTGAGTGCCCGCGCTGGCGGTGACCACCCATTTGCCGCCGTTTTGCTCCAGCTTGTAGGGCATCGTCATTCCCCCCTCCTTGGGACCGCCCTTGGGAGCAAACGAGACCACCGCCTCGGCATGTGGTCCATCGAACTTCACGGATGTCAAATCGACTGACATCCCATTGATGTTGAATCCCTTGGACGACAGGTAGTCGATTACGCCCTGACGCACAGCTTCCTTATTGTTGTCTAGACCACGATGACAGGCAGCCAGAGACAGCACCGCGAGTGCAAGAAACACTTTTCGCACCCTTAGATTATACCCGGCGCCAACCGGCTTCCTCGGACACCCCATGTGGGGCCGGCTGGCAGTGCGGCCGATCGGCAGCCGGCCTGTCGGGCTGGCGCTGGCTCGAATGCGATACTGATCCTATGCCGGATGCCGCCGCGTTGCGCGTGCGCAACTTGCGAAAAGCCTACAGCGATGTGGTTGCCGTGGACGGCATCGATCTGGAGGTCCACCCGGCCGAGTGCTTCGGCCTCCTGGGTCCGAACGGCGCCGGAAAAACGACTACCATCGAGATCTGCGAAGGCTTGACCGACGCCGATTCCGGCGACGTCGAGCTCCTCGGCCTCACCTGGAAGCGCGATGCCGCGGAACTGCGCCAGCGGCTCGGAATCCAGTTGCAGGAAACCCAGCTCTCCGACAAGCTCACCGTGCGGGAAACTATCCGCCTGTTCCGGAGTTTCTTTCGCCGATGCGCCGAGGTGCGGGACGTCATCGGACGAGTGCAATTGGAGGAGAAAGCCTCCTCGCGGGTGGGCTCGCTTTCCGGCGGTCAGAAGCAGCGCCTGGCCTTGGCGTGCGCGCTCGTGGGCGACCCCGATTTCCTTTTTCTGGACGAGCCGACCACCGGTCTCGACCCCCAGGCCCGCCGCCAGCTTTGGGATTTGATCGATCAGTTCCGCGCTTCCGGCCGTACCATCCTGCTGACCACCCATTACATGGATGAAGCCGAGCGCCTGTGCGACCGCGTCGCCATCATGGATCACGGGAAAGTGATCGCCCTGGGTACGCCGCGGGAATTGATCGCCTCCATCGGCGCCGACCACCTGCTCGAGATCTCGGCCGCCGAATCGGCCGCCCGGCTGGACAGCCAAGTGTTCATCGGAATCGACAGCATCCGCGACGTGCGCATCGAGGACGGCGTCGTGCGCCTGATGGTGACGGAGCTGCATCGCGCCGTGCCTGCCGTGCTCGACGAATTGAGCCGCCGGCGAATCCCGCTGGCCGAGTTGCGCACCCACTCGGCTACCCTCGAAGATGTCTTCGTAACCCTCACCGGGAGGCACCTGCGCGATGACTGAACGCGGTCTGGCCGATCATCCGCTCGCCCAACTGACGCTGGTGCGATTCCGCGAGTTCATTCGCGAGCCGGAAGCGTTGTTCTGGGTCTTTCTCTTTCCCATTATCCTGGCGGCGGGACTGGGAATCGCTTTCCGCAATCGCCCGCCCGAGGCCCTGCGTGTCGTGACGCCGTCGGCGGAGTTGGCGCGATCGTTGCGCACCGAAAAGCGCCTGGACGTGCGGCTGGAGTCCGAATCCGCCGCCGCTCAGGAACTGCGCACCGGTAAAGCCGTGCTGGAAGCCACTCCCGCCGGTGCCGGCGTCGCATACCACTACGACGACACCAATCCCGACGGCCGCACGGCTCGCATGCTGGCCGATGCGGCGGTGCAGCAGGCCGCCGGCCGCGTCAATCCGGTGCGCTCCAGGGATGCGCTGGTGCGCGAGCCCGGGTCGCGCTACATCGATTTTCTGGTGCCCGGCCTGCTCGGCATGAACCTCATGGGCAGCGCCATCTGGGGCATGGGATTCGCGATTGTTGACGCGCGCCGCAAGAAACTGATGAAGCGCCTGGTCGCCACTCCCATGCCGCGCAGATACTACCTGATGTCGTTCGGCCTCTCGCGCATGGTGCTGCTGGTGCTCGAAGTGCTGGTGGTGCTGGGCTTCGGCGCCCTGGCTTTCGGAGTCCCGGTTCGCGGATCGCTGGTTGTCCTGGGCGCGCTGTGCGTGTTGGGATCGCTCAGCTTCAGCGCCATCGGTTTGCTCATCGCGTCGCGCGCCCGGACCATCGAGGCGGCCTCGGGCCTGATGAACGCGGTCATGATGCCGATGTGGGTCGTCTCCGGCGTCTTCTTTTCCTCGCAGCGCTTCCCCGACGTGGTCCAGCCGATCATCAAGGCACTGCCGCTGACGGCGGCCATCGACGCGCTGCGCATCAATATGCTGCAAGGCGGCGGACTGGCGCAGATTGCTCCTCAAACCGCGGTGTTGGGCTTCTGGATGGTGGCCGGTTTCTCGGCGGCGCTGAAGATGTTCCGCTGGAAGTGATGGAGAGAGCATGGCGCGGACAGGCCCATGCTATCCTTCGGACAGGCTGTCGCTTCGTATGCGTCTCAAACGGGTGCTGTTGCCGGGGCTTTGCGGTCTCTGCCTCATCGGCGGGTTGTTCGCGTTCCAAAAGCCCTTTCGCGTCTACCCCAGCTACGAGCCGGCCGACGATATTCCTCTGCCTCCCGATTACCAGGAGAGGACCGAATGGACGTTCGGCCGCCTCATGTATCCGAATCATCCCAATGCCATCCTCGGGAATCGCGGCATCTTCGGCTATCGCCGCTGGGGCGGCTACCAGCCCGACTGGCGGGAGGGCGGCACCAGTTGGACCCAGGATTATCCCCGCGCCGACCGCCACTTCGCGCTGGCCTTGCGCCGCCTCACGCGCATCCACGTGCGCAGCGTCGAGCAGCCCGTCAGTCCCGATGATCTCGACGACTTTTACAACTGGCCGTGGCTGAATGCCGGCGAAATGGGGGACTGGAAACTCACCGATGCCCAGGTCAAAACGCTGCGCGAGTACCTGCTGCGCGGCGGATTCCTCATGCTCGACGACTTCTGGGGGCCCGAGGAATACGAACGGTTCGACGAGACCATGCACAAGGTCTTTCCCGATCACCCCGTGGTCGATATCCCCAACGACAATCCCATCTTTCACGTGGTCTACGATCTCGATGACCGCGTGCAGATCCTGGGAGCATGGTGCACCAGCCAGCGCAACAATATGATGTGCCAGACGCGCGCTGTGGGAACCACCCCGCGCTGGTTCGGCATCTTTGACGACAAGGGCCGCGTCATGGTCGCCATTTGCTTCAATAACGACGTCGGCGATGCCTGGGAGTGGGCCGATTCGCCGGCGTATCCGGAAAAGATGGCGGGGCTGGCGATCCGCATCGGCGTCAATTACGTGGTTTACTCGATGACCCACTAGTAGCGCAATCGCAGCCGCGCGCGTCAGCCAGCGGTTATGCTAGATTTTTAGCATGTCCTGCCTTCGCCCGACCCTCGCCGCCGCCGCTGTGCTCCTGGCTGCCTGCGCCCCTAAAGCCCCCCAGACCTACCGCCTTACCCCGCGCGCGCTCGTCCCTCCCGGCGTCGCCGGTCCCGACGTCCCCCGTCGCATCGTCAAGCTCGATATTCCGTCCGGCCGCGGCAGGTGCACCACCGCCCCGCCCGTCGACCTCCAACGCAGCGGCAGCGGTCTGCGAGCTTCCATCGCCGTCGCCGATCTCGCTGGCAAACCCCCGGCCTGGCTCCGCACCTGGGCCACCGCGCGCGAAGCCGAAGGCTGCGTTGCCTCGGGCGAAGCGGTCCATCTGGCCCAGGCAATAGCGGAAGCCGTGCCGCTCCCGACCGCCGTCGTGTTTCGCCTGCTGCACCAGCCCTTCCAGGCCGGACGCGTCTCGTTTGTCGATTTGGGGCCGGACAATCGAATTCAAGTGGATTCACCCATTACCAAAGGCGGCGCCCCGGCCGACCTGGCGCCGCAGGAAACCACGGTCAGCGGCGGCGCTACGGCCAACTCGGTCTCCGTGGAGATCAAAACCAGCCAATCCCTGATCGGTTACGAAACGGCATGGTACGGACTCCAGCGCAAACTGAACGGCGCTGGATTCACGATCGTTCCGCTTTACGCCGAAAGCCACATTGCGGGCGCCGTCTCGCGCGATGCCGCCCCGCGCGTCAATCCGTTTCACTTTCGTCCCGAAGCAGCGTTCTTCCGCATGTTTTATCGGGGAGATCGCACCATCGTGATCATTTCCGCGCCCACTCCCGTCGAACTGGAGGCCGAGACCGACGCCCTGCGCCAGAACGTCGGGGCTTGCGACGGATTTCCAGCGGGGAGCTGCGTGCTCCTGCCCAACAATATGGGTGCCAATCCGCACCTCGTGGTGGCCGTGAACGGAGAATCCACGGCGCTGCCGATGAACGCCACCGTGCGCAGCGCGATTGTCACGGCCAAGGGCCGCCCCGAGGATGTGCTGGCGAAACTCGTCGTCCGCAAGCCGCACGCCGGTCGCATGGCTCCGGTCGAGTTTCCCGCGGGCAGCCCCGACATCCTCAACCTGCCTCTGGCGGGGGGTGAAGAGATCTCCTGGCAGTAGGCCGGACAGGCAGCCATAGCAGCCAAAAGAGCGCCATCCCGAGCGCGGCGGCGGGAATCAGGTACCACGGCCAGGGACCCAGCTCGTTCAGAATGGTGGCGCTGTTCGGCTTGCGGCACAGGTACATGTAATTGCTTCCGGTAATCGCATTGAACCCGCCCACCAGCGCCGCATACACCAGCAGCCAGCCATAAGCCCGCCAAACGGCGTGCCGCCCGAACCGCACCAATCCTCCGAACGCCATCACAGCGACGGCAATCACGATTCCGCCGTGCGCCACGAAGAAATAGATGGCCGGATAGCTCGGCCACGGCGACCAGAGATCGGGCGTCAGCAGCGCCATGCCGGCCCCCGCGACGCCCGCGAAGTACGCGAACTCCACGATCCCCGGCCGCGCCGTCAGGCAGGCAAACACCGAAAGCCAAACCGTCAGGTCGCACAATTGCAGCGGCAGATTGCGTAAATGAACGCCCTCATGTGAGTAGCGGAATGCCCACCAGCCGAGCTCGTTGGCAAGTAGCGCCCATCCGATCGTCAGCCTGGTTGGCCGGGCGCGCAGAATGCCCCGGCGGACCATCCAGGTGACCGTCACGCCTGTGGCGCAGATGATCGCGAGCAGCGCCAGGTGCAGCGGGCCGAATAGTTTCACCGGCCGCCTGCTATTTGGGCTCGATCGCCACAACCCACAAGTCGGTCTTGCCCGTGTTGTGTCCGACGTGCGTGGCGCCCGCTCGCCAGTCGATCTGGCCGGTAGTCAGAGTGGCCGGCTCGCTGCGGCCCTCGGGCGTGGTGTGGACGATAGTGGCGCCGGAGAGGCAAATCACAACGCGGTCCTTGTGGGTGTGCATCGGCTCGGTGGCGCCCGCCGCAACTTTGATGTTATAGATGCGGGCGTAGCGATTCTCGAGGAGCAACTGGTAGTGCGGAATGCCGGTATTGCCCCAGGTTTCGTCGGAGCCTTTGCCGGGGAATTCCACGCGGACGAAGCGTAACGGCCCCGATCCCGTATTCTTGAGCGTAACCGGTCCCGGCGCGGCAAACTTCACCTCTCCAGATCGCACCGTAGAGGCTGCGCCTGCGATCCCGATCGATCCTTGTGTGGTGTACACCGTCACAGCCGGCAACTCTCCGCCGAAGCTCCGCGATTCGCCGGGCGCCAGCGTGTCCTCGAAAACCAAGGCGTGTGCGTTGCGGATTTTTTCGGTTTCGGCCGCCGCGGCGGTCGCCAGCACGGCCGCGAGCAAAGCCGTCACGCGTGTCATGAGCTCTCCCATGATACCCGCTATCCTGGGACAGGGCATGTTCCTCGATCGCATCGCGGGTTTTATCGATCGCCACGCCATGTTCCGCCATGGCCAGGCGGCCGGCGTGGCTGTATCGGGCGGCTGCGATTCTGTCTGCCTGCTCCATGTCCTGCGCGAGCTGGCGCCGCGATGGGACCTGCGCCTGCGCGTCCTGCATTTGAATCACCGGTTGCGCGGCGCGGAATCGGACGGCGACGCGGAATTCGTCCGCGACATGGCGGCGGCCCTGCAAATCCCCGTGACCCTCCGCCAAGCCGATATCGCCCCGGCCGGCGGCAACCTGGAACAGGCGGCGCGGCGAGCCCGTCTGGAGTTTTTCCGCGACCGGATGGCCGCGGGCGAGGTCAATCGCATCGCGCTCGGTCACACCCGCTCCGACCAGGCCGAAACGGTGCTGTTCCGCTTTCTGCGCGGCGCCGCAACCGCCGGCCTGTCGGGAATCCGGCCCACGACTTCCGGCGGCATCGTTCGCCCCTTGCTGGAAGTCGACCGCTCCGATGTCCAGGCATACCTGCGCGAGCGCGCGCTTTCGTGGCGGGACGATTCCTCGAACGCCGACCTCCGGTTCGCCCGCAACCGCATCCGCCATCAGCTCTTGCCGCAACTGGTTCGCGAATGGAATCCGGCCCTCGTCGAGACGCTGGCGCAAACCGCGGAGTGGGCCCAAGCCGAGGAATCGTGGTGGGACCAGGAGGTCGCGAGGCAGGCACGGAGCTTGCTGCTGGCGCGCGGCGGCGAGACACATCTGAAGATCGAGGCGCTGGCGGCACTGCCCGCGGCGGCCGGGCGGCGGCTGGTGCGGCGCGCCATCGAACAGGCTAAGGGCGATCTCCTGCGCATTGATTTCAAACATGTTATGGCAATTCTCGAGCTCGCCCGAAGTCCCCACGGTCGCGGCCGGATCGACGCTCCCGGCGTTACCGTGGAGCGATCGTTGGATTGGCTTCGTTTCGTCAAGCCGGGCTGCCCGGGTTCTTTGCCGGAATACCAATATCCCGCGGCCGTTCCCGGCATTTTTCGCGTGCCTGGGACCGAAGTCGAGCTCTTGCTGGAACTGATTGAAAAGCCGGGAACTCTTAGTCGGGCAAATTCCGTATATAATGGCAGGATGGGTGGTTTGGACTGGGAGCGTCTGTCCGGCCAGTTGGAATTTCGGAACTGGCGGGCGGGTGACCGGTACCAGCCTTCAGGGAGCACCGGCGAAGTCAAACTCAAAACGCTATTCC
>Ga0335078_10018235_pt1 | contig 10439 bp, 9 predicted proteins | sample Lox_Sample_32_FD_206711 | JGI IMG/M metagenome (GOLD analysis project Ga0335078, IMG submission 206711) | Soil microbial communities from Loxahatchee National Wildlife Refuge, Florida, United States - Lox_Sample_3.2 | ecosystem: Environmental > Terrestrial > Soil > Wetlands | place: USA: Florida...
CGACGTTCCCTTGGGCCTTCTTCGATCATGCGTGCATGCTCGAAGCGGATCAGGACATCAGGGAAGGCCCTGGACGGGCGAGGGCGTCGAGTTGGTTTCGTTGGCGGTGTCGCCCGCATCGCGCGGGTGACCGAGCTCGAGCGCCTCGTTGTCGCCCCACGCGAGCGGCCCCGCCGCCGTGTTGACGATGGCAGAGTGGAAGCTCACGCGTGGGAATCCGCTCGGCGTCAGATTGGGAATCAACGTGGGCGACAGCTGGCATGTGGTCGCGGTTCCACCTTGATCGAAACATCCAGCATCGACGCCGTACCCACCGGGCACTCCCCAGCGCGCGACGCCCCAACACGAGATCGATCCGGCATCGAGCGACGCGCACAGTGTTTGGTTGCCTTCGATGTTCGTCGCGCCGGCGACGTTCGGCACTTGAATCGCGGTGAGCTGGGAACCACCGTCGGGAATCGCGCCGTTGCCCATCTCGCCGCCACGTCCGTCACCCCAACACCACACGCTCCCGTCCGAAAGCGCGACGCACGTGCTGCTGCTGATCGCGACGTCGACCGCATTGAGCCCACCCGGCGTGCTCACCTTCGTCGGCGTGGTGTTGCACGGAATGTTGGGCGAGCCGCTGGGCTCGTAGCACGTGGTCTCGGGTCCGGTTCGCGTGCCGTCGCCGAGCTGCCCAAAGGCGTTGCTTCCCCAGCAGTAGAGCGCGCCTTTGTTGTCGATCACGCAGACGTTGTCGCCCGGGAATTTGCTCATGCGAAGCGTGACGATGTTCGACAAGCCGGGGACCGCAGTGGGCGTAGCCGTTCCGTCACTCGGCGCACCACCTTGACCGAGCTGCCCAGTGCCGTTGTATCCCCAACAAATCAAGCCGTTTGTCGTCGTGATCGCGCACGAGTTCCAACGACCTGCGGACAATACCTTCGCGGGAATGCCCGAAACCTTGGAAGGCACGGGGTTGCACGGCGTGTTGTTGAGACACGACAAGTCGCCGCCTTGCGTCGGTGGGTGACCGAGCTCGCCGTAATCGTTGATGCCCCAACACCACACGCTCGCGTCCGACTCCATCGCGCACATGTGCGATGCGCCGGCGATGATGCCCGTCACGTTCGACAGTCCCTGAATCTGCGTCGGCGGCAAAAAGGCGCCGCTCGGCGGATTCTTCACCTGACCGTAATCGTTCTGCCCCCAGCACCAGACGGTTTGGTCCGTGAGCAACGCGCACGCGAAGTACCAACCCATCGCCGTGCCGATCACGGTCGCGCCGTTGCACACGTCGTCGTAACAGCTTCCGTCGCACACTCCGCACGTCGAGGTCGCAGCATCGCTCGACTGCTGGTCGGTGGTTTGCTGATCGATCGTCGCGTCGTTGCCGCCGTCGACCGGGTTCACGTTGTCGTCGCCGCCCACGCACGCCGCGACGATCGAAGCCGTCGCGCCGAGCGCACCCCAAACCACGAAGCGCAAGGAAAGCATCACGAGCAAGATAGCGCGTCGCGTCTCCGCGGTGAAGCGCCGCGAAGTCGAACGCGCGGAGCGCGCGCGTCACGGCGTCAACGTGTGGCGCTCGCGCGTTTCGTCGGCGCGTTTAATGACAAACCCTCCGCGAACTTCGCGTACCTCGCGCACCACGACGCACTGGCGTGCGACGCAGGCCGAAGAGCCTTCGGAAACGATCCGACGGTGAGCTCTTCAAGCTGCGGCAGGGTCTCGCGCAGCGCAGATTCCAATCGCGTCGAACCCTAGCGCGCATGAAGGGTGTTGCATAAACTCGTAATCGTGCGACGTGGGTTGGATTTCCTCATGAAGCGCATGGGGCTGCGTGCATGTTTGGTCGGCGCGTTGGCGATCGGCAGCTTGTCACTTCGTTGCGACGAACCTTTGAGCGCATGCTCTGCTGCCGTCGATCAAGGCATCGCGTGTAGTGGATCTCTTTGCTGCGGCTGGCCGGGCACGGAATGCGGAACGTGCGACTGCGAAAACGGCTACTTCGTGTGTCAGAGCAACTATTGCAACACCAAAGACCCTTGCCCCGAACCAGCGTTGCTCGTCAGCGGTCAGTCTTGTGCGGGCGATTCTGGTTCGGCGTGCTTCACCAACCCCGGAGCGCCCGCCGGCCCGTGCGAATCCACGGCGCCAACCTAATCAGTGCGGCGCCGCTTGCACTTGTACCGACGGATCGTGGTCGTGCTTTTCACGTGTCTGTGCAGCGGACGCCGCTGCGGACGATGGGCCGGCGGAATAGGTCTGCGGTGCGCGCCCGTTCTTGCCATCGTGTCCGCAAATCCCAATCGCGTCAGACCCCAGCGCGCATGAAGGGTGTTACGTAGATTCGTGATGTACACTGCGGGGCTCTACAGTGCGCTTCTCCCTCTTCCGTAGCGTCTTATCAAGCGTCGTTCTCGCGAGCACGTGCACGAGTGCGTGGATGGGGTGTGGCGGGGCTATTGCTGATGGGGACGGCGGGTTCGACGCAGACGCAGAGGACAACTCCAACGTTCGATGCGACCCATCGACGCCATTTGAGACACCAATCGCCATCAGCGAGCTAAATATTGGTTCGGCCAATGTCGACATGCGCCTGAGCCAGGACGAACTCACGGCTGTCTTTGGCAGCGGAGATGGTGTTGCATACGCCAATGCTGCATTCATATCTACGCGCATGCAGAGGCAACAGGCATTTGCGGCGCCCATCAACGTTGATGTGCAAACGTCGTTTACGGGCCCTGTGGTCCTAACGAATGATCTGCTGACACTATACTATTATGGGTGCGAGGGTATCGAGCAAGACAATACCATATGTCAACTAACGCGAGTCGACGCCAACACGAACTTCGCACTCGACGCAGGTACCACACCATCCGCGTCGTCTCTTCCAAAGTCTTCGCGCCCGGAAGTTGCAACATTTTTGAGCGGCGATGGCCTTTATAGTCTTTACACGACGGTGATGGATCTGGAGGCGGGGCTATACCTAGTGATAGCCGAATCGACACGCGCAGATATGGATGGTGCTTTTACGACATCGAGCACCGTGGTTGAGTCAGCGGACAACGTGGATTACGGAACGACAAACTCGAACCGGTTGGTCATCTACTTTAGCGAACAAGATTCAACGGGAACATATCATATATGGACTGGTTCACGGTCCTCGACGCAGGGCGCGTTTGGAAACCTGATGCCCGTTCATGAGCTTGACTCCGCTGGTGGCGAATACCCGACCTGGCTGTCGGATGATATGTGCAGACTATACTTCACGCGAAACAGTGGTGCGCAGTCCTTGCTTTATGTCGCATCACGCTGATACCCAGCGGCGAAGGAGCGTTCGCTCCCGGCAGCAAAGGCGAACATGACGAAAATGGACATCGGAAAGATTGCATCTCTCATCGAGGCCTACGGCGAGACGCTCAAGAGCGTTCGCGGCGTACACGTCGCTCCGCACGTGCTCAGGCCGTCATCGGAAAAGGCGCTCGCGTCCGCCGAAAAGAAGCTCGGTGTCACCTTGCCGGCCGATGTGAAGTCGTTCCTCGGGCGCGGCCTTCGAGGGTTCGAGGGCGCGCGGGACGACGAGCCGTTCGCGACGGTTGGCTTCGACTTTCTCGATGCGGAGGGTGTCGTCGAGCAAACCGAGATGCTGCGGGACTGCGCTGACGACGAAGACGATCATGCAGCCGTCATTCGGAACGGCGTCGCTCTCACGTACAGCGAACCCGAGCTCGTTTGGAGCGGAAAGGCGCTCTACCACTTCTCGTTCCGCAATCCGCTGCTCGAGATCACAAGCAGCTTCTCGAAGTTCCTCGAGCATTATCTCGCGTCCGGTTGCTTCAGCTCGCACTCGTTCCCGGCGCTGTGGAAGATGGTCTCCTCGCACGTGCCGATTTCGATTCCAACGGGCAAGAACGTGTGGGTCATCGCGTACAAGAAGCAGTTCCCGCAATACTGGGAATGAATACCTCCAACGAGAGGAAGTCAGCGCTCCCGCCACACGTCGTACGCCGTCGTGCCGAAGACGTCGCCGACCTTGAGGTGCTGAATCCACTTGGCGTCGGTCAACTCGGCTCGACATCGCGCGCAGGGCGCGTGCTCGAGCAGGCTCTCCGTCGTGTGGCCGGCGACCTCGAGCTTCGCGATCAACGCCGCTTCCTCGGCCTTGTTCGTTATGCGTCGATCGCGTTCGAGGATGGTGAACGATTTGATGTAAGTCGCCACGTTCTCGCGGAACCACTTCTCGTCGACGAACCAGTCGCCATCGCCCATGCTCGGGAGGGCCTGCACGAGCACGTTTTCGCGCCGGTCCTTCCGTTCATCGTCCTCGAACCAGGGGTCGGCGAGCGCTACGAGCAAGAACGACCGAGACTCGAAGCCGCATGCGAGAAAGTCGCCGTTCCCCGTCTCGAATTGCTCGAGATCGAGGACGGCGCCGGAAATCCGAGTGACGCGCACGATGACGTTGTCGCTGCTCATGGCTCCGTTCTACGTGGCTCGTGGATCGCGAAGAAGCAAAAGCGCACAATCCATTCGTGCGCGCGTCGTGGATCATCGCGTTCGTCTTTGCGTGCTCGCAGTCCGAGAGCGCGGGTGACGCGGGTGTCGACGCGTGCGCGGTGACGAACGTCGCGCAATGGTCCGAAGCCGACGCGCTCTTTCAAAATGATTCGCAGTGGATCGGCGCGGACGCCGCGTACTCCGTCGATCTCGGTGGTGGAAGAATCTTGTGGCTCTTCGGCGATTCGTTCATCGCGAAGGACGCGTCGCGATCGCGGAGCAACGCGTGGTTCGTCCGAAACAGCGTCGCGATTCAAACCGGAAGCAGCGACCCATCGTCATCGAGCGCGCACGCCACGTTCTCGTGGCGCACGACGAACGGCGCCGCGACGTCGTTCGTTCCCGAGAGCGGCGCGAATTGGTTTTGGCCGCTCGCCGGCGTTCGTCTCGAGTCGCGTCTCGTCCTGTTTTTTCTCGAAGAGGCGCAAACGGGGAGTGGCTCGTTCGGTTTTCAAGCCGTCGGTACGCACGTCTTCTTCGTCGACAATCCCGACGACGATCCGCTCGCGTGGAATCTCGTGGACGGAAACCTCCCGACGTTTTCGTTTCCAATCGCGTTCGGCGCGGGCGTCGTCCGCGACGGCGACGCGGTCTACGCGTTCGGCGACGAAGAGCCCGGCGATCACTCCGTGTATGTTGCACGTTTCGACGAAGCCGCGCTCGATTCGGGCGACGCGTCTTCCCCTCGGTTCTTCGCGGGTGGCGCGTGGTCCACGACGATTCCGACGAGCGCCCCCGACACGATTTTTCCGAGCGCGTCGTCGCTCGACAATCCACCGACCGAGATGAGCGTGCAGAAGCTCGCGGACGGAACGTGGCTCGCGACGCACTCGAGCGGGTTCGGCGCGACGTCGATCGCCGTGCGCACCGCGCCCGCACCGGAGGGTCCGTGGACTTCGCCGTGCGTCGTCTTCACACCGCTCGATTCCGAGACGCCGAACGTCATCGTGTACGCGGCGAAGGCGCACCCGGAGCTCACGGGCGGATCGTTCATCGCGACGTACGCGACGAACTCGACCGACTCCGCGACGCTCGTGAGCGACATGAGCGTCTACTTCCCGCGTTTCGTTCGCGCGAATTGAATCAGAAGCGGCACTCCTTCAAGCGCGCTTCGGCGAGCGCGTTCGGTTTGAACGCAGAGGCGCCGAAGCGCGCGCTCGCGGCGCGCTCGGCGGCGAGCGCGGGCTCGCACTGTCCGATGTCGAGCTCGGCTTCGATGATGCGCGCGTAGAGCTCGGGCATGTACGCGCGATCGAGCTTGAGTCGCGCGGCGACCTCCGGCCGCGCGATGCCTTGCTGCTCGTCGTCTTGCGCGTCGTCGTCCCAATCCTCGACGGCGATCGCCTTCGCCGCCCACTGGAGCAGCGTCGTGCGCGTCGCGCCCGTGGCGTCGAAATCGTCGAGCGCGCCGAGCAACGTCGCCATCGCCGGTCCGGGATGACGCGCGAGGATTTGCGCCTTGCCGAGCTCGAGCAAGACGACCGTGCGCGAATAAAACGACGCCGCGCTCGCGCCGCGCTTCAACGCGAGCTCGCCGAGAAGAACGACATCGTGCGAGATGCCTTCCACGTCGATCCCCGTGAAGTCGAAGCCGCGCACGGTGCGCTCTTGCGGTCGATCGTCGCGCGGCGGTGGATCCTTCGTCCAACGGAGCTTGCCCGTGGCGGCGAGGCGCCCGACGATCACCCACGCGGTCGCGGTGGACGCCTGGTGCGGCGGCGCGCAACGACGCAGCTCTTCGACGGCCTTCGGAAGCGCCCCGCACACGGCGACGACCGCGCGCTGGCTCGCGCCGATCGTGTCGCCCGCGTCGAACAACGTCATCGCCTCGCGCACGCGCGCGACGCGCTCCGGATCGTCGAGCGCGACGGGCTCGTCGGCCGGGGCCCGCGCAAGCGTGACCATCGCGCGCGACGACGACGCCGCGCACGCGGTGAGCACCAAAAAAGCCAGGACGAAGGCGCGCAACGTACGGTCATACGCGCGCCCGCGCGTCGACGTTCCCGCCGCTACATGTGCGAGAACGAGAGCTTGACCTCGAGATCGGCGACTCGGGCGTAGTCGCTCGTCGTGAGCATCTTCGCCAACGCCGCTGCTGCATCTTTCGTCAACGTGAGCTCGACGCCGAACGCGAGCTCGTTCCACGCGACGGCGTCCCCGATCAGCAGCCGCACGTCGGAGTCGAACCACCTGAGCGTGAGCACGTCTTTGGGGTTGCGCAGCCACGCTATGACCTTCTTCTTGGCATACAAAGGAACCTCGGCTTGTCGCCAACCGCTCATCGCGCGCCCGATTCGCACGAACTCGACGCGCAGGACGCCGTACTCCGCGCGCCAAGTTGCGTGCACCTCGGCGAGCCATTGCGAACATGGCTTTCGCCAATGGATGTCGCCGCGGTCGTAACCCCAGATTTCACCGCCGCCATCGGTAGCCACATAAAGCCATATTCCGCCCCCACCGTCCTCGAGCAGTGGACAGAAGGCTCGGTCGGGTAGGGGCGGATCCGTTGGATACTCGCGTAGCCTGAGTATTTCCTTAGGCGCCTTCGCGACATCGATCATGCACACCGACGTGTCCGGCAAGAAACCGTCTTGCGAGCCGGCGTGCCACGCAAACCATGTGATCACGTCGGGCGATTCACAAAGTGTGCGGAGCGTGGTGAGCGCTGCTTGGGATGCGGGTGGTGCAAAGGCGAACCTGGGCTTCGCTGCGAGAATGGCGGTCTCGAGCTCGACGAGCTTGGCGTGGAGGTCAACGACCATGTCATCGCTTCCGCGTAGCGTGCGCGCGGTACTCGAACAACAGCGGCGCGCCGCCGTCGAGGCTCGAGCCCGTCACCAACACTTCGAGCTCGCCGTTGTTCTCGGCGATGATGTGTCCCAAGGCGTTCACTTGGCCGAACCCTTCGAACGCGCACTGCGCTCCGATCCCGGCTGTCGTCAGCGTGCCATCGCCCGTGAGCGTGCAGCCGCGCGCGGTGACCGCGTACGACGCGCCGTCGTAGTGTCGCATCGTGCGCTTGACGATGACGGTCTCGTCCGTGATGGGCGTGGTCGCTCCGCTCGCGACGAGCTCGCCATGGACGACGTAATCTCCCGTCAAATCGGTGTCGTCGTCCTTCGGAACGCACGCGGCGACGAGCAACATCACGAACCGCAGAGCGCGCACGAGCACGAAGCGTACTCGAAAGGTCGCCGTCGTCGAGTCCGCCGAAAGCAACGCACTCAGCGCGCGAAAGGAGAGCACTGACCGAACTGGCAGCTCCCGAGACCGCATTGGCTGTCGAACGCACAACCGCTGGGCGACGCGGTCGGAGGGTCCGATGGCGGGGACGCGCAGGTGCCACCCGCCGCGCAGACCTCGGCGCCCGGGCAGTCCGTGTTGACGAGGCACGAGCCGGTCGATGGCGAAAACATCGGCGCGCTCGGAGCGCCACCGCCCCCGCGCCCTCCGCCGTGTCGAGTGGCTTGGGGCATGGTCGAAGTTTGCTCCGTGCCGTCCGAGTCGAGCCACTCGCTTTGGTTGTTGTGCAGACATCCCACCGATCCGAGGACGAGCACGAAAACGACGATGCCGCGCATGCTCGAACACCGTGCACCGCGCGTGCCGCGACGGGGCGGTGGGTTCTCCGATGTTTCTACGCCGGTGTGACTGCGAAGGAAGCTCGGAGCGTGAACCATCTACTTCATTGTAAGCGCATCTTAAGTGACCCGCTGAAACTCGCGGACCAACATGGTCTTCACAGCGTGACGACGTTAGAGCGTGTGATCGCCCGTCGCGTCCGCGAAAAAGCGCATCGTCGTGGCGCGGGTGGCTTCGGCTTCGCCGGGCGTGACCGCGCTGATCCACGAGAACGGAAGCGCGGGAAGCCATACAAACATGTGACGACGGATCGTGTAGGCGTATTTCTTTGCGAGCCTGCCTTCGTGAAAAATCTCGTACACGAGATCGTAGCCGGTATCGCCGTTGTAGAACGGGAACGCTCCGAGAAACGCAAGGACGGAGAGATAGCCATAGACCTTTCCGCCGAGCGACATGTCGCGTGAGTTTGCTCGGATGCGAACGAACGTGCCGTGTGATGGCGGATCGTATTGATCGCTGAGCTCGGCGTGCGGAGCGGTCTTGCGAAACGCTTCAGCGATGCCATCGAATCCGCCGAAAGAGTACGAGCCGCGCGACGTGTAATACGTGTCGACTTCGTGCTCGATGGCGACCTGATTGGGCGCGTCGGGATGGCTGATGCTCGAGATGCACCCGGACATCAACACTGCGGCGCCGGCGATGAATGCGTGACATGTGCTCATGCACACCCGTCGGCGCGTGCGTGAGCGAGTTGCGTAAATTCGCCAAACGTCACTCGTCGCTATGCGCGCCGGGTTTGACGTCTTGGAATTTGCGGACACGTCTGACGCGCCGCGTGAGGTGACGCGCCTGGGGAGCTTCGCTAAGCTGAGACAAAGGGTGCGATGGACCTGGTGCGCACGCTCCTCGAGCTGCAGCGCGAGAAAAAATGGGGCGTGCTGGACGTCGAAGGCGGCGCGACGCACACGTGCATCTACGTCGCGGACGGCAAGCCGGTCTTCGCCGAGGCGGGGTCGTTGTGCGACGCGCTCGGGCGTTTGCTCGTGCGCGAAGGCGCGATGACCGACGCGCAATACGCGACGGTGCTCGCGCGCATGACCGAAGGGCTCGTCACGTCCGAGCCGATGCGCTTCGGCGAGGTCGCGATCAAGCTCGGGTTCCTCACGCCCGATCAAGTACAAGAGGCGCTCTCGGCGCAAGTGCGGCAGAAGGTCGTGCGGTGCATCGCGCTCGCGAACGCGACGTTCACCTTCCGCGCGGGCAAGGATTGGAGTCACGAGGTCGCGCGATTTCCTTCGAGCGTCGAGCCGCTCGTGCTCCACGCGGCCGCGAGCTTCGACGGCGAGCGAGCCTTCGCGATCTTGCGGCCGAACGACGGAACGCGCGCGCGTCTCCTCAAGCCCGTCGCCGAGACGAGCGCCGCGTTCGCGTTCGGCGGCGCAGAAGAGCGCTTCCTCGGAATGATCGACGGCAAGCGCACCGTGCGCGAGCTGCTCGCGCACGAGGACGTCGACGCGACGGCGATCCTCGTCGCGCTCGCGCTCACCGAGCACGTCGCGATCGCCGACGCGCCCATCGCGGAGGGCGCACCCGAAAAACCGCCGGCGCCGCGCGTGAGCTTCGCGGACGTCGCGCGGGAGTCGCGCCGTCGGCTCGTGCCGTTCACCGCTGCGCGCGCGCACGACGCGGACGCGCCGCAAGCGTCGCGGGCGCAAGCGGACGCGATCCTCAAGCGCATGTGGGAAGCACGCCGCGCGAAGGAGAACCCGAAACCGAAAACGTCCGGCGAGGCGCGCTTGCTCGCGGAGGCCGCGTTTCAGCTCGGCGCGTCGCACCTGCGCGCGAACTCGCTCGCACGCGCCGTGCAGGAGCTTCGTCGCGCCGCGGAGCTCGCGCCGGACGCGACCGAGTACCGTCTCTACGCGCAATGGGCCGAGTTCGCGAACGAGCACGGCTCGCTCGACGAAGCGGAGAAGGACGCTCGCCTCGCGTCGCTCGAGATCGCCGCTGAGGCGGCGCTCGCGCAGGTCAGCGATCACGCGTTCGCCCATTACGTCCTCGGTCAGGTGTTCATGCACCGGAACGACGAACGCGCGATGCGATCGTTCAAGCGCGCGGCGCGACTCGACCCCGACTTGATCGACGCCGTGCGGCACGTGCGTTTGCTGGAGCTGCGCAAGCGACGCTCGGAGCCGCGAATCGAAGAGAAGAAGGAAGCGCCGAACGCCGCGCCGGTGATCTCGCTCGGCGGAGCGCCGAACGCGCTGCCGCCCAAGGCGCCGCCCACCGCGACGATTCCGGACGTCGTCGAA
>Ga0335078_10018237_pt1 | contig 10437 bp, 10 predicted proteins | sample Lox_Sample_32_FD_206711 | JGI IMG/M metagenome (GOLD analysis project Ga0335078, IMG submission 206711) | Soil microbial communities from Loxahatchee National Wildlife Refuge, Florida, United States - Lox_Sample_3.2 | ecosystem: Environmental > Terrestrial > Soil > Wetlands | place: USA...
CAGCTTTCGAGGACTGGGCCAAACTGCGCTGGAGAGGGTGGGACTAGGCGACCGCATTTCTCACCGGCCATCGGAGCTTTCCGGCGGACAGCAGCAGAGGGTCGCAATTGCGAGAGCGCTGGTGAATGAGCCGGACCTTCTGCTTGCCGATGAGCCGACCGGCAATCTCGATCGCCGATCTGCGGACGAAGTGCTGGCGATCTTTCAGTCGCTGAACCGCGCGGGGCGGACCATTGTTCTGGTGACGCACGACGCGGAGGTTGCTAACCACTGCCGGCGTATTGCGCGGATCGAACGCGGCCGCATTGTCGCGGACGAGCGGGTTGCAGCGGCTGGAAGTGCAGTTCGGGAGGCCCTATGAACACCATACGGCTCGTAACCCACAGCGCCGCAATCATGCGCCGGTACAAGGTGCGCACGTTCTTCATGATGGCGGGCAGCTTTATTGGCGTGGCCGCATTGATGCTGGTGGTTTCGGTAGGCCAGGCCGCCAAACAGAAAATGCTCGCGATGGCGCATCAGTTGTTTGGCGAGGACTCCATCATGGTGATGGATGGCGGAGGCCACATGCTGGGCGCTCCGCGCAATCCGGGGACGCGGCTCAAGCTTGACGATGCACAAGCAATCGCAAACGAAATCCCAGGCATAGAAAACTGGGAGCCGCAACAGGGGCTCACTGCCACGGTTCGCCGCGGAGACGCGTCGGAATCTGCGCAGGTCCTGGGCGAGACGGAACGATACGAACAGGTGTGGAACCGCACGGCCAGCCGGGGCGCAGCCTTCGATGCCGCGGCGGTGCGATCATCCGCGCGTGTGGCCGTCATCGGCCAGACTGTCGTCACACAGCTATTCCAGGATGAGGATCCCGTGGGCTCCGATATTCAGGTCGGCTCGGTGCCCTTTCGCGTGATTGGAGTGCTGGAGCGCTGGGGAACCGACCCGCATGGGATGGATCGGGACAACGAAATCGTGGTGCCGATCTCGACGCTGATGCGGCGCGTGACGAATGTGGATACGATCACCGGCGCTAAGTTCATCATCGCGCGGACCGCAAAAGATGACGAGATGGCGAAGCAGATAACGGAAATGCTGCGCAGCCGGCACGGCCTCTCCGCCGGCCAGCCGGACGACTTTTCGATTCTGACCGCCTCCGGCGTGCGCCAGATGATGGCGGCCGTTGAACGCGTGTTGCTGCTTTACCTACCGATGGTTGCAGCTATTTCGTTGTTGGTGGGAGGTATTGTGTCGGCCAGTCTTATGTATGCCTCGATCAATGAGCGTGCAGGCGAAATAGGGCTGCGCCGCGCGGTGGGCGCGCGGACCGAGGACATCCGCCTGCAGTTCCTTGTGGAAACAGCCGTGACGACGGTCGCGGGGGGAGCGGGAGGAATCGTGCTGGGATACGTGCTGGCGCAGATGGGCGCTGCCAGGCTGCACCTGGACGGAGTGGCGCCGTGGAGCGCTGCACTTCTGGGAGTCGTGGCCTCGGTCCTCGTGGGCCTTGCCGCCGGCCTGCTGCCCGCACGGCGCGCGGCGCGCATGTCACCGATCGATGCGCTGCGATGAAACTGCTGCGTGGGATCGGGATTTCCGCGCGCGCCTTGTTGGCTCACAAGCTGCGCGCGGCGCTGGCACTGGCAAGCATCGCCGTGAGTGTGGGGGCGGTGGTGGTTGTCAGTGCCATCGGTGAAGGCGCGAAGAGAGAGATACTCCGCCAGACCGACAGCCTGGGTGCGAACCTGCTGGTGGTGCGGCCGGCGCAGGTACGGAATTCCGTGGCGCGCAAGCAGATTCGCGGGGTTGTGTCGACGCTGACCGTGCAGGATGACGAAGCCATCGAGGAGTTGACCCCGGTGCGAGCGGCCGTGCCCGGCCAGGAGAACAGGCTGCGGGTGAAGGCAGGAAACCGCTCCATGTCGGTGCGCGTGCTGGGGACAACAGCGCCGTATCTGGAGGTGTGCCGGTTTCAGATCGCGAGCGGCCGCTTCATTGATGGCGATGACAATGAGCACGCGCGGCGGGTGGCGGTGCTGGGTGCGCGCGTGGACGAAGAATTGTTCCCGGGACAGAACGCGACCGGGAAGGATATCCGCATCCGTGGTATTCCTTTCGAGGTGATCGGTGTGCTCAAGGGGAAGGGTGTCCAGGCTGATGGTTCCGATCAGGACAATCAAATCGTGATCCCCACCCGCACTGCGTTGCGCAGGATGTTCAATCTCACCTGGCTCAATCCCATCTTTGTGAGTGTGCGCGATCCGCGCGAAATGCCGGCGGCCGAAGACGGGATTGCGGAACTGCTTCGCGTCCGTCACGGGCTCCAGGCCCGCGGCAAACCCGACGACTTCTCGATTCAGAACAAGACCAGAACGCTCGCAATGCAGCGCCAGATCGCCGGCACCCTCACTCAATTGGCGATGGGACTAGCCGGAGTCTCACTGCTGGTGGGCGGAATCGGCATACTGGCGCTGATGTTGATGTCGGTGAAAGAACGGACCGGCGAGATCGGTCTCCGAATCGCCGTGGGCGCCCGCCCGGCCGATATCCTGGTGCAGTTTCTTGCCGAGGCCATGCTTCTGGCGATGACGGGATGGCTTGGTGGCGTGGCGCTCGGCGTGGCGGGAACGGCAACAGTGGCATTCGTTGCGAAATGGAAAGTGGCGATTGCGCCATCGATGGCGGTCATCGCGCTCGGGACCGTACTTCTGGCCGGGGCCGGCTTCGGAATATGGCCTGCGCGGAGAGCCTCCTTAATCACCCCAATTCGCGCACTCAAGGTGGAATAATGATCGCCAGAGCCGATTCCATGATGTCGACGACTTCGCGCCGGATCAAGGTTCTGGTCATTGACGATGACGAGCGCCTCAACGCGCTTCTGACCCGATACATGGATCGATTTGGTTTTTCCGTTTGCTCATCGACGGATCCCAAGTCCGGGCTGCGAATGCTCAAGAGCGACCCGCCCGAAATCGTGATTCTGGATGTCATGCTGCCCGAGATGGATGGCTTCGCCGTGTGCCGTAAAGTGCGCGAGACCAGCCGTGTTCCCATCGTGATGCTTACCGCGCGTGGTGAAGTCATGGACCGAATCCTGGGCCTTGAGCTGGGCGCCGACGATTACCTCGCCAAGCCATTCGAACCTCGCGAGCTTGTGGCGCGCGTGCAGGCAGTGCTTCGGCGGGCCGCAGCGACGGATAACCAGGAGCGTCTGCGCGTCGGAGACCTGGATGTGGATTGGTCCACACGTTGCGCTCGCCTCGGTAGGCGCGACCTGGGCGTCACCACAGCGGAGTTTGAGCTGCTGGCACTACTGGTACGCAATCCGGGACGTGTCCTCAGCCGGGAGCGCATCATGGACGGAACCCGGGGAATTGACTGGGAAGCCTATGACCGCTCCATCGACGTGTTGATCAGCCGCCTGCGTCAGAAATTGGGTGATGTTGCAAAGCACCCCACCTTCATTCGCACCGTACGCGGAGCAGGCTATGTGTTCATCGGGGGCGGCAGTGGCTGAACGCAGAGCCCGGGTGCGCGTTTCGATCTTCGCGCGGCTCCTGACCATCATGATTCTCATGGCGGTCTCGCTGCTGTTTATCGTGGGCACGTTCTTTGTGTTCTTCGTGTTCCCCGGCGCGACTGCGGAAGCCGCGACGGCATTCGAGCAGTTTTCGCGCGGTATCTCGGCCACCTCGCCCGATCTTCCGGCCGCGCAGGCGCTGGCTCATCGCGTCCACGTCGAAATTCGCTATGAAGGCCCGCGGGGCTCATGGGCCACCAATTCTCATATCCCTTCCATTCTCGACGTGAAGCAGGGAAGGGTCAGCTCGTTCCTCGGCCATGAGTACCACTTGGAATCCGCGCCCGATGGTGGTTCGTATCTCTTCGTCTGGGACTATCGAGAACACGTGCGCGGACTGCATGCGAAGATGCTCTGGCTGCTGCTGTTTCTGGTGGTCAGCGTCGTGTGTACGGCGTACCTTTTCCAGCGCCGCCTCCTGCGGCCGGTGCGCCTCCTGGACGAAGGGGTGGCGCGCTTGAGCACGGGCGATCTCGACGTTGCCGTTCCCGTGGTCACACGCGACGAGTTCGGCGCCCTGACCGACACTTTCAATAAAATGGTCGGCCGGGTGAAGCAAATGATCCAGGCCCGCGACCAGTTGCTGCTCGACGTCAGCCATGAACTGCGCTCGCCTCTCACGCGGCTCAAAGTGGCGCTCGCACTGCTTCCAGATGATGAAAACCGGGCCGGCATGGTGGGCGACCTGAGTGAAATGGAGGCGATGATCACCGAACTGCTCGAACTGGAACGTATGCGCGAAGGCCGGGGATTGCGCCGCGAGCACTGTAACCTGGCGCCGGTTTTGCGCGAAGTGGTCGATGTGTACTCGAGCGATCCACCCGGAATCCGGCTTCTGATCCCTTCTGAAATCTGGCTGGATATCGATCGCGAGAAGATCAGAATCGTGTTGAGAAACCTGCTCGAGAACGCGCGCAAGTTTACGCTTCCCGACAGCGGCCCCATCGAAGTCACTGCCAGAGAAGATCTCGGCACCATCGCTGTGCGCGTAAGCGATGACGGTCCCGGCATCCCGGAACCCGATTTGCCGAATCTGTTCGAGCCGTTCTATCGCGTCGATCGGTCCCGTTCCCGCAAGACAGGCGGTTATGGACTGGGCTTAAGCATCTGCAAGCGGATTATGGAAGCCCACGGGGGGAGCATTTCAGTCGCCAACAATCCAGGACGCGGCGCATCATTTGTTTTGATCTTCGACACAGGAAAAGTCTTGTGTACAGAACAAGAGTGAGGCAGAGCAGACTTCGTTGAGGCCGTCATGCGAAAAAACTGCGGAGCTCAGCGCTGTTCCAAACTGCTCACACCTGCGGCTTAAGCGCTAATTAGAAAATAGATACCCGTAAACGGGATGTGGCCAACGATCCACTTTGACGGGAAGTCGCCGACGCGCTCGTATGCCGCGCGGCTCGTGGAGTCTTTGATCAAGAGAGCGCGTCGCCCGCAGCCCGTCAACTTGACGGGCTGCGGATCGATGAACCCTGGCCGACCTATCAGTCCCGATCGGCTCCTCAATGAGCGATTATGCGCTTACTGATAGCACGCGATGACGTAGTCATTGAGCCAGAGCTGTTTTCACCATTCCTCCGCGATCCGACATGACGGATGTTCGTCTCACGCTCTCAGCGGAGAAACTCTTCCAGAGCAGCGATGAAATCATCCGGCTTTTCGAGTGAAGGCGCATGGCCGCAGTTCGCCACGATCACGAGTTTTGCATGTGGAATCTTTGCGGCATAGTCGCGGCCATCGGCCACCGGCAACAGCTGATCGTCACCACCCCAGACGACCAAGGTGGGAATGCCGATGGCGCCGAGCTTTCCTGTGACCAATTCCGAAGCGAGAGAGGGATTGTCGACAAACAGGCGCTGCGTCTCACCGTCGTTGGCCTCCATCTTCAACTCCCAGTTGCGACGGACGAAGTCTTCGTTGACAAGCGATTTGTCATGGAACACGATGGCGACGCCGGCGGAGTCTTGAAGCGAGGCTGGTGCGACGACCGCCCCGCGGGGAGGGACTGCGTGCCCTGCGGCATCCTCAAGAATGAGTCGGTCGGGAACAGGCAGGGCGAATGGGCCTTTGTTGGACGGAGACATTGCCTGGATTGCATAGTTCGCGACAATCCAGCCGCCGAGTGACTCGCCTGCCAGCGAAAAATGCCGGATGTCCTTGATGCGGAGAAACTCGCCAAGAAAATCGACAAATGTCTGAATTCGGTAATTGATAAAAGGCTTGTCGGAGTGGCCGAATCCGATCTGGTCGAGAGCAACAACGCGATGGTTCCGCGCCAGCGGCTTGATCACGCGACCCCAGTCGAATAGAGCCTGGCTTCCGAAGCCGTGCACAAGCACGATCGTTGGACCCTCTCCTGCTTCGTAGTAGACGATGTGCTGGCCAAAAACGGTTGCTGTCTGCGGCGCGGGAAGATCGCTTGGGCGAGGCAGGACGGATGCGGGCTGCTGCGAGAGAACAGGCAAAGAGACAAAGAACGCTGCAGCGAAAATAAGGAAGAACCGGATCATCTATAAACCTCCCGCTGAATATTCGCGAGTCTACCAGGTCAGTTTCCGATCGCCACCCATTTACTCGATCAAAGGCGATTTGGAATGAACAGAGAGCAATGTGCGGGGGGCGTGGCACGTTAAGTGCCACGGTTCCCAACCAAATCCCCTGTTTCATTTGCTGCATGAAAGGTCTTCGGCAGGCCATCTCCCATACCAGCAACAAAAGGCCGCAGCTACGAAACCAGCTGTGCGGCGGCGACAGTGAGCGTTAGCACGGTGATATCGTCCTCCTGCCCAAACTGCTGCGCGGCTTCCGCGACTACCTCACCGAATGGCGGCAAACCTGGAAAAAAGAAAAGGAACTCGCGCGTAAAAAGAAGTTTGAGCGTGTGATCGGCTTCTTCTGGTACTGCGTCCGACAGGGCTGGCTCCGTGAAAATCCCACCGCAACCATGGGCCGGGTGATTGCCAAGCATGTTCCGACGGACTATTTCACCGCCGACGAATATAAGCGCATCACCGACGCCACCTACCGGCTTGGCGAATACGCCGAGCGCTCCTGGGCTCCCGAGAAACGGGGCATTCGCATCCGCGCTCTAACCGAGTTGATGCGTTGGAGCGGCCTGCGTATCCGCGACGCCGTAACGCTCGAATGCGGGCGGCTCGTCGATAACAAGCTCATGCTCTATCAGGCCAAAACCGGGACACCGGTTTTCGTGCCGCTGCCGCCCCGTGTCGCCGACCTCCTTCGTTCGATACCGGCGGGCCTCAAGCCGAACCCGAATTACTTCTTCTGGTCCGGCAACGGCCTGCCCAAGACGTTCGTTGCAAACTGGCAGCGAGCCTATCGTAGGCTCTTCAATGTCGCCGATCTCCGCAAACCGGATGGCACGCCAAAGCGCTGCCACTGCCATATGTTCCGTGACACCTTCGCCGTCGAAATGCTGCCGGCCGGCGTTCCCATCGATCAAGTGTCGATCCTGCTCGGTCATGCCAGCGTTCGCGTGACCGAAAAGCACTATTCACCCTGGGTGAGGGCTCGTCAGGATCAGCTTGAGAAAAGCGTACAGTCGGCGTGGGGGCCTGAACTGAGCCAAAAAACACTGGCAGGCTGACGAGATCAACTCGGACGCCTTGACCAAAAAGTGTCCAATGGAGTACAAGGAGAATTAGTGCAGACGGTCGTCGAAACACCCTCCTCTTTGCGGGCAGCAGAGGCGATCTTCACAGAGGCGGAGCGCGAGGAGATCGTCGCAATGGTCGCCGCGAGCCCAGAGTGCGGCGAGGTGGTCGCAGGAACCGGCGGCTTTCGCAAGGTGCGCATTGCGCGGGGCGGCATGGGCAAGCGCGGTGGAGCGCGGCTGATTTACATCTGGCGCAACGAGGCATTTCCTGTTTTTCTCGTCACCGTCTACGCAAAGAATGAGAAAGAACCTGAGCAAGAAAGAGCGGAACGAGCTGGCGAAGCGCGCCGATGAGATCTTCGCAAATACCGGAGCAGACCATGAGCGCAATGTTTGACGACCTGATGAACGGACTCGATGAAGTGGACGCCTTCCTCGCCGGCCAGACGGCGGGCTATAAGGTGAGCGTGCCTGCCGAGGTCGATGTCAAGAGTATCCGCAAGGGATTGAAGATGACGCAATCCCGGTTCTCGGATACCTTTGGCTTCAGTCTGGACGCCGTGAAGCATTGGGAAGGCGGGCGGCGCACGCCGGAATCTTCCGCACGGGCATTCCTGACCGTCATTGCCAAGAACCCCGGCGCGGTCATCGAAGCCTTGCATCCGAATGTTCAGCGCAGGAGGAATGCAATCGCCGTAAAGGTGCAAACAGCAGGGCTGCGCCCAAAGCGCAAGGGGCAGGAAAAGCAAATCGATTCCGTCAAGAATGGCGCTTCGCGTCTGCGCAGCATCTCACGATAGCCAATTTGTCAGCTAGCTCGTCGCGTACGGTTGCGATGCTCGCGGCTCCAATAGTTCTGTTGCTCGGAAGCGAACTCGCGCGAGTGGTAGGCCTGCGCCTGGCAGGCAGGGCGCCCGGTCATGCACGCGCGACTTCACGCCGCGCTCCACCTTCCCGGCGATTTCGCGAATCGCGGCCACCTGCGGGTGTTGATCGGTCAATTGCGAAGGAAGCTTGGGGACAGCTCCACGAATCCGACCTATATCTTGACCGACGGCTACGTCGGCTACCGGTTCCTGGACCGCTAATATCGTGCCCCTTCAGCCTACTGAAACAGCCTCGGCGCAAAATCTTTCAAGTCGCGACGCCACGTCTGCCACTCGTGGTTGGTTCCCGGCGACTCGTAAAACACGTGCTGGATCTTCCCTTCATCCAAAGCTGCGTGCAGACCCTCCAGGCCCGCTTTCATGCGCTCGGGCTCGTCCGTTCCCACCCCGATCCACAGCAGGTGCACACGCTTGGCAAACGCAGCCGGGTCCGCCATGGCCCCGTTGAACGCCGTCTTCGTATCCAGCTTGCCATTGCCCATCGCAAACACATTGGCCGCTCCGCTGAATCCACCTATGTAAGAAAACAGGTCAAGATGATCGAACGTCACCTGGAAAGTTTGCATTCCACCCATGGATAGCCCCGCCATGGCGCGGTGATCGCGATCCGGGAGTGTGCGGAAGGTTCTGTCGATGAATGGAATCAGCACCTGTGTCATATCGTCTTCGAACGCGCTCATCCGCTCTTGCATTACCTTCATGAACTCCGGCGAGCCGAACGGCTTTCCGGTCAGGTCAGGAACGACGTACCCGGCGCGGCTCGCATAGCCGTTCGCCATCACGACGATCATCGGCTTCGCTTTGCCGCCCGCGATGAGGTTGTCGAGGATGAAGTTTGCCTTGCCCTGGCGGATCCATCCGCTTTCGTCCTCGCCTCCGCCATGCTGAAGATAGAGCACCGAATAGCGGGTCTTGGGCTCCGCATCGTAGTTCGGGGGCAGATACACAAGTGCGTGCCGCCACGTGCCTGTCACGTTCGAGTGGTACCAGACCTCGCGCACCTGCCCATGCGGGACATCCTTGGGCAGGTAATAGTCGACTCCGGCCTCCGGTACCTCCACGGCACTGGCCCATTTGCTTCCGCCGAAGTATGCCGTGCTTCCGGGGTCGCTCACCTCTGCGCCATCAACGATGATGGTGTAATAGTGCAGCCCCGGAGCCATGGGCTTGGTCGTGAACGTCCAGAAGCCGTCCGCCTGCTTCTCCATGTCGGCCTTCTCGCCGCTCCAGAAATTGATCCTGACTTTAGCCGCGTCCGGCGCCTTGAACCGGATCAGCACCCGCGAGTTGCTGTCCACCTTGGGATACTGCGCGTCCAGAACGTTCGATGTCGCAGGCTTGAAGTCCCCCCGGTCCTGCGCGAAGCAGAAGCTCGCCGCCAAGAGCATCACGATTCCAAGCAGTTTCATTGCGCACCCCTTGTTCGACCGGTTCCGAGGCAAGGCCCGCCTCGGAGCCGAATGGCTTGGCTCTCTCCGATCACCGGAATGGTAGACCCCCAGTGCTCAATAATAAAGCGATTTATTTATATTGTTCGCGTTGGCTCGGGCTGTATATATTCGAGGATTCCGGGGACGGCACTCGACAACGGCCGCGAAAATCCCGCGCCGCAATCGACAGGGCGCTCGGGGCCGTCGTACTTGGTCTGCTACCCAATCGAGGGAGGAACATATGGCTCGCCGGGTGTTTGCAACTGTGACATTGCTTGCTGTGGCTTCGGTGGTACCGTCAGGTGCAGCGGATACGACGCACTTGTCCATCGATGCCTCGAAAGCAGGGCCGAAAATCAATCGCAACATCTTTGGCCAATTTGCTGAGAACCTTGGCCACGGGCTCTATGAGGGCATCTGGGTTGGCCCAGATTCTTCGATTCCGAACACTCGAGGAATCCGCAACGACGTGGTGGCGGCGCTCAGAGAACTGAAGGTGCCCAACGTCCGCTGGCCGGGCGGCTGCTTCGCCGATCAGTATCACTGGCGCAAGGGGATCGGGCCCCGCGACAAGCGGCCCGCGACGGTGAACTCCGCGTGGGGCGATGTGATCGACACCAACGCCTTCGGCACCGACGAGTTCATGGACTTCCTTGAGCAGATCGGCAGCACGCCGTATGTCTCGATCAATGTCGGCTCAGGCACGGTGCAGGAGGCGGCCGAGTGGCTGGAGTACATGACTGCAGCGGCGCCTACTGCCCTTGCCAAAGAGCGCGCCGCGAACGGCCATCCCGAGCCGTACAAGGTTGGCTTCCTCGGCATCGGCAACGAAAGCTGGGACTGCGGCGGGGCCATGACGCCCGAATACTACGTCAGCCTCATGAAGGTCTACAGCCGTTTCGTGCTCAACATGAATCCCGCGCAGCG
>Ga0335078_10018238_pt1 | contig 10437 bp, 12 predicted proteins | sample Lox_Sample_32_FD_206711 | JGI IMG/M metagenome (GOLD analysis project Ga0335078, IMG submission 206711) | Soil microbial communities from Loxahatchee National Wildlife Refuge, Florida, United States - Lox_Sample_3.2 | ecosystem: Environmental > Terrestrial > Soil > Wetlands | place: USA...
GTGGGTCGTTTACCCCGCAACTTGGCCGAGGTTTGGTCACCTTTTGCCCAGTTTTCGGCACCCGGTGTCAAGATCGGCGAGGTTCAGGCAGTCCGGCGAGGTTCTGCGTGGTTTCCGCAGGCCGCACAGGGTCGCTCGGAGGGCTGCGCGGCATGCATCTTTATGCAACGCGGGTTCCGGCTGCCGCTGCTCTGCCACCACAGCTGGTGGTGTCGCGTGTCCCCCACTTGACCCCCGGATACAGCGTGCCTGCCGCCTTGTTGCTCCACCGTGCGGATTCGGGGGGTGGGGCTGTGCGGGCGCTGCCGCCGGTGAGGGTGGTGCGCCACCGTGGGCCTCGTGCCGCGACGGTGAAGCGGGGGCAGGCCACGGCGCGGCGGGTGAGGCCGACTGGCGCCACGTGGATGAAGCTGAAGGTGGCGGTGTTCGCCACGTACGGCGACGTCTGCATCCTCTGCGATCATCCCGGCAGCCGTCAGGTTGATCATCTGGTGCCGGTGAAGGATCGTCCTGATTTGGCGTGGGACATCCGGAATCTGCGGCCTGTCCATGGCAGCGGCGGCAAGTACCCGAACCCGTGCGCGGAGTGCGGCGGGGCGTTTTGCAACCAGATCCGCGGCACCCGGTCGATTGAGGTGGCGCGGGCGGACATCGCCCGCCAGCAAGCATCCTTGTTGCCGCGCAGGTCGCGGCGGAGACGCCCGAGACGGACGGCGGCCCGCGCGTGGTGAGGAGACGTCATGGCGGCTAGAACGGCAGGACCGGTCGAGGCGTCTGTCCGCCGCGAACTCCGGCCCATGCCCGCCGATCTGCGTGCGTCGACGCTGGCGACGACCGCGCTGCTCCTCGCCAAGCGACTCGACAACGGCTTGCCTGCCAGAGAAGTCTCCGGCGTCGCCCGCGAACTCCGCCAGAACATGTCGTCGCTGCTCGAGCGGGCGCCGGCGAAACCGCAGGGAGATCTGGTCGATGAGCTCCGCGCTCGCCGCGCCGAACGCGCCGGCTGAGGTCATCGGGCACCAGCGGCCCACGATCTGGTCAGTCCCCGAACCCGACGGCGGGTCGTCGACAGCGCAGGGTGAGGACGCGGTCGCGCTCGCCGCGCACGCCGGCTTGTTCCTCGACGACTGGCAGCAGTGGGTGCTGACGCAGGCGCTGCGGGAAACACCGGGGAACAAGTGGGCGGCGTTCGAGGTCGCCATGGTCATCAGCCGGCAGTCGGGCAAAGGCTCGATCTTGGAAGCCCGCGAATTGGCCGGTTTGTACGTAATTGGTGAGGAATTGCAGATCCACACTGCACATGAGTTTAAAATGGTAGATGTGGAGACTCCGATTTTGACGGCCAATCGTGGCTGGGTCACGATGGGCACGCTGCGGGACAGCGACGAGGTGTTCGCCCCAGACGGGCAGCCAACAAAACTGACAACTCATCCGATTACGCGCGGCCGTCCGTGTTACAGGGTTCAGTTCGCCGATGGTCAGGAAATCGTCGCAGACGGGGACCACCTGTGGCAGGTCACGGAGATGGACCGTAACAACGGCGGGTCGCGCCGCAGGGTCGTGACTACAGATGAGATGCGTACGACCGGCCTCGTGCATCACTGGCCACGTGAGCACAACCGGGACCGCAACACCTACCGCTGGCGTGTTGACCTGCCGGAACCACCGCAGCTCCCCGAGGCCGATCTGCCCGTGGAGCCGTACCTGTTCGGTCATTGGCTCGGCGATGGACATACCAACCACGGGATCATAACGACCGGCGCGGAGGACCTGCCCGAACTGACAGGTCACCTGAACAGGATCGGCCGCGCATGGTCAGTTAGATGGGACCAGCGCACAGTTGACCGCGTCGCCTATGTTTCGATCTCCGGGTTGAAGGCCGAACTACGCGGGTTCGGGGTCCTAGGGGCGAAAAGGATTCCCGATTCCTACTTGTGCGCCTCGATTGAGCAGCGCCGCGCATTGTTCGCCGGCATCCTCGATTCGGATGGCACAGTTTCACGGCACCAGATCGCCATAACCACCATGACTCATGATCTGATGCGAGATGTCGCATGCCTAGCCAGGTCCCTCGGCTACCGAGTGACGCTCCGTGAGTTCCGGGCACAGTACAAGGGCAAGGACGCCGGGCCGATGTGGCGGGTTCAGTTTGCGGCGTCCGGGACGAGCCCGTTCCGGTTGGAACGTAAGAACTGGCGCATCCGCCGTCTACGGCCGAGCCGATCCAAATACAACGCGGTCGCGGCGATCGACTCTGTGGACACACGGCCCATGCGGTGCATCACAGTGGCTCACGAATCAGGCTGCTACCTCATCGGCCGCGGGTTTACAGTGACGCACAACACCTGTAGCGAGCATTTCCTGCGGGTCCGGCAGCTCGTCGAATCCAACGAGGGTTTGCGGTCCCGGGTGTCGCGGATCACCACCTCCCACGGCGACGAGGGCATCGAACTCGCCCCCCTGCCGACCCTGATCACCGGCTCCGGGTCGAAAGGTGTCCGCCGGGGCAGGGCGCAGCGGTTGCGGTTCCTCGCCCGGTCACGGACGAGCGCCCGTGGTTTCACCGCCGACTGTCTCGTGTGGGATGAGGCGATGGTCCTGTCCGACGCGGTCGTCGGCGCCGCCCTGCCCACCCTGTCAGCGGTGCGGAACCCCCAGCTGTGGTACGCGGGCAGCGCGGGTGAGCGGGACTCCACCCAGCTCGCCCGGATCCGGCAGCGCGGCCTCGCAGGCGGCGACCCGTCCCTCGCCTATTTCGAGTGGTCGATCGACCCGTGCGCCGAGTATTGCCCGCAGGGCTGCACCGAACATGACGACCCGGCCGCCGTGAGCTCATGGGCGAAAGCGAACCCCGGCCTCGGGATCCGGCTGTCCGTCGAGCATGTCGCCCGTGAGATGCCCTCCATGGGCGGCCCGTACTCGCCGGTGTTCCAGCGCGAACGCTTGGGCGTGGGTGACTGGCCGACGGATGAGAATGGCTGGGCTGTCATCTCCGAAGCGGAGTGGGATGGCTGCGCCGACCCGGACTCGCCCCGGCCGCGCCGCCCGTGGGCGCTCGCCGTCGATGCCACCCCCGACCTGTCCGCGTCGGCGATCTCAATCTCTGGCCTGCGTCCGGACGGCAGGGTTGTTGTTGAGATCCCAGACGGCTGCCATAGGGGCGGCACGTCGTGGGTCATCGGCGAACTTCAGCGGCTGATCGACAAGTTGCGGCCGTGCGCGGTCATCATCGACCCGCGTTCACCTGCGGCGTCGCTGATCGACGAGGCGGAACTCGCCCGGCTGGAAATCACGAAACCGGGGACGATCGAAGTCGCGCAAGCATTTGGCCTGTTTTGCACCGCCGTCACGGACCGGCAGGTCGCGCATCTCGGCAAGCAGGCGCAACCCGGCCTGTACGCGGCGGTCGCGGGCGCGGCGGATCGTGCTATCGGCGATGGTGGCCGCGCCTGGGCCCGCCGGTCAACCTCGGTGGACATCAGCCCACTGGTTGCCTGCACGATGGCGCACTGGGGATTCAACAAGTTCGGCAAACGTAGCTATAACTTGCTGAAATCCGTCGGCTGAAGGGGGCATGCCGTGACCGCGACTCCGTTCGCCGCCGAGGAGACGACGGTGATCCCCCTCGCCGACGAGGTCGCCGCGAAAGCACGCCGCGTCGGCTTCTGGCGCACCGTCCTCACCTGCGTCACCGCGGTCCTGTTCGCCGCAGGGTGGGCCGTGGCGAAACTGTTCACCGTCGTGTGGCTTGCGGTCACGTGGACCGGCGCCGCCATCGCATTGGGCTGGCAGGAAGCCCGCGGCACCAGGGGCAGGCCGTCCCGTGACGAGATCCTCGCCGACAACGACCGGCTACGCACCGAACTGAAGCGGCTGTCCTGAGTCCTACTTGCCGGATTTCCGGTCGAGCTTGGCCTGGGCCTTGTCGGCCGACTTGGTGAAGCCGCCTCTGCGGATCCGGTCGATCTGGTCTTGGCGGATCTCCCGTACTTCGGCGTCGGTTCTGCGCTCGACCACGAGACGTCCTAGCTTCATGTCGTTTCCCTTCCTGCTGTCGTTGTATCCCCACTGTATCACGACGTAGGGGCGGGGGGAAGCGATGGGCCTAGTTGACCGCGTCTCCAGGGTCCGCGCCGGGGACACCGAGGAACGCGCCCTCGCCGTCCCCTGGGACCAGCCATGGGTCCCCTTCGGCGCCGGCGGCCCCCTCCACCCCAGCGAATACGGCCACGGCCAAGAACAAGCCCTCTCACTCATCCCCGTCTACGCCGCCGTCAGGTTGCTCGCCGACGCCGTCGCCTCGCTGCCGCTGCAAACATTCATCGGCCAACCCGACACCGGCACCGCGAAACGATTCAACGCCGGCCTGTTCGGCACCTGCCCGAGCACCACCGGCACCATCTACGACTGGCTGTTCACCGCCATGACCAGCCTCCTGCTGCACGGCAACGCCTGGGGGCTCATCACCCAGCGCGACGGCATGGGCTTTCCCTCCGGCATCGAATGGCTCCCCCCGCAACGCGTCGTCGTCATCGACGACCAGCAGCAGCCCTGGAACCCGCTCCGCGCCCGGATCTACTTCTACGGCCGGCTCATGGACCGCGCCGACCTCGTCCACATCAAGGCGTTCCCCGTCGCCGGGCGCACCAAGGGCATGTCCCCGCTGCAACTGTTCTCCACCACCATCTCCGGTGGCCGCGGCATCGCCGAGTACGGCAAAACGTGGTTCGACAGCGGAGGCTTCCCGCCCGGCACATTTCAGAACAGCGAGCTCGAGGTGGACCAGCACCAGTCGGACGAGATCCGCCGCCGCCTGGTCACGTCGATCCGCCGCCGTGAGCCGCTGGTGTACGGACGGGACTGGACGTACCACCCGGTCACGGTCCCGCCGAACGAGGCCCAGTTCGTTGAGGCCGCGATGTTGAACGCGACGCAGATCGCCGCGATCTACGGGGTCCCGCCGGAGATGATCGGCGGCACCAAGGGCGACAGCATGACCTACGCAAATGTGGAGCAGAGCGCCATAGCGTTCATAACGGACGCGGTGCGGCCATGGCTCGTGCGCCTGGAGAACGCGTTCTTCGACCTGATCCCCGCTGGCCGGTTCGTCCGCTTCAACGCCGACGCCCGCATCAAGACGGACATCAAGACCCGGTACGAGGTGCACCAGATCGCCCGCGCGATGGGCCTCATGACCGTCAACGAGATGCGCGCCATCGAAGACCTCACCCCCACCGACCCGACCGACATCGGCGACGAGACCCTGCCGTTGGATGTGCTGGTCGCCATGTCCCGCGGGATGAAGGCGACCCCGAAGTCGTTCTCCGACCTGATCGACGTCGAGGCGCCGCCGCCACCGCCGGCCCCGGCGCACCCGCCCGGCGTACCGGGCGTCCCCGGTGTGCCCGGTGTGCCCGGTGTGCTGGCGCCGTCGAAGGGCGGCCCGCCGCCCACACCACCACCAGACAGCAACGGGACCGCGCCGTCGCCGAACGGCAGCCAAACAGCGAAGACAGGCTAGAGCAGGGTCGCCAGAAGCACGTCGGCATGTTCCTTCGTGATTGGCTCACCGTTCAGGAAATACGAGGTAACACCGGGGATCGTCATCGAGCCGGGCCCGGTGATACCCGGCGTGACCCGTTCGCCGCACTGGCGGCACACGAGCCAGGTGTCGGCGTGCTCGTCACGGCAGTCGTCACACCAGTGTGTGTCTCCGCCGTCTTCGCGGAGCGTCGGGTAATGGTCCGGGGCGTCGTGCCAGCGGTGTTCGTGCCCGTTGCTATCGGTGTCCCGCCAGTTGTGGTCCTGGTCGGTGAGGTAGTTGATCTGGATCATGTCCCGCTCCATGTGGAGCGTCCCAAACCTGGGGTTATGGACCGTGCTTGACACCGTAGACATGCATTGAGTTAACCAGCTAAGGCAGGTGCTTGACCGATGGCCATGGTGCCAACCGCCGCACAAAACGATCTCCCAGACTCGGCGTTCGCGATCATCCTGCCCGGCGGCACTAAGGACGGTAGTGGTAAGACCGTCCCGCGGTCGCTGCGCATGTTCCCGATCATGGACAAGGCGCACGCCGCAAACGCGCTCGCGAGGCTCCCGCAGTCGAACCTCAGCCCCGCAGACAAAGCCAAAGCCCTGACAGCGATCAAGGCCGCGGCGACCAAATTTGGCATCAACGTCGGCGGCGGACAGTCGTCGTGGGAGGAAGACAGTCACATGGCGACCGATCTGGAAAGGCGCTACCTGCCAGGCCCGGTGGAGTGCCGGACCGGCGGCGCCGACGGCTCACACATCGTTGGCTACGCCAGCGTTTTCGGGAAATTGTCCCGGAACCTGGGCGGGTTCGTGGAGATCGTGGAACCGACCGCGTTCAACCAGTCCAGGCAGATGATGTGGCCGGGTGCGGTGTGCCGCTACGACCACGACTCGTCGATGCTGCTCGGTACCACGGCCGGTCGGACCCTGTCGTTGACGGTGGATCGCACGGGGCTTTATTACGATGTGAACCCGCCCCAGTCCCGGGCCGACATCCTTGAACTGGTCCAGCGCGGCGATATTCAGCATTCCAGCTTCGCGTTCCGGGTCCCTCCTGGCGGCGACGAGTGGTCCGCGACCGACCAGAACTACCCGATGCGGTCATTGCGTGAAGTCCAGCTCGTCGACGTCGCCCCCGTCCTCACCCCCGCCTACCCCGACGCCACGGCCGGGCTCCGGTCACTGGCCGCGCAGGTCGGCGCTCCCCTCGAGGACGTCCAGCGGTACGCGGAGGAAGACGAGCTCCGCAGGTTCTTCGTCCGCACCGACCGCAGCTCGGGGAAGCCGCGGAAAGCGAAGCCGGAACCGGTGCGCGGCATGTTCGGTCCCGCCGCCGCGACCGCGCTCCTAGCGCGCCGCACCGACCCGTGGGCCGGGCAGTAGCGATCAGGCACGTCCTGGCGACGGCCAGGCGCAGTTAAGCACGTTCCCCGGCAGGCAAAGCAACCACCGAGGCAGAGCATCACCCCCGTAGTGCGGGCAGGAAACGCAGCCACCCGCGAGTAATAACCCAGCCACCCCCCAGGAGAGGGGAAACTCGCGATGAGTGAAATTGCTAAGAAGCTGCGCGATCGCCGGCTCAATGTTTGGGAGCAGGCGAAAGAGCTCGCAGATGGGGCGTCCGAGCAGAACCGTGCGTTCACGGCCGAGGAGCAGGGCACCTGGGACGCACTCAACGGCGAACTTGACCAGCTGGATGTGCGGATCAAGTCGTGCCTCGACGCCGAGCAGCGCGCCAAGGACGCCGACCGGGCATTCGACGCACTGTCCGGTAAAGAAATCGACCAGCGCCGCAAGACCCAGCGCGGCGACGGCGACGCCGCACCCGGCTCCAGCGGCGACCTCGACGGCGAACTCCGCGCGTTCCTGTCCGGCGACCCCGGCGCGCCCCGTTCGTTCGAAGTCCGCCACAACGTGGACAACGGCCCGGTGAACTACCGGACCCTGTCCACCCTCACCACCGGCGCCGGCGGGAACCTAGTCCCCACCGACTTCTACGACCGCCTCATCTCCCACCTCATCGAGGTCTCGGGTGTGATGCAGGCCGGACCGACGATCCTCAACACGGCCGGTGGGGAAACTCTCCAGATCCCGAAGACCACGGCGCATTCCACCGGGACCTCCGCCACCCAGGCGTCAACGCTCCCGTCCTCCGACCCGGCGTTCTCACTCGCCACCTTGTCGGCCTACAAGTACGGCATCCTCCTCCAGGTCGCCCGAGAGCTCATCGACGACCAAGGCGTCGACCTCATCGGCTACCTCGGCATGCAAGCCGGCCGGGCCATCGGGAACAAGTTCGGCTCCGACCTCGTCACCGGCACCGGCACCGCCCAGCCCAAGGGCTTCATGACCTCCGCCACAGTCGGCGTCACCGGCACCACCACCGGCAAATCCGGCGCACCCCAGTACGCCGACCTCGTCAACCTCGAATACTCCGTCATCGCCCCATACCGCCAGTCACGCAGCTGCTACTGGATCGCCAAGGACGCCACCATCGGCGGATTCAGGCTCCTGCTCGACTCGCAGAACCGGCCCATCTGGGAACCATCAATGGTCCTCGGCTCCCCCGACCTGCTCCTCGGAAAGCCATTGGTGGCCGACCCATTCATGCCAGCAACGGCAACCGGCGCCAACTCCGTCGCATTCGGCGACTTCTCCCAGTTCTTTGTGAGACTGGTGGGAGGGGTGAGGTTCGAAAGAAGCGACGATTTCGCTTTTGGGTCCGATCTTGTGTCCTTCAGATGTGTCCTTCGTGGCGATGGCGCCCTTGTGGACACCTCGGGCGCGCTGAAGATGTACCAGGCGCCGGCAACTTAGGCCCTACGATGTGACTGCACCTGTCATGTCATGAAAGTACACTCTCTAGTAGGGACCAGCGACTCGGCTGGCCCCTACTAGAAGAGGGTGTTACGGCATGCCACTAAGCAGAGATGGCCGCTGGTCAGCGCAGTGCACACTGTGCGGCGCTACGTTCCAGCGGCGCAGGAAGACGCAGGAGTTCTGCTCGCAGAAGTGTTCTAACAAGGCCTTCCCGGGTGTGGGTGGCGCGAAGCCGACGCCAGGGCTGGCTGAGCAGGTGTGTGAGATTTGCGGCACCAAATTCCAGCCGTACCGCGCTGGCCAGGTGACGTGTTCGGTGGTCTGTCACAGGCAGACGGATGCGGCGCGTGAGAGTCAGCGCCGGGGTGACAACAGGCCTGAGCGCCGTGAACGTCAGAACGAGTTGCGCCGAGTCAACCCCGAGGGCGGGAAATCACATACGGCAGGGCTCGCGGAGAGGGCGTGCGAGGTGTGCGGCGGGATGTTTCAGCCCTACCGCACTACTCAGCTCACGCACCGGGAGTGCTATAACCGGCGGGCTGACAGGCGTGCTGCGCAGCGTGAATATAACGCCAGGCCGGAGCGCCAGGCCCGGAAGAATGAACAGCGGCGAACGGATCCAGGGCAGGTCGCACGGATTCGTGAGTACAACCGCCGGATGAACCTTAAGAGCCATTACGGGCTGACGGTTGAGGAGTATGACCGCATGTTCGAGGCGCAGGGTGGCGTCTGCGCGGTGTGCGGTAAGCCGGCGGATCCGGATGGAGTGAGGTCGGCGAGCCGGCTGCACGTCGATCACGATCACGAGACTGGCCGGTTGCGGGAACTGCTCTGCATCAAGTGCAACCGGGGACTTGGCTACTTCGCCGATGACCCTGCGCTGCTGAGGGCGATGGCGGCGTATATCGAGCGGCACCGGGCGCTGGTGGCGGCGGGTGAGTAACACTCGCCGCGCCGGGCCGCACCGGAAGACGAAGCGTGTGCGGGCGGCGGTGGCGTCGGCGCCGTTTACCGCTGACTGCGGTCATGGTGTGGCGGCGGGCGGGTTGATGGTGTCGCGGCCGGGTGGGGTGACGGGGTGGATTTGCCTCGGGTGCCGCGAGGCGGAGTTGGGTGTACCGCTGGGCGCGGCGAGGGGCGCGCCGTGACTGGTTCTGCGGTGGGCTGGTAGCGGCGCGCCCCGTCTCCCGGCAGCGTGGATCTGGGGCGCGTGCAGCGCCAACACAGCAGGACTACACAATCGAAAGGGCGGCCTGTCGTGGCTGACATTTTCATTCCCCCGCAGGCGGGGGAGTCCGCGAGCCAGCCGGATAACGGTGACCCGACGCAGGTCGGCGGGCAAGACCCGGACAGCTTGTTCGGGGTGCCGATCTCGTATTTCACGGGGGCGTCTGGTTCGCCTCCGGGTGGGGAGACCCCGCAGAGCGCGGATCCGACGGTGCAGCCGAACCAGGCCCCTAACTCGGATGCGTTCACGGGGGCGTCGGGGTTTAACTCGACGGGTGCGCCGGGGAGCCAGGGTGTGGTGCCGTCGGCTGCCGGTGCGCCGATCACGGTGACGGCGATGTTCCCTGGTGGCCGGCCGGGTGGCGGGTCGGGGAACAACATGGTGACGGTGAACGATTCGATTTCGGGGCCGGATGATTCGACTGCGGCGCCGAGTAGTTACCCGCCGGTGCGGCCGATTGTGGCGGGTGACTTTTATCCGACGTCGACGGGCGCTGGTGAGGGCGCTGTGCATGTCGGCGGCAACGCGATCAACCCGTGAGAGGGGAAACGATAATGACGTGGTCTCGTGCGGGTGACGCCACAGCCGGCGGCCCGGATCCCGTGTACATCCAGCCGACGGATCCGCCGGGTGACGCGTCGGGCGGATGGGTGAAGATCGGTGATGGTGTGCCGAAGGCCCCGGAGGGTGCGGGGGGTTTCGCGACCATCGACGATGTGACGCCAGAGCCGGGCCGCGGCGGCTGGGTGCAGACGTGATCGTGCTGCCGTCGCCGGGGATGCTGCCGACGTCGCAGGAGGCCGGGAACCAGCAGCATGATCAGTCGCTGGCGATGACCGCGCCGGGGAGTG
>Ga0335078_10018239_pt1 | contig 10437 bp, 9 predicted proteins | sample Lox_Sample_32_FD_206711 | JGI IMG/M metagenome (GOLD analysis project Ga0335078, IMG submission 206711) | Soil microbial communities from Loxahatchee National Wildlife Refuge, Florida, United States - Lox_Sample_3.2 | ecosystem: Environmental > Terrestrial > Soil > Wetlands | place: USA: Florida...
GTCGAGTCGGCCGGCGGCCCCGCGGTCGTCTTCCGCCACGTGAGCCCCGACGGCGACGAGGGCTTCCCGGGCGCGCTCACCGTGCGGATGACCTACACCCTGACCAACGCGGACGAGCTCCGGTTCGACTACGAGGCGACCACCGACAAGGCGACGCCCGTGAACCTGACGAACCACAGCTACTTCAACCTCGCCTGCAAAGGCGACGTCCTGGGCCAGTCGGTGCAGCTGAACGCGGACCAGTACACGCCCGCCGACGCCGACCTGATACCGACCGGCGCCGTCGCCGGGGTCGCGGGCGGCCCGCTCGACTTCACGGCGAGCAAGCCGATCGGCCGCGACATCGGGAAGCTTCCCGGCGGCATGCGCGGCTACGACAACAACTTCGTGATCGTGGGAGGAGGGAGCTCGCTCGTGCTCGCGGCGCGGGCCTACGACCCCGAATCGGGGCGCGCGCTCGAGGTGCTCACGGACCAGCCCGGGGTGCAGCTCTACACCAGCAACTCGTTCGACGGCAGGCTCGTGGGGAAGTACGGCATGGCGTTCCCGCTGCACGCGGGCTTCTGCCTCGAGACGCAGCATTACCCCGATTCCGTGAACAAGCCCGGGTTCCCCTCGACGATCCTGCGCCCCGGCGAGACGCTGCGCTCAACCTCCATCTACCGGTTCACGGCGAGGTGACCGCCCGGTCAGGGCGAGCCGAGCCACAGCGCGCACCCGAGCGGCGGTATCTCCAGGTCCGCCTCGACCCGACGGGTCGCGGCCCGGCTGCTCGGCAGGACGAAACGCTCGTGGTCGGCGATGAGCCGCCAGTTCGCCCACCCGGCCACCTCGCCGATCGAGACGGCGGCGTCGGCCGCGGTCGGATTGATGGCGTACAGGAGGCGCTCCGGGCCCTTCGAAAGGTCCGCGTTGAGCACCACCGCCAGGGGGGCGCCCCCCGCGTTGAAGAAGCGGAAGAACCCCTCGCTCGGGCGGCTGAAGTGGCGCAGGAGCCGGCCGCGCGCGCCCTTGCGGAACGCGATCCAGTCGGCGAAGTAGGCGTGGGTGCCGAGGTGGCGGTACAGGCGCCTGTAGTCGAGCGCGTTCACGTCGCCGCGCCGGTAGGTGTTCCCGAGCCCCCGCTTCGAGCGCAGGAAGTCCTGGCCCTCGGCGACCATGGGGATGCCGACCGACATGAAGAGGACCGACGCCATGAGATGGGTGCGCCGCACGTCGGCCGGCGTCGGGTCTGAGCCGTCGGCCCCCGCGTTCTCGGTGATGGAGTCGAGCCACGTCCGGTCGTCGTGCGACTCGGTGTAGTTCACGGTCTGGGCCGGCCATTTCGCGAAGTACCACGGCGAGCCGCGCAGGAAGTACTCGAGGCGCTCCGCCGACCCCCGGCCGAGCACGTACTCCTTCAGGAAGTCCCTGAACCCGTCGTTCCACGACGCCCAGCCGGTGTCGCGCAGGGCCCCGGCGATGTGCCCGCGGAAGCTCCAGGGCTCCGCAATCAGGATCACGCCCGGCTTGACCCGCTTGAGCGCGGCCTCGATGTCCCTGAGCACGTCGACCCCGAGGATCTCCGCGAGGTCGAACCTGAAGCCGTCGATCCCGTACGCCTCGATCAGGTGCGTGCAGCTGTCGATGATGAGCCGCTTGGCCATCGCCGCCGTCGCGCGCAGGTCGTTGCCGCAGCCGCTCCAGTTGGCCAGGTTGCCCGCCGAGTCCTGCTCGAAATAGTAGAGCCGGTCGATCGCGGCCAGGTGGGCGGGCTCGCCCACGTGGTTGAACACCACGTCGAGGAGCACGGCCATCCCTCGCCCATGGAACGCCCTGACGAGCCGCTGGAGCTCCCGGACCCCCGACGCGTCGGCCGGCGAGAGCGAGTAGCTGCTCTCCGGCGCGAAGTAGGCGTTCGGCATGTATCCCCAGTTGTACTCCTCGCGCCTCGGGGCGTCGAATTCCTGCACGGGCTGGAGCTCCACGCAGTTGGCCCCCAGGTGGGACAGGTAGAAGTCGGGGTCCTCGACCCACCGCTGGAGGCCCGCGAATCCCAGCCGCTCGGCAGCGGCCGCCTTCACGGGCGCCCGTGCGGTGAGGTCGCGCACGTGGGCCTCGGCGATGACCAGGTCCTGCCAGGCGGGCGCCCGGAACTCCGTGTCGCCGCGGCCCACCCAGCCGCGGTCGAGCACGATCCCCGGGCCGGTCCGCTCGACAGCGGCCAAGGCGTAGGGGTCGAGCACGTCGGTCCTGGCCCTGCGGCCCCCCGTCGCCTCGTCCCGCCCCTCGATCGTGTACCAGTAGAACCAGCCGTGGAGGTTCCGGCCGACCTCGACCTCCCAGGTGCCCTCGGCTCCGTGCCCGTCGCCGCGCCTGGCGAGGGCGAACGCCTCGGCCGCGCCCCTCTGCGCGAGGTCGCTGCAGGCGTGGACGCTGACCGCCTCCGCCCGCGGGGCGAAGAGCCGGAACAGGGTCGAGCGCGCGGATACCAGGGCGCCGAGCGGCAGGTCCGTCCCGAGCTCGAAGAAGAAGTCCCCGGGGACCAGGGGCAGGGCGGGGCCCGCGGTGTCCGCCCCCCCGGCCACCGTCCACGTGCCGGAGAGGTCCAGGGCCGTGCCCAGGACGAACCGCCACAGGTGGGCGCCGGTGCGCCCGGGGTCGATGGCGCGGTTGACGTTGCCCCGCTCGTCCTGGACGCCGTTCGGGACGTCGTCCGGCGGGTTGAGCCACTGGTGCTCGCCGGTGACGAACTTGAACCAGGTATCGTTGCCCTGGATGACCTTCTCGACCGGCCCGGTCCACAGGAACACCCGCTCGCCGTCGAGTTCCGCCGGCTTCAGGCGCCAGGCGTCATCTCCCACGGCGCCCTGCCAGCCGTTGAACCGGCCCGCCACGTACACGCGGTCGGCCGCGGGATCGACGCCGCTGTTCTTCACCGGGAGCGCGAATGACAGGGTGGCCCAGTCCGTCAGGAAGTAGCGGTAGGCCTTGGCGGCGGTCAGGAAGGGCGCCCGCGCCAGGCCCGCCACCTCGGCGCCCCCCGACAGCGCGATCGCCGGGGGCGCCGACGACTCCCAGTCGCGGTCGAACTCAAGGATGCCCGAGGAGAGCGAGTCGAGCCAGGCGCGGATGAGTCGGGGGGCCGTTTTGGGCATGGCGGGCAAGGATGCGGGTGTCGAACGTATCCTCCGCCGGTGCGATCGGGCAAGCGCTTCGCGCGGAATTGGACCGGAAAAATGCGGACGACACGGCCGCCCGCCTTTGGTAGGGTAGGCGCATCCACCCGGCCCCCATGCGAATGACCCGCGCCCACATGCTCTCGCGGTTCCTGGCGAGCGACCCGGCATGGAACGGCCGGTTCTTCACGGGCGTACTCACCACCGGCGTCTACTGCCTGCCGTCGTGCCGGGCGCGCAAGCCCAGGCCCGAGAACATCCGGTTCTTCCCCTCGTGCGACGCCGCGCGCGCCGCCGGCCTTCGCCCGTGCCTGAAGTGCCATCCCGACGACTTCCAGAGGGGCGCCGACCCGGTGCTCGAGTCCATCGAGGCGCTGGTGGCGGAGGTGCGCGCGGACCCCGCGCGCTTCCCGGACGCCCGGTCCGTCGTGCGCCGCTCGGGATTCGGGGCGACCCGCTGCTTCGAGCTGCTGCGCCAGCACTACCACGCAACGCCCGCCGACCTGCTCCTCCGGGCCAAGGTGGATGCCGCAAGGCGCCTGCTCCTCTCCGGCGACCTTGCCCTGGCGGGCGTCGCCGGGGACGCCGGCTTCGAGTCGCTGTCCGCGTTCCACGAGCACTTCCGCTCGCTCAACGGGATGACGCCCTCGGCCTACCGCGCCCTCCGGTCCCCCGGGGTCTTCGCCGTGGACCTCCCGCCCGGCTATCCCCTCGCCCACCTGCTGCGCACCCTCGGCAGGGACCCCCAGAGCGTGACCGAGCGCATCGCGGGCGCGCGCTACGAGACCGCCGCCGAGCTCGGCGGCGCGCCGGCGGTCGTCGCGATTCATTTCGGGAGGGGCTCGGCCGAGGTCTCGGTCGAGGGCCCGGCCGGTCCGGGCCAGGGGGCCGCGGCGCACCGCCTCGTCGCGGGGCTCCTCGGGCTCGACCAGGACGCGCCCGCGTTCGCCCGCCTCGCCCGCCGGCTCGGCATGGCCCGGCTCGTCGCGGGGCGCGCGGGCCTGCGCCTGAGCCGGACCCCGGGGGTCTGGGACGGCCTCCTCTGGTGCATCATCGGCCAGCAGATCAACTTCCCGTTCGCCTGCGTGCTCAAGCGCCGCCTGATCGAGAGGGCCGGGGCCCCGCTCCCCGGCGGGCTCTTCTCGCTGCCGAGCCCGGCGGCGGTCGCCCGCCTCGAGCCGGCCGACCTGCGCCCGCTGCAATACTCGCGCCAGAAGGCCGACTACCTGATCGGCGCCGCGCGCCTCGTCGCCGGGGGCAAGCTCGACCTCGCCGCCCTGCCGTCGATGTCCGCGACGCGCGCCGAGCGCACGCTCCTCGACGTGCGCGGATTGGGCCCCTGGTCCGTGAACTACCTCATGATGCGCTCCCTCGGCTTCGCCGACTGCGTCCCCCTGGGCGACACCGGCGTCTCGAGCGGGCTTCAGACGCTCTTCGGCCTCGAGGAGCGCCCCGACGCCGACGCCACGCGGCGCCTGATGTCGGTCTTCTCCCCGCACCGCAGCCTTGCAACCGCCCACCTGTGGCAACTCAACCAGCCCCCGCCATGACACCCACCCTCGCCTTCGCCAGCTTCACCACGCCGATGGGCCTCTTCTCGGTCGCCGTCGGGCCCGACGGCGCGCTCGCCGCGGCCGCCTTCGGCGACCGCGGCGCCCTGGCCTCGAGGCTGCGGGGCGCCGCCCTAGTCCCGGACGAGCGCCGGGCCGCGCCGGCCCGCGCGCAGGTCGAGGAGTGGTTTCGAGGCGAGCGGCGCGCGTTCTCGGTCCCGCTCGCTCCCTCGGGCACGCCCTTCCAGCGGCGCGTCTGGGACGCGCTGTGCGCCATCCCCTTCGGCGAGACCCGCTCCTACGCCCAGGTGGCGCGGACCGTCGGGAGCTCGGCGCGCGCCGTCGGGCGCGCGAACGCGACCAACCCGATCTGCCTCATCGTTCCGTGCCACCGCGTGATCGGCGCCGACGGCTCGCTGACCGGCTACGCCTTCGGCGAGGACGCGAAGCGCCGGCTGCTTGAATTCGAGGCGGCGGCCCCGCGCCTCGCTCAGCGGCCCGCGGATGTGTGCACGGCGGCGGCGAACGCCCTGAGCCTGGCGTGATCCTTGACCCCGGGCGATGATTCGACGCCGCTGTTGACGTCGATGACCCGGGCCCCCGTCTTCGCAAGGGCCTCGCCGACATTCTCGGGGCTGAGGCCGCCCGAGAGGATCCAGGTCTTGCCCGGCTGGCTCCTCTGGTAGCGCCTGAACGTGGCCCAGTCGCCCGTCCTGCCCGTCCCTCCAAACAGCGACGGATCGAAGGTGTCCAGGACGATCCCCCGGGACAGCCCCAGCCAGGACTCCGGGATGTCCACGCCCGGCGGGAGCCTCGGGGCGAGCCAGAGAGTCTCGGAGCCCACCGCGTGGGCCCAGGACTCGATCCTCGAGACCGGCAGATCGTGCCTGAAGTGGACCTGGAAGTGGCCGAACCCCGCCTCCTGCATGGCCAGGAGCGCCTCGGTTTTGGGCTCCACCGTCACCGCCACCCTCGGGCGCTTGGGAAGGCTCCCGGCCATCGAAAGGTACTGTTCGATCGAGACATACCTCGGGGACTTGGGGTACAGGACAAACCCAAGATAGTCCGCGCCGCAGGCTTCGGCGAAGGCGGCGTCGACGAGCGACGTCAGCCCGCAAACCTTGATGTGTATGCCCTCGATCATGGCGGGCCTAGCGGAACTCGTTCACGGCCTGGATGACGCCGCGGACCTGCTCGTCCGTCAGCTCCGGGTAGATCGGCAGGCTGAGGCATGTCCGCGCGGCCTGCTCGGCGCGGGGCAGAGAGCCCTCGGCGTAGCCGAGCCCGGCAAAGCAGGGCTGCAGGTGCAGCGGCAGGGGATAGATGAGGTCCGTGCCCACCCCGCGCCCCGCCAAGTGCTCGCGAAGGGCGTCGCGGCGCGGGTGCAGGATCGTGAACTGGTGGTAGACCGACTCCGCGTACGCGGGCGCGGGCGGCAGCCGGACCCCGTCGAGCCGGATTCCCGAAAGGTAGGCGCGCGCGATCGCACGCCGGCGCTCCGTCCACCCGGTCAGGTGCGGCAGCTTCACGTTGAGCACCGCCGCCTGGAAGCCGTCCATCCTGAAGTTGCCGCCGACGATCCCGTGGTGGTAGCGCTCGTGCATCCCGTGGACCCGTATCAGGCGCGCCCGGGCGGCCACGTCGGCCCGGCGCGAGACCAGAGCGCCCCCCTCGCCGCATCCGCCCAGGTTCTTCGTGGGGTAGAAGCTGAAGGTCCCCGCGTCGCCGAGGAGCCCCACCGGCGTCCCCTTGTAGCGGGCGCCCACCGCCTGCGCGCAGTCCTCGACCACGAACAGCCCGTGGCGGCGGGCCACGGCCATGATCTCGTCCATGCGGGCAGGAAGGCCGAAGAGGTGGACGACGATCACGCCGCGGGTGCGCGGGGTGATCGCCCGCTCCAGGGCGGCGGGGTCGAGGTTGAAGGTGCCCTCCTCGATGTCGGCGAACACCGCGCGCGCCCCGACGTAGCCCGGGCCCCAGGCGGACGCGATGAACGTGAAGGCGGGGACAACCACCTCGTCGCCCGGCCCGAAGCCGGCGACCATGCAGGAGACGTGGAGCGGCGACGTGCCGCTGTTCATCCCGAGCGCGCCGGGGTACCCGAGGCAGGCCGCGAAGTCCCGCTCGAAGTCCTCCACGTCCTTGCCGAGGCAGAAGCGCGTGGCGTCATAGGTCGCGGCGATCGCGGCCAGGGCCTCGGCCCGGAGGGCCCTGTGCTGGGGGCCGAGGTCAAGGAAGGGGACCTTCACGTCAGCGACCTTACCAGCTCCGACACGAGCGCGTCGATCCCGGGCGCCGGCGCCTCGAAGTCGACCCTGAGCCCCGCCCTGCGCATGGTCTCGCTGGTCTGGGGCCCGATGCTGCCGTACCGCGGCCGCCTGGCGCCCTCGGCCAGCCGGAGGCTCTCGCCCTGGTCCACGAAGCTCTGGGCCGAGGACGAACTCGCGAAGAGCACGGCGTCGGCCCCGAGCCTGCGGAACTGCGCGGCCGCGGGGTCCCGGGAAAGGTCCACGGCCTCAGTCTTGTAGACCTGCAGGCAGTCGACGATCGCGCGGGCCTCCTCGAGCCTCGTCACGAGGTTGTCGCGGTTGAGGTTGCCCGTGATGACGAGCACCTTCGCGCTGTCCAGGCTCCCGGTCGCGATCAGCTCCCCGGCGAGCGCCTCGGCGGTGGCCGTCTTCGGCCGGAGCTCCGCCTTGAGGTGCAGGTCGCCGACCGCCCTGGCGGTAGCGTCGCCGACGCAGGCGATGCGGATGAGCCCGAGGGAGCGGATGTCGTCGAAGATCCTGAAGAACTCGCCGAAGAAGTGGTGGACCCCGTTCGCGCTCGTGAAGACGATCCAGTCGTACGACCCGAACTCCAGCATCACGTCGGCGAGTTCCTGCTTGGAAACCTCGCGCGAGATGCGGATCACCGGAAGCTCGAGCACCTCGGCGCCGAGGGCCGCCAGCCGGCCGGCCAGTTCCGACGCCTGGTCCCGCGTGCGCGTGACCACGACACGTCGCCCCGACAGAGGAAGTTGTCCGGTCTCAGGCATCGGTGCCGCCCGCGCCTACGCGAGCCCGAAGCGGCGCAGGATCCGCTGCGCGGCGGCCGCCGGCGAGGCGAAGTCCCCGTCCCCGATCGGCGTCGTCCTCAGGCCGACCGACTCATGGAAGAAGAACAGCGTGTCCGGAGCCGCGTAGGCGCCGAGGGCCGTGTGGCATCCCCCGCCGAGAGCCGCCTGGATCGCCCTTTCGAGGCCCAGTCCCCGGGCCGTCGGCGCGTCCAGGGCGCCCGCAAAGCGGGCCTCGTCCCCGGTCCGGCACTGGAGCGCCAGGGCGCCCTGGCCCACGGCGGGCACGAAGCTCCCGAATCCCAGCGCATGGAACTCGAGCCCGGGCCACGAGGAAATGCCGAGCCGCTTGAGCCCCGCGGCGGCGAGGATCGTCCCGTCGGCGACGCGCCGCTCGGCGACCTTCCTGAGGCGCGTGTCGACGTTGCCCCGGATCTCCACGAACCCGACCCCGGGAAACAGCATGGCCGCCTGGTGCCGGCGCCTCGGGCTGCCCGTCGCCAGCGTCCGGGGCCTGCCCACCCCGGCGCGCAGCACGAGCACGTCCCCCGGGTCCTCGCGGGGCAGATAGCCCGCGACGCTGAGCCCGGCGACGGCCTCCCCGGGGAGGTCCTTTGCGCTGTGGATCGCCAGGTCGGCCCCGCGGCTGAGGAGGGCCGCCTCGAGCTCGCTCGTGAAGAGACCCTTCCCCCCCTTCTCCTCGAGCGACCACTCGGCCTGCCGGTCGCCCGTCGTCACCAGCTCGAGCAGCTCGCACGCGATCCCCAGTCGATCGAGCAGGTGCGCCGAGGCGCGCCGCGCCTGGGCGAGCGCCAGCGGGCTCCTTCGGGTCGCGAGGACGAGTCTTCTTCCCATTCTCGGGCGGCCCCTCCGGCGAAGGCGGGGCGCTCAGTACGCCGCCTGGACGCCTTTCAGGTTCTTCTTCGACATCCAGGGCATCATGCCCCGCAGCCGCTCGCCGACCCTCTCGATCCGGTGGGAGGCGGCCTTCCTGAGGAGCCTGTGGTAGCGCTTGAGGCCGCCCTTGTACTCGGCGACCCACTGGCGCGTGAACTTCCCGGACTGGATCTCCGCCAGGATCTTGCGCATCTCCCTCTTCGTGGCGGCGTTGATGATCCTCGGCCCCCGCGTGATGTCGCCGTACTTCGCGGTCTCGGAGACGGAGAAGCGCATGCCGGCGATCCCGCTCTCGTACATGAGGTCGCAGATGAGCTTGAGCTCGTGGAGGCATTCGAAATAGGCCATCTCCGGCTGGTAGCCGGCCTCGACCAGCGTCTCGAAGCCGGCCTGCACAAGCGCGCTCGCGCCGCCGCACAGGACAGCCTGCTCCCCGAAAAGGTCGGTCTCCGTCTCCTCCTTGAAGGTCGTCTGGAGGACGCCGGCGCGGGTCGAGCCGATCCCCTTGGCCCAGGCGAGCGCCTTGCGCTTCGCGCTTCCGGAGCGGTTCTGGAAGACGGCGACCAGGGACGGCATGCCCTTGCCCTCGACGTAGAGCCGCCGGACCAGGTGGCCCGGCCCCTTGGGGGCGACCATGATGACGTCGACGTCCTTGTGGGGCCTGATGAGCCCGAAGTGGACCGCCAGGCCGTGGCTGAAGACCAGGGTCTTGCCCTTCGCGAGGTTGGGGAGGATGTCCCGCTTGTAGACCTCCGGCTGCTTCATGTCCGGCAGCCCGACGAGGATCACGTCGGCGCGGCGGACGGCCTCGGCCGTCCGGACGACCGTGAAGCCGTGCTGCCTGGCCACCCGGCGCGACTTGGAGCCCGGGTAGAGGCCGATGATGACCCGGCACCCGCTGTCCTTGAGGTTCAGCGCGTGCGCGTGGCCCTGGGAGCCGTAGCCGAGAACGGCGAGCGTCTTGTTTCTGAAAACGCCAAGGTCGGCGTCCTTGTCGGTGTAGACTTTAGCGGGCATGGTTAAGCTGGATCGGCCCCGGGGCGCCCTCACCGCTTGAGGGCCAGCCGCCCCGTCCGGGCTATTTCGAGGACGCCGAAGGGCTCGAGAAGCCCCAGGAAGGCGCTCACCTTGTCCTCGTCGCCGGTCACCTCGATGATGAGCGAGTCCTGCGCGAGGTTAGCGATCCTGGCGCGGAAGATCTCCTTGATCTGGAGGATCTCGGGGCGGGTCTTGGCATCCGCGCGCACCTTCACGAGGACCAGCTCGCGGGCGATGGTCTGGCCGTCCTTGAAGTCCATCACCTCGACTACGTTGACGAGCTTGCTCAGCTGCTTGGTGCACAGGTCGAGCGCCGCGTCGTCGCCCTTGAGCACCATGGTGATCCTCGAGAGAAGGTCGTCGTGGGTCGGCGCGACGTTGAGCGAGTCGATGTTGAAGCCGCGCCCGGAAATCATGCCGGCGACGCGGGCCAGGACGCCGAACTTGTTTTCGACGAGGACTGAGATCGTGTGGCGCATGATGGGCTTGTGGGCGGGCTCCCGCGGGCCGGACCGTGGACACGGCGGGTCCCAAGGTCAACCAAGCCTCGACTCAAAAGGAAAGCCAAAACGGTCGGAAGGGCCCCGCGCGGCTATTGCCAACTCGGTCCGACATGGCGTCTATTGGCTCACCATGGACCACCCCCGACTGGCATCCCTCGCGGTCCTGGCGGTCGCCGTCCTCGCGCCGCCGGGACCGACCGCGCGCGCCGCGCAGCCCGACCCGGCCGCGGGCCAGG
>Ga0335078_10018240_pt1 | contig 10436 bp, 2 predicted proteins | sample Lox_Sample_32_FD_206711 | JGI IMG/M metagenome (GOLD analysis project Ga0335078, IMG submission 206711) | Soil microbial communities from Loxahatchee National Wildlife Refuge, Florida, United States - Lox_Sample_3.2 | ecosystem: Environmental > Terrestrial > Soil > Wetlands | place: USA: Florida...
CCGTCGTCGGCCAGCGAGCGGTCGAACAGCGGGCCGTAATAGACGCACAGCCGCTCCTGCTGCCGCGGACCGGGGCCGGGTACGCGCTGGGCACTCACCTGAGTCCACCACGCCGCCCCGGCGGTGTGGAACAGCGGCGCGAACGTCTTGCCGTACAGCGGATCGGAATCGACGTTGATGACCTGGTCGGCCAGCACGGTCTGCGGTGCCATCCACTCGCCGGACGGCTTCTGGTACGACAGCTTGACGGTGGCCTTGGTGATCGGGTACTGCGCGGTCGGGTCGGCCGACCCGTCCTGCTCGTTGCTCGTGCTGACCTCGACCCAGAGCACGAACAGCTTGCCGAACACGTAGACCGGGGTGATCGCCGACGCGGCGATGGTCAGGCCGATCCGCTGCCACGGCGACCACACCTCCCCGGTCCTTGCCGCGCAGTCGGCGACGTGCTCGCGGGTGGCCAGGTAGAACTTGTACGGCTGTGCGGCGGTGCGGCCGAAGACGAACAGCGTGTCGAGCGGACCGCGCTGCTCGTCGTGCACCACCGCCTGGTAGGAGGCGACGTGCTCGAGCGCCGCGATCTCGGCAAGCGAGTCCAGGTACTTCTGGAAGATGTCCTGCACCGAGCCGGGGGAGACCCCGCCCTGCAGCAGGGCGTTCTGCAGGTCGGCGAAGATCGCGGTGCGGTCCCTGCGCAGGCTCGGGTCGAGCCAGTTCTCCGGGTAGAGGAAGATCTCCCTGTTGGCCTGCCAGACCCGGAAGTCGAGCAGCCATTCCCACCAGGCCTCTGGCAGGTTGTCTGTGGCGATGGCAACGCCGCGCTCCACGTTCAGCCGGCAGCGCTGCAGGTACAGCTGTGCGGCGTTCAGCGCCTCCTTGACCGGCGAGATCTGCGCCTGCCCGGCCATCTGGACGTCGAGCAGCAGGTACTCAGACAGGTTGCGCAGGCTGGTGATGTCCGGGTACACCTGCCGCAGCTTCCACAGCGCGACCGCCGTGAGCGCGTCGCGCCGTTGCTCGTCGAGCGGCGCCCCAAGCGCCAGGGCGGTCGTGGGCCACGCCTCGGCCGGTGTGCCGCCGTGCAGGGCCCCGAGCAGCCCGTCGGCCAGGCTCGTCATCGTCTCCCAGCCGGTTTCGCCGACGGTCATCGCCTGGGCGGCGTTCAGCGCGAGCAGCGAGTAGGCGTCAAGGCCGGCCGCCTCGGCGATCGCGAAGGCTCGCTGCAGCCGGGCGACCCCCGCGGCGCTTGTCGGCGCGGCCGCGTCAAGCAGCGCCTTGGCGAGGGCCTCGGTTCCCTGCCGGTCCCAGCCGGTCACCGCGCACAGCGCAAGCGAGTCGGCCTTCCCGGCGGCCAGGTAGGCCGCCAGGGCGCCGTTGACGTCGTTGAACGTGGCGCCCAGCCGGGCCAGCAGCGCGGCCTGACGTACGCCTTCGAGCGTGAGCGACACCCGGCTCTTGCCGTCGTCCGGTATCCCGAAGGCCGTGGGCGCCGCGAGGACGGCCGCGCTCTGCGCGTTCGTCAGCCCCAGCCCGCTCTGCACCAGAGCCAGCCGGGACAGCAGCCCGATCAGGTCGGTGACCGCCGCAGGCACGGTGCTCGCGATGGCCGGGCTCGCGGTGGCTGTGCTCACGCTGGCGGGGGGAGCGGAGAAGGCGACGTCCGTGCCCGGTTCGCCGGGCTGCGCGGCCCAGTAGGCCGTGCCGGCGACGGCGTCGGTGACCGTCCAGGCCCGCGGCGCGACCACGAGGCTGACCTTCACGTCGGTCAGGATGGTACCGTGCCCGGCGAACACGACGGTCACCGCGGCCGGGTCAAGCGCGCCCGCCTTGACCACCTCGGCGGCGGCGGCGGCGAACAGGACGACCGCCGGCTGGCCGGTCACCGTGGACTCGGCCAGGAACGTCACCGTGATCCCGTCCGCGGTGACCGCGCGCAGCGCGACCGTGGCGCGGCCCTGCTGTGCGGTCAGCTTCCAGCTGGTCACGCTCAGCGGCGACACCAGCGGGCCCGGCGCCAGGGTGATGTCGTGCCTGGCGAAGGCCGCGACGAGGAGCCGCTGATCGGGTGACCCGTCGCGCATCACGTCGGCGGCGGCCGCGGTGAACAGTTCGGTGGCGGTGAACGGTGCGGCCGCGGCGGTCAGCCGCAGCCAGGCCGCCGCGCCGTCGGCCAGCGCCTCGATCGCGCCCGCGGTCCCGCCAAGCAGCGTCGCCAGCTGGTTGGCGAGCGCCTGGCGCTGCTGGCGGCGGGCCGCGCCGAGCCGGCTGACGGCGTCGGACTGCTGGGCCGCGGACAGCGGCCCCGCCTGGGGCGCGTAGTCCGCGATCGCCGTGAGTTCCGGCTTGTCGTCCTTGAGCACCACCCCCGCCGGATCGAGAGCCCCCTGGTTGAGCAGCGCCTGCCCGATCGCCGCCGCCTGCACGGTGGACACCAGGGGAGACTGGAAGGTCGCGGCGCTGACCAGCACGGGCGCCAGTGCCTTGCCGATCGCGGCGACGGCGCCCGGCAGCCGCGCCGGATCGTAGGGCGGGGTGATGCTGGCGTCGGCCGTCCCGGTGACCGCGTAGCGGACCTGCGCGGCGGTGAGCCCGCAGCCGGCGATCCACTCCGCCGCCGCGATCACCCGCAGCGCGCCGTCGCGGCTCAGCGCCGGCGGCAGCTCGCCATGGCGGGCGAGCCCGAGCAGCCCGAGCAGGTCGATGTAGGCCGCGCTTGACAGGTTCAGCCGCTGGCTGAGCAGCGCGTGACGGTAGATCGCGGTCAGCGCGGGCACCGTCAGCCGCACCGTGGCGTCCGCGCCGAACAGCGCGGCGGCGATCCGCTGGATGTCGGCCGCGGCGGCGGGGATGGCGGCCACCACGGCGCCACCTGCCGTGTCCGCGCTGCCGGTCTGCGGCCCGACCCGCCAGTCGAGCGGCTCGTCGCGGTAGAGGGGGTTGGGGTAGCTCGTCGCGGCGGCGGTGATCGTCGGGCGGTAGACGGTGCGGCCTGGCGACGCGGCCAGCACCGCCGGGTCGTTGAATATCCGGTCGAACGGGGCCTGTGAGACCGTACCGTCGCCGCACCCGGTCGTCTTGAGGTCGAACCACAGCGCCGTCGCCAGCTCGTACGGCAGCCCGTGGTCGGCGGTGAGCTGGCGGATCTTGGCCAGCTCGGTCAGCGTGGTGACGTCGAGTTCGGCCGCGCAGTCGATGTTCCCGTGGTCGAAGCGGGGCGGCGTGATGGTGTTCAGCGCCCAGTCGAGCTCGCCGTAGGACCAGCCGAGCGCGGCGCGCAGCCGGACGAACCGGCCGAGGGTGTCGAGCGTCGCCAGCGACTGGCCGGCGATCCGCGGGAACGGGTTCTTTGGATCGCCGTTGTCCTCGGCGATCCGCAGGTACGTCCGCGCGTCGGTCACGTGGTTGATGAACAGGCCGTGCGGGATGACGGCGGCGGTGGACGGCGTCGCCGCGTCCCGTTCACCGCTCCAGGCCGTCCGGGTGCCGGTGGCGGCCAGCCCGGTGGTCCAGCCGCCTTCGAAGGAGTCACCGTCGGCGGCGAAGGTCACCGCGAAGCCGCCCCGGGTGAGCTTGCCCGCGGCGGTCTCCTGCCAGGTGCCCTGCAGCTCGAGCCCGCGCATGACGCCGGTGACCGACCCCTGGTTGAGGTCGTAGGCGCCGGTGACCTGATCGCCCTCCTGTGCGAGGGTCAGCCGGGTGCCCTTGCCGCCCGCGAGGTGGTACTCGCCGCTGGTGTCGAACCGCTCGCGCGCGCTCAGGTTCTGCGTCAGCAGCGCCTCGACGTCGGTGTACGGCAGCCCGGTCTGCTCGCAGAACCGGTCAAGGTGGTCGAGGCCCTGCAGGTCGGTGGCGGTCACCGGCAGGCCGTAGCCGGCCGACACGGCCGCGGCCAGCTGGCTCGGTGACGGCGGCGCCAGGGCGGCCATGGCCTCGCTGGTCAGCCCGAGCAGCTCCCGCGCCTGCGCGGGCGACGTCCCCGGTGAGGCGGCGAGTGCACGGTACACCGCGAGCAGCGTGGCGCCGCGCGCGGACAGGTAGCGGCGAATGCGCGCGAGCGGCAGGCTGAACGGCAGTGAGAACGGGTAACGCGCCGTGGCCAGCGCCTGGTCGACGGCTGCGGTGTCGATACCGAGCTCGCGCGCGACCGTCTGCTCGAGCACACAGGCCACGATTTGCAGGTAGGGCAGCACGTCGTCGGTATTGGCGCAGGTCAGGGGGAGCGCGGCGATATCCGGCCGCCGGTCGTTGAAGCCCAGGCCCGCGGGGATGCCCGGATTGGCCTGGGTGACCGCGAGGTCGATGATCCGCAGCAGGTCGACCAGGTACGCGGCCGGGCCGAGTATGGAATCGCATTCGCCGCAGTCGCAGTAGTCGAGCGATCCGAACATCTCCGCGTAGCTCGGGAGCTCCTGGAAGTAGTCGCTGATTTCCGCGGGAATGTGGTTGACCGCCAGGCTGCGGAAGTGCGCCGAGCCGACAAGCGAATGGACGCTGGCGGCCAGGTGCGCCGCCCGCGACCTGACGACGGCCGCGCTCGCGTGCACCCGGTGCGCCTGCTCGCGCCCGCCGGGCAGCGCGCCGGCCAGCGCCCGCACGAAGCGCGCGCGGGGGGTGGCGGCGATCGCGTGAGCCGAGTCGTAGCCGCGTTCGAGCAGCGCGCGGGCGCACCCGGCATCGGGTTCCACGCGCAGCAGGCGCTGGGCGCGCCGCAGCTTGTCCAGCGTCTGCGCCCGGTCGGCGTCCCCGAGCCGCAGGCCCGACAGCGTGCGCCGATCGAACAGGTCGACGGCGACCAGGTCAACCCCTGGATTGGCCGCCGCGAAACCGGCGAGCTCGGGCATAACGACCGCGAGTGCTTCATCCATGACGGCTCCTGCGTCGCCCTTCGAGTTCCCAGGCCATGTCCGGTCGCGCTCCCCTGACGAATGGCAGACGTTTCCCGGCGATCGTATGGACGGTGACCGCCGGCTCGCGTCAGGGTGGCGACCCTGACGTTTACCGGCCGTCCGGGAGCGGGTTACGGTGCCGGGCGCCGCCCGAGGGAGCGATGCGCCGGGCGAGGCCGGCCCGGCTGGTGATGCCGAGCTTGGGGTAGACGCGGGCCAGGTGGGTCTCCACCGTCTTGACGGTGACGAACAGCGCCTCGGCGATCTGCCTGTTGGTCAGGCCGGACGTGGCCAGGTCCGCGACCCGGCGCTCGGTCGGGGTCAGCGAGTCGGGGCCGGTCACCGCCGGGCGGCGGGGCCGCAGCCCCAGTGCTTGCAACTCGTAGCGTGCCGTCTCTGTCAGCCGGGTGGCCCCCATCGCGTCGGCTAGCTGCAGGCCCGCGCGCAGCGGAGCGGCGGCCGCCGACCGCTGCCCGGAGCGGCGGCGGGCCGCGCCGAGAGCGACGAGTGCGTGGGCGCGTTCGAGCACGGACGGGCTGCGCTCAAGCACCTGCGCCGCCTCAGCGAGCAGCGCGATGCCGGGCTCACCGCCGATGACGGCGGCCTGGGTGCCAAGCGCCAGGCCGAGCGCCCGCGCGGTGCCCGACCAGCGGGCCCGTTCGAGCAAGGTGTCCGCAAGCTCCTTCGCCCGGCTCGTCTGGCCCAGGGCGGCGGCGGCCAGGGCAGCGGTCCGCTGCCAGGGCACGAACCCGGGATGGTCGATGCCGAAGCCGTCCGCGAGTATCCGCCCGGCGGTCTCGGCGTCGGCGAGTGCCGTCTCCGGCCGGCGCTCCGCCAGGGCCAGCCTGGCCCTGGCGAACAGCGCGATCGGCAGGTCCATCGAGCCGGGCGCCGCGCTGTCGGTCAGCGTCAGCGCGTCGCGCGCGGCGGCGAGGTCGCCACGTTCGACGTGGATGTGGACGTACAGGCCGCCGACCCAGGGGATGCCGGTGGTCCAGCCCTCCCGGCTCGCGGCCATGGCCTGGTCCAGGTCGGCGAGCGCATCGCTTAGCTCGCCCCGGTGGAACCGGACGACGGCGCGCTGGTAGCTGGACATGCTGAAGTTGAGCAGCGAGCCGCGGCGCTGTGCGGCATCAAGCGCCGCGACGCAGACGCCCTCGGCCGCATGAAGCTCGTCCACGCAGCACAGCGCCTGCGTGACCAGCGCGGTGAGGACGCCGAGGCTGCCCGGGTCGATGAGCGGATCGGCCGCGGTCGCCTGCACGGCGAGCGCCCGGACCTGCCCCGCGGGCGCGGCGGCGAACGCCAGTCGCAGCACCAGGTGGGCGAGCAGCCCGGGGTCGGCGGGCGGGTGGCCGTCGCGCGCCGCGTCGAGCAGCGGCAGCAGCCGCTCGGTGCCGAGCGAGTAAAGCGCCTCGCGGAACATCGTCGCGGTCAGGTAGCCGACAAGCAGCGGCGTCAGCTCCGGGTCGCTGGGCTTGAGTAGGGACAGGGCGTCGTTCATCGCCGCGGCGGACTCCTCGTGCTCGCCGAGGTGGAACCGCAGCCGGGACAGCGCCGCGAGCGCGCGAGCCCGATCGGCCGGCGCGTCGAGCAGCCGCAGGGCCTCCTCGATGTGCGCTGCCGCGCCCATGTTTCCCAGCTCAAGCTCGGCGTCCGCCAGCTCAAGCAGGACCTCGCCACGGGACGCCAGGGTCGGCGGTTCGGCGAGGGCACGCGCGAGCAGCTTCGCGGCGGCGGCGAAATCGCCCTTGGCCAGCGCCCGTACCGCGGCCTCGCGTAGTACTCGTACCGTCTGCTGCTGTCCGTCGGGACGGGTGAGCAGCAGGTGGGCGACGGTCGCGTCGGGTGGGGCGCCTTCGGCGGCGAGCAGGTCCGCCGCCTGCCGGTGGGCGCGGGCCCTGGCGAACGCCGGGACGTCCGCGTAAACGCTGGCGGCGATCAGCGGGTGCGTGAAGCGCAGCGGTTCGCCTGAGGCGAGGATATGCGCGCCGGCCAGCGTGTCCGCGGCCTGCTCCGCCCGCTCGGCGTCGAGGCCGGCAAGCAGCCTGGCCTGGCGCAGCGTCCCCCGGTCGCCAAGCACCGCCACGGCCTGGGCCAGCCGCTGCGCCGGAGCGCCGAAGCGGGCAAGCCGGACGAGCACCGAGTGCAGCACCGAGTCGGGGACCAGCGCCCGGACCTGGGCGGCGGAGCCGGCGGTCGGCTCGGTCCCGTTGGCCCGCAGCGCCCGCAGCAGTTCGCCAAGCAGGAACGGGTTGCCGCCGGTCACTTCCGCGCAAGCCAGGCTGAAGGGGGTCTCTGCGCCGGGGAGTTCGGCGCGCACCATGGCCACGATCGTCGCCGCGCTCAGCGCCTGCGGCCGCAGTACCTGGCAGCCGGGCCGGCCTCGCAGCCAGCGCAGAGCCTGCCGGGCGGCGGTCGGCTCGCCGCTGCGCGTGGCGATCAGCAGCACGACGGGCAGTTCCTCGATCCGCGCGGCGAGGTATGCCAGGTAGGACAGCGACGGCTGGTCGGCCCACTGCGCGTCGTCCACCGCGATCAGCAGGCCAGCCGGGCCGCCCGCCGCCAGGTTGACGGTCAGCCAGTACAGGCCGTGCACCAGGGCCAGCGGTTCCGCCGAAGGGACGGCGGCCGGGTTGAACAGCGCGGCGGCCAGCACGGCGTGGCCCGACAGCAGCCCGTCCTGCTCGCCGGCCGCCGCGCCGGCCTCGGCCGTCGCCGCGAACAGCCCCGCGGCGACGCCGAACGGGGCATCGCGCTCCAGGTCGACGCCGCGGGCGGTGAGCACCGCCATGCCAAGTGCGCTCGCCATCGTCCGTGCCTCGGCCAGCAGCCGCGACTTCCCGATGCCCGCCGGTCCCTCGACGACAAGCAGCCGCCCCGTTCCGCCCCTCGCGTCGTGCAGCGCCTGAGCTAGCGCGGCGACTTCCGCGTGCCGCTCGTACAGCCCCGTTTCCCCGGCTGCCATCGTTAGCTTCCGCCCAAGCCTTCCGGTTTTCCGCGCTCGCCCGAATGTTAGCTCATGTTCTCTTCTCAGTAAATAGAAATTAATTCCAACAGAAATCCGCCCCTAACAAGTAATGGCGAACCTATTTCAACCGCGCCAGCTGCCAATGGGGGCAAAAGCCGCCAAGCCACCGACCCGCCCGCTCTTCGTCGGCTCGGTGGCCCCTGCGATCGCAACTGAAGAGGTACAAACTATTTGTAGTACAAGCTCCTTGTAGTACGAGCTGGTTGTAGTATTGAGGACATGGTAGAGCTGATCGGTCGTGACCAGGAACTCGCCGACCTTGCTGGCGCCTGGGCGCGGGCAAGCTCGGGAGTGCCGCAGCTTGCCGTGGTGTGGGGGCGTCGGCGGGTTGGCAAGACCTTCCTGCTCACCCATTTCGCTGCAGCCAAGCGGACGGTTTACTTCACGGCTACCCGCCAGGACAGTAACGAGCGCCAACTCGCGCGGCTAACCGACCGGATCCGCGAGCAGCTAGGCGGCGAAGTCGAGGACCTGCTCTCGGCGCCGTTTCAGGACTGGGAGTCGGCCCTTCGGTTCCTGGTCCGGCTCGGCGAGTCGGCCCCATTGCTGATCGTGATCGATGAGGCTCCCCGGCTGCTGGCATCCCAGCCTGACTTCGCCGACATGGTCTCCGCGGTGTGGGAAAACCGGGTCCGTGAGCAGCAGGTGATGCTTGTACTCACCGGCTCGGCCGTCAGCGTCATGGAACAGATGCTGGGCGCACAGGGCGGGCTGCATCGCCGGGCGGCGCTTGAACTGCGTCTAGACCCGTTTGGGGTACGAGAGGCGCGGGCATTCCTGCCGGACATCCCGGCTGCCGACTTCCTGACCGCCTATGCCGTGTGCGGAGGATATCCGCTCCACTTGGATCAATGGGATCAGGCATCCGACGTCGAGACGAACGTCCGGCGGCTCGCCTATGAGCCGACTGGAATCCTGGTCCGTGACGCGATGGACATTATCGGCGAGGACCTTGACTGGCGCGGGGGATACGAACGAGTGCTCGCGGCGATCGGGCTCGGCGCTCGTCGCAGGTCTCGCATCGCGGGAAGGGCGCAGCAGCGGATCGATTACACGCTGGAGCGCCTACGGCGAGCCGGCTACGTGCGTCGTGCGGTCCCCGTCGGGAGCGTCGCCGCAGACCCCCTGTACGAGATCGCCGACACCTACCTGGCCTTTTGGTTCGGTGTGCTCCGTGACGACGCGGACCTTATCGAGGGCGGACAGGGCGCGGCCGTCCGTCGGCGCACTGCCGCGCGTCTGGACCAGCACCGGGCGCGAGTATTTGAGAGCGCGTGCCGGGACCACGCCACCCTGCTCGCCCAAGGCGGCGAATTCCCCAGCGACATGATCATCGGCCGCTGGTGGCGGGACGAGACGGCAGAGATCGATGTGCTCGGAATCTCCGGCGACCGGACAGCACTGCTGGGCGAGTGCCGCTGGCAGACAGCGCCGCTTACCAGCCGTGACGTGTTCGAATTGCAGCGCAAGATTACTTTCGTGCCAGAACCCGCCGACGACATCCGGCTACTGTTCTGGACCCGATCTGGAGCGGCGGAACCCGGATTCCCTGCCCATGCGTATTCTGTCGAGGACGTCGTCGGCTGACCGTCGAAGCGTGGGTTCAGCGTGAAGTGGCGACGTCCCGGACCTCACGTCCCCGTCCCGGTGTTGGCGATGCCCATGGACGCCGACAGCGACCGCGGGTCCCTGGTCGGCCACGTGCCGGCCTCGGCGGCGGCGACCAGCGTGCGGACCAAGTCGTTGAACAGCTCCGGCTCCTCCAGGTTGAGTGCGTGCCCGGAGTTCGGCACCACGGCGAGCCCTGCCGTCGGGATCGTGCGCTTGAGCAGCAGGCCCGGCTCCAGGCAGGCCTCGTCCTCGTCGCCGTTGACCACGAGCACGGGCGCAGTGATGCCGGCCAGCTGGCCGGTGATGTCGTACAGGGACGGCCTGGACCGCTGGATCCCGATGACGGTCAGGGCCATGCCTTCGGCGGAGTGCTCGGCCAGCTGCCCGGCGAATTCCTCCCAGGCATGGCGCTTCTTGCGCCGCAGCTGGAGCCGGCTCGGTCCCATGGCCTGCTTAGCGCTGACGGCCGCCATGCCGTCGGAGCGGAGGGCGGCCGCCATCTGCTCGGTCTCGGCCAGGAAGGCGGCTCGTCCGCCGGGGCTTGCCCCGCTGCCCGCGCTCGCCACCAGCAGCGAAGAGACCCGGCCGGGGTAGCGGATGCCGAGCTGCAGCGCGCAGAACCCGCCCATGGACAGTCCCACGACATGCGCCCGGGTGATGCCGAACGCGTCGAGGACGTCGATCGCGTCGTCGGCCTGCCGGAGGTAGTCGTAGCGTTCCTGCTCCGGCGGTACTTCCGACGGCGGGTAGCCGCGGGAGGCGTAGGTGATGCAACGGAACGTGCCGGACAGCGCACCGACCTGCCGGGACCAGGCCCGGTGGTCGGCGGCGAACTCGTGGATGAACAGGACAGGCGGGCCGGATCCGGTCGCCTCGGCGTAGAGGCGCACACCGTCCGATGCGGTTACGTC
>Ga0335078_10018241_pt1 | contig 10436 bp, 12 predicted proteins | sample Lox_Sample_32_FD_206711 | JGI IMG/M metagenome (GOLD analysis project Ga0335078, IMG submission 206711) | Soil microbial communities from Loxahatchee National Wildlife Refuge, Florida, United States - Lox_Sample_3.2 | ecosystem: Environmental > Terrestrial > Soil > Wetlands | place: USA...
CCATCATGGTCAGCCCGGAGCAGTCGAACGCGTCCGGGCCGGTGGCGCCCCACAGGTAGGGCTTGCCGAGCTGGGCTTCGGCGTAGGCGATGACTTTCCCGGCGGTCCCGGCGGGCAGCGGCCCGAGCCCGGCCTGCTCGCAGACCGGGCTGCCTGCGGCGGCGAGTGCCTGGGTGCCGTCGGCGGCGTAGCGGGCTGCCCAGGCCAGGACGTCGGTGACGTACCCGTCGGAGTGGTTCCAGGCGAACAGGGCCGCCTGGAGGCTGGCGGGGGCGCCGTGGGCTGTGAGGAAGTACGCGACCGAGGGGATGGCGTCGCCGGGGTCGTAGACGTCGGTGATCCCGTTGTGGTCGCCGTCGATGCCGTACCCGCCGGTGTGCTGCCAGGCGGGGTGGACGGGGGCGCCGCCCCAGGTGTTCCCGGCCAGGCCGCCGACGCCGAACTGCATCGGCCCGGCCGCCCCGGCCGGGTTCTGCCCGGAATGCACCCCGGGGGCGTGCGAGCGGCCCTGGCCGGATTCGACCTCGCCGATCCCGGCCAGCACGGTCCACGGGATGCCGTAGCGGGCTCCGGCTTGCTGGTAGCCGGCGAGGTAGGCGGCGGGGATGGTGGCTGCGGCGGCGCTGGGGGCGGGCTGGGCCTGGCAGGCGCTGGCGGCCTGGCTGAGGATCCCGGCTCCGGCGCCGAGGCACGCCGCGGCCAGGTGCCTGCTCTGGCCAGGGTGGTGCCATCGAAGCTGTTAGCCCGGCTGGCTTGCGGCCGCCTCGATGAGGTCGAGGATGCCGGTGAAGTCGGCCAGGAACTCGGTATCCGGGTCGGCGTGGGTGTCGCGGACGGCAGCAACCTTGTCAACTGCTGGCATCTCGCCCGGGCCAAGCAGCTCCCGCCGTTCCCGGCGGCTCATCCGGCTCGCCGCGAACCGGCCGCTCGCCTCAGATAGCGCCCAGCCGATGACGAACGTGCTGACGAAGCGCTCCAGCCGCGGGATCTCCGCGTCCGGCACGCCGGCGTCCAGCAGCGCCTGGTAGGTGAACTCGACTACCCGCAGCGTGCGCGGGGTCTCGGCGGGCTTGGTGAACGCGTACTGGATCACCGACGGATGCTCGCGCGCCATGACGCGCGCCAGCCCGGCCCCCGCGAGCAGCCGGTCCCGCCACCCGGCCAGCGCGGAAAGTGAATCGGGAACTTCGCCGATCACCCGGTCGGCCATCGCGTCCAGCAGGCTGTTTTTATCCGGGAAGTAGCCACAGGCGCCATCGCGGTGACGCCCACCCGGTGGCCGGCGTGCTGGAGGCGGCCGGGCTGGTCAAGCGGTACGGGCGGGTCACCGCACTGGACGGGTTCACGCTCAGCGTGGCGCCCGGCGAGATCACCGGGCTGGTCGGGCACAACGGCGCGGGCAAGACCACGTTCACCCGGATCGTGGCGGGCCTGGCGGCGCCCGACGCCGGCCACGTCACCATCGCCGGGCTGGCACCGAGGCGGGCAGCCGGGCTCATCGGCATGGCACCGCAGGAGATCTCGCTATACCCGGCCGTCACCGTGCGCGAGTCGCTGCGCCTGTTCGGCGGATTGCACGGGCTGCGGCGCAAACCGCTCGCGGCCGCGATCGGGGAGGTGACCGACGCGCTGCGCCTCGGAGGCTTCCTGGACCAGCGGATCGCCACCCTGTCCGGCGGCCAGCAACGGCGCGCCCAGGCGGCGGTGGCGCTGCTGCACCGGCCACCGCTGGTGCTGCTGGATGAGCCGACCGTCGGCGTGGACCCGCAGACCCGCCGGGCCCTGCTCGCCGCGCTGCGCCAGCGCGCCGCCGACGGCGCGGCGATCGTCTACACCACCCACTACCTGCCCGAGCTCGCTGACTTGCAGGCCACCCTCGCGGTCGCAAGGGGCGGCCGGGTGATCGCGCGCGGCACTGTCGGGCCTGCCCGGCCAGGTCACCGTCGACCTCGGCGACGAGGTACTCCGGGTGCCCGCCACCGACACCGCCGCCACGCTGGCCCAGCTGCTGGCCACGATCAGCAAGCCGCTGCGCGGCGTGTCGGTCACCGAGCCGTCACTCGACGACCTGTACCAGGCGGTCGCCAGTGCAGCATGACGGCACCAGCCTGCGGGCAAGCGCGCTCCGGATGGCCGCGCTGACCCGGCACAACCTGCTGCTCCGGCGCCGCGACCCGGCGGACCTCATCACGTACATGATCATCCCGGTGATCCTCATGTGGCTAACCAAGCCGCTACTCGCCCGCCTGATGCCCGACGGCGGCACCGCGCAGGATGTGATCGGCCCGCTTGTGTTCTCCTCCACGCTGTCGCTGCAGATCGCCGGCATGTCGCTGCTGTCCGAGCGGACCTGGCGGACCTGGGAGATGCTGCGCGCGACGCCCGCCAGCCCCACTGAGCTGCTCATCGGCAAGGCGGTCCCGGTGCTGGCAATGCTGCTGCTGCAGCAGGCCGTCGTGATCGGCTACGGCGTCGCAGTGGCCGGGCTGAGCATTGCCGGGCCGTTCCTGCTGCTGCTAGCGCTGCTGGTGTGGAGCGCCACGCTGCTGGCGGCCGGGTCGCTGCTCGCCACCCTGGTGCGCAGCCATGGCCAACTCGCCGTGCTCACCAGCATCGGCGCGCCCAGCACCTCGCCCATGCCTCGCCCGGCTACTGGGCGATCAGCATGCTCAAGGCCGCCGTCCGCGGCGACGCCGCCGCAACACTCGGCCCCGCGGCCATCCTGGGCGCGATCGCGTCGCGGCCGGCACCACCGCCTGCCTGCGACTGCGCCGGGGCCTGGCCCACCTCCGATCCTGAAGGCGACGGACGCCCACAGCGCCGGTCGATTGTTCAGGTAGACCTGATCCCCTACACCGCCCTGCAGCCGGCCGCCAAGCTGGCGTCAGTTTGATTTGACAAGCCCCCATCTGTCAGTCTAAATTGACGGGCGTGGATATCGAAGCGCTCAGCGTGAGTATCTCCTCGGATGACCCGGCGATCGGGCTTCGCGCCTCGCTGGCGCTGCATCGCCTGGCCGAGCGAGTCGAGGCGAGTCACGTCGCGTCGGCCCGGGCCAAGGGCTGGTCGTGGCAGCAGATCGGCGACGCGCTGGGCGTCACCCGGCAGTCCGTGCACACCAAGTACAACAAGGAGTGATCATGACCACCGAACCCGTTGCGCCAGAGCCGCTGCACGGCTGGGGTATCTACCTGCAGGCCTGCGAGGAGGCTCGCCGCCGGGGTGACCGGCGGGCCGGCACTGACCACCTCCTGCTCGCCTTGTTCGAGGATCCCTCGGTCGAGGGCCTGCTGGGCGTGAGCCTGCAGCGGGCCCGGCAGGCCCTGGACGCGCTTGACCGGGAGGCGCTGGGCACCCTGGGCCTGGGGCCGGGTGCTGATGCTCCCGAGCTGCCGATGCGGACCGTGCCGAAGAAGCCGACGCTCAAGTACCTCATGCTGCAGAAGGACCGCCTCCGCATGACGCCCGCGGCCAAGAAGGTGCTGGAGGACGGGGCCAGGCCCCAGCGCCGGGGGCTCCAGTTCAGCGGCCGTGACGTGCTGGCCAAGATTCTCACTCTCCAGCCCCCCGATCCTGCCGCAGTGCTGCTGGGCGCGCTCGGCGTGAACACGGCGGAGGTCCGGCGCCGGCTGGACCTGCCCGGCCAGGCCGGGCGGGAGACCTCCGGGGACGGTGCGGTCCCGTTCAACGGTCAGGCACGCGGATGACCGTAGTCGTCAAAGCCGAGTCGCTGACCAAGCGTTTTGGGGAGGTCTCAGCGGTCGCGGATCTGTCATTTGCGCTGGAGGCCGGGACGATCACGGGTTTCCTCGGCCCGAATGGCGCCGGTAAGACGACGACGCTGCGGATGATCCTGGGGCTCACGGCGCCGTCGAGCGGCCAAGCGCTGGTGTTCGGTCATCCGTACGCCGAGTTGCCGCGTGCGGCAACTCGGCGCGTGGGTGCCGTGCTCGAGGCGACCGATTTCCATCCCGGTCGTTCTGGCCGCGATCACCTGCGGATGCTCGGGCGGGCCGCCGGTATTCCTGACTCCCGTGCGGACGAGGTGCTGCGCCTGGTGGAGCTGGATGACGCTGCCCGGCGGCGCGTGAAGGGATACTCCCTCGGCATGCGTCAGCGGCTCGGGCTCGCGGCCGCGCTGCTGGGCGACCCGGAACTGCTGATCCTCGACGAGCCGGCCAACGGGCTTGACCCGGAGGGAATTCGCTGGCTGCGCGACTTCCTGCGCAGGCTGGCCTCAGAGGGCCGCACGGTGCTCATCTCCAGTCACGTGCTCGCCGAGGTCGCGCAGACGGTCGACCGGGTACTCATCATCAGCCGCGGGCGGCTCGTGCTCTCGTCCTCGCTGGCAGAACTGACCGCCCATGCCTGCGGCGCGGTTCGCGTCCGCAGCGGCGACCCGCAGCGGCTCACCACCGCGCTGCGCGACGCGGCGCTGCAGGTGACGACGGGCACCGACCACGCGCTGCTCGTCCAGGGAGCATCGAGCGAGCAGATCGGCGAGATCGCCTTCGCCGCCGGCGTCCCGGTTCACGAGCTGGTCAACGATGCAGGCCTGCTGGAAGACACCTTCCTCGAACTCACCGCGGAGGTACCGGCATGATCGCGCAGATCAAGGCAGAGCTCCTGAAGATTCGCTCGACCCGGACCACGATCGCGCTGATCCTCGCGATGATCGCGCTGACGCTGCTCATCACGCTGCTGACCGGGCTGCTCACCCACCCGGCCGGGCTTGCGGGCAAAGAGGACCAGCGTGACCTGCTGAGCGTGAGCAGTCTCGCCGGCGTGTTCTCCGCCCTCGCCGGGGTGCTGCTGGTGACCAGCGAGTACCGCTTCGGCACGATCCGTCCGACGATCTTGTTCAACCCCGTGCGCTCACACGTCCTGGCCGCCAAGGCCGCCGCCAGCGCACTGGCCGGCATCGTGTTCGGGGCCGTCGGCGTGGCAGTCGGCTGGGCCGTCGGATACGCGATCCTCAGCGGGCGTGGCATCCCCGTCGTGCTCAGCAGCGGCGAAATTCTGCTGCTCACGCTCGGCGGGCTCGCCGGCGCGGCCCTGTGGGGCGCGATCGGCGCCGGCCTCGGCGCGATCATCCACAACCAGGTCGGCGCCGTCATCACGCTGCTGGCTTGGGGCCTGGTCGTCGACAACCTCCTGTTCGGCCTCGCCCCCTTGGTGGGACGGTTCATGCCAGACCGTGCTTCGGACGCACTCATGGGCCTGCGCGCCCAGCACCTGCTCTCACCAGGCGCCGGCGCCATCACCCTGATCGCCTGGGCCGTCGTGCTGGGGATTCTCGGTATCGCCCTGTCCGTCCGGCAGGACATCAACTGACCTGACCTGGCCAAATTAGTGCGGCCAGCTGCGAAAGACGGTCACCTGAATTAAGTCGGACATGGTGATGATCACGAAGAGGCCGCCGAGGATTATCAGCAACAGTTGCGTCTTGGTGCAGATGGCGAGGCCAGCGGGCCTGGAGGTGCCGCCCGGGGCCCGATGCCGGTACTCGGGCCGACCGTGGCCGCGCGGTCGTCGCAGCCGTTTCGCTCCGACTCAACTACAAGACCCCTTCGCCGATCGGCAGATGATCTTCACTCCAAGATCATGGTGAAAGGCTCAGTGTGATAGCAGGTTGACCAGATGGTTGCCGCGGGTGGTGCGGCTGACCCGTACGGTTGGCCCGGACTTTTCGCGGGTGATCAGGCCGGCTGCGGCCAGTTGGTGGAGGTGGTAGGTCGCAGTGTTGGGCGCGCAGTGCGCGGCTGCGGCCAGCTCGCGCATGGTCAGCGGCTGGCGGAGGGCCTGAAGCATGGCGGCGCGCACCGGGCCCATGATGGTTGCCAGCGCGCTGCCGGTGGTGGCCGGCGTTCCCGGGCGGGGCTGGGGGAGCGGGTAGCCGATGTAACACACGTCGGGGAGTTCGAAGCTGAACAAACGCGCGTCACGCCCGGCGATCATCGGCACTAGCGCCAGGCGGCGCGGGCCGACCGGGCCGAGCGGGCCGATCCTCAAGCGCGGGTTGTTGGAGGGGGGCGCGAAGACGAATGTGCCGTCGTGGTAGCTGAGGTGCGGGTGCAGGTTGTTCAGGAGCGCCGTCATCCCGCCGCGTACTGCGGCGGTGCCGACCCGCTGGATCTCGCGGTCCAGCAGTGGCCCGGCCGCCCGCCACCTGGGCTCGGCCACCGCCCAGATGTCCAGCGACGCGTCGGCCATCGAGTGAAGCCAGCGGCGGGGCTGGTCGGCCGCGGCCCGCCAGGGCGGCGGGCAAGGGCGGCCGCCATAGGCAGCTTCGAGTTCGCTGGTGAGTGCGGCGGCGGGCAGGTCGCGCAGTCTGGCGGCCTGGTCGGCGACGGATGCGTCGACGAGGGGCGAGATCGGCAGGCAGGAGTCCGGTATCAAGCTACGTGCCGTGAACGACTGCGCGGCGAACCGTGCCTGCGGGCGCAGCGTGTCGCGGATGGCGGTCAGAAGGCCGGGCGGCGCGCCGAGCGAGTGCCCCGACGCCGCCTGCAGCAGCAGCGAGAGCACCGATTGGTGCGGGGCCAGCGCGACCGAGACCGTCAGCGCGCCGGGTGCGCCCGCCCGCGCCTGGTCGCCGGGCACTCGAGCCGGTGCCGCTGCGATCGTTCCGGTTTCACCCATGTATCTACCGTGCGCCCTGGCGAGCCGGGCTGACTAGTGCGTTGGCCACGCGCTGGCGAGGCGATGCTGGCCTGTGACGGAGACGGCATCGGATCGTGACTTCCAAGTTCTTCGACATGGTCCTGACACCGGCGCGCCCTTGACCGAGGATCACAGCCAGTGACTGCCGCGATCGCGCGGAATGGCCGCCTGGGCAGCACCGGGCGTCGCCCGATCGGGGACACGCACTCGAACACCGGTCACGTCGAGAGGATGAATATGAAGAGCAGCGTTGACGGCTCTGTGCTGCGCGCCCGCGCGCCGTGTAAGCAGTATGGCAAGGGCGAGGGGCTGGTACGGGCGGTCGATGGGGCTGACCTGGACGTGGCCAGGGGTGAGACGGCGCCGGTGATGGGGCCGTCGGGCTGCGGCAAATCGACGTTGCTGCACCTGCTCGGCGGGCTGGACCGGCCCACCGAGGGTGAGCTGTGGCTCGCCGGGCAGCGCATCGACCAGATAGGGGAGCGGGCGCTGGCGCGGCTGCGGCGGCACGGCATCGGGTTCGTGTTCCCGGCCTTCCATTTGATGGACGAGCTGACCGCAGCGGAGCTATCCGAGGACGGCAAGGCGACGAAGTACTTCGAGCTGGTCCCCTTCGAGGTGCGGATCACGGCCGAGACGGTCATCCGCGCGCTGGCCGAAGACGACGGCAAGGATGCGCTCCACATGGAGGAGAGCGACCAATGACACACACCACGACGCTGGCCTCGGCCGGCACCAACTACACGGCGATCGGCATCCTGCTGGCGATCCTCGTCCCCGTCTGCGCGGCGGTCGCGGTGATCGTCTGGAACTACTACCGGCTGCAGCGGCACCGCGCCGACGCCGTCGCGCTGGCCTCCTACCGCAAGCTGGCCGAAGAGGCGGTCGCGAACATGACCGAGCTGCGCGCCGAGATGGCCAAGCTGAGCGATCACGTCGCCGCGGTCGAGCAGCTCACGCGAGATGTCGGATGACCGCGCTCAGCCTGCGCACCGGCTTCCGCGCCGGCGCCCCGCCCGGCGCGCGGATCCTCGCCGCGACCGGCCTGGTCGCGTTCCTGCTCTTCAACTACGGCCTGGTCGCGACCGCGAGGCTGCACGCGACTATCGCCCGAGCCCTGCTCCGGGCCCCCGAAGACCCTCTGCGGGAAGCGAGCGAAAGGCTGCACCGCCCCGGACCGCTCGACCCCAGTAACCCGAACATCCGAGCAGGTCTAGCCGACCGCCCGCCCGTGAGGGTCCAGCTCACCGCGGGTTGGCCCAGTCCGTGATCTTCCGCAACCTGGCAACCCGAGAGAGGTCATCATGCGGCAAGCGCAGAGTTCAGGATTCCCTCAGTCAGCCGATACCGGCGGGGAGAAGCGCCGTAAGGCCGGGGCGCCGGTCACCGAGCGTGTCGCCGGGTGGAGCGCGAGACACCGCAAGACCGCGGTCTTCGGCTGGTTGCTGCTGATCGCCGTCATCTTCTTGGCAGGCCAGGCGATCGGCTCGGGGAACCTTCCGCAGTATGACGCCGGGCAGGCCGGGCAGGCCGAGCGTATCCAGAATCAGGTCGCGCCTGCGCAGTACAACGCTCTCGCCGAGAGCGTGCTGATCCAGGCGCGCGCCCCCGGCGTCATGTTCGCGGGCAACGCGGGCATGCGGCAGGCCGCGAGCCAGGTGGCGGCCGCGCTGTCGGCCCTGCCGAAGTCCGCCGCCGACATCCGCAGCCCGCTGTCGGCGGGCGGGCGGTCGCTGGTCTCGAAGGACGGCCGCAGCGCCCTGGTCACCTTCCAGGTGCCCGGCAACGTCGCCGACGCCGGCCAGGCGGTGACCGCCGACCAGCAGGCGGTCGCCGCGGTGCAGGCCCGCCACCGGGGCCTGCGCATCGCCGAATCCGGCGACGCGAGCATCCAGCAGGCGCTCAGCAAAGATCTGACCTTCAGCAAGGCCGAAGCGACCTCGCTGCCGGTCACGCTGATCCTGCTGCTGATCGTGTTCGGCGCCCTGGTGGCGGCCGGCATCCCGCTGCTGCTCGCGGTGACCTCGGTGGCCGCGGCCATCGGAGTCCTGACGATCGTCAGCCACCTGGTGCCGGTCGGCAGCTCAATCTACGAGGTGGTGGTGATCATCGGGATGGCGGTCGGCGTCGACTACTCGCTGTTCTACCTGCGCAGGGAACGCGAGGAGCGGGCCAGCGGCCGGTCGTTCCCAGAGGCACTACGCATCGCGTCCCGGACATCCGGGCGCACCATCCTGGTGTCCGGCATGACCGTGATGGCCGCGCTGTGCGCGCTGTTCCTGGTCGGCGGCGGGCCGTTCGCCGGCGCCGCGGCCGGCACCATCGCGGTGGTCGCCATCGCGGTAGCGGGTTCGCTGACCGTGCTGCCCGCGCTGCTGGCCTGGCTCGGGCCGCGCGCCGACAAGGGACGGATCCCCTTCCTGGGCCGGCGGCGTGCCGCCGCCCGGCCGTCGCGCGCGTGGGCGGCGCTGGCCCGCGCCGTGGTCGCCCGGCCGCTGATCTGGGGCGGGCTCGCCGCCATCGCGCTGCTCGCGCTGGCCGCCCCGGCGCTCGGCATGCGGATCGGGCAGCCGCCCGTGGACGCGCCCTACAACCTCCCCGCGGTGCAGACCATGACCGCGATCGAGCACGCGTTCCCGCAGGCCCCAGCGCCCGCGGAGGTCGTGGTGACCGGCCCGGACGTGACCGGCCCGGCGGTGGCGGCCGCGGTCGGCGCGCTGCGCGCCCAGACCACGGCGACCGGCCCGCTCCGCGGGCCGGTCACGGCCACCTCCATCGGCGGCGGCCGGGCGCTGGTCGTGAACGTGCAGCTGGCCGGCAACGGGCAGGACACCGCGTCCTACACTGCCCTGACGGCACTGCGCGACAAGGCCCTGCCCGCCACGCTGGGCAAGGTGCCCGGGATCAGCTACGCGGTCGCCGGCGACACCGCCGCCGGCCACGACGACGTCCAGGTGGTGCACGACAACACGCCGCTGGTGTTCGCCGTCGTCGCCGTGCTGGCCTTCCTGGTACTGCTGGCAGGCTTCCGGTCGGCCGCGGTCCCGGTCGTATCGATCGTGCTGAACCTGCTGTCGGTGGCGGCGGCCTACGGGCTGATCACGCTGATCTTCCAGGACGGGCGGCTGCAGGGACCGCTCGGCTACACCTCCTTCGGCGCGATCACCTGGTGGGTGCCGCTGTTCATGTTCGTGTTCCTGTTCGGGATCAGCATGGACTACCACGTGTTCATCCTCAGCCGCGTCCGCGAGCTCTGGACCCGGGGCTCCTCCCCGCGGGAGGCAATCGTCGGAGGCATCGCCTCCAGCGCCGGCGTGGTCACCAGCGCCGCGCTGATCATGGTGGCGCTCTTCTCGATCTTCGCCACGCTGCCGCCGATCGAGCTGAAGATCATGGGCGTCGGCATGAGCGCCGCCATCCTGATCGACGCCACCGTAATCCGCGGCGTCCTGCTCCCCGCCGCGCTCGCCCTGCTCGGCGACCGCGCCTGGCGCCTGCGCCGGCACCCGCAGCCACGGCCGGTGAACCAGCCCGTCGCGGCCAGGCGCCCCGTCTAGCTACCGGCGCCAGCTCGCATGGTCATGGGCCGCGAGGAGCCCTGACCCCCGGCGGCCCGTAACCATGCAGGACGCAGGCTCGCCGTCCCCGCTCCACATGGAGGAGAGCGACCAATGACACACACCACGACGCTGGCCTCGGCCGGCACCAACTACACGGCGATCGGCATCCTGCTGGCGATCCTCGTCCCCGTCTGCGCGGCGGTCGCGGTGATC
>Ga0335078_10018242_pt1 | contig 10436 bp, 9 predicted proteins | sample Lox_Sample_32_FD_206711 | JGI IMG/M metagenome (GOLD analysis project Ga0335078, IMG submission 206711) | Soil microbial communities from Loxahatchee National Wildlife Refuge, Florida, United States - Lox_Sample_3.2 | ecosystem: Environmental > Terrestrial > Soil > Wetlands | place: USA: Florida...
ACGGTCGAGGCCGGCAAGGAGGCGGCGGTGGTCGAATCGGCCAAAGCCGCGAGCGAGGTTTACGCGCCTGTGTCGGGCGAAGTGGTCGCGGTCAACGAGGCGATCGCCGGCGATCCCGCCAAGGTCAACGCCGACCCTATGGGCGAGGGCTGGTTTCTCACCGTCAAGCTCGCCGACCCCAAGGCCTTGGACGGGCTGATGGACGAGGCTGCGTATCAGAAATTTGTCGCGGAGCAAGGCTGATGCGCTACCTGCCGCTCACCGGTGCGGATCGCCGTGACATGCTGGCGGCGATCGGCGCCCGATCGATCGACGATCTGTTCGCCGACGTGCCGCAGGCGGCGCGCCTCGATGGCTTGCTCGACCTCCCGTTGGCGCAGGGCGAGCTTGAGGTCGAGCGGGCGCTGTCACGGATGGCGGCGAAGAACGTCGCCGCCGGTTCGGCGCCATTCTTTATCGGCGGCGGCGCCTATCGCCATTATGTCCCCGCCGCCGTCGATCATTTGATTCAGCGCGGCGAGTTCCTCACCTCCTACACCCCGTATCAGCCCGAGCTGGCGCAAGGCACCCTGCAATCGCTGTTCGAGTTTCAGACCCAGGTCGCGCTGTTGACCGGGATGGAGGTCGCCAACGCCTCTCTTTATGACGGCGCCACCTCCTGTGCCGAGGCGGTGGCGATGGCGCATCGCGTGACGCGCCGGGGCACTGCGGTGCTGTCGGGTGCGCTGCACCCACATTACCGCGAGGTTTGCGAGACCTACGCCCAGTTCTCCGGATTGACGGTCGCCGCGCTCGACCCGCTGCCCGGCCGCGTCGAGGATTTGGCCGCGCGGATCGATGGCGACACTGCCTGTGTGGTCGTGCAGAACCCCGATTTTTTCGGCCAGCTGCGCGACTGGTCCGCGCTTGGCGCGCGCTGCCGCGAGGCCGGCGCGCTGCTGGTAGCCGTCGTCAACGAAATCGTGTCGCTGGGCGCGGTGAAGCCGCCCGGCTCGATGGGCGCCGATATCGTCGCCGGCGAGGGACAATCCCTGGGCAACGCGCTCAATTTCGGGGGCCCGCATCTCGGCCTCTTCGCCGCGCGTGAGCAGCATGTCCGCCAGATGCCCGGCCGTCTCGCGGGTCAGACCGTCGATGCCGACGGTCGGCGTGGTTGGGTGCTGACGCTCTCGGCGCGAGAGCAGCACATCCGCCGCGAGAAGGCGACCAGCAATATCTGCACGAATTCGGGTCTCTGCGCGCTCGCCTTCGCCATCCATCTGGCGTTGCTCGGCGAGGCCGGGATGACCCGGCTTGCGCGGCTCAACCACGCCACGGCGTGCAATCTCGCCGACCGGCTGGAAGCGATACCCGGAGTGAGCATCGTCAACGACAGCTTCTTCAACGAGTTCACCGTCCGTCTGCCGACACCAGCGGCGCCGATCGTTGACGAGTTGGCGGAATTCGGCGTGCTCGGCGGCGTGCCGCTCTCGCGCTTCTATCCGGGGCGCGACGATCTCGCCGACCTGCTGCTGGTGGCGGCGACCGAAACCACGACCGATGACGACATCGGCCAGTTCGCCCACGCCCTCGGCGAGGTGCTGCGATGACCGGTTGGAGCCAGGCCCTAAGCGAAGCGCGTGGTCAAACAACCAGCCAGCATCCCGAAGTGGTTGCGGAAACGCCCACTTTCACCGGTAATCGCGGGCTGCAGATCGAGGAACCGCTGCTCTTCGAGCAGGATGCGGCCGGCCGTTGCGGCGTCGACCTGCCCGCGCCGCCAGCGCATAAGAGCCGCCTCGGCGGCCTCGAACGGCAAGGTTCGATTGGCCTACCCGGCCTCAGCGAGCCGCAAGTGGTGCGTCATTTCACCCGGCTATCGCAGAAGAATTACGCCATTGATAGCGGGATCTACCCGCTCGGCTCGTGCACCATGAAGCACAACCCGCGTCTGAACGAAAAGCTGGCGCGGCTGGCGGGCTTCGCCGATCTCCACCCGCTGCAACCCGCAACCACGATCCAGGGCGCTCTCGAGCTCATCGATACGCTGGCGCATTGGCTGCGGATTTTGACCGGTATGCCGGCGGTGGCCTTGTCGCCCGCGGCGGGTGCGCATGGCGAGCTCTGCGGCATGATGGCGATCCGCGCCGCGCTGACCGCTAGAGGCGATCCGCGCCGGCGCATCCTGGTGCCCGAATCGGCGCACGGCACCAACCCGGCGACTGCGGCGACCTGCGGTTACGCAATCGACCCGGTTCCCAACAACCCGCGCGGCCGGGTCGATCTCGCCGCGCTCAAGGCCAAACTTGACCGCGATGTCGCCGCGCTGATGCTCACCAACCCCAACACCTGCGGCCTGTTTGAGGACGAGATCCTGGAGATTGCCGATGCCGTGCATGCCGTTGGCGCGTTATTCTACTGCGACGGCGCTAATTTCAACGCGATCGTCGGGCGAGTGCGCCCGGCCGATCTCGGCATCGACGCCTTGCATCTCAACTTGCACAAGACCTTCTCGACCCCGCATGGCGGCGGCGGGCCAGGCAGCGGCCCGGTGGCGTTCGCCGCCTCGCTCGCCGCACATGCGCCGCTGCCGTGGATCGTCCACGGCGAAGGTAGCCGCGCGCTGGTCGAGCACGCCGAGGGGCCGGCCAAGGACTCGATCGGCCGGCTAAAGGGATTCCACGGCCAGATCGGCATGTTCGTGCGCGCTCTCGCTTACATGATGAGCCACGGCGCCGATGGTCTCCGTCAAGTCGCCGAGGACGCGGTGCTCAACGCCAATTACCTGCGGGCGCGGCTCGCCGGGTCGCTGTCCCAGTCCTATCCCGGCACGTGCATGCACGAGGTCTTGTTCGACGACCATTTCCTCAAGGACACCGGCGTCACCACGCTCGATTTCGCCAAGGCGCTGATCGACGAGGGTTTCCACCCGATGACGATGTATTTCCCGCTGGTCGTCCACGGCGCGCTGCTGATCGAGCCGACCGAGACTGAAAGCAAGGCCGCGCTCGACCAGTTCGCCGATACCGTCATCGCGCTGGCGGCCCGCGCTAAGACAGATGCGGCGGGCTTTCATGCCGCGCCGCGCTTTACCCCACGCCGCCGGCTCGACGAAACTGCGGCGGCGCGCAAGCCGCTGTTGCGCTGGCGGGCGGCTTCCGCCCGCCAGGAGGCGGCGAATTAATGCAATATAATTATGTTATTTGAGATTTATTGACATATAAATATCGCGAAATATGGTGGCGGATATAGGGTAGTGCTGACTTGAGCCTGTCATCGCACCAGCCCATGTCTAGGGCAGATCGTCTGCGCCGATCGGAAATCCACAGGCGAGGCTATTTAACGGAGGGTTCGATTATGTCGCTGCGCATCAATGACGAAGCACCGAACTTCACCACCGAGACCACTCAGGGAACGATCAATTTCCACGATTGGATCGGCAATGGCTGGGCGCTCCTGTTCTCGCATCCCAAGGATTTCACGCCGGTCTGCACGACGGAACTCGGCTATATGGCAGGCCTCAAGCCGGAATTCGACAAGCGCGGCTGCAAGATCGTCGGCCTCAGCGTCGATCCGGTCGGCGACCACACCCGCTGGCAGAAGGACATCGAGGAGACCCAGGGTCACGCGGTCACCTACCCGCTGATCGGCGACCCGGAACTTAAGGTCGCCAAGCTCTATGACATGCTGCCCGCCGACGCCGGCGGCACCTCGCAGGGCCGCACCGCCGCGACCAACGCCACCGTGCGCTCGGTTTTCCTCATCGGCCCCGACAAGAAGATCAAGGCGATGCTCACTTACCCGATGTCGACCGGGCGCAATTTCGACGAAGTCCTGCGCATCCTCGATTCGGTGCAGCTGACCTCGCGCCACACCGTGGCGACGCCGGTCAACTGGAAGCCGGGCGAAGACGTGATCGTTGCTCCGACGGTGCCGAGCGACGAAGCCAGGCAGAAATACCCGGCTGGCTTCCGCGAGGTGAAACCGTATTTGCGTTACGTCCACCAGCCGCGGTGACGACTTAGGCAGCCTTCGTCCGCGGCGCCGGTCACTTCGGCATCAGATAGGAGGGGGTTGTCGTCGGCATCTGGGGCATGACGCCGCCGCGCCCCGGCGGCGCGTTGGCCGGTGCGACCCCGGTGCCGCCCAGCGGCAGGTCGGCGAGATGCGGCGTGTCGCTGGCCGGGATGCCGGCGGTCTCGGCGATCGCCTCGATCTGGTTGTCGGTCAGCGTAATGCCGTAGAACTTGTCGTAGAAATCCTGCGCCAGCGAGCGCACGTCGTTCTGGTTGGCGCTTGGGTAGAACAGCACGGACAGCCAATAGAGCCCGATCAGCCGGTTGACCCCCGGCGGATCATCGATCCAGCCGAACGGCGCCGCCGGTTCGAGATAGACGTGCTTGTTGCGCACGGCGGCAAGGTCCCGCCAGCCCGGGTCGTGCAGCAAAGCTCGATAGAAAGTCGGCGATTCGGCGATGATGATATCCGGGTTCCATTGCTGGATCTGCTGCCGCGTCACCGCCCGAGTGCCGGTGTCCGGTAGGTTGGCGACGTTGATGACGCCCGCGTTACCGATCGCCGACGCCGCGGGCGATCCCGGTGGGGCTGGTTCGAGACCGCTGGCGCCGCGCCCGTAATACACGCGGGGGCGGCCGATCGCCGACTGGATCAGCAGATTCCCGCGCAGCGCGTTGATCGCGTGCTCCGCCGAGCCGGCCAGATCGTCGCCGCGGTCGGCGACGTCGAGCAGCCGGCCGGTGATGCGCAGCATCGTCGCCATCCGGTCGAAGCTGCCGTCGAGCAGGATGTACGGCGTGCCGGTCGCCTGCGTGATCTGGTCGGCGAACGCGGCGCGGTCGGGCGTCACGTCGCCGACATCGATGACGACGTCGGGCTTTGCCCGGGTGATCGCGGCGGCGGCTCCAGGATCGGCGATTGGGCCAATCACCGGCAAATGCTTGACCTTTGGCGGCAACGCTCCGGCCGGCCGCTGGACCCAGCCGATCAGCTTGTCGGGCGCCAGGACGTAAACCAGCACCTCGGCGCTCGTGTTGGCCGCCATCACGCGATTGATGTGATCGGGCAGGATCAGGCGGCGGCCGGCCGAATCGGTGTACTCGGCCGACAGCGCTGGCGTCGCCGCGAGCACCGCGAGCGATAGGGCCGCGAGGCGCGCGGCGAACGGTCGAAACGGCATCGGCGCCCCCGGTATAGGAAATCTTCCTGCGACTATAGCTGCGGCGACTCGTCTGGCAAGCGCACCTCTGCGACAGCAACGACCGCGCGCGGCGCAGCCCTGGCCGGCGGTGGCCTGCTATGATCGCGGCGTGCAGATCGAGCCCTATCGTTGGCGCCTGACGCCGAGCTTCGTCGCCCATCTGTGGAAGGCTGTTACACAGCAGCACCATCGCGTGCTCAAGCCGCTTTTTGCTTACTGCGTGCCGCGTGACGGTGTGGTCTTCGATGTCGGTGCGCATGCGGGCCAGTTCGCCAAACTGTTCGCGCGTATGGCTCCGCAGGGGCAAGTCTATGCCATCGAGCCGGGCAGCTACGCGCGCTCCATCCTGCGCACGGCCATCTGGGCGCGCCGTCTGTCCAATGTCGCGATCCTGCCGGTCGCGCTTGGCGCCGAGCCGGGGCTCGCGCGGCTGGTCATTCCGATCAAGGCGAGCGGCGCGCTTGGTTTCGGCCTGTCGCATCTCGGCCGCCCCGAGGACCGCTGGCCGCGCGTCGCCACCGAGTTGGTGGCCCAGACCACCATTGACGAGCTGGCAGAAACTCTGGCGCTCGAACGCCTCGATTTCATCAAGGCCGACATCGAGGGCAACGAAATGCGGATGCTCCAAGGGGCGGTGCGCACGCTGAAGCGATTTCGACCCGGTCTGTTGCTTGAGGTGAGCGCCGTGCAGCTCGCCCGCGCCGGAGACAACGTCGCCGGGGTGTTTGCCTTTCTGGCGGAGCTTGGCTACAGCGGCTTTGTGATGGGTCCGAAGGGGTGGCTGGTTCCCGCGGAAATACACGCAGACAATGATTTCTGGTTTTTCCACGCCGACGATCCGCTCGTCACCACGCTCACCGTGGGGGCCTTGCGACCAGAATCAATCGAAAAGCGGGCCGCCCATGGCCGCGCGTGCTAGAATCCCAGCACGACTGAGGGGCTTACCGCCACGATGGACTTTTCCGGCACGACGATATTGTGCCTGGGCGACATCATGCTCGACCGCTTCGCCTATTGCGGCATCGAGCGCATTTCGCCGGAAGCCCCGGTGCCGGTGCTGCTTTTGGACCGGGTCGAGAGCATGCTGGGCGGCGCGGGCAACGTCGCCCGCAACATCACCGCACTGGGCGGCAATGCGGTGCTGATGGGGCTGCTCGGCGACGATGCGGCGGGCGCCGAGGTTCGCGCCGCCCTTGCGGCGACTCCGCGTCTCGTCGACGCGCATGTGCCGAGCGCGTCGCGGCAGACGACCTGCAAGACTCGCTATCTGGCGGGACATCAGCAGATCGTGCGGGTCGACGAGGAGCACATTCACGAACTTGAGCCGGCGGAGGAGCAGCGCCTTCTTGCCGCGATCGGCGAGGCACTGCCTGACGTTGATGCGGTAATCCTCTCCGATTACGGCAAGGGCGTGCTCGGCCCGGCCATCGTGGAGTTTGTCATCCGCCAGGCGCGTGGGCGAGGCGTCCCGGTCTTCGTCGACCCGAAGAGCGATGATTTCCGTCAATATCGCGGCGCCACCTGCATCACGCCCAACCAAGCCGAGCTGGCGCGCGCCGCCCGGCGCAGGACGACAACCGAGAAAGAGGTGGTCGCCGCGGCAAAGCGGGTGCTCAGGGAGGCCAAGGCCAACGCGATCCTCGCCACCCGCTCCGACAAGGGCATGGTGCTGGTCGAGGCGGCAGGCCCGGGCAGCTATAAGGTCACGGTCGAGCCGGCGCGGGCCCGTGAGGTGTTCGACGTGTCGGGCGCGGGTGACACGGTCGTCGCGGTGCTGGCCCTCGCCCACGCCAGCGGCCGCGCGCTGCCCGAGGCGATGCGGCTCGCCAATGCCGCCGCCGGCATTGTCGTCTCCAAGCTCGGCACCGCGACCGTCGAGCTCGACGAATTGATGCTCGAGCTCGCCCGCGACGAACGGGCCTCGCCGCACGGCAAGCTGTACACTCGCGTCGAGGCCGAGACGCTGGTGCGTCAGTGGAAGGGTCGCGGCCTGTCGGTTGGCTTCACCAATGGCTGCTTCGATATCCTCCATCCTGGCCATGTCGCGCTGCTGGCGGCGGCGCGCGCGCAATGCGACCGGCTCATCGTCGCGCTTAACAGCGACGCCAGCACGCGGCGGCTGAAGGGTCCCGACCGGCCGGTCAATTCGCTCCCCAACCGCGCCGGGGTGATCGCCGCGCTCGAGTCCGTCGATGCGGTCACCAGCTTTGAAGACGACACGCCGCTCGACCTCATTGTCCGGCTGCGACCCGACGTGCTCATCAAGGGCGCCGACTACACTTTCGAGACCACGGTCGGCGCCGCCGAGGTCACCGCCAGCGGCGGGCGCGTCGCGCTGATCGACCTCGTCGAAGGCCACTCCACGACCGCGACGATCGGCCGGCTGCGGCGGAACACAGTGCCCAAAATCGCCGCCGACGGCGAGGATTGAGGCGGGCCGGCGATGCTCGTCATCACCGGAGGCGGCGGGTTCATTGGCTCGGTGCTGGCCTGGGCGCTCAACGAGGCCGGGCGCGCCGATATCGTTATCGCCGACCGCTTTGGCCATGACGAGAAGTGGCGCAATCTCGCCAAGCGCGACTTCTACGAGATCGTCACCATCGAGCGGCTGCCGGCCTGGCTCGACCGCTTCGGCGGCGAGGTCGAGGCGGTGTTTCATCTCGGCGCCAATTCCTCCACCACCGAGAGCGATGCCGATCTCGTCATCGACACCAACCTCAATTCCTCGATAGCGCTATGGCGCTGGTGCGCTGTCCACGGCAAGCCGCTGATCTACGCCTCGTCAGCCGCGACTTACGGCGACGGCACCCAGGGTTTTGACGATGCCGGCGGCGTTGCCGAATTCAAGCGACTGCGGCCAATGAATCTCTACGGCTGGTCGAAGCACGCCTTCGATCTGTGGGCGCTGCGCGAAGCCGGAAAGGGCCACGCGCCGCCGGCGTGGTACGGGCTCAAGTTCTTCAACGTGTTCGGGCCCAATGAGTACCACAAGGGCGAGATGATGAGCCTCGTCGCCAAGAATTACGCAAAAATCGTGGCGGGCGAGACGATCCGGCTGTTCAAATCGTACCGGGATGATGTCGCCGACGGCGAGCAGAGCCGCGACTTCGTCTACGTCAAGGATTGCGCCGCCGCGATGCTATGGTTGTGGCGGCAGAAACCGGCCAGCGGGATCTACAATATCGGCACCGGCAAGGCGCGCAGCTTCCGCGACTTGATGGAGGCGACCGGCGCGGTGTGCGGCGGCCCGCCAAAGATCGAATACGTCGACATGCCCGACGCGATCCGGCCCAACTATCAATACAAAACCGAGGCGAAGATGGGGCGGCTGCGCGCGCTCGGCTACAACGCACCGTTCACCCCGCTCGAGGAAGCGGTGGAGGATTTCGTGGTCAACTACCTCGTGAACTCGGATCCATATCTCTAGGGAGGCGTCGATGAGCGACAACAGGCATTGGGTCGGGACTTGGACCGCCGCGCCGGCGCCGGCCGAAGGCGCGGCCTTCGCCAATCACACGCTACGCATGATGCCGCGGGTCAGCCTCGGCGGCAGCGTCGTGCGGGTGCGCATCTCGAACGCCTATGGCGTGCGGCCGTTGCAGATCAGTGCAGCGCGGATCGGGTTGCGCGACAAGGGCCCCGCGATCGTTCCCGGCTCCGACCGCCAGTTGACCTTTGGCGGCGAAGCGGGTGCGGTCATCGCCGCCGGCGCGGTGCTACTGAGCGATCCCGTTTCGCTCGAGGTGCCAGCGCTCGCCGATCTGGCAGTCAGCTTCCACGTGCCGCAAGAGCTGCCGGCGGCTTTCGGGATCACCGGCCGCTACGCGCGCCAGACCAATTACATTTCGCCGCCCGGCGATTTCACCGCCGAGGCCAACATGCCGGTCGGCAAGCTGACCGATGACTGGTACTTCCTCTGCGGCGTCGATGTCGTCGCGCCCAAGGAGACGCTCGGCATCGTCGCGGTCGGCGACTCGCTCACTGACGCCAATATCTCGACCCATGACGGCCATCATTCCTGGCCGTCGCAGCTCGCCCGGCGCCTCGTCGCCCGGGGCGGCCGGCCCGCTGCGGTGATGAACCAGGGGCTCGGCGGCAACCGCATCCTCCACGACGTACGCGGCGACAGCGGCCTCAAACGCTTCGACCGCGACGTGCTCGCCCAGCCCGGCGTCACCCACGCGATCATCATGCTCGGCACCAACGATCTGCGAAACCGCAGCGCCAAGCCGGAGGAGGAGGTCGGCGCGGCGCAGATGATCGCCGGCTTGAAGCAGCTCGCGCTGCGCGGCCAGGTGAAGGGCGTCAAGATGATCGGCTGCACCCTGACCCCGTTCGGCTACGAGACTTTCCTCCCCGGCGCGTGGAATCCGCGCCGCGAGGCGGTGCGCCAGGCGGTCAACGCTTGGATGCGCGAGGGCAACTCCTTCGACGCGTTGGTCGATTTCGATGCGGCGCTGCGCGACCCGGAGAACCCGGTCAACATGATCCCGCGCTTCGATTGCGGCGACCGGTTGCACCCAAGCGATCTCGGCTACCGCGCGATGGGCGACGCGATCGACCTCGCGCTGTTCGATTAAGGGGGGATGACCATGACGTTACGTGTGCCGATGGTCTCGGCGGAGCGAGCCCGCGAGATCGGCGAGACCCTGGGCATGCCGGCGCGGCGCACGCAGAGCGAGGCGTTTCGCGTCGTTGCCAACAATCCCGGCGTCGCCCGCGTCGCGTTCAGCCAGCTGATGCAGCTCTTGGAAAACAACAAGCTCGACATCCGGCTGCGCGAGTTGATGATCATGCGGATCGGCTGGGTCACCGGCTCGGCCTATGAATGGACCAACCACTGGCGCGTGGCGACTACCGCCGGCATCCCGCCCGAGGACATTCTCGCGGTGCGCGATTGGCAGAGCTCCGATCGTCTCAATGCCGCCGACAAGGCGATCCTCGCAGCCACCGACGAATGCCTCGCCGGCAAGTCGATCTCCGACGCCGCCTGGGCCGAGGTCGCGAAACACATCACTGACCCGGCGCATCAGGTCGAGTTCGTCATCGCCATGGGCAACTGGCTGATGTTCTCGATGCTGTTCCGCAATCTGCGCATTCCGCTCGGCGAGGGTGTCGCAGTCTGGCCGCCAGACGGTCAGGCATCGCCCGCCGCGAATGGCTGGGGCTAGGCAGCGCGCAGTTTTTCATCGGCTTCCACCAACAACCGCGCCATCCGCCGCGCCCAGGCGGCCTGGGC
>Ga0335078_10018243_pt1 | contig 10436 bp, 10 predicted proteins | sample Lox_Sample_32_FD_206711 | JGI IMG/M metagenome (GOLD analysis project Ga0335078, IMG submission 206711) | Soil microbial communities from Loxahatchee National Wildlife Refuge, Florida, United States - Lox_Sample_3.2 | ecosystem: Environmental > Terrestrial > Soil > Wetlands | place: USA...
GCCTGGGCGCGGTGCCCGCCGCCGCGGTGCTGTACCTGCGCCTGCTGATGCCGGAATCACCGCGCTACCAGATACAGGTGCAAGGACGGGCGGAGCAGGCGGCGAGCCAGATCGCCGACTTCACCGGCGGACAGGTCAGCGGCGACGGGTCCGCTGGGCCGCGCCAGGAGCTGGGGCTGCGGGCCTTCCTGACGGACCGCCGGTGGCTGATCATGCTGGCCGGGACGGCGGGCACCTGGTTCCTGCTGGACTACGCCTACTACGGCAACACCATCTCCACCCCGCAGATACTGGGCCTGATCTCCCCGCACGCCTCGACCACCACCAAGATCGCCTTGCAGCTGGCCATCTTCGCGGTCGCGGCGGTGCCCGGCTACGTGCTGGCGATCGCCTGGCTGGACCGCATCGGGCACCGGCGGCTGCAATGGACCGGCTTCGCGGTCATGGCGGCCTGCTTCCTGGTCATCGCGGCGGTGCCCGGCATGACCACCACGGTCGCCCCGTTCCTGCTGGTCTACGGGGTGAGTTACTTCTTCACCGAGTTCGGGCCGAACATGACCACCTTCGTGATGCCCAGCGAGCTGTATCCAGTGGAAATGCGGGCGACCGGGCACGGGATCTCGGCCGGCGTCGGCAAGCTCGGCGCGTTCATCGGGGTGTTCTTGTTCCCGGTGCTGAACAGCTCGCTGGGCCTGCGCGGTACGTTGCTGCTCACCGCCGGGGTCTCCGTGGCCGGGATGGCGCTCACCTTCGTGCTGCCCGAGCCTGCGCGCCGGAGCCTGGAAGACATGCACGTCAGCACGCCAGCCTTGGCCCCCCAGCCGCTGCGCGTAGCCGATGAGGCCTCGTCCCCGTGAGGGCCTGACCACCGCTCGCCAGCGGGTTCCCGAGGCCCGGTCCCGCGCACCTGCCCGGGCGTGCCTGCTTCGTGCGCATGGTGTGCGCACCATGGGCGGGTGGCCGAGACCCGGACCTGTGAGCAGTGCGGGGCCCTGTTCACCCCGCGCCGTGAGCATGCCCGGTTCTGTCGTCCTCGCTGCCGGGTCGCGTGGAACCGCGATAATACCGGGGACCCGCAGACAGGGGCGAGGGCGCCGGAGTGGTCCATCACCGCGATGCGCGAGGCTGTAGAGCGGCTGGCCACCGATCAGGTGCCGGACCACGCGCAGGGGTTCGCGCTAATCAGCGAGGCGGTCTGGCTGATCACCCTCGTCGATGCCACCCTGGTGCGATATCACCGCCAGGCCTACAAAAGCGCCATGAAATCCCAGGCCTCCGCCCGCCGTGAGGCGATCGACGGAACATTCGCGGGGTTGCGGTTCGTGCGCAACCAGATGGGATATCACCTTGACCCTGCCGATTTCCTCCAGCCGGAGGAAGGCCATCCCGGCCCTGGTCAGGACGATGTGACGTCCTGGAGGTGGCGATCACTGCCGGAACCGGACCTTGAATCGCTGCCGCATCGCGGCCGGGCATGGGAGATGACACGGTACAGGGCCTATCAGGCTCGGCTAGCCGGTCACACCATTGGGGAGACATTCGGCCAGGCCGCCGCGTTCCTGAACCTGGCCTCCGCCGACTCGGCGGCGGCATAGCCTGCCTGGCCCGCATCCCGCACGGGCTCACTCGAACGTGCATCTCGCGGCACGCACGCGGAACCCCGGCGGCTGCGTGCAGCACTGATCTGCGTAACGACTGAGCCCGGTTGATCAGTAATGGGACCTGCCGGTGCGGCCCGGCGTGCGCCGGCGGGCCTAAGGCAGAGCCCGGCCCTGACGCCGGGCCGGGCGCCGTGTAGCGGCGCCACGGCCTGACCAGGATCTGGCGCGGCACCGCCGACGCCGCAGCGATCCATCTGCGTCACCGCTCCGGCGGCCATAACACCCCGTTCGCACGGACGCTGCTGCGCAGCCGCCGCCCGGCGATCATTCACCTGTGGCGTCGCGAGGGCCCGGGAGAAGGCGCACACCCGGGAAGGCGACGCGATCGCCGCGGCCCGGCGGCGCCTGCCCATGGTCGAGGTGGACGCCAGCCTGGCGCTGAGCGGGCCGGCCGGTCCGCTCACCCTGCTGGAGGCGCTCGAAGGGCGCCAGCAGCTCATCGCCTACTACTTCATGTGGTGGCCCGGGCACCCAGCAGCCGACCAGTGCGAAGGCTGCACATGGGTCACCACCCAGGTCACGGACCTGTCCTACCTGCATTCCCGGGACATCACCTTCGCGGTCTTCTGCCAGGGACGCAATGTCACGTACGACATCCCGCCGGCGCATCCCTACGAGGAGAGCGTCCGCTACCGCGACTTCATGGGCTGGGACATGCCGTGGTACTCGGCCCACCCCTCTCTCGACGCGCTCCTGGCCGGGCGCCAGATCGGCCTGTTCCACCTGGTGTGCTACCTGCGCGACGGCGACCGCGTCTTCGACACCTACTGGACGACCCGCCGCGGCGCCGAGGCCATGGACTACAGCTACGCGCTCATGGACCTCACCGTGTACGGGCGCCAGGAGCCATGGGAAGACTCGCCCCCCGGCTGGCCGCAACCGCACGACGACCACACACGGACTAACGGACGCCCCATCGCCCAGTGGCCGCGACTCGAAGCCGGACGCTCCGACGACCTCGGCACCAGCCATGACGGCCGCTAGGACGACCGCGGCCGCGCTGACCGCGACGCTCGGCTCGTTCGCGTTCTTCGCACCAGAGCGGGACCGTCTTGCACTGCTATTCCAGCTGCACCCGCGGCACGGAGTTCCTGATGGACTACTACGCGATCCTTGACCGCGCGCCCAAGGGCCGCGACGAAGACGGCCAGCCTATGGGCTGGCTGCGCCGCAACCTCAAGGCCCGCCCCGAGGTCACCGTGGAGGTGGGCACCCAGACGTTCACGGTCCTAGCGGAGGAACTGGGCGGCACCGACCGCGCCGAGCTGTGGCCCAAGCTGGTCGCGGAATGGCCCAAGCCGGCCGCCGGGTCCCCTGACCTCGGCGCGGCCCAGGCCAGGACCACCCGGCAGTTTCCGGTATTCATGCTGACTCGCCAGGACTAACCCGGGACGAGGCATCCCGGCTTGCCCATGACCTCGCCACGAGCGGTGCGCTGGTCCCGGTGCTGCCGGAACACGTCACCACCCAGCCCCGGCGACCTGGCCGCCGAACTTAGCTCAGCCCGCCGGTCGCGGGCGCCGCAGTTCCCCAGGCCCGGCCACTGTCACCCGGCTCGACCAGGCAATGGGCCTGAACGCTCGGCTCAACACCAGACAGCTAGGGCGGACTGACGCGTAACAGGAGAGCAACCGGAATGGGTGATCTGCGGTTGCTGGCGGCACCGGTCTTACCTCAACCCGCACACGGGTACTCGGCGAAACCGAACGAGTCGATGCGGAGACAGCATATTGGCAGCTCACCATCACCATCGGCGCCGGCCACCCGGACCGGGCGGTGATAAAGGGGGCCAGGTCCTTGAACCCTACGGATTAGATGGTCTCCCGCTAAACGCCGGGTCCAACAGGTGGCCTGGAGTGCTGAACCTCGGCGGCGGTCCCTAACGGCGACGTCGTGAGTACGGTAACTGGGCCCAGTTCGTGGCCTGTGCCCAGTCCATGGCCTGATCCAGGATGTCGAGGACGACGCCGGTCTTGGCCTCGGTATAGGCCCAGCCGTCGTCGCTCCAGCGGCGGACGTTAGCTCGCTTGGCCGCGGCGTAGCGGCGGCAGGCCGCCGGGTCGGCCCGGAGATAGTCGCGGAACAACAGATGGTCACGCTCCCACTGGCTGCCCGCGGCGCACACATGCACGTGCACGTCGCGCGGCTGGCCTGCGGGCGGCCTGAAGTAGCGGTGCATCTCGTCCCGGCTGCGCAGCACGAGGCCCACCTCCTCAAGCTGGGGAACGTAGCGCCGCTCGGCGGCGGGATCGGCGACGCTGACCTGGATATCTACGATCGGCTTGGCCGCAAGTCCCGGCACTGAGGTGGAGCCCACGTGCTCGATCCCCAGCGCGGCCGGGCCCAGTGCGGCACCGATCCGGTGCCGCCAGCGTGCGTACGTCCGCGGCCAGGCCGGGTCGTAATCCATGACGACCAGCGGCACGGCAGGCCGCTCGGAGCCGTCGGTGATGCTGAAGCCTGGCCACATGTGCGGCACCGCCTGTCGCGCCAGCTTGAGCCGCACGGTCACCGACAGCTCGTGCGCGGCCAGGCCCTGGGGCGCGGCGGCCAGCTCGTACAGATCGATGATCGTGGCGCGATTGCCTTCGGCCGCGCGCAGCCGCAGCCAGGCCTCCATAGGATCGGCCCAATCCGTGACTCCGGCCGCTGCTAGACGGTCCGCGAGCCTGCCCGCACCACCAAGTGCGCCACGCTGATGCAGCTCGCCGGTCACGCCCTGAACCTAGCAAATCGACCAGCTGCTGCCGACCCAAGCGAGGCGGTTACTGGGCCATTAACGCTGGCACAGAGGAGCCCGTCGTGGCCACTCGCGGACACCTCGACGCGCCAGTCAGGCCACCTGCAGGGGCAGGCCGCGCGGATTCCCAACCTGATAGTCCAAGTTCCGAAAACCGCTCCCTCTCACGCGATGGCTCCGCCGGACCTGCCGCGGCACCACCCATCTTCCCAGCTGATCATTTGGCGGTCGTGCTCATCAGCGCGCTCCCCGATGAGCTCGCGGCCCGGGCTTTGATGCCCCGGCGGTTCTGGCCGGGAACGCCGCAACGCCCCAGAAGATGAGTGCGAAGCCGAGGCTTGTGCCGCGGCCCAAGAGCCGCCGTGGTGACTCCGGGCCCGCCTCGGCCATCTCCACAGCCGAAGACATGAGCCGCTATCTGGCCATGTACCAGGGCGGGGGCCGCTATCACGGCCAGGTGGTGCGACCCCGCGCCGGTACTAACCGGCCGTTAGCGGGGTGCCAGGCCGCCTGCGGCAGCATGCAGAACAGGCCGTTCTGGTCGGTCGCGGTTGTCCAGTTCACGGCGGCCGCGGCCATGCCACATCCGGCGCTGCTGTGCGGTCGGCCGCCGTCCAAGGACCAAGGCCGCTGCGCACGAGGGGACTGGCGTACTTGAGCATGGTGACCTTTTGCTCTGTTGACCGGGATGCATGAGCCGGACGTTGATGAGAGCTGGCAGTTGAAAGGGGGCGTCATGGCCCCTGCGGTTCGCACCCCTGAGAGCAGAGAAGTCGCCTGGCGATCGCTGGCACGCCCGGTCATCGAGGTCTCAGACCTGCGCAAGTCATACGGCTCGACGCTCGCGGTGAAGGACGTGTCTTTTGAGGTTGAAGACGGTGAGATCTTCGGCATCCTCGGGCCGAACGGCGCCGGGAAGACCACCACGGTGGAGTGCATCTCCGGACTGCGTAAACCAGACGGCGGGACCATCAGCGTCCTCGGCTTCGACCCGCAGCGAGACCGCGCCGCCCTGCGGGAGCGGGTCGGCGTGCAGTTGCAGGAGGGCACACTGCGGCCGCAGCTGACGGTCGCCGAGACGGTCAACCTGTTTGCCTCGTTCTACCCGCGGCCCGCGGATACCGGAGAACTGATTGAGATGCTGGGCCTGGGCGGGCCTGGGCCCCAAGCGGAATGCATATTACCGCCGGCTGTCCGGCGGGCAGAAGCAGCGGCTCTCGATCGCGCTCGCCCTCGTCGGCAACCCGGAGGTCGCCATCCTCGATGAGCTGACGACCGGGCTGGACCCGCAAGCCCGGCGGGAGACCTGGCGGCTGATCGAGGACATCCGGGATCGCGGCATCACGATCCTGCTCGTCACGCACTACATGGACGAGGCCGAGCGGCTGTGCAACCGGGTGGCCGTGATCGACTCCGGCCGGGTGATCGCACTCGACACCCCCGGCGGGCTGGCCGAGCGCGAGGGCGGGGGAAGCCACATGACCTTCCGGCCGGACAAGCCGTTCGACGACCGGGTACTGACCTCGCTTGCCGAGGTTGGCCGGGTCGAGCACGAAGGACCGCGCGTGGTCGTAAGCGGCACAGGCGAGCTGGTCAGCTCGGTCGTCCGCGCGCTCGGGGGCGCCGGCGTCGAAGCGCACGAGATCCAGGTCGAGAGCGCCACGCTCGAAGATGCCTTCCTGCGGCTCGTCAGCCGCCATCGGGAGGAGGTGAGCACGTCATGAGCGCCCCTACCGCCGCGCTGCCGCACCGGCCGCCTCGCCGTGCACTGAGACAACTGATTATCACGGAGGTCAAGTGCGCCTGGCGCGTGCCCGTCACACTCGTACTTGGCTTGCTCGTACCCGTGATCATCTTCGTGATATTCGGGTCGGCAAGCGGCCTGCGGAAGCCCATTCCCGGTAGCAGCCCGCCGGTGAGCTATATAACCACGGCCGTCCCCGTGATGATCGCGATGGTGCTCGCGCTGACCGCCCTGGTGAGCCTGCCGGTCGTGCTGGTCAACCAGCGTGAGCACGCGTTCCTGCGGCGCCTGTCGACGACCCCGGTCCCGCCGAGCTGGCTGCTGGGCGCGCAGGTCGTGGTCAATGTAGTGCTCGCGGCGCTGGCAATGGTGCTGATCGTCGTCGGCGGCGCATTGTTCTTCAGCGTGCCCGCCCCGGCGCAGGTTGGCGGATTCATCTTGTCAGCGTTCCTTGCCATGGCCGCCTTGTTCGCGATCGGCCTGCTGATCGCGGCGGTGTCGGCCAACGGCGCGGTCGCCGGTGTGCTCGGCTCCGTCCTTTTCTACCCGCTTATGTTCTTCGCCGGGCTCTGGGTCCCGCGGCAGTCGATGTCGCCGGCGATGCGCCACATCAGCGACCACACCCCGCTCGGCGCGGGAGTCCACGCCATGCTCAGCGCGATGCAGGGCTCGTTCCCTCCCGTGCAGCCGCTGCTGGTCATGGCCGCATGGGCCATAATATTCGGCCTGGCCGCCGTCAAGCTGTTCCGGTGGGAGTAGCGATGACCTCGACGATCACGGGCATCATCGTCGCGGCGGTCTTGATCGGCTCCGCGTTGCTGTTCCCATGGCTGCAGAAGAAAGGCATTGTCACCTTCGGGCCGCGCAGCTACACCCTTCGCGTTCCTGGTACGAGGGAGGAATTGCTCCAGAGATCCTGCGACGCTCTCGACGGCGCCCGGCATTTCTCCATCGTGGGAGTATCCGACCATGACTTCGAAGTCAAGGCCAAGTACCGGGTCCCGCCGGTGTGGGCTGACGTAACCGTCTCAGTCCTCCAGCAGAACACCGGTGCGACAGTCATCAAGGCCACGGTCTCGGTGCTGCCCAATCTATTCACGGTGGTGACGGTCCCCGAGCGGAGGATCTTCGCCCGCTTCGCCGACGCAATGCGTAAGGAAGATGCAACGACTCCCCACCGGACTGCGGCCGGACTGTGATGCGGCCTTCCGATGCCTCGGCCGGGCGGCGTGATCTCGCGGCTGCGCTGAGTGAGGTGCGAATCTAGCGTGGAGAGGCAGCCTGCCGGGCGCCGTGCCAGTCCGGCGAGATCTGGCACACGGCGGGACCAGGGAGGTGGCAACGATGCCGGCTGAGGACGCAGCAGCAACAGAGCAAGCACCCGAACGGAGGGTGCTGGTCTCGGCAGCCTCGCGACACGGTGCAACTGCCGAGATTGCGCAGGCAATCGGGCAAGCGCTGTCGGAGCAGGGCCTTACCGTGACGGTGGTCCCGCCCGGGGAAGTCCGTAGCCTCGACGGCTATGACGCGGTGATCATCGGCAGCGCGGTGTATATGGGTCACTGGCTCGACCCGGCGAAAGAGCTGGTGAGCCGGTTCCATGAAGCCCTCACTGATCGTCCGGTGTGGCTGTTTTCCAGCGGCCCGGTCGGCAAGCCCTCGGGCAAGCTGGCCCAGTCGATGGACCAAGATCCCGTCGACCTTCCCGGAATGCTCGAACGCACCCACGCCCGGGATCACCGGAGATTCGCTGGCAAGCTCGACCGAAGAGCTCTGAGCCTTCCCCAGCGCGCATCGCTGCTGGTGTTCCGCGGCCTGAACGGAGACTTCCGCGACTGGGCCGACATCCGGCAATGGGCCGAAGGCATCGCCCGGCAGCTTACGCTCGCGCCACGGTGAAAGCCGCAACAAGCGGCGGAGCAACCGGAAGGCCCGCCGCCAAACGGGCGCGGCGAGCACATGGAGGTGGGACATGGCCAAGATCGAGGGTGAGATCCTGATCGGCCGACCCGTAGAGCTTAAGTTTTAACCTTCGAGGTTCCTGTTTGCGCAGCCGTTGGGGTTGCGCAGCATAATTATGCTCAGGCTTCTCATGGTGCCTGACCTGCTGCTACGGATGACTGTCCGGGTCCTCTTATTTCTGAGACTTTCCCGGCGGGAGCGGTCTCCGTGACATTTCCCGCAGCAGTGTATACACACAATTAATTCACAATTGTGAATTACCCGGAATTGCTGGACAGGCAACGGCTCCTGCCGTTATGCCTGGTTTCTGCCAAGAGACCTGGCTAAAGGAGGAGCCGTTGGACCACCATGTTCTCACGCCGCTGCCCGGCGGGCGGCAGCTCCCGCAGCTGGCGCCGGCATCCCCCGAGCCGGCCCAGCTCGCCGCTGCCGTTGACCGGTTCCTGACGCTGCGGGAATTCCGCTCCAGGCTGTATGCCTGCCTGACCTGGCGGGCGGACGCGCTGTTCGAGCTTGCTGACGCGGTTCTGTGCGCCGATCATGCGGTGACGTCTGTGGTGCAGCTGTGCCTGGAGCCGGAGTTCACCCGTGGCCACGGCGCCCTGTACGACGCGCTGTCCGCCGGGAGGATCGACGACGAGCGGTTCTTCTGCCTGCTGGCATCGGAACTGCCGCAGGCTGTCGACGGGCCGCAGGCCCGCGCGTGGATCGCGGAGCACGACGTGATCGACCACGGCCTGCTGGAGCAGGCGCTGGCCGGGCTGCTCCCGGACGATGCCGCGCAGGTGCGGGACGCGTGCGCCCGGTGGAGCCGGCTGCGGTTCGCGGTCGACGCGACCGCGTACCCCCGGCCGGACGCGTGGTGCTCGCCGGGCCGGGAGCACGTGCACAACGGCGGCTGCCACTGCCGGGGCTCGTCCAGGACCGCGCCCGGCTGGGAGTACCAGTTCACCGCGGCCACCGGGCACCTGCGCACCGCGTGGGCCGCCCTGGCCGACGTGACGCGCACCGTGCCCGCGACCCGGACGGCGCAGACGATCACACAGGTGAGGAACGTGCTGCGCCGCCTGCGCGCCGCCGGGCACGGGGCGAAAGCGGCACCGCTGTTCGTCTTCGACGCCGGCTACAGCGCCGCCGCCCTCACCGGCGGGCTGGCCGGCTGCCCGGTCCACGTCCTGGTCCGGCTCGCCGCCGGCTCAGTGTTCTATGCCGATCCCGTCACCTGGGAGGGCCGGCCCGGCCGTCCCGCCCGCCGCGGGGCAGCGGTGCACTGCCTGGAGCCCGCGGACTTCACCGCGGACACCGGGCACGGGCCCCGGGGCCGGGGGAAGCCCCTGCCCCCGAACCCCGAACCCGGCGAGGAGCTCACCTTGCCCGATACCCCGCTCTACGGCACCGTCCGCGCCGGGGCCTGGCACCGCGTGCACCCCCTCATCCACGGCGACCGCGGCTGGTTCGCCGGCCGGAAGAACCTGCCGGTCCTGCCCGGCACCCTCATCCACGTCACCGTCGAGCGCCTGCCCGACGGCCGCGACCCGCACCGGGCCATGTGGCTGTGGCACGCCGGCCCCGGGCCGCTGTCCCTGGATGAGCTGTGGCGCGCCTACCTCGCCAGGTTCGACATCGAGCACGCCTTCAAGGTCCTGAAAGGCACCCTCGGCCTGACCGCCGCGAAGGTGAGGGCCCCCGAGCAGGCCGACCGCTGGGTCCGGCTCCTCATGGCCGCGCACGCCCAGCTCCTGCTCGCCCGGCCCCTGGCCGGCGGCCCGCGCCGGCCCTGGGAGAAACAGCCCGATCCCGCCCGGCCGCTGACCCCGGGCCGGGTCCGCCGGGGATTCCGCAACATCCGCCGTGGCCTGGGGACACCCGCCCGTGTCGCGAAACCCTCCCGTCCCGGCCCCGGCCGGCCCAAAGGCAGCAGCAAAGGCCCAGCTCCCCGCTACCTTCTCCCCGGCGAAGCCAGCATGCCACGCACAGTCAACAAGCCGCTGACCAGGGAAAAGGTTAAAACTTAAGTAGAGGAGGTGTTCGATTTCGTCGCCGACTCGCGCAACGAGCCGTCGTTCAACCCGGCGATGACTGGTGTGGAGTTGCTCACCCCGCTGCCTCTCGGGCGGGGGACACGGTTCCGTGCGCGCATGGGCAGGGCCGGCACGCAGATGCTGGTGGAGCCGACCGAGTTCGACCGGCCGCACCGGCTCGGCTCGCGCACCACCAGCTCGATGATGCAAACCTCCGGGACGCTGGCCTTTGCCGCCGACGGCGACGGCACGGTCATGAGCTGGGACTGGCAGGTGCGGCCGAGAGGCTGGATGCGGATGCCCGGCCC
>Ga0335078_10018244_pt1 | contig 10436 bp, 3 predicted proteins | sample Lox_Sample_32_FD_206711 | JGI IMG/M metagenome (GOLD analysis project Ga0335078, IMG submission 206711) | Soil microbial communities from Loxahatchee National Wildlife Refuge, Florida, United States - Lox_Sample_3.2 | ecosystem: Environmental > Terrestrial > Soil > Wetlands | place: USA: Florida...
GGGCATGCGCTGGTCCGTACGCGGAGCCAATGCCATCATTGCCCTGCGTTGTTGCATCCTCTCCGGTCGATTCGAAGATTTTTGGGCCTCGCGCACCCTGTAGCTCCCACTTTTATCTCGTACACCCTACCCCCTCTCGCCTCGCAAGCCAGCAACGGAAAACTGAATAATGGACTCTGGTCAGAACAACCGGAACAGCACCTCAACGCTGACCTGCACCGGCACCGGGACTCCGCCACGCAGGGCCGGCTTGAACTTCCAGGTCTTGACGGTTTTCAGGGCTTCCTCGTCGAGCCCCAAGCCCAGAGGCCTCACCACCCGCTCCTCGCTGACATTACCCTGCGCGTCGACGACGATCCACAGCACGACCGTGCCCTGCCACTTGGCCTTGCGAGCTTCCTCCGAGTACGCCGGTTCCGGCTTGTAGATCGGGATAGGGGCGCTGACGTTGCCGCCCACACTATAAACGCCGCCGCCGGTGCCGCCGTTCTCGCCGGGTCCCAGTCCGCCTCCGCTGCCTGACCCGACCCCGGTGCCGTTGCCGCTCCCGATCCCTCCGCCCGTGCCCGGTCCGTTAGAGGCCGGACCGATAACTCCGTGGGGATCGCCCCAGGGCACGTTCTGCGCCATCTCGGGCAGCTTCATCTCTGGAGGTCCCAGCAGAGTAGGATCCACAGCTAGCTTAGGAGCGGGATTGAGGATCACCGCCATGGGCGGCGCCAGTTGCACCTTGGAGAACTTGGGGATCGCGCCCTTGGAGGCCGGGGTGGGCGAACGATCGCCCCCGCCCCCGCCCCCGCCCGCTTTCTTGTTGCTCGCCAGCAACTCGGGGAGGTAAGGCGAAATATCCACCGAAACTTCCTTATTCGGGCCCTTGGCCTGCACCGGTTGCATCCACTTGCTGATGATAAAGGGCAACACCAGCGCGGTCACCATCAGCGCATGGACCAGCAGGGAGTTGACCCAGGAAGCCGGCTCCTGCTCGTAGTCGCGGAAAACGTCCGGGGGGTATTCCTTCTTCTTGAAGATGAAAAACCCGGCGAGTTTGCCGACGGCGTAGCCCCCCACCGCCAGCAGCACGATCAACCCCCATTCGCGGGTCAACCATCCGCCCACGATTCCCAGCACCGTCCCGATGCCCGCCAGCAGCAGGTGCCACTGCTCCTGCCGGCGATTGTAAATCCCGATCTCATCGGTGGGTTTCTCGAACAGGGCGTGGACGATCGCCGGCAGGTCGCGGTACCACGGCCGCATCTCCGTGACCGGAAGGGCCATCTCGCCCTTGTAGTACTCCGGCGGCACCGTTATCTTGGGATCGCGCCAGATGGCGCGGATCTGCCGCACCAGAGAAACGAGGGGGAAAGTGCTGTCAACAAATGTAAGCTGATAACCCGAGGCCGAGGCGCTTGCTGGCGGTCCGCTCCCTCGCGCTCCGGCCTGCCCAGCTTCACCCTGAACTTTAGTCGATCCCATGCGTGCAACCGTCCTCCCGGCCCGGCATTATGGGAAGGTCAAAACCAGGCCCCAACACCCAGAAATCCTCACTCTTTCAAGATGAGCCGCAACGCGGCCAAGTTGCCTCAACCAGGCACTATTTTCACCTTTTACCCGGGAACCGTCAAGCATTGCCGATTGCCGATTGGAAGACGAGAAGACAATCCACAGATTTCGCAGATTACACAGATAAAGGACATGAACGGCATAGTTCGTTAGTGGTGCGCACCACGACTCACAATCGGCTTTTCCCTTCATTTCTTCTTCATCAGGAGTCTGTGAAATCTGCGTAATCTGTGGATTCATTCCTTCTCTGCCGATTCGTCCATCGACAATCGTCAATCGGCGATCCTTGCGGTAAGGGCGACCCCGCGATCGGGAACCTTCACCCACACCACCATCTGTTCTGCGTCGTATGCCCAGCCGTCGCTGCTGTGATTCAGTTCTTCGAGCGACTTCTGGAACTCGAGCGGCTTGCCGTCAGCTTCTACCGAGCCGGGCTGGACGCGGATGGCGTGCACCTTGAAAACCAGAGACCGCGCCGGCGGCGTGTACGAGCCTTCGCGCGCCGACACTTCAATCCGGAACCCGCGGTCTTCCTGCCGCACCGTCACGGTTTCGCGCAGCGAGGCGCCGTGCTGGTAATCCAAGCTGATGCCGTCGTCCTCGTAATACCGGCGCGACGAAGCCTGCCCGGAGCCCGTCGAATGGGCCTGCCCGGAGCGCACCGCCGGGGCACCCTCGGGATAAATCTCGAACGTCAGCGGATCGATAGGCGCCTGGTCGGTATACTGCACCACTTGCTGGGTGGGGACGATGGCGCCGCCACGCACGAAGATGGGAACGCGGCCGAGGGGCGCGCTCACCGTGACGTGCTTCGGCCCCGTGCTCTGCCGGTCGGTCCAGTAGTCGTACCAGTCGCCGCGCGGCAGGTAAACGTCCCAGGCGGTTTCACCGTCTTTCAGTACCGGCGCCACCAGCAGGTCGTCGCCGAAGAGGAACTCCTGGTTTTGCTCCACCGCCGTCGCGTCGTCCGGATAATCGAGCAGCAGCGCGCGCATGACGGGGATGCCGGTCTCCGCGGTCTCGCGAAAAGCATTGTAGAGATAGGGCAGCAGGCGATAACGCAGCTCGATCGACTTCCGGTTGATGTCGGTGAGGCGATTCCCGTACGACCACGGGTCCTGTTCGCGTGAGCCGTATTCGGTGTGGGTGCGGCAGTAAGGATAGAACACGCCGGCCTCCAGCCAGCGGGTGTACAGCTCGGGGTTGGCGCTGAGGGCGAAGCCGCCGATATCGGCGCCGGCCAGCGCCAGGCCCGAGAGCCCCATGTTCATGAGTTCCTGGACGCTGATGCGCAGGTGGTCCCAGGTGGAGCTGTTGTCGCCCGTCCACACGGCGGCGTAGCGCTGGCCGCCCGCGTAGGTGGCGCGCGTGATCACCAGCGGCCGCTCGTTGGGGCGCAGCTTGAGCAGGCCGTCGTGCGTGCCCTGCGACATCAGCATGCCGTAGACGTTGTGAATCTTGGTGTGGGGGCTGTTGAGCCCCTGGTCCCAGAAGATGGCGTCGGGCGGCATGGTCTTGGAGGGATAGGTGAAGACGGCCGGCTCGTCCATATCGTTCCAGATGCCGGCCACGCCGTCCGCCAGCAAGCCCTTATAGAGCGATCCCCACCAATCGCGGACGCGCGGCTGGGTGAAGTCGGGAAAGTTGCACTCGCCCGGCCACACCGCGCCCACGTAGGGCTTGCCGTCAGGCATCTTGACGAAGTCGTCGCCCTTCACCCCTTCCTGATACGCCCAGTAGTTGCGATCCACCTTGATGCCCGGGTCGATGATGGGAACGGCGCGGAAGCCCTCCTGGCGCAGGTCGGAAAGCAGCCGGGGCGGATCGGGAAAGCGCGATTTGTCCCAGGTGAAGACGCGATAGCCGTCCATGTAATGGATGTCGAAAAAGAGGGCGTCGCAAGGGATCTGCCGCTGGCGGAAGTTCGAGGCAATGAAGCGCACCATGCTTTCAGGATAGTAACTATATCGACTCTGATGGTAGCCTAGCATCCAGCGCGCGGGCAGGGGCGTGCGGCCCGTCAGCTCGGTGTAGCGGGCCAGCACCGTTTTGGGATCGGGGCCGTAGAAGAAGTAATAGTTCATCTCGCCGCCCTCGGCGCCGAACGAGGCCCGGTCGGGCGATTCGGCGCCCAGGTCGAAAACCGAGCGGTAGGTGTTGTCGAAAAAGATGCCGTAGGCGCGGCCCTGCCGCAGGCCGATATAGAAGGGAATGCTCTGGTAGAGGGGGTCGGTGGACGCGTCCCAGCCGTAAGCGTCGGTGTTCCACATCACGTAGCTGCGCCCGCGCTTATCGAGCGGTCCGGGCTTCTCCCCCAGGCCGAAATAGTGTTCGTCCTCCGGCATCCACTTCCAGGTTCGGACCCGAGCGCCGTCCCAGGCCGTGCCGAGGTCGTCGTCATCCTTGGAGATCAGCCCAGCGTTCGGTCCTCCGTTGGGCCCGCCATTGCGATCGTAGAAAGCCAGGCGGAATGGCGAAAGCTGGGCGCGCACCTCGATCTTCAGCGTCCGGATGGCGACGCCGGTAGCGGTTTGGCTGAATTGGGGCGCCTCGTTCGCCGCGTGACCGGCAGGGCCCGCCACCGGCCAATCGGTTTTCACGACGGCGTAAGAGTAATCGGGACCGAAAGCGGTGCCGCGAGCCATTCGCACGCGAACGAGGTCGGGCGCCAGCACCGTCACAGTGACGATGGTTCCGGCGCCGTGAAAAGTGATCTGGTTCTCGGAGGGCGGGGAAGCCTTCACCGGTCCAATGTCCTGCCAACTGGCGTCAAGGGGCACCGCCAGAAACGCCAAGCAAACTACCGGCCCGATAACGTGCCGAAGCAGTCGAAGTCTCATAAGAGCCCTCAGTTGTTCCCAGTTTTCAGTCGTCAGTTTTCAGCCCCGGCCCTCGAAGCCGTCAGCTCTCAGCGTTTACCAGTTTTCGGTTCTCAGCTTCTCACTGGATAAGAACAGAAGAGTCCAGCGGTCACCGGTTTTTCAGTCTTACTGAGAACTGATAACTGACAACTGATAACTATATTATTTTTCAAACACTTAGTGGCTTTCCGAAACATAAGCCCTCTGTTTTCATCAACATAGTGGCTTAAATGGGTTCGATCCAGAAACCCAACCCAAGATGTCCTTTGCTATCAATAAAGCTTTGGTTCAGTCGGTGAAAATCAGACAATGGTTTCTCCTTCGACTGACCGCCGTTTGGCCCACCTTCAGCATGTGTAACTTCCTGGTAACACCTGTAACCTTTCGGTCAAACAGTGTTTCCCCATCAAACCCGGCGATGTGGCCTCCTTCCCACCGAAAGCTGATGACCGAAAAACGATAACAATTTTATGTTCAATCACTTGGTGGCTTTCCGCGAAACAACCCTTCTTTTTTCAATGTCATGCGCTTCCAATGGGTTCGGTCCCGAAAACCGAAACCAAGATCTCCTTTGATATCAATGGAAATTTGGTTCGGTCCGGTAAAATCGATGAGCGGCTTTTCCCAATCTGAACCGCTCTTAGGCCAACTTCCAGCATGCGAACGTACTGTGACCTCCTGTAACGTATCTGTGACGGTGCCAATCGGCAATCGAGCGAGCGGGAGGGCCGCCCGGTGATAATTCACTGAATCTATGAAAGATCTCTGTTTCCTTCCGATCTTCTCCGGCTCTCCTCCAGAAACGGATACCCGGCATCTCCTCCGCCGCGTCAGCTTGCTGGCCGTTTGCTGTTTTCCGCCTTCCTGACGATTGGGATGGCACTCGGGCTGACGACCTTCCCGCAATAGGCTGGCATTCAGCACAAAAGCTCTCGTGAAGGAAAATCTTAAAATCTCAAACTTCGAAATCGTCCACCTGTACTCAATCCCGGAGAGTCCTTTCTCCCTACTCCCGTTGTAGCCCCGATGGCTGGCTACCTCTAGCCTATCCTATCGAAAAGAAAAGTCAAGAAAAAAGTTGGTAGTGCCTCAGTTGGGGATGGCACGGGCGTCCCGCCCGTGAGTGGTCACGGCCAAGATGGCCGTGCCACTTCAAAATGAGTCGCTACCAAGAAGTTGGTAGACAGCTCTGCGCCGTGCCTGGGGGTAACCACCCCGGCGCCTCCGGCGCCACCCCTCCTGAATCAGGAGGGGAGTTCTCAGCTTAGAAAGCTCCCCTCCTCAGATGAGTCTCAGATGAGGAGGGGTGGCGCGTGAGCGCCGGGGTGGTGCGGAACCGAAATCTGGAAACTCAAGGGGCAGGCACAAGGACTGCCCCTAGCGGTTCCCTATTCCCTAATCGGCTAGCCCTCGGCTAGCCCAGCGCTTCCAGGTTCCTGCGCACCGTGCGCGTATTGGGATGGTCCTCACCCAGAGCCTTAGTGAAAATACGGAGCGCCCGCTCGAAACAGGCTTTGGCCCCGGCCAGGTCGCCCTGGTCCTTGAGCACCAAGCCGAGATTGTTGACACTGGTGGCCACTTGCGGATGGTCCATCCCGTAAACAGCTTCATTAATCTTCAGCGCCCGCTCGATGCAGGCTTTGGCCCCGGCCAAGTCGCCCAAGTCCTGGAGCACGCGGCCGAGATTGTTGACACGGATGGCCACTTGGGGGTGGTGCGGCCCCAAGGCGGTTTCAGCAATCTTCAGTGCCCGCTCGTAGCAGGCCTCGGCCCCAGCCAAATCGCCAAGGTCTTGGAGGACATTGCCGAGATTGTTGACCTCGATGGCTACCTGGGGATGGTTTGGGGCCAAGGCTGCCTCGTCAATCCGCAAGGCCCGCTCGAAAGAGGCTTTGGCGCCGGCCAAATCACCCAGGTTTCTGAGCACCGTGCCGAGACCGTTGACGTGGATGGCCACGTTGGGATGGTCCGGCCCCAGGGCAGCTTCACTAATCTTCAGCGCCCGCTCGTAATTGACTCTGGCCTCCGGGTATGCGGCGACAGCATCCAGATGATAACCCAGCTCATGGTACAGCGGGCCGGTCAGCGTAGACCCCCGACGGTCGGCCTCGGCTGCTGCCAGGCGCAGGTGGGGCAACTCACGCGCCAGTTTCTGAGGCAGGCCGGTCTTGTTTTCCCGATTCGCAATCTCGAACACCGCCTGCGCCACGGCTTGCGCGGCTTCTTGGGCAGCGGTCGCCGCGGGCGGGTGCAGGCGCGCGAAATCGCGCAGGAGACGGTGCAGCAGAATGCGTCCGTCCGGCTCCTCGCTCGCGAGTCCAAGATCGCGCAAGCGGGCGAGGGCGTCGTCAATCGAGTGCCTTGCCGGTTTCTTTTCATAATCAAAGCCGGCGGAGGCAGCCAAAAGCTCGCGCGAAATCGAAACCGGGGCGAAGTGCGATGCCAGGTGAAACAGACGCTGGGCCAAAGCGTGCGATTCGCTTGCGGGATCAAGCTTGTTGTAACTCACGCTGAAGCTGGCCCACACATCTTTCAATTCGCCGTCCGGCGAGGGCTGCGCCCGCAAAGCCTCGAGATATTCGTGGAGTGGTTCGCCTTTGTATTTTCGGAGATAGTCGCTCGAGACGCGGAGCGCCAGGGGCAAATCGCCCAACTGCTCGCAGATCTGGTCGGCCACGTGACGCGCGTCGGCGTCGCTCTTGATTTCGGCGCGGGCAGCTTCAAGCATCTCCAGGCTTTGGGGACGCGGCAGAGTCTCCACGGCCAGGGGTCTTAATCCGAGTTGGGGCGGCCAGTCGCTGCGGCGGCCGGTGATGAGCAGCGAGCAGCGGCCCGTCTTAGGGCGCCAATGCTCCACCATGGCAGAGTCCTCGGCATTGTCAAAGACGAGCAGCCGAGCCGAACCGTCCTGCCAGACCTGCCGCACCTTGGCCGCCTGATCGGGCAGGGAGAGGTTCGCGAATCCGTCCAGGTCCATGCCTTCCGGCCCGCCGCAGCGCGCCACCTCGTTCATGGCATTCTCGGGCTTTTCCAGGTTGAGCCAGTAGACGCCGCCGGAGTAGAGCCGGCCGTAGCGGTGCGCGTACTCGATGGCCAGCAGCGTCTTGCCCACACCGCCCATGCCCGTCACCGCCGCGTGCAGCCCCGCCGCGCCGCCCGAGCCCGGCGTGAGGCTGCGCGCCAGCTCGCGCAGCTCCCGCTCGCGTCCCACAAAGAGCGGGTTCGAGCCATAAGGCATGCGCGAGCCTTTGGGCAGCGGGCTGACGGGCGGGATGGGATCAGGACCAAGTTTGCCGCCGACAGCGGCTCCCGTACGCTCGGCCTGGGTGCGCTCGGCCCGCGTGCGCTCGGCTTGATAGCGCGCGAAGTCGCCCTCGAAGGGGCGTGAATTGTCGAGGTTGTAGGCAAGCTGTTGGTAGCAAAAGTCGTATTCGAGCGGCCCGAGGTGGGAAAAGACGAAGTTGAGCGCCTGGCGGAAGCCCCACTCCTCCGGGATTTCACAGTGGGAATGCAGGATGGGGATGACACGCTGTTTGCGCCCGACCGGATCGCGAAGCTGAATGATGCGCGATTCGAACACCGGCCACTCGTTGGCGAAGAACTCCGGCGACCACACCAAGACGATTTTTCGGCTCTGGTTGACGCCGATGCGTAGGCCCTCAATCCAGTCGGCGCCGGCGTGCTTGGGCAGTTCCCACTCGTCGAACCACACTGCGAAACCGTCATCGCGCAGGCGGCGCGCGAGCTCGCGGGTCCAGTCTTTCTGGGCGCGATTGTGGCTCAAAAAGAGGTCGAACTGGAAATCGCCGGGCATCGGGTCGCCAGCGCTGGATCAGATTGCGCCAGCGGGGCATTATCAGGCGGGCGGGTAGCGAAGTCAAGGCCGAGCGACGCGCGATACTTCCTGATTTGGCCCGGGAGCGCGGGACGTCCCGCCCGCTCAGCGCAGTCGCTAGTGGCGAGTGGTTAGTGGCTAGAAAGAAGGACAGAGCGTGCTCTTGCTGGCCACTCGCCACCAGGCGGGCAGCCACTTGTGGGGGCGGGGTGAAGGGGGTGAAGGCCGGGCGGGACGCCCGCGCTCCCAGGCGTGTTAGAATGCAATTTGAAAATCACACGGAGTAGGTCATGAACCAGCGCTTCGACATCCCGAAGGATAGAATCGTGGAGAATTCGAACGAGTGAAGTGGGTCCATGTCACCATAGAACAACAGGTCATCGAGAGACCCCGCGATTTGCCTGCTGAGAAGCAGGAAGGCTTTCAATGCCACTCGGTGCCACCGGCGCGGTTGACACGCAAAAAACGACACGTTACGGTAAGACGTTACGGTAAGAAACGGTACGTTACGGTTAGAGAAGAGGCGCCCACATGAACGCGATCGTGAACCCAACCCTCCCGGAACTGCTGCTGACAGGCGTGGAAGCGGCCGTACACACTTACTGCTTGGTTGTCCGCGCGGTGGCGGCAGAGTTTCGTAGGCCAAGGTCGCTTTGGCCATTGTTCGTCCTGGCGCTGGTGGCAACGCTGGCAGCCCTGACCGTTGCTCCTTATCTCAGCGCGGCCTCCGGTCCCCAGACTGAAACCAACGCCGGCACCGACACCGGCGACCACGTCCTGCGCGCCTCGCTGCCAAATGGCCTGCGGGTGGTGATTGTGCCGAACCGCCTGGCTCCGGTGGTGACGACCATGGTGAATTACCTGGCAGGCTCCATCGAGTCGCCCGAGGGTTTCCCGGGGACGGCCCACGCCCAGGAGCACATGATGTTTCGCGGCAGCCCGGGCCTTTCTGCGGACCAACTGGCGGAAGTGGCTGCCGCCATGGGCGGCTCGTTTAACGCCGACACTCAGCAGACCGTGACGCAGTACTTTTACACCATTCCGGCCGAGGATCTCGACGTGGCCTTGCGCATCGAGGCCATGCGCATGCGCGGGGTTGACGATAGCGAGCCGGAGTGGGACAAGGAACGCGGCGCCATCGAGCAGGAAGTGGCGCAGGACTATTCCAACCCGGTGTTCGTCTTTTACACCAAGCTGCTCGACGCCATGTATAAAGGTACTCCGCTCGCCGATCTTGGCCTGGGCACTCGGCCGACGTTCGACAAGACCACCGCAGCGATGCTCAAGAAGTATTACGACGAGTGGTATGCACCCAACGACGCCATCCTGATTGTGGTGGGCGATGTGGATCCGCAAGCCGCGCTCGCGCAGGTGAAGAAGTTCTTCGGCGACATTCCTTCCAAGAAGCTGCCCGCCCGGCCGGAGATTCACCTCGGCGCCGTCGAGTCGCAAACGATGAATCTGGATACGGATTTGCCCTACGGCCTCGCCCTGATTTCGTTCCGCATGCCGGGGACGTCGAGCCCCGACTATGCCGCCGCCCAGGTGCTGGGCGACGTGCTCAGCAGCCAGCGGGGCACACTGTACGGGCTGGTTCCGGAGGGCAAGGCCCTCTTCGCCGGCTTTCAGATGCAGTCCCTGCCGCAAGCGGGACTCGGCTTTGCCCTGGCAGCCTACCCCAAAGGGCAAGACGCCAGCGCACTCGCAGGCGAGATGCGGAAGATCCTGGAGGACGACCTCAAGAACGGCTTTCCCGCGGACCTGGTGGCAGCCTCCAAGCTGCACGAGCTCACCGAAGCCGAGCTGCAAAAAAACTCGGTGGACGGGCTCGCTTCGGCCTGGTCGTCCGCGGTGGCGGTGGAAGGACGGCAATCGCCGGATGATGATGTGAAGGCCATGCAGCAGGTGACCGTGGATGACGTCAACCGGGTGGCCCGCCAGTACCTCGCGTTCTCCGGCTCCATCACCGCCATCCTCACGCCGCAGCCCTCGGGGAAGCCGACCTCGCAAAGCACTTTCGGCGGCCAGGAATCGTTCACGCCGAAAGAGGCGAAGCTGGTCCCGCTGCCGGACTGGGCCGAGCAGGCGCTCCATCGCCTGGCGGTTCCCCAGGCCACCACTCATCCCACCGAGACGACGCTCGCCAACGGCATCAAGCTGATCGTACAGCCCGAAGACGT
>Ga0335078_10018245_pt1 | contig 10435 bp, 5 predicted proteins | sample Lox_Sample_32_FD_206711 | JGI IMG/M metagenome (GOLD analysis project Ga0335078, IMG submission 206711) | Soil microbial communities from Loxahatchee National Wildlife Refuge, Florida, United States - Lox_Sample_3.2 | ecosystem: Environmental > Terrestrial > Soil > Wetlands | place: USA: Florida...
GCGGCGCCCGCCGTCAGCGCCGATCACCGGACCGCCGACTACCCGGTGACGCTGAGCTATGACCCGGTGTCCACCCAGGCGGTGAACGTGATGAAGAGCTCGGTCATGCCCGGGGCGCACGCCGCGGCACCGCGCGGCACGTACGCGCTTGTCGGCGGCACTACCGCGGTATACGCCGACCTGCAGCGCGCCATCAACCACGACTACGCGGTCGTCTTCCCTGTCGCGGCGGTCATCATCCTGCTGATCTTGATGCTGCTGCTGCGCAGCGTGGTCGCGCCGTGGTACCTGCTGCTCTCTGTCGGCCTCGGCTTCGGCGCCACGCTGGGGGCGAGCGTGCTTGTCTTCCAGGTGCTCGCCGGCCAGGCGGGGCTGGTGTTCCTGCTGCCTGTCTACATGTACCTGTTCGTGGTGGCACTAGGCACCGACTACAACATCCTGATGATCGCGCGGCTGCGTGAGGAGGCGAGAGAAGGCAAGGACGCCCGCCAGGCCGCCGCGATGGCACTGCGGCACACCGGGCCGGCGATCGGCGCGGCCGGGCTGATCCTGGCAGGCACCTTCGCCTCGCTGACCCTCGCGGGCAACACGATCCTGTCGCAGATCGGGTTCGCGGTGTCGTCCGGCATCGCGCTGGCCGCGTTCGTGATGGCGATGTTCTTCGCACCGAGCGTCACGGCGCTCATCGGGCACCGCGCCTGGTGGCCCGGGCACGCTGACCGGGCGGCGAAGGCGCCGGCTGCCGGAAGGGAGCCCGTCACACGCGCGCTGCGCTAAGCCCGCCGTCTCCATGGGCGCCCGACTCCCTGGCCGCCCGTCTCCCGGCCCGCCGTCAGCGGCGGGCCGGGATGGTGCGGTATTAGCGCTCGTTACCAGATCCCTAGCACCCGTCGGCAGCCCACGGGCTTGTGCCGTACTGCTGGTACAGTTCCGCGAATACCTGCTTCTGGTGAGCTAGCGACGTGCCGTACACGTTGTACCCGCTGGCCGGGATGATGCCGTAGGCATTGCCGTTCGCGGCGGGGTTCTGCAGGTCCGTCGACTCCCGGTAGGCCACGCACGCGGCGAACGACGAGGGCACGCCGGGGATGTCCGAGAGTGAACTTGACGCGTAACCCGACGACCCGCTCGAGTGGGACCGGGTCACGGCACGCGTGGCGTGCGATGACGGCCGGTGGGACGGCGCGCTGTGGCGGTGAGCGGATGTGTGCACGCTCGGGGTGTGCGGCCGGCGCGAAGCAGGCGGGCCCTCGGGGAGCTTGATGGTTTGCCCGACGAAGATCAGGTCCGGGCTCTTGAGTTGCGGGTTCGCGGCCTCAACGGCGGCGAGCTTGACGCCGTGGCTGGCGGCGATTCCTGACAGGTTGTCGCCCGGCTTAATGAGATAAGCGACGAGCGCGGCTGCTGCAAGCAAAATTCCTTGTGGCCTTTCGGCTTACGGCGGGTCCTGATGACTAACCGCCTTGGGTCTACCGGCTGGGTCTCCCGGCATCATTCCTTCGGTCCTCGGCAACAGAAATGCCTGGCACGGGATCGATCCGTGCTAGGCAGGCAAGTAGGTTACCCAAGGGCCGGGGAAGAGGCGACCCGTGACGCTCGGCTCTCACGGCGTCGCAAACCGCGGATCCTGCGCGCACGCCGGCCAACCCGCACGGCGGGCCATTTGGTAGCTGTGCGTATCGTCACATTCCGTCAGCGTCATTTAGGCACGGAAAGCAATGGTCTAATCACTAGCAGTAGCTAATTTGCTCGTCGTGGCCACGGCCTCCCGCCGCGTTGCCAATGAAGGTAATGCCACGTGGTGTCACTGAACGATTTCAGAAAGCCATCAAAAGCATCCGGCTGACGAGCGCCGTCACCGTTTCGGTTGTTCTCCGGTGATGCCCCACACGAGCTGGTCGATCGGGTCGGGCTCGGTCGCGGAAAGGTCGACCCAGGTCAAACCATCGAGAAAGACCGACAGGTCCCGGTGATGGGCGCCGGGCAACAGCACGGGGACGACGGCGCAGCGCCGCTTGCTGCGCTGGCGGAGAAACGCGGTGAGCTCCTGCTCCTGCCATGGCCCCATCCGGGAGCCGACGATCACCGCGGCCGCCGGGATACCGGAGATGACGTCCTCGAGCGCCGGCTGCCACGGCTGCCCTGGGCGCAGCTCTCGCTCGTCCAGCCACGGGCGCAACCCGCGTTCCCGCAGCCGCTGCGCGAGCTCACGAACGGCCGGCTTGTCCTCCCAGTTGTGGCAGAGGAAGACGTCGAACTCGGCGGCCGCCTCCTTTCCGCGCACCACCGCGGCGGCGGCCGCGATCTCCCGGCCGGCGTCCGCCGAGGCGTCCATCGCCGCGGTGAGCTGGTCACCGCCGTTCGCCAGCTCGTAGTCGTCACGCAACGAGACGGTGTTCTCGCAGACAGGACACCGGATCTCCAGCCGGCCGAGGCCGAGGACCCGCTGTACCTGCTCGGTGGTGAATGCCGTGCCGTCGTGCGGGCAGCTGTACTGGCGCTCCCGCGTGACGCTTCCCGGCGTGGCCCGGCGGTCGAGGTGAACGTGAACGAAGCGCTCGAACTGTCTCCGCAGCGCGTCGGGTACCCGGTCGTACCCGATCCACAGCTCCGCCTTACCCTCCTCGCCGTCATACTTCAGGGCGATGGTGCACTCCCCGCCGCCGTCGGCGGCGAACCGTGCCGCCGCCTGCCAGCTGTCCACCCTGCGGAACCGGTTGCTGCGGGTCAGCCGGACGATCAGGGTCGCGTAGACGTTCTCGACTGGTCCCTCGAACCGGAAGATGACGCCATCGCCCCTCGGCGCCTGCGACGGCGGCAGGTCGCGCCGGTAGGCCGAGGGGAAGACCAGCTGAACGCCGTCCTCGGTCTGCTCGCGAAGCACCAGCTCGTGCTGCAGCAGCTCCTCCAGGGTGGCGCACACGAGCAGCCGCTTCTGCCGTTCCTGCACCACCGGGTCGGTGGACGGTACCGCGAAGTTGAGGTTGACGACGTCCGTCTCCAGGATGCAGCCGAGCCCGTCAGGCTCTTCCCTTGCGGCGTTCACGATGGCGCCTGCGTAGGTGTCGAGCAACTCCGGCTGCAGCAGTACGTAGTCACCGAACTTCAGCCGCTTCACCAGGTCCGCGGACTCCAGGCGGGCGACGCATCCCTCGAAGACCGAGATCAGCCTGGCCGACGAAATCTCCGGCGAGCCGTCGCCGGCCAGGTCGGCAGGCTGCTCACCGATCAGCAGCTGCTGGCCCTTGGGCACCGCCGCCTGGAACATCCGGCACAGTTCGTCGATCGGGGTGAGCAGGCTGCCCGGTGACGACTTCTGCTCCATGACGAACTGCTTGACCGCGGCGAACAGGGCGGTCGAGGTGACTTCGGGTATCCGCGCCCAGTCGATCGCAGAGAGCAGCCGGGACCGCAGCAGGTCGACGTTCGTCCCCTCCCGCGCGCTGGTCTTGAAGTAGTCCTCGAGCGCGAAGTCCGCCATCAGCTGCTGGATCCGCTGGTCGGAGACGTTGATGCCGCCGCGGTCGGCCCGGGCCGCCACCAGGAACGTCGCCAGCCCGCCGGCCGTTGCCGGATGCGCATGCCGGACCGCGCGCGCCCAGTGCTGCACCCCGGCCAGGGGAGCGGTCTCGCTCTTCGCGTCGAACAAGATGAGCGCCAGGGCCGCGCCCTCCAGGTGCAGCTGGTGCACGATCCGGTAGCCAGGCTGGCCGGCCAGGTCCCAGAGCAGGACGTCCCGGCTATCACCCAGGGGATCCGGCTCCTCGGTCGTCGGGAGCCGCCAGATCCGGCGCCCGTGCGTCGACTCGGTGGCCTGGAACTCCTGGCCGGCCAGCACCATGGCCAGGCCCGATTTACCGACTCCCGAATCGCCGAGCAGCAGGACCTTGGCGTTCGCGTAGGTCGTGGTGACGGCCGGAGTGCTGACCGCGCGGTCCCAGTCCCTGATCAGGGCGAGTTCGGTCGCGCCCGCGTCAACCAGCGCAAGCAGGCCGCCCACGGCGCTGACCGCCAGCCTGGTGAAGTGCGCCGCCACGCTGCGCGACGGCGGGTCCCTGTACCACAGCTGGGCGGGTGTTCCGTCGAGGGACCAGGCAAGGAGCTCGCCTCGTGCCGACCAGATCAGCGCGGTGCGCCGGTCACGCACGAAGGTCATTCCCGCGGCGGCGATGGTCTCCACGACGGTGGAGGACACCGAGTCGTCCGGGTGCCACACCTTGAGCGTCGCGTCCATTGAGGCGGAGAGGACCGATTCCTCGTCGATCCAGCTGAGACCGGTGATGGTCTGTGAGTGATCCTCAAATTGACGCACCGGCTCCCCGGTGGCGGTGTCGAACACCAAGATCGCCGGCGTCCCCGCGGTGCAGGCCAGCAGGCGCCCGTCGGGCGACGGGGCCAGGCTGACCCCCTCGGTCGAGTGGCTGGGCATCCGGTTCCTGGTCAGTACCCGCTCCCATATCACCTCACGGTTCGGCTTAACGAGCATGAGTGTCATCCGGCCGGGCAATGACGGCGCCAGCATGGCCAGCCGGTCACTACCGGGAATGAAGGCGATCGAGTTCGCCGCACCGAGAATCTCCGCCTCGGGAGGTGAGGCCTGTTCCGAAAGGTCAACAAGCCGGCCCTGGCCCGCATCGTCACGGAATGCTAGCTTGTCGCCGTCCGGTGACCACGTGAGCCCGGGAGCCAGCGCGCAGGCCATCTGGAGCCGTGGCTGAAGGCGGGAACCGTCGATGATGTCCGATACGTTCAGCCGCTGGCCCACGGAGAGAGCCAGCCGGCTGCCCGTGGGGGCAAGCGCGACGCTGACCGGCTGATCGCGGCGAGTTGGCCAGGCGTCGGCCACCCAGACCTGGCTCCTGGTCCAGGGCCGGTACTGGTACGGCCGACGACCAGCCTTGTTGCCAAACGCATCAGCCTCTTGATGCACTGAAATCCACTCCTGGCCTTTAGAAACTCGCATCACCCGTGGCCCATATTGCCTGCAGGCTCCCAGTTCTTATTATCCATCAGGTCGCGCTAAACTGGCAGGGCCCGAGGTGTATCTCTGATCTTTCTTGCCCTGTACAGTCTGGTTATGGCGGATCGCGAGCCGAGCGTGCGAAACGACGCGGCGGCATGGTCGGACTTTGATGCCGACGAGTACTGGCACATCAATTATTCCTCAGTGCTACCGGAGGACGTAGAAATTATCCGGTGCGCAAGTAAGTTCCTAATTGAGGCATGCGGGCCGCCTTCACGTTCGAAGAGAGCGGTCGACGTGGGCGCCGGCGCTAATCTATATCCGGCACTGCTAATGCTCCCCTGGGCCGAGCACATCGTCTTCACTGAGTATGCGTCGCCTAATATCAACTGGCTCGTCGAGAACCTGGCCGACGTGCCCGGAGAATGGCAGTGGCAGCCCTTCTGGGACCTAATCGCGGACCGCGCCTGCTACCGTGGCGTCGAGCAGCCACGGCGAAGGCTCGCTGCCGTGCATGAGATCCGCACTGTCAGCATCTTCGACCTGCCACCGCGAACCTGGGACCTGGGCAGCATGTTCTTCGTCGCGGACGGCATGACCACGGATGAGGCGGAGTTCGAGTCGGCGGTGCGCTCATTCCTCGACGCGCTCAAGCCGGGCTCGCCTTTCATGATGGCCTTCATGGAGGGCTCGAGCGGTTACGACGTTCGCGGCGTCAGATTCCCTGCGGTGCGGGTGACCGAGGCCTCCCTGGAAGCGCTTCTCGCCAGCCTGCCCGTAACGGGCGCTAGCGTCCTGCGGACGGACAATTCCATTCGGCGAGTGCGGCACGGATACGACGCGATGCTTCTCGTCACCGGATTCGTCACGGGATAACGTCCGACAGGACTGATTCTGCTCGGCCACCTTGACCACTTGCGCCCCGGAATCACCCGTTTGTAAAGCTGGTTACCACTTCTCGTGCGCCGGCTATGCAAAGCGAGCGCGGCCCGAGGGACGGTCGCGCTGCTGGGTCAAGATGCTCCAGGTGAGCATCCTGCTTGCGCTGTTTGGTGGCGTCGCCTGGCTGATCGCCAGTGCTCGGTGATCCGTTCGCTGGTTCCGGCGCACGGCGCCCTGGCGGCAGAGGCCGGCCCGGTTACCCTATTGCTCCGCGGTCCATCTGGACGCGCGACCGAACGCGTGCCTGGCCTCTATCGGCACCGTGCGCCACGCGGGCACCCGATTGACCAGGAATCGCGGCAATTCGGGGCGCCCTTAACGGGATGTCAAGCTGTTATCGCATAATGTACGAGTAGGTTGCGCTATGTGAACCGGGGCCGTAGTGACTCAGAAAAGACAGGATACCTGGGAAGTTCCCCGTGACGACTGCGGTCGTGACGACTCCGATGGAACGTTAATTAAACCTCAAGGGTCAAGACGAGTGGCCTAAAGTCTCACATATGACGGCGCTACTCGTTATCTGCCTGATCGTGCTAGCCGTAACCCTGCTTGCGGCATACGCGATCACGCGGCGGTCGGCCCTGGAGATCAGCGGTGGATCTAAGTTCTTCTGGTTCAGGCTCAACATCCCGGCCGGTGACGGCAAGCGGGTCGGGCGGCTGAACCCTTCGGCTGGGGACCCGGCCCCGGAGGGACGTGGAGAAGCACCGCCAGCAGCCACGCAGGGGTCGCAGCTTGAGGTCTGAGGTAATGCGGCTACGGTGCGCGCCTCCCGCCACCAAGGCAGATTTGAGTTCTCCCCGGGCTGGCACTGCTTTGCTGTGGCGGATGTGAACGCCGACCTCAACAGGTGTACAGAGGGCAAATTACCTGCCGCCAGTTCGGCGGCGCGACGTGGAGCACTCAAACCCGCCGCGGACCTCGCCGACCCCGGGCCGCGGTTTGGGAACGCCGTTCGCCGTGCTTCGAGGGAACGCGCACAGCGTTCGCGCGACCTGCGCGTTAGGCCCGCGGTGTGAGCGCTGCCCGGTACGCCATTAGCCACAGCTGACTTGTGTACTAAATTGAGTCAACTCGGGTATCAGCACCATGCACCAAGCAGTGACTCGATCGACCATAAATCGTAACAATTCAGTACGCAGTAGCAAAGGTCGGCTGGTCACGCCCTTGTCGGCAACGCCGACGGTACAATCGCGCTATCGGTACCCTCAGTGGGATGTCAAGCTGTTATCGTATAATGTACGAGCAGGTTGCGCTATGTGAACCGGGGCCGTTGTGACTCAGAAAAGACAGGATACCTGGGAAGTTCCTCGGGACGACTACGGTCGTGACGGCTACGGTGGAACTTTAATTACTCGCAACAACAACCCCAGAAATGCGCTACCGTTTCGGTCTATGGTTGATGTTGCCGTTCTGCACAACGCCGACGCTCAGTGGAACAGTTTTTCGTCCCAGGACTACTGGCAGCGGAACTACCACAAACTGCAGGCTGAGGACCAGGAAATCATCCGCCTGGTGCGCCAATTCTTCGTAGCCACGTTCAGGGATCGCCCTCGCGCCAGGCGAGGCATCGACGTCGGCTCAGGGACGAACCTCTATCCCGCCCTGCTGACGCTCCCGTGGACCGACCGGATCCTGCTGACGGACTTCTCCGCGAACAATGTTCGCTGGCTCCGCCGCCAGCTCGCCGATGACTCCCCGACATGGACGTGGCAGCCCTTCTGGCATGAGCTGCAAGAGGCGGAACGCTACAACGAGATTGCTGATCCGCGTAAGCACCTGCAGGTGGCGTGCCACAGCGAGCCGGGATACGCGGGCATCGAGCGACGCAGCGTGTTCAGCTTGCCGAAGGCGCGCTGGGACCTTGGCACCATGTTCTTTGTCGCCGAGTCCATCACCGAGGACCCCGCGGAGTTTTGTGCCGCGCTCGCGCGCTTCGTCGGAGCGCTGAAGCCTGGCTCCCCGTTCGCCGCTGCCTTCATGGCGGGCTCGAACGGGTACCCGGTCGCGGGTATCGGCTATCCGGCCCTGCCGATTACCCAAGACGACGTCCGGCGGCACTTCACCGAACTCGGCGCCAGCGATCTGAGCGTGCACCTGCTCCAGACGAAGCACCGGGTACGGGACGGGTACGCCGGAATGATCGTGGCCACCGGTGTCGTCCGCGACTCATGACAAGGCCGGAGAGCTATGGAGATCCAGACAAGGCGGCACATCCTCGAGATCTGGCGTGCGACCGTTGACTACTCCTACCGCCGTGGCGAATGGGCCTGGGGAGGCCGCAGGGGGAGGAATTCGATCAGCGACGCCGAGCAGCTGCTGACCATCCTGTACCCCGCAACCACGATCGACACGCTGAAGATTGACAGCGTCGACCAGACCGCCGACGACGTACTCGAGTACCTGCACGCGCTAGGCAATGCCCAGGACATCCCGCGCCGGCTGATCAAATTCATCGGCGACTACATGGAGACCTACCTCATCGACGGGATGCCGGACTTCTCCGGTGACAACTACTTCGAAGTGGAAGACTCCGCCGCCGGAGCGATGAAGCCCGAGCAGCGGAAGCTGCACGTCGTTGACTCCTTCTCGATGTCTGTCACGCTCTGCCTGGCCACACTGGGCTTCCTGCGGGTTTACCGCCAGGGACTGCGGAGCCAGCGGATGCTCCAGGAGGTCGACCGGCTGGAGAAGCTCTCCTCACAGCGGCTGACCGCGGCCATGGTCGGCCTGCTGCGCAGTTTCACTGTTAACACATTCGACCCAAGCGACACGCCCGGCCAGACCATGTGCACGATGCTCAACCAGAGCGGCGTCGCCACGGAGATCCTTGTCCGCAGTCTGCTCGAAGAGCTCGCCGAGATCCGCGCGGGCCTGCGCCAGGAGCTGACCATCGGCATCGGCCAGGTAGGTGAAGAGCTCGAGAACCGCGGGAAGCTGTTTGAATGCGGCTGGTCCTGGGGTGTCGTCGACGGGGCGCCCGAGGTTCAGTATGCGACCGATATCGGCCAGCAGCCGGTGGGGGTGGCCGAGGCGCGGCCGTACCTGTACTGCACCGTGGTCGCACTCGACGGCATCCAGGACCTGTTCAGCGAGCGGACCCGCATCCTGGGCCTGCTCAACGAGGAGCAGCAGCGGCTGGCCCGTGCGCTGCAGTTGCGCTGGGACCTGACCCGGCAGTTCTGGGCTAAGATCGCCACCTTCGGCGGCAGCAAGTGGCCGCTCGAGGACCTGCCGTGGAAGACCACAGACGGCCGCGAGTCCGACTACTACTCGGTACTGCTCACCTCGATCCTCATCGAGGGCGCGGGCAGCGGGCGGATCGTGGTCGACGTCGACAGGATCGGGCGGGTACTCGAGGAACTTTCCAACCGCGGCCGGATCACCCGCAGGCCGATGGAGGACGACCCGGCGGTCGCCCTGCACATGCCGGGCATGCGGCTGCGGCTCATCGGCAGCGAGAAGGTGGCCGAGGGTCCCAGGCTCGCCTGGACGGTCTCCAGCTTCACCGTGCTGGTACTGAAGCGGATGCTCCGGGTGGCCGAGTTGCTCGAGGACAGTTCCGCGCGGGTCAGGTACCTGGAACTCGCCGACCCGATCTGGCAGCACATCGAGCGCCGCCGGATAGAGCGGGCCAGCGCGCGCGGGCTATGGGATGATCCCACGCAGGTATTCGCCGGCAAGCCCATCGCCGACTTTGACGCGCCATTCGCCGATTACGACGTACCGTCGTGGTATCACACGGAACGCGTCATCGAGGTGCTTGTCGCCGCCGCCAACGTCACGCAGTCGCGGTCAAACGCCACCTCTGACCTGCTCGATAGCGCTAGCCAGCTGCTGGCGGAAGCGGAGCACCTGTTCGACAGGGAACGGCTGCGCGGCACGGACGACACCGGAGCGCAGATGAAGGAGAGCTTCCAGGTCGTGGGGGCGAAGCTGCGCCGCGCCCGCGAGATACTCCATGACCGCCCGGGGACCGCGAGCGTTCTGGCCGGGGACGTGCTCCGCGAACTGGACACGGTCGACGCGGCGCGGCAGGACACCGCCAGGATGAGCTAGCAGTGATCGTCATCGCTACCTCGGACAAGGGAGGCACCGGCCGCTCGGTGACCGGGAGCAACGTCGTGTACCGGCGAGCCCTGCAGGGCGGTGACGTGTGCTATGTCGACTTCGATTTCGGCTCGCCGACGGCAGGCGCGATCTTCGGCATCAGCGCGCTCATCCGCGGCACGACGACGGGCAAGGGCACCCACTCTTACCTCCAGGGGCACTCGTCGGCCGAGGAGATATGGGATGTCTGGCAGCACTCCGACCGCAACAGCCTCCGGCAGCGACCGCCGGGAACCGGCAGGCTAGTGCTGGTACCCGGGGACGCGGGCGGCGGCGAGTTCTCCTTCGACGACGCCGTGGTCGACCGGTGCATCGACCTCTTCCTCCGGCTGCACAGCGAGTTCGAGGTCGTCCTCGTGGACCTGAGCGCCGGCCGGTCATACGCGGCGGAGATCGTCATCGCCGCCACCTCGTCGCCCG
>Ga0335078_10018246_pt1 | contig 10435 bp, 7 predicted proteins | sample Lox_Sample_32_FD_206711 | JGI IMG/M metagenome (GOLD analysis project Ga0335078, IMG submission 206711) | Soil microbial communities from Loxahatchee National Wildlife Refuge, Florida, United States - Lox_Sample_3.2 | ecosystem: Environmental > Terrestrial > Soil > Wetlands | place: USA: Florida...
ACAAGGCTCATCTCGTCGAGCGCATCGGCGAATTGGTGCGCGACAAGAAGATCGAGGGCATCTCGGCGCTGCGCGACGAATCCGACCGCGACGGCTATCGCGTGGTCATCGAGTTGCGCCGCGACGCAGTCCCCGACGTCGTGCTCAACCAGCTCTACCGCTTCACCGCACTGCAATCCTCGTTCGGTGCCAACATGGTGGCGCTGGAAGGCGGCCGCCCGCAATTGATGAACCTGAGGGATCTGCTCACTTCGTTCATCGCCTTCCGCGAAGAGGTGATCTACCGGCGTACCAAGCATCTGCTCGGCAAGGCGCGCGACCGCGCCCACATCCTGGTCGGCCTCGCCATCGCCGTCGCCAATATCGACGAAGTGATCCGACTGATCCGCGCCGCCAAGGACGCCAACGAAGCACGCGACGAATTGATGAAACGCGATTGGCCGGCGCGCGACGTCGCTACCATGGTGACGCTGATCGACGACCCGCGCCATGCCGTTGCGGCGGATGGGAGCACGCGGCTGTCCGCCGAGCAAGCCAAGGCGATTCTCGATTTGCGCCTGCAGCGGCTTACCGCGCTCGGCCGCGACGAGATCAAGGCCGAGCTCGACAAGCTTGCCGACGAGATCGCGGACTATCTCGACATTCTGCGCTCGCGCACCCGCATCCAGGCGATCGTCAAGGAGGAACTCACCGCCATCAAGAGCGAGTTCGCCACGCCGCGGCGCACCGTCATCCTGGACCAGGAAGGCGAAATGGAGGATGAGGACCTGATCCAGCGCGAGGATATGGTCGTCACCGTTTCGCACGCCGGCTACGTCAAGCGCGTGCCGCTCTCGACCTATCGGGCACAAAGGCGCGGCGGCAAGGGCCGCGCCGGCATGCAGACGCGCGAGCAGGATTTTGTCACCCGGCTGTTCGTCGCTTCAACGCATGCGCCGGTGCTGTTCTTCTCGTCGCGCGGCCAAGTCTACAAGGAGAAGGTCTGGCGGCTGCCGCAGGCGGCGCCACAGGCGCGCGGCAAAGCCTTGATCAATATCCTGCCGCTCGAGCAGGGCGAGAACATCACCACGATCATGCCGTTGCCCGAGGACGAATCGAGTTGGGACAAGCTCGATGTGATGTTTGCGACGACCCGCGGCACGGTTAGGCGCAACAAGCTGTCCGACTTCGCCGACGTGCGGCGTTCCGGAATCATCGCCATGAAGCTCGACGAGGGCGACGCCATCGTCGACGTGCAGATCTGCACCGACAAGGACGACGTTCTGCTGACCACCGCGGCCGGCCAATGCATCCGCTTCGCCGTTAACGACGTGCGTGTGTTCCAGGGCCGCACCTCGATGGGCGTACGCGGCATCAATCTCGCGGACGGCGACAAAGTGATCTCCGTGTCGATCCTTCGCCACGTCGATGCGACCGCCGACGAACGCGCGGCGTATCTCAAACGCGCAAGCGCGGTGCGGCGGGGAACGAACGGGGATGCCGATGATGGCGCCGGCAATGGTGACGCCGAGGAGGCGGCAGGCGCCATCGAACTCGGGCAGGAGCGCTACGCGCAATTGTCCGCGGCCGAAGAGTTCGTGCTCACGATTTCAGAGAAGGGCTTCGGCAAACGCACGTCCTCTTACGAGTACCGCACCACCGGGCGCGGCGGCAAAGGCATTACCGCGATGGCGGTCACCGAGAAAAACGGCCGCCTGGTGGCATCGTTCCCGGTCGAGGAGAGCGACCAGATCATGCTGGTGACCGATGGCGGGCAGCTTATCAGGTGTCCGGTCGACGGCATCCGCATTGCCGGCCGCGCCACGCAGGGCGTGATCGTGTTCTCGACGGCGGAGGGCGAGCGCGTTGCGTCGGTCGAGCGCCTTTCCGAGGACAGTGACGACAACGGTGAGTGAGAGACGCTGGCGCCCCTTCGTTCGGGCCGTCTTTGGGTCGCTGATCAGTCCCAAAAGACTATGTTTCTTGCGATTTTCCATGCGGATTTTTCCGTGAGTGTTGTGGAAAAGGCACAGAATCCGCGGGGCGATTTGCTACATTGCCGATGGCGATATGGGTCGAGGGCGACCCCAACTGAACATGAGGCCGAGCATGACCAAGTTCCCAGTGACGACCGCCGCGCTCGTTGCTTTTGCGGCCGTCGGCGTTGCCCGCGCGGCCGATTTGCCGCCGCCTCCGCCACTGTACAAGGCGCCGCCTCCGATGATGCTGGGTTGGACCGGCTGCTATCTTGGCGGCGGCGGTGGTTACGGAATGTGGAATCAGGACGTTTCGGCGACCACGCCGGCCGGCGTGACCGCGACCACGACTTCGGGCGGCAGGGGTTGGTTCGGCACTCTTCAAGGCGGCTGCGACTATCAAATCAGTCCCAGGATCGTTCTCGGCGCCTTCATTGACGGCGATTTCTCCGATCTGAGTTCGACCGTGCTGATTCCGCCAGGCGCAACTGCGAGCGAGAAGGAATCGAGCGCTTGGGCGATTGGCGCTCGCGCCGGATGGCTGGTGACGCCTGGGCTCCTGGGCTACGTGTCCGGCGGCTTTACGCAGGCCAATTTCGATCAACTGAACTTTGCCGGTCCGGCGTTTCCTGGCGGCTTCGTCGCGTCGCATACCTATGACGGCTGGTTCCTCGGGACTGGGTACGAATATGCGCTCGACTTCCTGCCCTGGCCGGGCATCTTCTGGAAGACCGAGTATCGCTATTCGAGCTACGGTTCCGATGACCTGCCGGTCATAGGGTTCCCCGCCACCATCAACTCGCAGAAGGCTATCCAGACGATCCGAACCGAGATCGTTTGGCGGTTCAACTTCTGGGGCTTTGGGGGGCCGTACTAAACTAACGAGCGGCGCTCGGCGGCGGCTGATGGAAGCCGCCGCCGGCCGCGCGATCTTGGCTGGTCAATGCCCGCGCTTGTGGCGGGCATTGACATTTTGCAAGCAGGCACCGCCGCGTGGTTTGAGTTGAAACGCGGCCGGCCGAGCGGCGGGTTGCGGTCAAAGACGAAACGCACGAACGAAAACGGCGGCTGCTGAGCCGCCGTTTCGCATCCTTTGTGGCGCCGCGACGGGCGCGCCTGTCAATCAGCAGGCGCCCCAATGCAGGAAACGCCCGGTCCGCCGATTGTAGCAGTACACCCTTGGAACGGTCCGCCGGCATGGACCCCAGTGCAAGAACCTGCCCGTCTCTTTATTGTAGCAGAATACTCTGGCGTCCGCCTTGTCAGTGTGGCCGACCAGCGCGAAAAGCGTGACCAGCACGGCCACCGCTGCAACCAGAACCCCACGCATCTTTGTCTCCCTGCACGCACGGCAACACCGCGCGCTTTTTGATCGACGATGGCTGCGACGATTGCTGCGGAGGAGACCTGACAACGCGCAGCCATCCAGTGGCCCGCACTCCTTAGCTCCGCCGCCCCCTTTAACGTCCGCAACAGCAAAAGTGTAAGTGCCACCGGCGGTGGCGTCAATGAACAGGGCCCGGCGACGGCGTTGTGCCGCAGCGTGCAGGGTCCGTCGCGCTTACTGTCCGCGCCGCGCGGCGCTTGCGAACCGTCGCGCTTCCTCCGCCGCGCGGAACAGCGCCTTCGCTTTGTTGATGCATTCCTGCTGCTCCAATGCCGGATCGGAGTCGGCGACGATGCCAGCGCCGGCCTGCACATACATGATGCCGTCCTTGACCAGCGCCGTACGCAGCACGATGCAGGTGTCCATTTCGGCGCCGGCGGAAAAGTAGCCGACGCAGCCGGCGTAAAGCGAGCGCTTCTCCTTCTCCAGTTCGTCGATGATCTGCATCGCGCGCACCTTCGGCGCGCCGGAAACGGTGCCGGCGGGAAATCCGGCCGCCAACGCATCAAGCGGATCGCAGTCGCGCCGCAGGCGACCGTTTATGTTGGAGACGATGTGCATCACCTGACTATAGCGTTCGACGAAAAACTGGTCGGTGACTTTCACGCTGCCGATCTCGGCGACACGGCCGAGGTCGTTGCGGCCGAGGTCGAGCAGCATCAGATGCTCGGCGCGCTCCTTGGGATCGGCGAGCAGCTCCGCTTCGAGCGCCTTATCCTCGTGCGGCGTCGACCCGCGCCGCCGCGTGCCGGCGATCGGTCGGATGGTGACGACGCCGCCACTCGCCTTGACCAGTATTTCCGGGCTTGAACCGGCGATCGCGAAGGCACCGAAATCGAGAAAGAACAGGTAGGGCGATGGATTGACCCGCCGCAGTGCGCGGTAAAGCGCAAACGGAGGGAGGGCAAATGGCGCCTCGAAGCGTTGCGACAGCACCACCTGAAAAATGTCGCCAGCAGCGATGTAGTCCTTCGCTCGCAACACCATGCGTTCGAACTCTGCCGGCGTGGTGTTCGAGCGCGGCGCCACTGGTTCTTCGCCGGTGTTGGCCGTAATCGCCGCAGGGTGGGGCAGCGGCTGGTCGAGAGCATCGACGACCGCCGACAGGCGCTCGGTTGCGTGGGCAAGCGCCGCCTGGGCGGCGAGCCCGGCCCGCGGCCGTACCGGGGTCACGACTGTGATCGTGTTCTCGACGGCGTCGAAGGCGACAACGACGGTAGGACGCACGAGGATCGCGTCCGGGATGCCGATCGGGTCCGGGGCCGGCGCCGGGAGCTCCTCCATCAGGCGCACCATGTCGTATCCGAGGTAGCCGAATACGCCGGCAGCCATGGGCGGCAGGCTATGCGGCAGCGTAATGCGGCTTTCGCCAATGCAGGCACGCAAGGCCTGCAGCGGTGCCTCCCGAGCTTTCACGAACGCGGCTGGATCGCTCTGCGGGTTCCGGTTGACTTCCGCGCGGCGTCCTTGGACGCGGAAAATCAGGTCCGGGTCAAGACCGATGATCGAGTAGCGTCCGCGGACTTCGCCGCCTTCCACCGACTCGAGCAAGAAGCTCATCGGCCGCGCGCCCGCGATCTTCAGGAAAGCGGAAACCGGGGTTTCCAGATCGGCAACCAGCATCGTCCAGACGACCTGCGGCTCGCCGGCCGCATAGCGCTCGGCAAACGCCGCAGCCGCCGGCTCGAGCTTCATTCAATCCGTATCCGGAACGCCGGAGCCGATGACCTGCGCCAGCGCTGCCCGATTGATGGTGACGCCGAGATCGTTTTCGAGCCACGCCATGTACTGGCTGTAGATGTCGTCGCCGATCTGCCGCCGCACCGCCTCGTCGGTGCGTTTGACCTCCGCCGAAGCCGGGTCGACGGCGGACGTCGTCACGTCGGTCACACGGAACACAATCCATTCGGTGGGCTTGTCGCCGGGCGCGCTGCCGAAGCCGTCCTTGGTGGTGTGGAAGACGACTTCGATCGTTTTGGCCGAGAGCGCCGTTGTCGGCCGGCCGCGCCTGAGCTTGTCGCCGGTCATCACCGTCAGGCCGCTCGCTTTAGCCGTCGCATCCAGCGGATTTCCTGCCTTGAGCTTGTCGAGGAAGTCCGCCGCCTTGGCCCTGAGGCGGGTTGCCACTTCGTCCTCGTGCCAGTGGTCCTCCACCTCTTTCTTGACTTCGTCGAGCGTGCGATCGCGCGCCGGCGTGATGCCGGCGACGTCGTACCAAATATAGCCGCCGTCCGCCTCGATCGGATCGTTCTCGACCCCGACGTCGGACGCAAACGCGGCGCTGATCACCTCGCCGGCGTGCGGAGCAGTGTAAACAGGCTTGCCGGTCGGATCGCGACCTGAGCGATCGACGTCGTAGGTGACGACAGGCAGCTTGAGCTTCTGGGCCGCCTGTTCGAGCGAGGTGCCACTGCCGCGGTCGTCTTCCATCTTGTCATGCATGCTCTGCACTTCGGCCTTGGCGCGCTCGGTCGCGATGTCATTGCGGATTTGCGGCGCCACTTCGGCGAGCGTTTTCGACTCCTCCGGCTCGATCTTCGTCACGGTGACGATCACCGCGCCGAAACGGCCCTGCACCGGCGCGCTCACCTCGCCCTCCTTGAGCGAAAAAGCGGCCTCGGCGACGGCGGGATCGATGATATCCGCCTTCGACACGGTGCCGAGATCGGTATCCTGCTCCTTCAGTCCGCGTTCGGCGGCGAGCGCCTCGAAGCTCAAACCGCCCTTTATGCGTGCGCCGGCGCTTTCCGCATCCTGCATATTCGGAAAGACGATCTGCTTCACGTGCCGGCGCTCCGGTTTGAGGTAGCGGCTGCGGTGCTCGTCGAAGGCTCGCTTTACGTCCGCGTCGGAGACCTCCATCCATTTGGCGAGGTCCGCCAGCGTCAGTTGTACGGTCACGATCTTGCGGTATTCAGGCGCGCGGAATAGGATCTTGCGCGCCTCGAAGTATTTCGCGAGTTCGTCGTTCGTCGGCTCCGGGATCTCGCCAACCTGGGCGGGCCCAAGAGCCACGTATTCGATGCTGCGCTCCTGGTTTTGGAATTGATTGATGGCGTCGAGCCAGTCCTTCGGCACCTGCACGCTGCCGGAGAGGGAATCGATGATCTGCCGGCGCAGCATGACGCGCCGCTGCTCCGCGACAAACCGCTGCTCGGAATAGCCGGCATTGCGCAACAGTTGCTCAAACCGCACGCGGTCGAATTTGCCGTCGCCCGCGCGAAAGGCGGGATCGCTGGTGATGCGCCGCACGATCTCGGCATCGGAAATGCCGAGGCGCATTCGCGCGGCCAGCTGATCGAGGCCCGCCTCGGCGACCATTTCGCTCAGCACCTGCTGGGCGATGCCGATCGCATTGGCCTGCTCCGATGTGAGCGGATGACCGATCTGGCGGCCTATTTGCTGCAAACGCTCCTGATACGCCTGCCGGAACGCCTCGATGGAAATCTCCGTGCTGCCGATCTTGGCCAGCGTCGACCGGCCGAAACCGCGGAAGATGTCGTTGATGCCCCAGATCGCGAAGCTCAAGGCAAGCAGGCCCATGACCGCGGCCATGACAGCGCGACCGAGCCAGTTGGCGGAGGCCTTGCGGATACCTCGAAGCATGGACCTATCGTTGTGAAAATGAGCGGGGACTGCCGACAGCGCGGCGCATCATAGGGAGCGGCACGCGCGCCCGCAACCGACGGGAGTTCCTTATAAAACACTCTTTTCCGTCCGTAAGCGGTCTGCTAACGGCTCGTTGTCGCAGGCGTTGCCGCCCGCCTTCTATGGATCGCGCCGATGTCGTTTCGCCCGCTCGTCGCAGGCAACTGGAAGATGCACGGCCTGAAAGCCGCGGCGGCCGAGCTAGAGAAGATGATCGCCGGCGCGCAAAACCTCCCGGAAGTCGATCTGATGGTCTGTCCGCCGGCAACGCTGATCGCCGACTTCGCCTCGAGGGCGCGCGGATCATCGGTCGCGATCGGCGGACAGGATTGTCATGCCGAGGCCGCGGGCGCTTTCACTGGCGACATTTCCGCGGAAATGCTCAAGGATGCCGGCGCCAGTGCCGTCATTGTCGGCCATTCCGAGCGCCGGCAACATCACGGCGAGACGGATGCTCAAGTGCGCGCCAAAGCCCTGGCGGCCTGCCGCGCTGGGCTTCTCGCCATCATATGCGTCGGCGAAACCCGCGCCGAACGCGATGCCGGACGTGCGCTCGCCGTAGTCGGTGCCCAACTCGACGGCTCGCTGCCGGACGACGCCGCTCATTTTGTCGTCGCCTACGAGCCGATTTGGGCCATCGGGACCGGCCTGACCCCGACGACTGCGGACGTCGCCGACATGCACGGCTTCATCCGGAGCCGGCTGCGCTCGCGCTACGGCGAGCGTGCGAACGCGATTGGCATCCTTTATGGCGGCTCCGTGAAACCGGCCAACGCCAAGGAATTGCTGGCGGTCGAGAACGTCAACGGTACCCTCGTCGGCGGTGCGAGCCTCGAAGCGGGGCAATTCCTGGCGATCGCCGGTGTTTATCGGCAGAAGAGCCGGTGAGCCCGCCTGACCGGGGAACCGCCGCGACATTGCACCCATGGAAAATTCGCGGCGGATCATGTAGAGACCCGCGCGACTTCCCATATGAGGTCCCGAGGCGCAGCCGCGGGGCCCGCCAGCGGATGCAAACGGACCACGATCCATGTTGACCGTCATCATTGTTATCCACTTGATGCTCGTGATCGCCTTGATCGGCGTGGTGCTGTTGCAGAAGTCGGAAGGCGGCGGGTTGGTCAGCTCGACCGGGGGATTCCTCAGCAACCGCGGCACGGCGAATGTCCTGACCCGCACGACCGCCTTCGTTGCCGCAGGCTTTTTCGCTACCAGCCTGATGCTGTCCTGGCTTGCCGGGCTCGATCGCAAGCCGACCTCGATCCTCAACACGGGAGGCGCACCGGCTACGCGGGAAGGGGCGCCACCCTCTCCATCGGTGCCCCCACTGAGCCAGGGCGCCGGAAAGGGCGTGCTCGATCAACTACGCGGCGGCCCGCCAGCCGAGGGGTCTGCCCCGGCAAGCCCGGCGCCAAGCGGCCCGCAGGTCCCGCAGTCGCAGTAGACTTACCTGGCCATGGTGGAAGCGGTCGACCCCGGAACAAGGAAGAAGCCAAAGCCGGGGCCGCCGCCTCTGGGGTGGCGTGAGGATTGCCGCAGAACCCATTGCCTGGCAAAGGAGTTTTCAGCGCCTGCACCCCTGCGCCCGGCTGCCATGCGGCGAAATCTCTCGTCGAATCGTCCGGGCCGGCCTAAAGGTTGAGGCCCATGGCGCGGTACATTTTCATCACCGGCGGCGTGGTTTCGTCCTTGGGCAAGGGTCTCGCGTCGGCAGCGCTCGGCGCGCTTCTGCAGGCGCGCGGCTACAAGGTGCGGCTGCGCAAGCTCGACCCGTACCTCAATGTCGATCCGGGCACGATGTCGCCGTATCAGCATGGCGAGGTGTTCGTAACCGACGACGGCGCAGAGACCGACCTAGACCTTGGTCACTACGAGCGTTTCACCGGGCGGCCGGCGACGCGAATGGACAACATCACCACCGGCCGCATCTACCAGGAAATCCTCACCAAGGAGCGCCGCGGCGACTATCTCGGCGCCACCATCCAGGTCATTCCTCACGTCACCAACGCCATCAAGGATTTCGTCCGCGACGGCAACGAAGGCTTCGACTTCGTCCTCTGCGAGATCGGCGGCACGGTCGGCGACATCGAGGGCCTGCCGTTCTTCGAAGCAATTCGGCAATTCGGCAACGACCTGCCGCGCGGCCATACCGTCTATATCCACCTGACGCTGATGCCCTTCATCCCGAGCGCGGGCGAGCTCAAGACCAAGCCGACCCAGCACTCGGTGCGCGAACTGCGCGCTATCGGCATTCAGCCCGACATCCTGCTCTGCCGCACCGACCGGCCTATACCCGACAGCGAACGGCGCAAGCTCGCGTTATTCTGCAACGTGCGCGAAAGCGCCGTGATCGAGGCGCGCGACGCCGACAACATCTATGCGGTGCCGGAGGCCTATCATGCCGGCGGGCTCGACAGTGAAGTTCTCGCCGCCTTCGGCATCGGGTCTCCACCCGAGCCGGACCTGGCGACCTGGCACCTCATCAACGAGCGCATCCGCAATCCCGAAGGCGACGTCACTATCGCGATCGTCGGCAAATACACGGGGATGAAGGACGCCTACAAATCGCTGATTGAGGCGCTATCGCACGGTGGCGTCGCCAACAAGGTCAAGGTCAACCTCGACTGGATCGAGAGCGAGGTGTTCGAGAAGGAAGACCCGGCGCCTTTCCTCGACCACGTCGATGGCATCCTCGTGCCCGGCGGGTTCGGCCAGCGCGGCGCCGAAGGAAAAATTCGCGCGGCGCAGTTCGCGCGCGAGCGCCAAGTGCCTTATTTCGGCATCTGCTTCGGCATGCAGATGGCGGTTATCGAGGCGGCGCGGAACCTTTGCAGCATCGAGGCGGCGAACTCCACTGAGTTCGGCGCGACCCGCGAGCCGGTCGTCGGCCTGATGACCGAGTGGATGAAAGGGAACGAGTTGCAGAAGCGCGGCATCGTCGCCGATCTCGGCGGCACCATGCGGCTTGGCGCCTATCCGGCATTGCTTCAACGCGGCAGCCGCGTCGCCGGGATCTACGAGGCAATGGAAATTTCGGAGCGGCACCGCCACCGCTACGAGGTCAACACGGCCTACAGGGACAGGCTCGCCCAGCACGGCATGCGCTTCTCCGGCATGTCGCCCGACGGGCTGCTTCCGGAAATCATCGAGTACGAGGACCATCCCTGGTTCATCGGCGTGCAGTTCCACCCCGAGCTGAAATCGCGCCCCTTCGCGCCGCACCCGCTGTTCTCCTCGTTCATCGAGGCGGCGGTGGAGCAGAGCCGGTTGGTGTAGTTTTCCAGTCATTGCGAGCGAAGCAAAGCAATCCAGTCCACCCGCGAAGTCCGGATTGCTTCGTCGCTTCGCTCCTCGCAATGACGCGTTCGGAGGAAGCTCATGATCTACGAATTGCGCATCTATCAATGCGTTCCGGGCCGGCTGCCGGCGCGGTTCAATCGGTTTC
>Ga0335078_10018247_pt1 | contig 10435 bp, 12 predicted proteins | sample Lox_Sample_32_FD_206711 | JGI IMG/M metagenome (GOLD analysis project Ga0335078, IMG submission 206711) | Soil microbial communities from Loxahatchee National Wildlife Refuge, Florida, United States - Lox_Sample_3.2 | ecosystem: Environmental > Terrestrial > Soil > Wetlands | place: USA...
TTTGCCATGCGCGGCAACGTCGTCGATCTCGCGCTCGCCGTCGTCATCGGCGCGGCTTTCGGCGCGGTCGTCAATTCGCTGGTCGCCGACATCATCATGCCGATCATCGGCGCCATCACCGGCGGAATCGACTTTTCCAACTATTTCCTGCCGCTCTCGTCGAAGGTGACGGCAACGGTTCTTGCCGACGCGAAAAAGCAGGGTGCGGTTTTGGCTTGGGGCAACTTTCTCACGCTCGCTATTAACTTCCTCATTATCGCGTTTGCCTTGTTCCTGATGGTCAAGGCCATCAACAGCCTGAAGAAGCCGCAAGAGCCCGCGACGCCTCCAGGCCCATCCCCGGAAGTGCAGTTGCTGATCGAGATCCGCGACGCGCTGAAGAGCCGTTGAGGCTAGGTCGGCCGTATGGCGGCGAAAGTAGAACGAAAACTTCGGGTCGTCGCCGATAACCGCAAAGCGCGCTTCAATTATTTCATCGACGACACCATGGAAGCCGGAATAGCGCTTACCGGCACGGAAGTGAAATCACTTCGCCAGGGCAAGGCGACCATCGCTGAATCATACGCCGATTCCCGCGGCGGCGAAATTTGGCTGATCAACTCGAATATACCCGAATACTTGCAAGCCAATCGCTTCAATCACACGCCGAAACGGCCACGCAAACTTTTGCTGCACCGGCGCCAGATCAACAAGCTCATCGGCGCGGTCGAGCGCGAAGGCATGACGCTCGTTCCGCTCAAGCTCTATTTCAACGAGAAGGGCCGCGCCAAGGTTGAACTGGCGCTGGCGCGCGGCAAGAAACTTTACGACAAGAGGGAGACGGAAAAGAAGCGCTCCTGGGACCGTGAGCGCGGTCGCCTGATGCGGCAGAAGGGATAAAGGTCTGCAATGTCCATTCCCATCAAGCTCGACCATTGCGTGATCCATGTCACCGACTGGCAACGCTCGAACGCCTTCTACACCACTGTGCTTGGCGCCGAGCTTGTCGAGCGGCCGACCGGCTACGCTTACCGCTTCGACGACAAGCAGCTCAACGTCCATGGCCCCGGGGTCAAGCCCGCCGAGGTGGCACGGCTGCCGGTGCAGCCCGGCAACAGCGATCTGTGCTTTGAATGGATGGGACCGATCGCCGAGGCGATTGCTCATTTGAAGGCGCATGGCGTTGCTCTCGAGCGCGGGCCGCTGCTGCGTTTCGGCGCCAAGGGACAAGGGACGTCGGTCTATTTCCGCGATCCCGACGGCTCGCTGATGGAGTTCATGAGTTACGAGGACCACCCATTGAGAGCGGCGGCTGGAAGCGCCGGGGGAGTTCCTGGGCTGGACGTTCCTTTAGACGAGTGACGCAAAGAGAAGGCTGGACTGGCACCAACGTCTATTTCCGCGATCCGGGAGCCTCGCTCTTGGAATTCATGCTCGGATGAGCGTCCGACGACTGTATGTCCGATGCTTCCATGGCGTCGCGCGCCTTCACGATCACATCGCGGAACATTTGCGCCGTGAGCACGCCGGTATTCGTATTATAACGCGAGCAGTGATAGCTATCGACGAGCGTCAGCGGGCCGAGCCGATGCGCGCGGCCGTGGCCGAACGGAAATTCGGATCGCCGCGCGCCGCTGGCCGCTACGAACGTCTCGTGCGCGATGCGGCCGAGCGCAAGCACCACAGCGAGCCGCGGCATTTCGCCGAGCGTCGCGGCGAGGAACGGCCGGCAATTGGCGATCTCTTTCGGCGTCGGCTTGTTTTCCGGCGGCACGCAACGCACCGCGTTGGTGATACGGCAGTCGATCAGCGAAAGGCCGTCATCGGGCCGCGCTTCGTAGCGGCCCTCGGCAAAACCCAACTCGGCAAGAGTCCCATAGAGCAGTTCGCCGGCAAAATCGCCGGTAAACGGCCGGCCGGTGCGGTTGGCGCCGCGCAGTCCCGGCGCGAGACCGACGATCAGCAGGCGCGCCTCGATCGGTCCGAACGACGCGACCGGCGCATTGAACCATTCCGGTTCGCGCTGACGCCAGTCCTGCCGGAAAGCGACAAGACGAGGACAGAGGGGGCAGTCGCGGCCGGGCGTCGCGCGGTCACGCGGCATCGCTGCGTTTCCGGCTCTATTCGTCCTCGAACTCGTCGTCTTCGACTTCGACGCGCTGCGAAGTCGGGCTGCGCTGCAGAAATTGCGGCGTGTGCCGCGGCTCGCGGCCTTCACGCGGCTCGCGCGGTTCCCGGGCCGGGCGTTCGTTCGGGTCGCGGCCGATCTTGCTCTGAAGTTCGATAATATCGACGAACTGGTCGGCTTGGCGGCGGAGTTCATCGGCGACCATCGGCGGCTGCGTCGAAATCGTCGAGACCACGACCACGCGCACGCCGCGGCGTTGCACTGCCTCGACCAGGGAGCGAAAGTCGCCGTCGCCGGAGAACAGCACCATCTGATCGATGTGCGGGGCGATTTCCATGGCGTCGACGGCAAGTTCGATGTCCATGTTGCCCTTGACCTTGCGCCGGCCGGTCTGGTCGACGAATTCCTTGGTCGCCTTGGTGACGACCGTATAGCCGTTGTAGTCGAGCCAATCGATCAGCGGCCGGATCGAGGAATATTCCTGATCCTCGATCACGGCGGTGTAATAGAACGCGCGCAACAGATAGCCGCGCGATTGGAACTCGCGCAGCAGCCGCTTGTAATCGATATCGAAGCCGAGCGATTTCGCCGTGGCATAAAGATTGGCACCGTCAATGAACAGCGCGATTTTTTCGATTTGTGCCGACATGATGTCTCTCTTGAGGGTCTCTCGTGATAAAACCGGATCGTCCACAATGCAGTCGATCGTCCTGACGTCTTGTTAGAACATTTCTTTCGTCGTCCAAAACATTCGTGATGCGAAGTACTGCCGCATGGCGGCAAGCGTACTTTGGCAAATGCTGCGGTGGCAAGGGCGCTGCGCGCGGAGCATTGTCGCGGGAACAATGCGGCCTGCCGTCGCGGAACTCGGATCCGTGATGCCAATGGCCTCGGTCATGTTCCGCAGGGATTGGGGTAACAGAGCACGGCACGGACCGGACCGCCAAGGCAAAGGTGGCTGGCCGAATACCCTTGCGCTCCAGCCCCCTTGACGATACCTAAGCGCACGCTTGCCAACTTCCATTTGCAGGACTCTCGCCCCGAAGCCGGCGAGACGCGCCCCCTGAGGAGCTTACGCCCAATGGCCCGTGTGACTGTCGAAGATTGCATCGATAAGGTCGAGAACCGATTCGATCTCGTTCTGCTCGCCGGCCACCGCGCGCGTATGATCTCGTCCGGGGCCCAGATCGCCGTCGAGCGCGACAAGGACAAGAACCCGGTCGTGGCGCTGCGGGAGATCGCCGAAAAGGCGATTTCGCCCGAGGATCTCAAGGAAGAACTCGTCCATTCGCTGCAGAAGTATGTCGAGGTGGACGAACCTGAGCCCGAGGCGGTGCCGCTCATTGGCGCCCCCGGCACTGGCGTCGACGCCGACGATACCGACGTGACCACCGATCGCATGAGCGAGGAAGAACTGCTCAAGGGACTGGAAGGCCTCACACCGCCGGAGAGCGAGCCCGAGCCCGACACCGGCGACGAGGAGGAATAGGCGCGCCGTCAGTTGTCGGCGCCGCTCAGCGTTAACGAAAACTTGGCCTTTGCTAGCAATCTTTGCCCGGCGGCGGCGGTGGCCAGGGATTAGCGCCTGCGCGCCTTGTGCTGTGGGCGCCCCTCCATGATATCCTCGTAATCGGCGCCCCCAAGCGTGGACGGAGCCATGATCCCGCAGAATGGCCGCGGGATCGCGCCGGGAACGCCGAGGACATCGATGCCGCGCATGCCGATCGATCTGCCGCGGATGCAGAACCAGCCCCGTCTTCGGGTGCCGGTCCCGCGCGGTCCCGCTCAGGTGCCGTTCGACAGGCAACCGGCTCCGAGACAGCCGCAAAAGCCGCAGCAGCTGATGCGGCAATACGAACTGATCGAACGGGTCAAGCAGTACAACCCCAAGGCTAATGAGGATCTGCTCAACCGGGCCTACGTGTACGCCATGAAGGCGCACGGCGAGCAGAAGCGGGATTCCGGCGACCCCTATTTCTCGCATCCTCTACAGGTCGCCGCCATCCTCACGGATTTGAAGCTCGACGACGCCACGATCGCCGCCGCGCTGCTGCACGATACGATCGAGGACACCGACGCGACTCGCGCCGAAATCGACCGGGTCTTCGGCCACGACATCGGCCGTCTGGTCGAGGGGCTGACCAAGCTGAAAAAGCTTGAACTCGTGTCCAGGGAGGCCAAACAGGCCGAGAACCTGCGCAAGCTTCTGCTCGCGATTGCCGACGACGTCCGAGTCCTGCTCATCAAGCTCGCCGATCGCCTCCACAATATGCGCACGCTTGCTTATCGGCCGCCCGAAGCACGCCGGCGCACTGCCGAGGAGACGCTCGATATCTATGCCCCACTTGCCGGCCGCATGGGCATGCAGGAGATGCGTGAAGAACTGGAGGACTTGGCGTTCCGCGAGCTCAACCCGGAGGCCCACAGGGTCATCAGCGCACGACTGGAGGAGCTGGCAGAGCGTTCCAGCGGCTGGATCGCCGAGATCGAGCAGCAGCTCACGAAGAAGCTGAGCGAACGCGGGATATCCGCCGAAGTATCGCGCCGGCGTAAGCGTGCTTATTCGATCTGGCGCAAGATGGAGCGCAAAGCCGTCGGCTTCGAGCAGTTGTCTGATATTCTCGGCTTCCGCGTTGTCGTGGGAACGGTCGCCGAGTGCTATCAGGCGCTCGGCATCGTGCACACCAGCTGGCCGGTCGTGCCGGGACGTTTCAAGGATTATATCTCCACGCCCAAGCAGAACGACTACCGCTCGATCCACTCCACTGTGATCGGTCCAGGCAAGCAAAGGGTCGAGCTGCAGATCCGCACGCGCGAGATGCAGGATATCGCCGAATACGGCATTGCCGCCCATGCGCTCTACAAGGACGGCGTTGGCTCGCCCACGGAGCTACTGTCGCGCGAATCGAACGCCTATGCGTGGCTGCGCCGCACCATTGAGCTTTTAGCCGAAGGGTCCAATCCGGAAGAGTTTCTCGAGCACACCAAACTCGAATTGTTTCACGACCAGGTTTTTTGCTTCACTCCGAAAGGTAAGCTGATCGCGCTGCCGCGCGGCGCAACGCCGATCGATTTCGCCTATGCCGTACATACCGACGTCGGCAACATGGCGATCGGCGCCAAAATCAACGGCAAGATCGGGCCGCTCTCGTCGCCGCTGCAAAACGGCGATGAAGTGCAGATTCTGACCTCCAAGGCGCAGACCGCGCCGCCATCGGCGTGGGAGTCGATTGTGGTGACCGGCAAGGCGCGCGCTTCTATCCGGCGCGCGACGCGCGAGGCGGTGCGCAGTCAATATTCGGCATTTGGGCGGCGCATAGTCGAGCGGCTCTGCCAAAGGGCCAAGTTCGAGTATTCCGATGAAAAGCTCGAAGGCGCACTGCCGCGGCTGGCCCGCGCCTCGATCGACGAGGTGATGTCGGCCGTGGGTCGCAGCGAGTTGCGCGCCGCCGACGTCGTGCGCGCCATGTACCCTGACTACAAGGACGAGCGGGTCACGCCGATCGCCCCGAAAGCGGAGAGCGGTTGGTTCGGCCTCAAGCGCGCCAAGGCCGTGAAATTCAAGCTTCCCGGCGACGCCGACAGCGCCGCCGCAATCCCCATCCGCGGCATCAACACGGAGCTGCCGGTGCGCTTTGCGCCGAACGGCGCCGCGGTGCCGGGCGACCGCATCGTCGGCATCATGACACCGGGCGAAGGCATTACGATCTATCCGATTCACTCGGAGGCATTGAAGGAATTCGAGGATCAGCCTGAACGCTGGCTCGACCTGCGCTGGGACGTCGATGACAAGGTGCCCCAGCGGTTTCCGGCGCGGCTTGCCGTGCAATCGGTCAACGAGCCGGGCACGCTCGCCCAGATCGCGCAAGTGATCGCCGAGCACGACGGCAACATCGACAATGTCAAAATGACGCGCCAGTCGCCGGATTTCACCGAAATGACCATCGATCTCGAAGTCTACAATCTCAAACACCTCACTTCGATCATCTCGCAGCTACGGGCGAAGAAGGTCGTCGCCAACGTTGAGCGCGTGAACGGTTGATTCGCACCGACTAGGCATGCCGGCCTCCCCTCCCATCCGCCTTGGCGTCAACGTCGACCACGTCGCCACCGTCCGCAATGCGCGCGGCGGCAGGCATCCCGATCCCGTCGCGGCGGCGAAAATCGCGATTGAGGCGGGCGCCGACGGCATTACCGCGCATCTGCGCGAGGACCGCCGGCACATCCGCGACGACGACATAGCGCGGCTCAAGGCCGAGATCGGAAAGCCGCTCAATTTCGAGATGGCAGCCACCGAGGAGATGGTCGCGACAGCGATTCGCATCGGGCCGCACGCCGCCTGCCTGGTGCCGGAGCGGCGCGCCGAAGTGACCACCGAGGGAGGCCTCGACGTTGTGGCACAACGCCAAACGCTCGCGCCCGCTGTCGCGAGGCTCGGCGCAGCCGGCATTCGCGTTTCGCTTTTCATCGACGCAGATCCACGTCAGATCGAGGCCGCAGCCGATCTGCGCGCACCGGTCATCGAAATTCATACCGGCGCCTGGTGCAATGCGCTGGCCGATGGCGACAACGCACGCTTTGCGGCCGAATGGCAGCGCATCCGCGCCGGGGCCGAGCTGGCGCGACGCGCCGGTCTTGAGGTTCACGCCGGCCACGGGCTCAATTATCAAACGGCGGAGGCCATTGCTGCATTGCCCGATGTAATCGAGCTCAACATCGGCCATTTCCTCATTGGCGAGGCGATTCTCGAGGGTCTCGGCGCGACCGTCCGCAGAATGCGGGCGGCGATGGATCGCGGCCGCGCTAAAAGCATGACCGAATCAGGCGTCGCGCGATGATTCTCGGCATCGGCTCCGACATCACCGATGTGCGCCGCATTGCCCAAGTGATCGAGCGCCACGGCGACCGCTTTATCGACCGTGTTTTCACGGCGACGGAGCGCGCGCGCGCGGAGAAACGGCGAAACCGAGTAGAAACCTACGCCAAGCGTTTCGCTGCCAAGGAAGCGTGCGCAAAAGCGCTCGGCACAGGACTGCGTGCCGGCGTGTGGTGGCGGGATATGGGTGTCGTAAATCTGGCGTCGGGACGGCCGACCATGGAGCTGACCGGCGGCGCCAAGCGCCGGTTGGAAGCGATGACACCGCCGGGCTACGAGGCGCGAATCGATCTCACCATCACCGATGAAGGTCCGATGGCGCATGCTTTTGTGATCATCTGGGCGCTGGCTCTCCCGGCCGATTGATGCGTCATAGCCGCAATCACCAGGATCGGACCTCGCCTGGAGGCTGCCGATGCCACCGATGGAAATTTCGTTGTGGCGCACGGCAGGTGTGTCATCTAAGGCCCTGGAATATCTTGCGAAAATTCGTGCGCCGCATTCCGCGACGAATTCTCGCGTGCAATTGCACCTGCGTTTCTCAAGGGCTACAAGAGCGCGGGGCGCACGCGGGGCAATTTCAGCAAGCTTTAGGATGGCAGACGGATGAGCGTGCAAACCGGAACCAAACGCAAAGAAGGCGGCCTGGGCGAAACGGGACGCGTCGTCATCCACGCTCTGATCATCGCGCTCGTCATCCGCACCCTTCTGTTCCAGCCTTTCAACATTCCATCCGGTTCGATGATTCCCACGCTGCTCGTCGGCGACTATCTGTTCGTATCCAAATATTCCTACGGCTACACTCATTACTCCTTGCCGTTGTCGCCGGCCCTCTTTACGGGCCGCATTTTTGGTGCGCAGCCGCAACGCGGGGATGTGGTGGTGTTCCGTCTGCCGCGGGAACCCTCGGTTGACTATATTAAGCGGGTTGTCGGACTGCCGGGCGACCACATTCAGGTGATCCACGGCGTGCTCAACATCAACGGCATGCCGGTCAAACGCGAGCGGGTGACGCAAGGGTGCGTGGCGCACGAGGACGTCGGCCAGCCGGTGATGTGCTATCGCGAAACGCTGCCGAACGGGGTGACCTATATTACGCATGATTTCACCGATAATGGCTTCCTCGACAATACCGAGGTTTTTCAGGTGCCGGCCGGCAACTATTTCATGATGGGCGACAACCGCGACAACTCCACCGACAGCCGCGTGCTAAGCGCGGTCGGCTACGTGCCGTTTGAGAATCTTATCGGCAAGGCGCAGATCATCTTCTTCTCGATCGGCGGCGGCGCCCCTGCGTGGGAGATTTGGGACTGGCCTTGGGCGGTGCGCTGGAGCCGATTGTTCACGCTGGTTCGATGAACGGCCGACGAAAAAAAACCAAATCCGCGGCACCGCCGCAATCAGAAACGCCTGCCGATGATCCTGCAGCCGCGGCAATGCCGCCGGGCGACGGTCAGAAGGAAGCACGCCGCAGCCGCAAGGCCGGCACGGTCCTGGAAAATCGCATCGGCTATCGGTTCGCCGACACGGCGCTGTTGACGTGCGCGCTGACGCACATTTCGGCGCTCAAGGGGCCACGCAATCGCACCGGCTCTTATCAGCGGCTTGAGTTTTTGGGCGATCACGTGCTCGGCCTTGTGATTTCCGACATGCTGTTTCGCAGCTTTCCAAAGGCCGACGAAGGCGAACTGTCGCGCCGGCTTGCCGATCTCGTGCGCAAGGAAACCTGCGCGGAAATCGCCGGCACGATCGAGCTCGGCGCCGCGATCAAGCTCGGCTCCTCGGAGGTCAACGCCGGCGCGCGCAAGCGCCCCGCCATCCTGGCCGATGTCTGCGAGGCGCTGATTGGCGCGGTCTACCTTGACGGCGGTTACGCGGCGGCGGCGGCTTTGGTCGAGCGGCTCTGGCAGGAGCGCATGCGGGCTACGGCCCAGCCGCTGCGCGATCCGAAAACCGTCCTGCAAGAATGGGCGCAAGCGCGCGGATTGCCGACACCCGTTTACAGCGAGGTAGGGCGCTCCGGCCCCGATCATAGTCCGGTATTCCGCGTCGCCGTGCAGCTGCCGCACTTCGCGCCGGCTGAAGGCTCGGGGCGTTCCAAGCGCGGCGCCGAACAGGCGGCCGCCGCCGCGATGTTGTCGCGCGAGGGCGTGAAAGCAAAAGTCGCGCGCCTCAATGGCTGACCAGGGTCTGCCGCAGGAGCCGGCAGCGCCGGACAAACGCTGCGGTGTCGTCGCGCTCATCGGCGCGCCGAATGCCGGCAAATCGACCCTGATCAACGCGCTGGTCGGCGCAAAGATCTCGATTGTCACGCCCAAGGTGCAGACCACGCGGGCGCTCATCCGCGGCATTGCCGTGCACGATCGGGTTCAGCTCATTCTCGTCGATACACCCGGGATTTTCACACCGCGCCGGCGGCTCGACCGCGCCATGGTCGGCACTGCCTGGGGCAGCGCGCAGGATGCCGACATTATCGCGCTCTTAATCGACGCACGCGCCGGCATCAAGGACGACGACGAGGCGATCCTGCGCGGCCTTGGCGACTTGCGCGCGGTCAAAAAGGCGCTCGTGCTCAACAAGATCGATCTCGTGGCCAAGCCGGAACTGCTGACGCTGGCGCAGACGCTCAACGAGCGCGCGGCCTTCGACGCGACATTCATGATCTCGGCCCTGTCGGGCGACGGCGTCGCCGATCTCAAGGACTGGTTGGCCAAAAACGTTGCGCCGGGCCCATGGCTCTATCCAGAGGATCAAATATCGGACGCACCATTGCGGCAGCTCGCCGCCGAAATCACCCGCGAGAAGCTTTATCTGCGGCTGCATCAAGAATTGCCCTATCAGTCGACCGTCGAAACCGACGTCTGGAAGGAGCTGAAAGATGGCTCCGTGCGCATCGAGCAGACGATCTATGTGGAGCGCGAGAGCCAGCGCAAGATCGTGCTCGGCAAGGGGGGAGCGACGATCAAGGCAATCGGCGCAGCGGCGCGAGCCGATATCGCCGAGACGGTTGAGCAGCCGGTGCATCTTTTTTTGTTCGTCAAGGTGCGCGAGGGCTGGGGCGATGATCCCGAACGCTATCGGGAAATGGGGTTGGAGTTTCCCAGGGGCTGATGCCGACCGTCACGCGGATGGCATAGGGCGCTGCCTGCCGGGACTGACGCGCACCGTTAGCCAATTTTTTGGGGATTGGCTTTTTGCAAACACCGCCTTCCGCCGCGTAATTGTGCGCGCCAAAGGGGGGCTGATAATGCTTATTCAGGGCGCAAAGTCCGGTATTCTCTCCGTGGCAACCGTGGCGCCGCCGCACCGGGACATGGAAACCATCATAGTTGCCGACCAGGCAACATGCCGCTGCCTACCAAAAGACAAGGCCCCTAAGTAGCTCGTGAGGCAGTACGATGTCGGAAAATCGGCAGGCGGGACCGCAGCTTCCTGATTCGATGCTGGCGTCG
>Ga0335078_10018248_pt1 | contig 10434 bp, 7 predicted proteins | sample Lox_Sample_32_FD_206711 | JGI IMG/M metagenome (GOLD analysis project Ga0335078, IMG submission 206711) | Soil microbial communities from Loxahatchee National Wildlife Refuge, Florida, United States - Lox_Sample_3.2 | ecosystem: Environmental > Terrestrial > Soil > Wetlands | place: USA: Florida...
GGATGGAGGCATGCCGGACTACGACGCGTTCCTGCTGGTGTCGTTCGGCGGCCCGGAGGCCCCCGGCGACGTCATGCCGTTCCTGGAGAACGTCACCCGTGGCCGGGGCGTGCCCCCGGAGCGGCTGGCCGCGGTCGCCGAGCACTATTACGCCGTCGGCGGGGCCAGCCCGATCAACCAGCAGTGCCGTGACCTGCTCGCCGCGATTGGCAAGGACTTCGCCGCGGCCGGCCTGGACCTGCCGGCCTACTGGGGCAACCGGAACTGGGATCCGTACCTGACCACGACCGTGGCGGAGATGGCCGCGGCCGGGGTGCAGCACGCGATCGCGTTCGTGACCTCGGCCTACGGGTCCTACTCCAGCTGCCGGCAGTACCTGGACGACATCGAGGCGGCCCGCCGCCAGGCCGGCCCGGCCGCCCCGCGGATCGACAAGATCCGGCACTTCTACAACCACCCGGGCTTCATCGGGCCGTTCGCGGACGCTACCGCCCGGGCCATCGAGGCGCTGCCGCCCGCCGCCCGGGAGCGGGTCCCGCTGGTGTTCACCGCGCACAGCGTCCCGCAGGCCATGGCCACGGCCAGTGGGCCGCCGCCCGGCGGGCGCTATCCGGCCCAGCTGCACGAGGCCGCGCGGCTGGTCGCGGAGCGGGTGGGCGGCGGCGCGCACCCGTGGCGGCTGGTCTACCAGAGCCGCAGCGGCCCGCCCGCGCAGCCGTGGCTCGGCCCGGACGTCTGCGATCACCTCGCCGAGCTGGCCGCAGCCGGGGCGGGCGGCGCGGTCCTGGTCCCGGTCGGTTTCATCACCGACCACATGGAGGTCGTGCACGACCTGGACGTGGAGGCCGCGCAGGCCGCCGCTCGGCTCGGCCTGCCGCTGGCCCGGGCGGTCACGCCCGGCACCGACCCGCGCTTCGTCTCGATGATCACCGAACTGGTCAGCGAGCGGCTGGCGGGCGGCCCGGTCCGGCCCGCCGCGCTGGGCCCGTACGGCCCCGCGGGCAACATGTGCCCTGACGATTGCTGCCCGCTGGCTGGCCCCACGTCCCGTCCCGGCCGCCCGGCGCGGTCATGAGCGCCCCCGCCGCCGGCCCGGATCCCGGTCAGCTGCTCAGCCTGGCCCGGTCGGCCGCGGACCAGGCTGGGCGGCTGCTGGCCAGCCGCAGGCCCGCCGGGCCGCAGGGCCGCCCGGCGGTAGCCAGCACCAAGTCCAGCCCGACCGACGTGGTCACCGAGATGGACCGCGCGTCCGAGGCCCTGATCAGGCAGCGCATCCAGGCCGAGCGGCCGGGTGACGCGATCCTCGGGGAGGAGGGTGGCGAGAGCGGCAGCGGCCGGGTCCGCTGGATCGTCGACCCGCTCGACGGCACCGTCAACTACCTGTACGGGCTGGCCGACTGGGCGGTCAGCATTGCCGCCGAGGTCGACGGCCAGGTGCTGGCGGGTGTGGTGGCCGTGCCCGCGCACGGTGAGGTGTTCACCGCGGTCGCCGGGCAGGGCAGCTTCCTGCACCCGGCGGGTGGCCCGCCGGTGCCGCTGCGCTGCAACACCGGGGTGCCGCTGCACCGTGCGCTCGTGTCCACCGGGTTCGGTTATGCCCGGGCCCGGCGGGTGGTGCAGGGTGAAGTGGTGGCGGCCGTGCTGCCCCTGGTCCGCGACATCCGCCGGGCCGGCTCGTGCGCGGTGGACCTGTGCTCGGTCGCGGCCGGCCGGGTCGACGCCTACTACGAGCGTGGCGTCAACTACTGGGACTACGCGGCCGGCGGCCTGATCGCCACCGAGGCCGGCGCCCGGCTGGCCGGGCTGAAGGGCAAGCCGGCCAGCCCGGAGCTGACTATGGCCGCCGGACCCGGCCTGTTCGGCGAACTGCACGACCTGCTGGCCACCCTGGACCCCGAGCGCGACGCACCCCGCTGACCCCGCCCCCCACCCCAGCCCAGCCCCCCAGCCCAGCCCAGCCCCCCAGCCCAGCCCAGCCCCCCAGCCCAGCCCAGCCCCCCCGCCCAGCCCAGCCCCCCAGCCCAGCCCAGCCCGCAGCCCAGCCCAGCCCCCCCGCCCCCGCTCGTGATCATGACTTAGGGGCGAATCTTTTCGCCCTCATGTCATGATCATGATGTGCGGGCCAGGCTCAAGAGTGGGTTTTGGCCAGCACCCCGGACGGGCTCGGCGCATCGGCACGGCGGAACCTGAACAGCAGTCCCGACCTGGCCTGCGGGGTCAGCATCACCACGCCGTTGTCGCAGCGCTGCTGGCCCTTGGTGATGCCCTGGTCCAGGGTGTAGGTGCCGCCCCGGGCCGAGACCAGCAGCAGCCGCCCGGAGCAGCCAAGCTGCTGGTAGTCCACCGTGCCGGTGGAGGCACCCGCGGGCAGCTGGATCTGCACGGTTACCGAGAGCGTCGGGTTGGTCTGCCGGACCGTGCCCGACCAGGTGCCCGCCAGCGCCACTGGGATCGTCGGGGTGGCTGACGGCGAGGCCGGGGCGGTGCGCGCCGTGTTGCTGGCCGGGGCCGACGAGCTAGGCCGCACCAGGTCATGATGAGCGCCGCGGCTGGTGACGATGAGCGTGGCGGCCACCGCGATGGCCGCCACGCAGGCAGCGCAGCCCGCGATCCAGGCCACCCGGCGGGACGTGGACGGGGCCGCCTCCTCCGGCTGGGGCCGCGGGCCGGTGCCGACCGCGCCGCGGCCCGCCGCCCGGGCCCGCCTGGTCCCCTCGGCCAGCAGCCCGGCCGCCGGGTCATCCTGCCCGAGCAGCGCCGTCACCAGCGCCCGGGCCTGCGGCCGGCTGACCGGGTCAGCGGACAGGCAGGCCGGCAGCACTGTGCCCAGCGGCTCCGGCAGGCTGGCCGGGTCAACTGGCCGGGTGCCGCCGCCGGTCGCCGCGAACATGATCGTCTGTGCCCAGGCCAGCAGGTCCGCGGACGGAGTGGCCGCACCGTACGGCGGCGTGATGCTGAAATGCACGACCCGGGGGCCTTCCGCGCCGAGCACCAGCTGAACCGGCCCGAAGTCGCCGTGTACCAGCCCGGCCTGGTGGATGGAGGCCAGCCCGGTGGCTGCGCCGATGGCCAGCGCGGCCAGCACCGGCGCCTCGACCGGCCCTTCAGCCTTGGCCGCCTCGGCCAGCGAGGGCCCCTCGATGAACTCGCTGACCAGGTAGGGCTGGTCGGCGTCGAATCCGGCATCCAGGATCCGGGCGGTGCAGAACGGTGCGACCCGGCGTGCGGCCCGGGCCTCAGCGCTGAACCGGTCCCGGGAGGCGGCGTCCGGCGCCGAGGTGCGGCCCAGCAGGGTAACTGCGACCGCGGCACCGTCGGGCAGCCGGGACAGGAAGGTCCCGGCGGAATCCGGGTCAGCCGGCTCACCGGCGATGCGCCCGGCCAGCCGGTACCGCCCGACGCGCCGCGGGTCATCGGGCCGCAACGGGGTCACGTGGGGCATGCAGCGGCTCCGCTGTCCTGCTGAGGTGGAAGTCGTTTGTACGATACGCACCTTCCCGTGCTTGGCGTGCAGAGATCGGGGGAAGTTACCGTCCCAAGCACGCGCTGGGGGCTTTGCACTGGTGGCTTGGTCGCTGAGGAGAGGGACACGACGCGCAATAGCCCGTACCCTCCGTGTGCGCGGCAGGCGGACGTGACAGAATTCCCCGCCGGAATCGGGCACAACTGAGGCCTGCTGAGCGTTACATCCGCGCGACGAGGCCCATAACTAAGGAGGGGGTGGAGTACCCAATGGGAACCGACTACGACAGCCCGCGGAAGACCGACGACGAGCTCACCGAAGACAGCCTGCAGGAACTGCAGGCCCGGCGCATGGACAAGTCCTCCAGCACGATCGACATCGACCCAGACGATGTCGCGGAGTCGCTGGAGCTGCCAGGCGCGGATCTGTCCAACGAAGAGCTGTCCTTCCGCGTCATCCCGCGGCAGGCTGACGAGTTCACGTGTTCACGTTGCTTCCTGGTACATCACCGCAGCCAGCTGGCAGAAGACCGCAATGGCCAGCCGGTTTGCCGCGAGTGTGCGGCCTGAGCGATCAGGCCGCACGCTCCGGCGCGCACCGCAGACGCATGGCGTGCGGCCCGCCCGCCCAGGTAACCGGAGCGGCCGCACCGAGCAGGGCAGCTGTGCCCCCGCCCAGGGCGCGGCGCCGCACAGCGGGGAGATGAGCAAGCGGGGGGACCGCGCACCGGCAGTGCGCGAGCCGGTCGCGGTGAGCGCGGCCGGGCCCAGCACCTATCCTGGCGAGTGAGCCAGAGTTCCTGGTCTCTGGGGGCAGCAGTGCCTTCCCGGGGAGTTCTTTCCTAATTTTTCTGGTCTCAGCTTGAGCCACCCACCGGGCCGGGCCGCCGGACACCGCCCAGCCGGCCTGCGCGATCGGCTGGGCCATCAGCCCTGGCCGCCCGGGCCGGCCGGCGGAGGCTGAGCGGCGGGGACGGGCCGCTGTTCACCTCCTGGCCTGGCGCTCTGGGCCGCCAGCGAGCGCCGCGGCCACCTGGTCTCCCGGCTGCGGTCATGGGTCGGCTGGCCGGTACCGGGCGGCCGGCCGCAGCGCGCACCTCCGGCCCAGCTACCGTCCTGTCCATGCCAGCGCGTACGTGATCACCGGGAGCTGGCCCGAGGAGGCAAGGCATGGCTGACCAGAGCTCGGCGGGGCAGGCGGACCTGATCTTCACTGGTGGCGCGGTGTACACCGTCCTGGACGGCGGGCAGCGGATGACCCGGGCACCGGCGGATGACATCGGCCCGCCTGCTACCGCGGTCGCCGTGCGCGGCGGCCAGATCATCGCGGTCGGCGCCGACGACGAGATCATCGCGCTGGCCAGCGGCCGGGCGCAGCGGGTGGACCTGCGGGGCCGGCCCCTGCTGCCCGGCTTCCAGGACGCGCACGTGCACCCGGTGTTCGCCGGCCTGACCATGCTGGAGTGCGACCTGGCCGACGCCGTGGACCAGGCCGATGCGCTGGCCCGGATCCACGCGTACGCCGGGGCGCACCCGGACCGGGAGTGGATCTCTGGCAGCGGCTGGCGGATGGAGTGGTTCGATCGCGGTACACCCTCGCGTGCGCAGCTGGACGGGGTGACCGGTGGCCGGCCCGCCTACCTGACCAACCGGGACGGCCATGGCGCGTGGGTGAACTCACGGGCGCTGGAACTGGCCGGGGTGACGGCGGCCACCCCGGACCCGGCCGATGGCCGCATCGAGCGTGAGCCGGGTGGCGAGCCACAGGGCACCCTGCATGAGGGCGCCGCCCTGCTGGTCGGCAGGCTGGTGCCCGCGCCGAGCGCCGCGCAGTGTGTCCATGGGCTGCTGCTGGCCCAGCAGCACCTGCACTCGCTGGGCATCACCGCGTGGCAGGACGCGATCGTCGGTGACTACCTGGGCGCCCCGGACCCGCTCCCGGCCTACCTGACCGCCGCCCGGGACGGCACGCTGACCGCGCGGGTCGAAGGCGCGCTGTGGTGGGACCGGGGCCGGGGCGGCGAACAGCTCGACGATCTGCTCGGCCGGCGGGAGGCCGGCCGGGCCGGCCGGTTCCGGGCCGGCACGGTGAAGATCATGCAGGACGGTGTGGCGGAGAACTTCACCGCCGGGATGATCGACCCTTACCTGGACAGCTGCGGCTGCCAGACCGGCAACCGCGGGCTGTCCTATGTCGATGCCACCGACCTGGCTGAGCAGGTGACCCGGCTGGACGCGGCTGGCTTCGGGATCCACGTGCACGCGATTGGGGACCGGGCGGTGCGCGAGGCCCTGGACGCGTTCGAGGCGGCGCGGGCGGCCAACCTGGTCAGCCCGGGCCGGCACCATATCGCCCACCTCCAGGTCGTCCACCCCGACGACATCCCGCGGTTCGCGCAGCTCAGCGTGGCCGCGAACATGCAGGCGCTGTGGGCCGCCCACGAGCCGCAGATGGACGACCTGACCATCCCGTTCCTGGGCCCGGAGCGGTCGGCGCGGCAGTATCCGTTCGCCGGGCTGCTGGCGGCCGGGGCCCGGCTGGCCGCGGGCAGTGACTGGGCGGTGAGCAGCGCCAACCCGCTGTGGGGCATGCACGTCGCGGTGAACCGGGTGCTTCCCCCGGGCGCGGGCGGCCAGGGGGCCGACCCGCTGCTGCCCGGCCAGGCCCTGAGCCTGCCGGTGGCGATGGCCGCCTACACAGCCGGCTCGGCGTACGTGAACAACCTGGACCAGACCGGCGCCATCGACGCCGGGTACCTGGCCGACCTGGTCATCCTGGACCGCGACCCGTTCGCCGCCCCGCCCACCGAGATCGCCCAGACCACCGTAGCCGCCACCTACGTCGGCGGCCAGCAGGTGTACGCGGCCCCCGGAACGTCGTGATCATGGGATTTGTGTTGCTATAGCGACAGTAATCCCATGATCACGGATTGAGCTGGGAGGTAATGCTGTGCTGATGAGCAGGCTGGGGCGAGATGGGCCACTGGTGTCCCGGGTGGGGCTGGGGCTGATGGGGATGGCCGGGGTCTACGGCCCGGCGGACGACGAGGAGAGCCTGGCCACCGTCCGGGCCGCGCTGGACGCCGGGGTCACCCTGCTGGACACGGGTGATTTCTACGGCATGGGGCGGAGCGAGCTGCTGCTCGGCCGGGTGCTCCGCGAGGTGCCCAGGGACAGCGTCTTCGTGCAGGTGAAGTTCGGCGGGATGCGCGACCCGCGGGGCGCCTTCCTCGGCCAGGACACCAGGCCGGCCGCGGTGAAGAACTTCCTGGCCTACTCGCTGACCCGGCTGGGCACCGACTACATCGACCTGTACCAGCCCGCCCGGCTGGACCCGGCGGTACCGATCGAGGAAACGGTCGGCGCCATCGGGGAGCTGATCGACGCCGGCTACCTGCGGTATGCCGGGCTGTCCGAGGTCGGCGCCGAGACCATCAGGCGGGCCCATGCGGTCCGCCCGGTGGCCGGGCTGCAGATCGAGTACTCGCTGATGACCCGGGGGATCGAAGCCGAGATCCTGCCCACGGTGCGGGAACTGGGCATCGGCGTGACGGCCTACGGCATCTTGTCCCGCGGCCTGCTCAGCCAGGACACGGCGCGGCTGGCCGACGGTGACCCGCGGACCCGGTTCCCCCGGTTCCGGCCGGGCAACCTGGAGCGTAACCTCACCCTGCTGGACCAGCTGGAGGCGATCGGCAAGGATCGCGGGCTGACCGCTGCGCAGCTGGCCATCGCCTGGGTGCTGTCCCGTGGCGACGACATCATTCCGCTGCTCGGCACCAAGCGGCGCAGCCGGCTGGCCGAGGCGCTCGGCGCGCTGGACGTGCGGCTCAGCCCCGGGGAACTCGCCACGATCGAGGCCGCGGTGCCGGCCGGCCAGGTGGCCGGCGACCGGTACGACCAGCACGGCATGGCGGGCCTGGACAGCGAGCGACCGGGCCGCCGCTAGGTCCCCCGGTAGGCTGAGGCCAGGGCGCGCAGCCTGGTGTGCGCGCTGCCCATCGGGTCCGCGGCTGGCAGGTAGCGCTTGGGCAGCTTCACCACGCTGGTGTAGTTCGGGTCGCACACGTTGGCCAGCGGCGCCTCGATGGCCTGGGTGACCAGCTGGTAGGCGTCCATCTGGTGCAAGCCATAGTCGGCGGCGAGCCACTGCACCAGATCGAGCGCGGCGATCCGGAACGCGTCCTCCAGCGGGCGGGCCGACCCGGCCGACATCACGTGGCTGTCGGTCTCCAGCCGCGGCCAGGGGCACGGGTGGCCCTTGATCAGGTCCACGGCGAGCACGGTGTTCATCGCGCATTCCACCGCGACGCCACACGTCTCGCCTTCGCCCTGGCGGGCGTGCCCGTCGCCGAGCGAGAACAGTGCGCCTGCCACGTTGACGCCGAGGTAGCAGGTGGTCCCGGCGCGCATCTCCGGGGTATCCATGTTGCCGCCGAACGCGTCGGGCACCAGCGCGCTGCGCACCTCCAGGTTGGCCGGGGCCACCCCGACCGTGCCGTGCATCGCCTCGATCGGCAGGTCCACCGAGTAGTCACCATGCCGGGCGGTGAACGCGCAGGTGCCCTTGTCCCGGTCGAAGTGCCACAGCCAGACCAGCTCGGGCAGCGGGTCATGCAGCAGCGCGGTGGTGTGCGTGGCACTCAGCGCGCCGAACAGCGGCACGGTAGTGGACGCGCCCCAGTCCCGGGCTGGCTCGATCGAGATGAAGTGCACGGCCAGGGTGTCGCCCGGCTGCGCGCCCTCGATGTAGAACGGGCCGGTCTGCGGGTTCAGGTAGGGGAACTCGCAGACCTCGGACACCAGGTCGGTCTCGCTTTTCACCCGCCCGGCGAAGCAGTCCTCGGTGAACACCTCGAGCACCGCGGGGGGCGTTATGCGGGCTAGGGGAGCGGCACCACCGAACGTCCAGGCGTATTGCTCCGGGGCCGGCCGGAAGGTGGCGACCTGCGGGTCGCTCACTCGTACTCCTCCAGCGGGTCCAGGTGCACCAGCCCGACCTCGACGACCCGGCGCGGGTCACGCCGGTACAGGTAGATGAGGTAGATCAGGCCGACGACCATCCAGCCGGCCACCCCCGGGCCCATGTAGGAGTACGGGGGCTTGAGTGGGGCGACGAACGAGAACGCCTTGATGCCCGCGGAGGTCAGCCAGGCCGGGACGAACGTGATGATCCCGAGCACCGGGATGACCAGCCACAGCACCGGGCTGACCCGGCCGCGGCGGGCAGCATCGCTGGTGGCCCCGCGGTTGCGGGCGAAGTAGCCGATGCAGGCCGCGTTCATCACGATGTAGATTGCGGCCAGCACGATGACCAGCGCGGTGGCCACCATCACGAACGCGGTCACCGGGTCGTAGCCGAGGCCCAGGCCCAGCGTCACGGCGACGGTGATGACGAAGCCGGTCACGATGGCCAGCACCGGGGAGTGATGCTTCGGGTGCACCATGGCCAGGAAGCGGGGGAAGGCGCCGATCCGGCCCATCGCGAACGCGGTCCGGCTGGACACGTTCACCCCGGCGTTCGCGTTGGCGATGGTCGAGTTCACGATGGCCAGGAACACGAAGAACCAGAACAGCCCGTACAGCGAGCGGGCCATGCCCTCCCAGGACGCCGCGCCGGTGCCGGTGGTGAAGTTGGCGAACTTGGCCGGCCCGTAGGCGACGTCCACCGCGTAGGTGGTGAACACGTAGAGCAGCCCGATGAGCAGGGTGGCCAGCAGCACGGCCCGGGGGATGGTCCGCCGCGGGTTCCTGGCTTCCTCGGCCAGTGGCGCGGCGCCCTCGAACCCGCCGAACGCGAGGATCGTGTACACCGACCCGCCGATCACCCCGGTGATGCCGCTGAACCCGGACGGGACATACTTGGTGGTGAACACGCTGAGCGTGTTGTTGCTGCCCGCGTGGAACAGGAAGAACACGCCGAGCACGACGAACACGCCGATCTCGAACAGGCCGAGCACGGTGCCCAGCCGGGCCGAGGTGCGGATGCCGTAGAAGCCGGCCGCCAGCACGATCACCGCGCCCAGCAGCGACCAGGGCCACCACAGGCTGGCCGGGTAGCCGGAGATCTCGGCGTTCAGCGTGGCCGCGGTGGTGAACCCGAGCTGGAGCAGGACCAGCGGCGGGATCAGGAAGCCGACCAGCACGTAGCCCCAGGCCACCAGGAAGCCGATAGACGCGTGCAGGCCCCGGGCCGCGTACGTGGCCAGCGACCCGGCCGAAGGCAGCTCACGGGCCAGCAGGCCGATGCTGACCGCGCAGAACAGGCAGGCGACCAGGGCGAAGACCACCGCGAGAGGGAGAGAGCCGCCCGCGAACGCGACGCCGGCCGGGATGGACGCGGCGATGGCCGCACCCGGGGCCATGTCGGTGATGCTCTGGAACAGCACCTCGCGCAGGCCGATCGCGTTGCGGCGCAGGCCGCGCGTCTGGGTGGTGGTCTCGCTGACAGCCATGGCCGCCTCCGGCGATCTTGATGCCGCTGTTGCCGAGATGGTCTCACGGCGCAAAGCTGGCCGACAGGCCCAACTAGCTGCGCAGACCCGCCGTGGCAGCGACATAACCAGCGGTGTCGGCGTGGCTGCCGAACCACACCCCCCGATGGCCAGTGATGTAATCGATGAGCTCCTCCAGCACCACGAGCCGGGACCGGTGCCCGATCACGTGCGGATGCATGGTCAGCTGGAACAGGCCGCCCTGCGCGTAGGCCTGGTCGAACTCGTCGCGCCACATCTCGCCGATGGCCCGGGGCGGGGTGAACGGGCGCAGCGGATCGCCGGGGAAGTAAGGCGCGTCGTCCCGGATCCACTCCACCGGGATCTCCACGATGCCAGTGGGCTGGCCGTCCGCCTCGATCTCGTACGGGTCGTCGTCGGCCATCAGCGAGGAGTCGTAGCTGAGCCCCAGCTCAGTGATGATGCCCAGGGTGGCGTGGCTGAAGTCCCAGGACGGGGTGCGGATGCCCACCGGCGG